>Ga0208061_100120_pt1 | contig 27506 bp, 17 predicted proteins | sample DeeseametaMP0555_FD_184209 | JGI IMG/M metagenome (GOLD analysis project Ga0208061, IMG submission 184209) | Marine microbial communities from the Deep Atlantic Ocean - MP0555 (SPAdes) | ecosystem: Environmental > Aquatic > Marine > Oceanic | place: South Atlantic Ocean | collected 2011-01-23 | reverse complement strand
AGTTTCTCGTACTCTGCGATGACCGTGGTCAGAGCTTCGATGTTGCTGTGAACGTCACTAAAAATCCCGAAGCGCATCGCTGGCTCTTCTCCATGGAGGGATGCTTCTCACCGACGAACCCCTCGCCACGCATGACGCGCGACGTGAAGTTCAATAGAGAAGCATTCTGGCCGTAGGCTGGCCTGATTGCAACGACCGATCGTCACATCCTGTCAACTGCGCGCGGCTTTTGCCGCTTCGCGGATGCGACGATTGCGATCCTTGGCGAGGTTATTGAGCAACTCCTCGTCTCGTTGACCGAGGCGCCTGAGCAACGCGACGACCGCGTCGTCGTGCCCCTTGCTCTTGATCGTGCGCGTGAGCGCGGGCACGAGCTTGTCGCCATAACCAGCGAGCGTCGTGGCGAGGACCTCGAGGTTGCCCTGGCGCTTTGGATCGCGCAGCGCGTCGAGCAAGGTCGGGATGGCGCTCGTGCTCTTGACCTGAACCAGCGCGTGCGAGGCGATATACGTCGCGCTCGGGCCGCCCGACTCGATGCAGCGCACGAGCTCTCCTTCCAGACCATCGGCGCGCGTCTCGAGGAACTTTGCCAGCGAGGCGACCTCGCCAGCCATCATCTCCTCGGAGCCCTCGAGCACTCTCGAGACGACCGGCGCGCCGAAGCGCTCGATCAACATCTGCGCCGCCTCGAGCCTGCCGTTGGCATCCTCGAGCAGGAGCAACAGATCATCCTTGCTCATCGTGCTCATATCATCGAAGGAGTCGAGCACGTCATCGTCGGGCAAGAAGTAGGTCACGCCCGTGGTCTCGCTGCGACGCGCGACGACGAGGCCGTCGTTCTCCTCCGAGAGGTTGAACGCGGGAGGACCGGGGAGCTTTGGCATATTGGCGGGCAGTTTATCATCGCCCTCCTCATCCTTTGCCTCGGTGGGGATCTGCGTGATCTGCGTGCGCTCGCCGGGGAGCTCTTCTTCCTGTTGCTGGAACTCCTGCGCGCGGCGCAGCGCGGCTTGCGCGAGCTCGACGACGTCCGGGTCAGGTTGCACGCCGGACTCGTCAGCGAACTCGAGCAAGGCGTCCCAGTTCTCCCACTGCTCGATCGGATCGAGGTCATTGGGTTTCAGGCCCACGCTGAGCTCGGCGAAGTTGGCGAGCAACCTCCTGGCGAGCGCGCGCTTGTTGTCGACCAGGTGCTCCGAGAGCGCCAGCTCGCGCAGCGGCTTGTTCAGATAAATCCCGCACGAGAGCGCGCCTTCGACCACGCGGCGCTGGATGGCGCGAAAATCAGCCAGCGGGAAGGAGCGATTGCCGATCAGGTAATCGAACACATCACCGCTCGACCAGTATCCGACGATGCCTGCGGCGAGCTTTATCTCGCTCGGCGCGCGCAGGTCTTCGAAGCTGCTCTTGTAGAAGTTGTGTCGCATCGAGCCGAGGCGCTCGTAATCATCCGAGAAGAAGACCTCGGTGGCGGTGCCAAAGACGCCCGCGGCGCCGCTGGCGTCTGCCAGGAAGTCATCCGCCTTCTCCTTGATCCAGCGCACGTTCGCCTCGAGCTCAGCCTTGGCGTCGTAGCTTCGGATGAGCTTCCCCTTGCGATCATAGAACGCGAAGCGCACGGCGGACTCGGCCATCAGCGCATCGATCACGGCGCGATCGTTATCGTGGGTGACATCGAGCGGCCAGCCAAAGGACTCGGACAGCTTGTGGCCATCATCGAGGCTCGCGAGCAGGATCGTCGCCAGCGGACACTCCTCGATCACGGCGTACTGGATGAACAGCTTCGGATCATTATCGAGGACGCGATCGACGGCCTTCTTGCCTGTGCGCCACGCGGCGACGACATAACCGTCGACGACGCGCGTGTAGTAGTCCTGTCCGCTGGCGTACGTCTCGTCGAAGGTCGAGGAGACATGCACCGCGTTCAGGCCAGGGACCTGAGTGATATGCGTCGCGTCATCGGGACCAAATTCATCATCGGGCGTATCCGCGGGGAGCGCGGTCTCGGAGAGCAGCCCCGTCGAGGGCGCAGACGTGACGACGTCGTGCTCCTCCAGGATCTCTTTCTCATCGAGGACGAGATCGACGGGATCATCCTCGACGACCTCGATGAACTGATCGTCGGTGACGACCTGAGTCTTCTCTTCGGCGGCGACGATGGCGCCGCCCTGAGCCGCCTCGAGCTCGCGTTGCTCGAGGTTGAGGCGAGTCGCTTCGAGCTGTTGACGCTCGCGCTCGATCTCTTCGCGCTCGAGGATGAGGCGTTGACGATCGCGATCGATCTCCTCGCGCTCGGTGGCGATGTTCATCTCGACTTCTTCCATGCGCTCGCGCTCGCGCTCGAGGCGCTCGCTCACGTCACCGAGCTGCGTCTCCTTCAGGGAGAGCTCCTCGCGCTTCTTCTCGAGATGATCGCGCTCGCGCTTGATATCGGCGCGCTCTTCCTCGAGCGCGGCGGTGTCCACAGCGGGCGGCGCGGGGAGCGGGCTCTTCGAGAGGACGGTGACCTCGTTGGGGCCAGCCTCGTCGGAAGCCTCCTCGCCAGCGTCGGCGGCGGGCGCTGTGAGCGCTGCCAGCTGCGATTGCTCGAGCGTGGCGAGCGCCTCGGCGTCGAACACCGTGCGGAAGTTCTTGACGTAATCGGGCAAGACCTCGCGCTCGCGCGCCATCTCGTTCAGGAGCTCGGAGCGGTGCTTGAACTCCTCGTGACGCAGCGACTCGGGGATCACCAGGACGAACAACCGGAGCTCCTCGTCGTGATAACGCACCGGGATCGCCAGATCGTAGGTGCGCTCGGAGAAGGGGCTCGGGACGCGGTTGAGCTCTCCATCGAAGAGCTTCTCGCGCAATTCGGGATCTTCGGTCACGTTGACCCCGGTATACACACTCGCGGGGAACACTGGCCCCGCGTGGCTACTGATGAGCACTGACGTCTTCGAGGTGCGCCCGAGGCGCCCCTTGTAAACCTGCTCTTCGCTAACCCCTTTTGACTCCATCCCGCGCACCTCTCCCGAGAGGATTTATATCCAAACAAAGCGCCTGACACCGATTTCATTGGCCACGCTTTAAATCGTTCGCTCTAACAGCGTGCACCCCAATAGCACGCGCCCTCCCGTGCGCGCAAGCGCTTGAAAGCAAACCAATCGGGCTCTTTTCACAAAGCACGCGCTCGAGAACAAAACCCGAACCTCCTCGATGGAGGATGACGCAGCGCGTTATCCAAGACCTCCGCGCTATTGATCTCGGGGAGAGGATGCGATTAGATTCGCACAGCTCGAGACGACGCGGGAGCGCCCCCTCCCTCTATTTTCAAGGTTCATGGAGCAAGAAGAGATGACGCAGGCACAGGACACATCGGTCAGTTCCCCACTCCTCAAACTCGGCCTCCCCAAGGGCCGCATGCAAGAGAGCGTCTTCGCGCTCCTCGGGGACGCGGGCATCCAGATCCATCAAGGCAAGCGCAGCTACCGCCCTGCCCTCTCGCTCGAGCATATCGAGGCAAAGATCCTCAAACCTCAGAACGTCGTCGAGATGCTCCATGCCGGATCGCGCGATCTCGGTTTTGCTGGCGCGGACTGGGTCGCAGAGCTCGGCGCGGAGTTGACCGAGGTGCTCGATCTGGGGCTCAATCCGGTGCGCCTCGTCGCCGCCGCGCCAGAGGATCTGCTGGTCGACGGAAAACTCCCCGATCAACCCCTGGTCATCGCCTCCGAGTATACGCGCCTGACCAAGCAATGGATCGCGGACAACAACCTCGACGCCAAATTCGTGCGCGCTTACGGGGCAACTGAGGTGTTCCCACCGGAGGACGCGGACTGTATCGTGGACAATACGGCCACAGGCTCGACGCTCGCCGCGAACAAGCTCGAGATCGTCGACACGCTGATGCACTCCTCGACGAGGCTCTACGCTCACCCAGCAGCGCTCGATGACCCCGAGAAGCGCAGCGCCATCGAGGACCTGAAGCTCGTGATCGAGAGCGTCCTCGAGGCGAGGAAGCGCGTGATGCTCGAGCTCAACGTCCCGCGCGAGAAGCTCGACAAGATCGTCGAGATCTTGCCATGCATGCGTGAGCCCACGATCTCCTCGCTGCACTCGAGCGAGGGTTGGGCCGTCAAGGCCGCCGTCCCGAGGAAGGCGCTCGCGACGCTTATCCCCGAGCTCAAGGCCGCCGGTGGCGCCGATATCGTCGTCACCAAGCTCGCGCAGATCGTCCCTTGATCCAAGACTCCCACCGAGCAACGCGCTCGAGAGTACACATTTATGACTCAATCACCTGCGCTCGAACCGATCCTGGCCTTGCGACAGGCTGGCTCTTACACGGTGCCTCGCAGTCAGGCCCCCGTCGACCTGCGCCTCGATGGCAACGAAGGCGCCTGGCCGCCAGAGCGCGTCATGGCCGCGGCGCGAAACCTCGAAGCGGCCACGGTCCGCAACTACCCGAGCCCTCGCGCGCTCGAGCGCGCGCTCGCCACACGCTACGAGGTCGACATCTCGCGCGTGCTCGCCACGGCGGGCGCTGATGATGCGCTCGACCGCACATGCCGCGCGATGCTCGAGCCGGGGCGGGAAACCATCGTCATCGATCCGACCTTCGAGATGATCCCGCGCTATGCGCAGATCGCGCAGGCGACCATCACGCGCGTCCCCTGGCCAGACAACACCTCCTTCCCCGTTGACGAGGTCGTCGCAAAGATCAGCGAGACCACGCGCCATATCGCGCTCGTCTCACCGAACAACCCCACCGGCGAGGTGATCTCGGGCGATGCGCTCGAGCGCATCGCCAGGACGGCGCCGCATGCTCTGATCGTGCTCGATCACGCCTACGTCGAGTTCGCCAGCGAACATGACCTGACCACGCTCGCGCTCACGCTGCCGAACGTCGTCGTCGTGCGCACGATGAGCAAGGCGTGGGGAATGGCGGGGCTGCGGGTGGGCTACGTCCTCGGCCAACCTCGCGTCATCGACTGGTTGCGGGCTGTCGGCAACCCCTACGCCGTCTCTGGCCCGAGCGCCGCGCTGGCCATCGCCAGGTTGACCTCTCCAGAGGATGACGTCCTCGACTTTATCACTCAAGTGCGTGAAGAGCGCGGCGTGCTCTCCGATGCGCTCGAGCGCATCGGCGCGACCCCTACCGATAGCCACGCGAACTTTGTCTTCGCCAGACACGATGACCCCGTCTTCATCCGTGACCTGATGGCGTCTCAAGGGATCGCCGTGCGCGCCTGGCCCGGCGCAGCGGGCAGAGAGGACGCGCTAAGGATAAGCTGCCCTGGCGACGCAGACCTCACGACGAGGGTGATTCGCGCGCTCGAGACCCTCTCCCCGCAGGCGCTCCTGCTCGATATGGATGGCGTGATGGTGGATGTTCACGCGTCCTATCGCGCAGCGATCACGAAGACCTGCGAGAAGTTCGGCGTGACCCTCGGCGTGGATGAAATCGCTCAGGCAAAGCGCGCAGGGAACGCCAACAATGACTGGGTGCTGACGCGAAACTTGCTCGCGAACCATGGCGTCGAAAAATCACTCACAGAGGTCACACAGGTCTTCGAAGAGCTCTACCAGGGGACCGAGGACAAGCCTGGTCTGAAGCTTCGCGAGGTCGCCATGATCGATCGCGAGCTGCTCGAATCACTGCAAGCCAAATACAAGCTCGCCGTCGTCACCGGGCGCCCTCGCAATGACGCGCTCGACTTCCTCGAGCGCGAAGGACTGCAAGACCTCTTCGACGTGCTCGTCTGCATGGAAGACGCGCCCGCGAAGCCCTCGCCGAAACCGATCGAGATCGCCTGCGCCAGACTCGGCGTCGAGCGCGCCTGGATGATCGGTGATACGCCTGATGACATGAGGGCGGCGCGCGCGGCCACATCCGATGGTGAGGTCGCCTGCGCTTGCTTTGGTATGTTGCCGCCCTCGACCTCGGACAGTGATAAAGCCAGCGAAGCTCTGCTTCATTCTGGCGCAGGCCGCATCTTTTCTAGCTGGGATGACCTTTTGGAGAAGCTCCTATGAGCCAACGCAGCGCGACCATCGCACGCAAAACCCGCGAGACTGACATCCGCGTGATCCTCGATCTGGACGGGAGCGGGACCTCCAAGATCTCGACCGGGCTCGGCGTCCTCGATCATATGCTCGAGGCGCTCGCCAAGCATGGTCGGCTCGACCTCGAGCTGACCTGTCAGGGAGATCTGCACATCGATGATCACCACACGGTAGAAGATTGCGCGCTGGCGCTCGGGCAGGCGCTCGATCAGGCGCTGGGCGATCGATCTGGAATCACGCGCTTCGCGCATGCCTACGCCCCGCTCGACGAGGCGCTCGCCAGGGTGGTCATCGACCTCTCGGGGAGGCCCTGGCCAGAGGTTCACACCGGCTTTGTCCGCGAGAAGATCGGGGACGTGGCCACAGAGAACCTCACGCACTTCTTCGAATCACTCGCCATCACCGCGCGCTGCGCGCTGCATGTCGACGTGCTGCGCGGAAAGAACGACCACCACCGCGCGGAAGCAGCCTTCAAGGCGCTCGCGCTGGCGCTTCGACAGGCGGTCGCGCGAGACGCGAGCGCGGGCATCCCGAGCACCAAGGGGGTGCTGTGAACAAGACACCTGAACAGGTCGTGATCATCCGCACGGGCGTGGCCAACATCGCCTCGATGCTCGCTGCCTTCGAGCGCCTCGATGTCACCCCGCTGTTGACCGAGGATCGCGAAATCATCGCCGACGCGGATCATCTGGTCCTCCCTGGCGTGGGCGCATTCGGCGCGGGGATGAAGCGGCTCGAAGAGTTGAATCTCGTCGACATTTTGCGCGAGCGATTGATTTCTGGCGAGCGCGCAACCTTTTGCGTCTGCCTCGGGTTACAGCTGCTCTGTCAGGGGAGCGAGGAGAGCCCTGGCGTCGAAGGGCTGGGCGTGATCGAGGATCACGCGCGCAGGTTCTCCGATGCTCTTCGCGTCCCGCAGCTCGGTTGGAATCAGGTCGTCCCGGCTGATGCCGACGCCAACACTTTCCTGACCGAAGAAGGTTACGCTTATTACGCCAACTCCTACCGCCTCAAGTCGATCCCGGAAGGTTGGAGAGGCGCGCGCTCGACCTATGGAGCCCCCTTTGTCGCCGCGATCGAGCGAGGCAACACGCTCGCGTGCCAGTTCCACCCGGAGCTCTCGAGCGCCTGGGGTCAGGCGCTGATGCGTCGGTGGCTTGTTGGCAACCCGGCTCGAGGCTAAAGGAGAAGACGATGCTCACCACACGAATCATCCCCTGCCTCGACGTCAAGGACGGCCGCGTGGTCAAGGGGGTCAAGTTTCAGGGATTGCGCGACGCGGGCGCTCCCGCAGAGCTCGCGCACGCCTACGAGACGCAAGGCGCGGACGAGATCATCCTGCTCGACGTGAGCGCCACCCATGAAGGTCGCGCGCACCAGATCGATACGGTCAGGCGCGTGCGCGAGAAGCTCTCGATCCCGCTGACCATCGGCGGAGGCGTGCGCCAACCGGAGGATGCGGGGAGGCTGCTCGACGCTGGCGCGGACAAGGTCTCCGTGAACTCGGCGGCGGTGCGCGACCCAGAGCTTTTATCGAGGATGGCCGAGCGCTTCGGCTCTCAATGCACCGTCATCTCCATCGATGGCGCGCGCGTTGGCGACCACTGGGAAGTCGTCGTGCGCGGTGGCCGCGAGAAGACCGGCATGGACGCCATCGAATGGGTCAAGCGCGCTGTATCACTGGGCGCTGGCGAGGTGCTCCTGACAAGCTGGGACAGAGATGGCACTCGCTCGGGCTACGACCTCGACTTCTTGCAGGCGGTCAGCGAGGCCGTCCGCGTCCCCGTGATCGCCAGCGGCGGCGCCAACACGCCCGAGCATATGGTCGAAGCCGTCGAAGCGGGGGCTGACGCCGTGCTGGCGGCGTCTATCTTTCACGACGGAGACTGGACCGTCGACGCCCTCAAGGAAGTATTGGCTGACAGGGGGCTGTGCATCCGCTCCGTTGCCAAAGGATAAGAACCCATGATCATTCCATCGATTGACCTGCAGGGAGGACAGACCGTCCAACTTGTCGGAGGAGAAGACCTCGAGATCGAGGCTGGCGATCCGATCCCGATCGCGCGAAAATTCAGGCTCGCTGGCGAGATCGCCGTGATCGACCTCGACGCCGCGCGCGGCGAGGGAGACAACCGTGAGCTGATCGACCGCGTGCTCGAGGAGGCAGACTGCCGCGTGGGTGGAGGCATCCGCAGCGTAGACACCGCGCTGCGCTGGCTCGATCGAGGTGCGTCCAAGGTCATCCTCGGCACCGCCGCGAGACCCGAGATCCTCGAGAAACTCCCGCCCGAGCGCGTCATCGCCGCACTGGATGCACGTCATGGCGAGGTCGTCGTCAAGGGATGGCGCGAGGGTACAGGCGAATCGATCCTCGAGAGGATGAAGCAGCTCGAGGGGTTGGTCGGAGGTTATCTGATCACATTCGTCGAGCGCGAAGGAAGGATGGGCGGCACCAACCTCGAGCAAGTCGAGGAGCTCGTCGAAGCCGCGGGTTCAGCCCGCGTGACCATCGCAGGCGGCGTCACCACCGCCGAAGAGATCGCAGAGCTCGACAGGCTCGGCGCCGACGCGCAGGTCGGCATGGCGCTCTACTCTGGAAAACTCCACCTCGGCGACGCGATCGGAGCGCCGCTGACAAGCGATCGCCCCGACGGGCTCTTTCCCACCGTCGTCACCGACGAACATGGCGTCGCGCTCGGGCTCGCCTACTCGAACATGGAGAGCCTTCGCGCCGCCGTGGACGCGAGCCAGGGCGTCTACCACTCTCGAAAACGAGGCTTGTGGCACAAGGGCGCCACGAGCGGCGCGACGCAGGAGCTGCTCGCCATCGATCTGGACTGTGACCGCGACACGCTCCGCTTCAAGGTCTCGCAAAAGGCGCCCGGCTTTTGCCACGAAGACACCCACACCTGCTGGGGCAATGATGGCGGCATCACCGCGCTCGCCCGCACGATTCAACGCCGTCTAAAGGATGCTCCCCAAGGATCGTACACGCGCAGGCTCTTCGATGACCCCGAGTTGTTGCGTTCCAAGCTCTTTGAAGAGGCGCGCGAACTGATCGAGGCCGACGACCCTTCGGAGGCTGCCTGGGAAACAGCCGACGTCATTTACTTCGCGCTGGCCGCGCTCGCCGCACGCGGTGGCTCGCTTTACGAGGTCGAGCGAGAGCTCGATCGTCGTACTCGCCGTGTCAGGCGCAGGCCAGGGAACGCGAAACCTGACTCCTGACACCTCCACCCACGACCTCAAGCAAAACCGCAAAAACCACGCTCGCTGTACCGAGCCATCACAAGGGACCCGATTCATGTCCAAGAAGCCACTCCTCGAGATCATCACCACGCGAGACCTCCCCTCGCTGCGCCGAAACCCCGTAGACGCCAAGACGCTCGCGGACGCCGCAGCCATCGTAGAGCGCGTTCGTGAGGAGGGCGACGCTGGCCTGCGCGCGCTCGCTGAACAGTACGGCGACATCGAGGCAGGCGCGCCGATGATCCTCGACAGAGCCGCATTGCAAGAGGCGCTCGAGCGTATCGATAGCGAGGATCGCGAGATGCTCGAGCGCACGGCGGCGAGGATTCGCGAGTTCGCCAACGCGCAGCGCGCGAGCCTGACGGATATGACGATGCAGATCCCAGGTGGCGAAGCTGGGCACAGCGTGGCGCCGGTCGATGTGGCGGGCTGTTACGCTCCTGGCGGGAGGTTCCCGCTCCCCTCGAGCGTCCTGATGACCGCGATCACGGCGCGCGCGGCGGGTTGCCCCGATGTGTTTCTGGCGAGCCCCAAGCCCACGGATATCACGCTCGCTGCGGCAGCGATCGCAGACGTGGACGCGCTGCTCGTCGTGGGCGGCGCGCAGGCGATCGCGGCGATGGCCTACGGCACCGAATCCGTCCCGGCGTGCGATGCGATCGTGGGGCCAGGGAATCGCTGGGTGACGGCGGCAAAACAACTCGTCGCGGGCATCGTCCGCATCGACATGCTGGCGGGACCGAGCGAGCTGGTCGTGTTGGCCGACGAGGAAGCAAACGCGACGACCGTGGCCGCTGATCTTTTGGCGCAAGCCGAGCACGATCCTGACGCCCTCCCCATCCTCGTCACCACGAGCCCCTCGCTCATCGAATCCGTCGAACGAGAGCTCGCCGCACAGCTCGAAGACCTGCCGACAAAGGACACCGCCGAGGCCGCGCTCGGCAACGGCTACGCGGTCCTGGTGAGTTCGATGGGAGAAGGCGCGTCGGTGTGTAACCTGCTCGCGCCCGAACACCTCGAGCTCCTGACGCGTAACGCGAACTCGCTCTCGAGCAACCTGCGCCATTACGGCGGCCTGTTTATTGGCGAGGGCGCCGCAGAGGTCCTCGGTGATTATGGCGCGGGTCCAAACCACACGCTCCCCACCGGAGGCACCGCGAGGAGTTACGCGGGGCTGTCCGTGTTCAACTTCCTCCGCGTGCGTACGTGGATGAGGGTCGACGCGCTCGAGCAAGCGCAGGGTCTGGTCAAAGACGCCATCAGCCTCGCCAAACACGAAGGGCTCGAGGCGCACGCACGCTCGGCCTCGAGGCGTCGCATCGTCCTCCCGGATGAAACCTGAGCGCTGCTCTTTCGAAACCAAAACAGCAGCGATAACATAGAGTTGGTGTATCACCTGAGAGGGACGCCTTTCGAACCACTGTCAGGAGCCAAACAAGCCATGAAGATCTCTTTCTCCCGAATCGCGCTCTCACAGGTGGCGCTCGCTGCGATGTTTCTGTTGACGCTCGGGTGTGGCTCGGGAGGTGGCGGAGGCGTGTTCGGTGGAGATGGAGATGGCGGATTGCTCGGCGGAGACGGCGGGCTCTTTGGGAACGACGCAGAACCTTATGACGAACCTCAGATCACGCTAATCTCCGCGCCGAGCATCGCCCCTGATGGCACCGTCGTCGTCAAGGCGCTGGTCGACGAGGAAGAGACGCCGCTGGTCAACTGGGTCGTGCGCTTCACGATGCAATGCAGCGCAGGTTCGTGCGTGGATCAGAACCACATCGAACGCGGCGAGTTTGGCGACACCCGTGAGATCTCCTTCCGACATACGTTCGGCCCGAACGTCACGCTCGGCAAGGTCGACATCGAGGTCTCCTACCTGGTCAAACCGAACGATGAACGCCAGGCCAGGATTCAACACAGCTACAACGTGGCCAGGGACGCCCTCAAGAACGAGAGTGGCACGACGGTGATCGCATCACCGGATGACTTTCAGGAGCTGCCGCTCGATGGCGAGGGTCGCCTGGAAGGAGATCTTCTTATCCAGGGTGTGGTTGGCTTGAAGGATCTCTCGGGGTTGTCCTCGCTGCGACACGTCGAGGGTGATCTTCTGATCCGCTCGAACCCCGACCTGACCTCATTGATGGGGATGCAGAACCTCGTGTCCGTGGGCGGCAGCTTGGAGGTGAGCCATAACTGGAACCTCGAAGCGCTCGGCTCCTTCGACGCGCTCGAGCTTGTCGGTGACGCCCTAGAGATTCGCGGCGTGCAGCCTGCGCGCGAGATGCCAAACCTCCCGGCGCTCGAGCAATGCGGCTCGGTCCGGCTGGTCGAGACGAGCGCGATGCAGACGCTCTATGGCTTCCCCGCGCTCGAACGAAGCCGAGGTTTCGATCTGATCGATAACGTCGCGCTCGAGAGGATCGACTTGCAATCGAACAACCTCCCCTCGCTCGACTACTTCCTCATCGAAAACAACGACGCGCTCACGCGGCTCACCCTCCCCTCCTCGCTCGAAGCGATCGACGAGGTTCGCGTCGAGCGAAACCGCGCGCTCGAGAGCTTGCAAGGGTTCTCCAATGTCACCGCCGTCGAGCTGCTCACCATCGACTACAACCACTCGGTCCAGGATCTCTCCGGGCTCGGCCAGATCACCGAGGTCGAGTTATTGCACATCGAGCACAACCACGAGCTCTCCACGCTCGATGGCCTCGATAACCTGGCGCAGGTCGACGACCAGCTCGTCATCAAGCGAAATCACAAACTCCCCGAGTGTGAGGCAGACGCCTTTGCCGCGCGCCTCGGCGCGCCCGAGCAGGAGATCGAAAGAAACAACAACGAGGCGACCTGCAACTGAGCGCCTCGCCAGTGGGCAGATCGCCGAGGCTTTCTGCCGAGCCAAAAGAAGCCGCCGCCACATTTTGCTGAAAGGCAGGAGTCGCCTGATTCCTGACAGCAAAATGTGGCGGCGGCTTCTTTTGGCGGGCCGGGCGCGGGTGGTTCGCGCCCGGAACACATCGCTGAATCTCTCGACCATCCGCAGCAGAACCCACGAATATCTCGAAGCGAAACAAAAACAGACACACTTGCACTATCGAGACATCATCTATTAGACTCACCGCGTAACAAGTGATGTTTCTTCTTATCCTTGCATCGGCAGTGATTCTCCATGTTCGACGTCTCGAAACTCTGCTCGCGCGCGACGCGCTCGCTCCTCTTGCTCTCGGTGCTTCTGGGGCTCTCCTCATGCGGGGGTTGCTTTGGCGGCCAGGGCGATGGCTCTGGACTCTTGCGCGACGCGGTGCTCGGCGAAGATGTTCCAGAGAGGCAATACAAAGCCCCGATCATCCATATCGCCTCATCGCCACAGATCAGCCAGCGCGGAGAGATCGTTGGCTTCGGCGTCGTGCAGCGGCGAGAGGCGCCGTTGATTCGTTGGGAAGTCAATATCGAGATGATGTGTGGAGAAGAGCGATGTGAAGAGCATGACGCGTTTTACGAGGGGGAGTTTGCCGACGAGGACCGAGGAACCATCGAGCTCGAACATGTCGTCCCCGCCGAGGTCACGAGCGTTGTGGGAGATGTCGTCATCTTCTTTGTGGGAACGAACACCGACAGACCGATTCGAAGCGCGAGCCGCAGGCTCTCATTCGCCCGACATGAACCGAGCGAATACGAGTGGCTGGCCATTATCGAGACCCAGGAGGATCTGGAACGACTCCCGATTTCAGAAGATGGCGTCTTCGATGGGGATCTTCACATCATCGGGGTGCATGACCTTAAAGATTTGAGCGCGCTCTCCAAACTCCGAGAAATTCGCGGAGAGCTCCTCATCCACTCGAACCCTGATCTTGTATCGATGCGTGGCCTGGAACAACTCGAGCGCGTGGATAGGAGCGTATCCATCTGGGATAACTGGGCATTAGAAGATCCGCTCGTACTCCCCAGCCTTCGTGAGGCGACCTCGCTGACCTTCGGGGGAATCAACGGTTACGGGCAGGAGACGCTGGAACCTGCCCCCGCCCTGGCGAACGTCGAGGAGCTCGAATTCATCGGGATCATAGGAAACAAGACATACGGTGGCTTCGAAGCGCTGGAGTTTGTGGAGAAGGTGATCATATCTCACTCGAGTTCGCTCGAAAAAGTCACCATCGAAGGGAGCGATGACCTCATCCACATCAACGTCTTGTCTTTGAGGGAGAACTACGACAACACCAGCATCGCCCTCGGACCTCAGGTGCGCTCGCTCTCGACCCTCGAGGTCGTGAACAACTTCAACACGCCCCCATTGTCAGGGCTCTCGAACGTCGGTCGGGCGCAAAACATAATCATCAAAGGCAACCACGGGCTCGAAAGTATGGAGGGGCTCTCTCGCCTCCATGAAGTCCACGTTCTCGAGGTGGTCGACAACAAGGATCTCGTATCACTGGAGGGGTTGGATAACCTCGACAAGGTCAACGCGAGCTTCAAGTTCATGGGTAACGAGAAGCTCCCAGACTGCGAGGTCGCAGCCCTGGAGCTCCGCACGCGAGGAGACGACGCGAGTTACTGGGCCCAGGGGCTCGACTGCCCATGATGACGCTGGCCACGACCTCATGCTCCCGGCGCCGATCCTTCACCAGGAGAACGTTCATGTTCGACATCTCGAAACTCTGCTCGCGCGCGACGCGCTTGCTCCTCTTGCTCTCGGTGCTTCTGGGGCTCTCCTCATGCGGGGGCTGTTTTGGCGGCCAGGGCGATGGCTCTGGACTCTTGCGCGACGCGATGCTCGGCGAGGATGAGCCCGAGAAAAGGTATAAAGCCCCGGTTTTTCGCGTCGCATACTCGGGTACGCTCGGGCAGAACGGAGAGGTCGATCTCTTCGCCGCGGTGATACGCCGAGAAGGACCGCTCGTGCGTTGGGAAGTCAACATCGAAGCCACGTGCGGCGAAGCGCGGTGCGAGGAGCATGACGCATTCTACGAGGGGGAGTTCCCGCAAGAGAACCAGGGCTCGCTGGAGATCAGGCACAGAGTCGCCTCGCGCGTTACCAAAGCCACAGCAAACCTCGACATCTACTTCGTGGCAGACAACTCACCCGAGCCAGTGAAGGCAACCGGGATGCACGGGATGAGGTTCGAAACCCCTGAAGCGCGTTTTCAGGAGACGATTATCCAGACGCCAGAGGAGTTGGAGAATCTCCAACTCCTGGAAGATGGAGTGTTTGAAGGCGACCTCTCGATTAAAGGCGTCTCGGGACTCGAGGATCTGAGCGCGCTCTCGGAGCTTCGGGAGGTTCGTGGTTCATTGAACATCTATGGCAACCCCGATCTCGTATCATTGGAAGGGTTGGAACGACTCGAGCGCGTCACAGAGAATGTCTGGTTATCAAACAACTGGAACCTCAGAGAACAGATCGCGTTCCCCAGCCTTCGTGAAGCAGGCGGAGTGACATTTCTGGGAATCAATGCCTATGGGGAAGAGGACCTGCGACCGATGCCTGCGCTCCAGAAAGCGGACAGCATCCAGTTCCTCCAGATCATGGGAACCAAGCGTTACGAGGGGTTCGACTCCCTGGAATCACTCGGAGAGCTGAACATCGTGAGAACAGCCACGCTCGAACACGTCTCGTTGGGTGAACACCATAACTTCACGCGCATCGAGCGCGTGCTCTTCGAGAGAAACCACAACCTCGACACACTCTCCCTCCCGCCCGACCTGCGATCAGTCGACAGTATCATCGCCAAAGACAACCACTCGCCCCCTCCGCTCGAGGGGTTCGCAGGCGTGGAGTGGGTGCAAATGCTCGACCTCTATAACAACCACGGGCTCGAAAACCTGAAGGGGTTCTCTCGCGTGAAGCAGCTCGACTACCTCGATATCTTTGGCAACGACGACCTCACATCGCTCGAAGGCCTGGACAACCTCGAGCTGGTCACATCACACTTCGAGATCGGCGCCAATGAAAAGCTCTCGCACTGTGAGGTAGTCGAGCTCGAGCTCCGCACGCGTGGCGACGAGGCCACCGACTGGGCGAAAGGGAGCAACTGCCCGGCCAACAACAGATAGCTTCGCCAGCCCTCAGGGCGCCTGGACGTAGCGCCGCAACGGGATGCTGTACTGCGTGTTGGTGTTATCGTCGTTAAAGAGCGCGTAGAGCGTGAGCTGACCATCGAGCATGGTGATCTCGCCAGCCAGTGATGGCCCCATCGTCTGCCCACCATCCGGGATCATGTACCAGAACGATGTCCCATCCAGGAAATCCGCGGTGCTCGCGGGCTTGAGGATAAAGCCCTGATAGTTATCAGCGGCGTCGAGGATGCCGTATTCGATCTGCGTGTTGTCGATGCGAAGCGCGAGGTAGACATCTTGCTGGTTTTGAATCGGCAGCGGATCGATCGAGCGCCAGGTGCCCGCGAACTGCGAGAGCGTGTATTGCCTGGCGCTTCGCAGCGTGACTTGCTCGAAGACAATCGTCGACGCGGGACCAGCGATAATATCGAGCCCGACGAGATCGCCCTGTCGGCTTCGAATCGGGATAAGAACAAGCTCGCTCGGGTCAGACGGAGATGGCTGGTCCAAATCATACACCCGCACCCGCTCGCCGATCCCCGCAAGGACCTCCCACTTCCCATTTCGCGCACCGTTTGCATCGAGCACCGCGGTGCCATCGGCGTTAAACGTCAGCTCGGCCATAAAGCCGACCTTGCCAGCGTTGGCCATCATCCCCACAGGAATCACTGCATGCCAGGGGGCTGTCTGGAGCTCATCCTCGAGAGCCAGTGGTGGTCCCATATCAGGCACGGGAGGCATATCGGGGGGCGTATCCTCGATCGTCTCCATATCTGGGCGCGGGGGCGACATATCGATGTCTGGCGGACGCATATCCGGCTCGTCGGGAGGCCCCATATCGAGCACGGGCGGGCCAGGCATGTCAGGTTCAGGCGGCCTCATATCGAGCGCGTCGGGAGGTGTGTCGACCTCGGGCGACATATCAGCGCCATCGGTCATATCACCCGAGGTGTTGTTGGCGCCGACTTGCCATGGGTCGGTGTCCCCATCGGCGGGGTCATCACCCGCGGAGCAGGCACCCAACGTCACGAGCAACAAGAGCGCGAAGAGGATCGACAGGATAGGATATCTTTTCATTCTGGGAGCTCCACCAACTTCAGGTTTTCCAGACACTTTCCCCCTCGGCAAGCGACCGCTTACTCGGTGACGTGACGGGTTGCTTCATAGGACGGAACCACGTCGTATTTCGCACACCGAAGTTCGAGAGAGAGTCGCTCGGTACAGCTTAGCGAGAAGCGACGAGGTGATCCAGTGAGCAGCGCGCGTCGATTTAGTGTTTTGATCGTATGAGCATGAACGTGTGTGCTTGTAGGAGTCCGGTTCCGATGCTAGGTTCTTGCTCGCTCGCATAATCCAGAAAGCTACGAGGAATCACTGTTTCGAGTGATTTCCCGAAACGAAAAAGAGACAACGTCGATTCAGTCGAATCGTCCAGATGTATGCCAAGGGTTTATGCGAGGAAAGACGTCAAAAACGACGCGATAGCATCAGAGTTTTCCAGGTGTTCGACCTGGGCCCACGATTCCCCCGAAGCGATGAGAGAGAAAAAGGAATGGCTGAGAAGAAGCAAGTTAAAGTCGAGGAGCTCCAGCGCCCGTCGGTGGAGATGCTCTACTCTGACGAGATCGCGCGCCTGAAAGAACACGACAAGGACAAGCCCAAACCTCTGGGTTGGGCGATGACGCCTGACTCGGTGGTCAAGTTCGTGTTGGGGGATAAGAAGCTCGATATCGTGCACAAGTTCGTGGGAACGCGCCGCTTCATCGAGCGCTGCGTGGTCGCTCTGGCGACCAACCGCGGGTTGATGCTCATCGGCGAGCCCGGTACGGCGAAGAGTTACCTGAGCGAGATTTTGTCGGCGGCGATTTCGGGCGATTCGACGCTCATCGTCCAGGGCAGCGCGGGCACGACCGAGGACGACATCAAGTACTCGTGGAACTACGCCCTGCTCCTCAGCGAGGGCGCGACGCCATCGGCCATGGTCGAGGCGCCGCTCTACCGCGGCATGGACGAGGGCAAGCTCGTGCGCTTCGAGGAGATCACGCGTTGTCCTCTCGAGATCCAGGATACGCTCCTGTCGATCCTGTCTGACCGCGTCATGAAGATCCCTGAATTCGACGGCCCGGACGGGACGTTGTATGCGCGCTCGGGCTTTAACGTGATCGCGACGGCGAACACGCGCGACCGCGGCGTCAACGAGATGAGCGCCGCGCTCAAGCGTCGCTTCAACTTCGAGACAGTCCACCCCATCCAGAACCTCAAGCAAGAGCGTGAGCTGGTGCAGACGCAGATGGAGCGTCGCCTCGAGCGCGCGGGTATCCCCGTGCGTTTCTCCGAGGACGCCACCGAGCTGCTCGTGACCACGTTCCACGAGCTTCGCTCGGGAAAGACCTTGGGCGGGCAGGCGATTGAAACGCTGACGACAGTGATGAGCACGGCCGAGGCTGTCGAAGTCGGATACGCGTCGAGCCTGCACGCCTACTACTTCGGGAAGTCCTCGGTCCAACCAGATCACATCGTCGACAACATCGTCGGCGCGGCGCTCAAGGAGAACGCCGAGGATCTGAAGAAACTGCGCCTCTACTTCAACCAGGTGGTCAAAGGCCGCAAAGGGAAGCACTGGCAAAGTTACTACGACGCGAGCCGCAAGGTGCTCAACCAATCCTGAGCCGATTGCCGGTGACAAGTCTCGAGCGTCCATAGAGCGACCTCGTCATCAGCGCGCCACGCAGCGCGCTGATGACGAGGTGGTTCGACCGTACCCGAGAGTGAGATCTCCCCACGCCAGGACCCAGGCCGTTCACGAACGCGTTGACGGCCGGTCAACCGAGAGCCCAAGCAAAGGATCAAAAAAGCGATGGAACCGATCCTCGACACACTCCTGAACAGGGATGATTCGCTTCGAGTGCGCTTCTTCCCGGTGCGTCACTACAGCCCGACGAGCGCGCGAATGCTGCGTCAGGTCGCGATGGACTTGAAGCCAGCCGCGATCCTGATCGAAGGGCCGCACGACTATAACGAACGCATCGAAGAGCTCTACCTGGAGCACGAGCTCCCCGTGGCCCTCTTCTCCTACGTGCGCTACTCGGACAACACGCGCGCCTCGGCGTTCTACCCCTTCTGCGAGTTCTCGCCGGAGTGGCAAGCGATCCAGACGGCCAAGGAACTTGGCATCCCGGTGCGCTTTATCGACAAGCCCTGGTACACGATCGCGCACGACTCCGAGCGCCGACACCGTTACGCCGACCGCAAATACGTGGGGAATGACTACATCTCCACGTTGTGCGAGCGCCTCGAGGTCCAGGACTTCGACGAGGTGTGGGACGTGCTCTTCGAGCTCGACCGCGAGATGACGCCCGAGCGCTACCTCGACCGCGCCTACCACTTCGTCTATCAGCTGCGCTACATGGGCGGCGAGGCGACCTACGAGGATCAGCAGCGCGAGGAGTTCATGGCCGAGCGCATCCAGGAAGCGCTCGACGAATTCCCCGACCAGATGGTCATGGTCGTCACGGGTGGTTTCCACACGCCAGCGCTCAATGCACGCCTGCGTGGATACTCACTCGAGGACCTCTACCTCCCCTACCCCGAAGACGATATCGAAGACGCCGTCATCGAGGGTGAAGAGGGTGAGGACGCCGAAGGTGAAGAGGCGCCACAGATCGATCCTGCGATGCTCGCCGCCATGGCGCAGCAGGAAGAGCGCGTGGTCACCGACCACGGCATCACGATGACACCGTTCACCTACGAGCGCATCGACAAGATGAGCGGTTATCAGTCCGGCGTCCACGGCCCGGCCTTCTACCGCTACGTGTGGGAAGCGCGCCAACGCGGCGAGCTGCTCGATGGGCGCGATTTGCTCTACCAGATCGTCTTGAAGCTTCGTGACAAGGGTCAGATCCTCTCGACCTCGGACGCGATCGCAGTGGAGACCACCGCCTGGGCGCTTGCCAACATGCGCGGTCGCCAGGAGCTCTGGCGCTATGACCTGCTCGACGCATTGAGCGCGGCGGTCATCAAGGAGGAGCAGGCAGGGGAGTACAATCACCCCGTGCTCGATATGGCGCGTCAGGTCTTCTGCGGCGATCGTCGCGGATTGCTCGGCGATGGCACGGATTTGCCGCCGCTGGTCAAGAACACGCGTCGTGATCTGCACCGCGCCAAGCTCACGCCCGACCACAAGAAACAAACAACCAAGCTCGAGCTGCTCAAGGACGAGGATCGCGAGAAGAGCGTCCTCCTCCACCGCTGTCGCGGGTTGGGTCTGGCGGGCTTCAAGCTCACCGATCACACCGACCTCGTGTCGCGTGATGACCTCTCGAACCCCACGGAGACGTGGGAGATCATCTGGTCGCCAGAGTATGAAGCGTCGCTGATCGAGAACGCGATCTATGGCGCGGATTTGCCGGAAGCGGCGACAGCGAAGTTGTTGGAGCAAGCGCGCGAGATCGATCGTGACGCCGAGCGCGCCTCGATGATCGTGCTCGAAGCGACCCTGATGGGGCTCGACGAGTCGACCGAGGAGCTCTACGAGCGGCTCTTCGAGATCGTGCGCGAGGATGGCGACTTCTTCCACCTCACCAAGGCGCTCGATCACCTGATCTACCTCTACGCCTTCGACGAGGTCTTTGGCGGCAAGGACACCAAGTCCGTGCAATCGATCCTGGCCGAGAGCTACAAGCGCTCGCTCTGGCTGTTCGAGATCCTGGGCACCGTGCCAGATCGCGACAAGGAGCTGATCGACGCCATCGGGACGCTCTTCTACACGTTCCAGCGTTGCGCCAACGAGGAGTTCACCGACCGCGACGACTTCGTCTCGCTCTTCTCTCGCATTGGCGGGGACGAGGAGCAGATGCCGCTCGTACGTGGCGCGACGCTCGGCGCCCTGTTCACGCTGTCCGAAGCGGACATGGACCAGGTCCTCGACACGATCAACTACTTCACCGATCCGATGGATCTGGGTGACTTCCTTATCGGCTTCTTCTCGCTCGCCCGCGAAGCGGCACAGCGCGACTCGCGCCTGCTCGACCGCCTCAACGAGTTGGTGATGGACTTGAACGAGGAGCAGTTCTGGGAGGTTCTCCCCGGCTTGCGCCTGGCGTTCACGTTCTTCACCCCGCGAGAGAAGCACAACCTGATCGACATGCTCTTCCCGCAAGCTGGCGGCGAAGAAGGCGATGACGCGCTCGCGGGCTTCCCGCCTGTAGATCTGATGACCTTCGAGCACGCGCAGATCCTCGCGCAACGCGTCCTCGAGACCATCGACCGCTTCGGCCTGAGGCATCCTCGTCAGGAGCCCCAGATCGACTCGCAAGCGGCCGATGACTTCGCGCAGCCTCAACAACCGCCTACAGGTCAACCTCAGGGTTCTCCAGACCAACAAGGCGGTCAAGATGGCGAGCCGGGCGAAGGTGGCGATCAACAAGGTGATGGCCAGCAAGGTCAATCGCAGTCACAGGGTCAACAGCAAGGCCAAGGCGGAGAAGGGAGCGGCAGCGGCGCGAGCCAGGACGCTTCTGGAAACTTCGATCCTTCGGGCCATGGCGAGCCCGCGCTCGATGCCGCGCCAAACCAGGCAGGTCGCACCTCGCAAGGGGTCACGGCAGGTCCTGGTGGCCAGAGCGGCCAATCACAGGCTGGCGCGGGACAGCAAGCAGGTGGCGGTCAGCAACAGGCTGGCGGCGCAGGCTCGCTCGACGGTGACGGCGGTCAAGGTGGCTCCATGCAGGCTGGCGCCGGTGGCGCTGGCGGCGCAGGAGCAGGCGTGAACACGCCCTCTGCGAGCGGCTCAGGTGGTGTCAGCGGTCGCGGAGAGGCGGCAGGAGAGGACTTCGAAGCCGCTCCTACGGACGCTTCCGGCGGTCAGGGACAGCAAGGCGCCGGTGGATCACAACCGGGCGCCGGTGGCGCAGGTGGTCAAGGCCAACAAGGCGCTGGCGCGATGCCTGGCTTCTCGCCAGAAGATCGCATGCGCCGTTGGAAGATGGTGCTCGGTGTGGGCGGCGAGGATCTTCCCGTCGACATGCCCGAGAGCTGGCAGCAGCGTGAGCAACTGGTGAGCTTCCTCTACGACCGCGAGTATGGCCATGGCCGTAACATCCGCGGCGCAGGCGGCGGACAATCAGGCAGGTCTGGCAACTCCAGCGGCGACCGCTCCGGCGGAAGCGGCGAGAGCGCGCTCAACGTGCCTGACTGGATCAACGGCATCCACCAGCTGTTCCCACAGCGTGTCATCGAACGCCTGGAGAAGGACGCCCTCGATCGCTACAACATCGAGGAGCTCGTCACGCGCCCCGAGATGCTCGAGAAGGCCGAGCCAAACATCACCCTGATGAAGGCGGTGCTTCGCACCAAGCACCTGATGGATGAGGATGTCTTGAAGCTCGCGCGTAACCTCGTCAAGAAGGTCGTCGCGGAGCTCATCGAGAAACTCGCCAGAGAGGTCCGCACGCCGTTCACGGGTTCGCTCGACAGGCGCCGCAGGTCCTTCCTCAAGGTCGCCAAGAACTTCTCCCCCGAGGAGACGATCAGGCGCAACCTCAAGCATTACGATCCTGATCACAAGAAGATCATCATTCAGGACCCGTACTTCTTCTCGCGGATCAAACGACAGGTCGATCGCTGGCAACTCATCATCGTGGTCGACCAGTCGGGCTCGATGCTCGACAGCGTCATCCACTCGGCGGTGACCGCTTCGATCTTCTGGGGCATTCGCGCGATCAAGACGCACCTCGTGGTCTTCGACACCGAGATCGTCGACCTCACCGCCGACTGCCAGGACCCGGTGGATACGCTGATGAAGGTTCAACTCGGCGGCGGCACAGACATCGGCAAGGCATTGCGCTACGCCGAGAGCCTCATCGAGAACCCCAGGCGTACCATCGTCCTGTTGATCACGGACTTCTACGAGGGCGGGCCGATCAACGAGCTCTTCGCGGTCACGCGACACATCTGCGAAGCGGGCACCAAGCTGCTCGGGCTCGCAGCGCTCGATGGGACGGCCAACCCCTGCTACGACCAGAACACGGCTCAGAAGATGGTCAACCTCGGCGCCGAGGTCGGCGCCATGACCCCTGGAGAGCTCGCGGCCTGGGTCGCAGAGAAGGTCAGATAAGTAATGCTCCTGCCAGTGATAGCGCGTTGGTTTACGACGAGCGCGCTGTCACTGGCTCGATAAGCCAGTGCGCGATAGAAGGACAACGATCATGCGTCAGGATCTGCTCGTACTCACAGATGACGATCTGGCCACCATCTCCAACCGCGGCACCGTCAAGCGGGCCACCAAGGAGTTGGAGAAGGCCACGGTCACCGTCGAGATCGAAGAGCTCGACGATAAAGGCGGCCTCCAGTTTAGCTGGAGCGATGATGTCACCTGCACCTTTGCAGCAGATGTCGTCGTCAAGGACGCCGAATGCACCTGCCCTGCAACCGGCATCTGCCGTCACCTGATTCGCTCCGTGCTCGCCTACAAGGAGTGGGCAAAGGAGCACGCCACCGAGGAAGGCGGCGCTGATGGCGAGGCCGAGGAGCTCATCTCGGCCGATCAACTCGAGCCCTGGGACCCGGGCCAGTTCACCGACGATGACATCAAGGAGGTCTTCTCGGCCAAGCGCATGCGCAAGGCAAAGAAGGAGTTCGAAGATGGCCTCGTGCTCGAGCTGGTGCGAAGCACGAAACCACTGGTGCGCTTCCACAAGCTCGGCCACACGCTGCGCTTCCAGGTCCCCGGTGACCTGCGCTACACGCGCTGTGATTGCGCCGAGGATGCCCCCTGCGTGCACGTCCCGATGGCGATCTGGGGCTTCAGAAAGCTCGAAGAGGATCAGCAATCAGGCTTTGTCTCGACGACCATCCACGAGGAACCTCGCGCTGACGAACTGCTCGAGAAGGTCGAGGATAAGATCGTCGACCTGCTCCAGCACGGATTCACCGGCACGCCAAAGGCGGCCATGGATCGCTTCCAACAGCTCGAGCACCAACTCAACGAGGCGGAGTTCATCTGGCCAGCGACGATCATCCAGGATCTTCGCCAGCAGTACGAACACTACGCCAACCACGACGCGCGCTTTAGCCCGACGTATGTGGCGGATCTCATCGGTGAGTTTTTGATCCGCTCGGACGCGCTCCGCCAGGAGGAGACCCCGATCCCGAGGTTGTTCATCCGCGGCAGCGTCGACGACACCAAGACCAAGCTCGGTCAGACGCGCCTTGTCGGGCTCGGTTGCACTGTGATTCACCGCAAGAAGTCGGTGATTATCCAGGCGATCATGCAAGACAGCGCCACGGGTATGGTCATGGCGCTCGGTCACGAGTTCCTCAACCCCAGTGATGAAACCACGCTCCCCGAAGACTTCGCCGCGCTCGGCTCGAAGCTCATCATCAAGGGTCGTGATATCGCATCGCTCGGGCGCGGACAGCTCGTCCTCAAGAAGGCGGACCTGCACGCCGATCACCACATCGAGCTCGGGCGCTCCCCAGCATCCGCCTACCCCCAGAACTTTGACTGGAACACCTTGCCAGCGCCCGTTCACGTCGAGAACTTCGACGAGATCCGCGCTCGCCTCGGCGCCCTCCCCCCCGCCTCACTGCGACCACGTCGCATCGGCGAGGACTTCCACGTCGTGCCCGTGGCTCGCGTGGAAGAGGCGACCTTCTCGGTGCGCGATCAGGCCGTCACGGCGACCCTGGTGGATAGCCTTGGCCGCAGCGCCCTGCTCTTCCACCCCTACACCAACCGCAACCGCGCTGGCACAGAGCGTCTGCTCGCCAGGTTGACCCGCGACCCCGAGCACATCGACTTCATCGCTGGCAACATGCACGTCGGCGCGCACGGGCTCATCATTCGCCCCACCGCGCTGGTGTTCAAGGAAGACGATGACTCGCGCTCGATGCTGCAACCCTGGGTCGACACGTTCGAGGATCGCACCGCGAACGACACCCAACTCGGCAACGCGCGCCCACCGCTCGATCCGATCGACCTGTTCCGCGCCAACCTCGCCAACGCGCTCGGTGAGCTCTACCTGCTCGGGTTGAGCCACGTCGACGCGGGCGTGCACAAGCAATGGAACAGGTTGTATCAATACGGCCTCAAGCTCGGGCTCCACGACATCCTGGCGCCAGTGGCAGATGTCGTCGGCTTGCTCGATGTCAACGCCAGCGTCCCCGAGGATATGCGCGAATTCACCGCGCAGGCCGCTCCTGTGCTGGAAACCTCCGTCGTCAGCCGCCTGATTCAAGAGCTCGCATAAGTCCTGACGACAGGTCTCGAGAACTTTGAAAAGCCGCGTGGTGTTTTGCACAAAACACCACGCGGCTTTCATTTTTAGCCTTACCCACAGTGACCCCTCGAGCGCCTGTGAGAGGTCACGCTCGATATGTTACCTTTGGCGAACAAGACCACTTCATGGAGGTCGCATGAGCGAGGATATCTTCGACCGCTTGCTCGCCAACACGCTCGAACAAAAGAACGCCACGGTGCGCCGTATCGTCGAGGAAGGTCAGCTCTACGACCGCGTGTGCACCAGACAGCGTGGTCGCCAGATCGAGATCGATGGGCGCTGGCTCACAGACTTCGCGAGCTGCAACTATCTCGGGCTGGATCTTCACCCCGACGTGATCGCCAGCGTTCAGCGAACAGTGAGCGAATGGGGGACGCACCCATCGTGGGCCAGGATGGCGTGCAGCCCGGTGCTCTACGAGGAGCTCGAGGAAAAGCTCGCCAGGTTGCTCGGGACCGAGGACGCGCTGGTGCTCCCGACCATTTCCCTGATCGCCGTGGGGCTGATCCCCGCGCTGGTGAAGAAGGGAGATGTGATCCTCGCCGACAAGTTCGTGCACAAGGTCAACCACGACGGTTGCAGGCTCGCCAGAGATATGTGCAAGGCGGAGCTCGCATCATTTCGACACGATGATCTCGCGCGGTTGGAAGAGCTGCTCGTGCATTACAGCGACCGCGACACGAGGTTGATCGTTATCGACGGCGTGCTCTCGGTGACAGGCCGCATCCCCGCGCTGAAAGCGATCCTGAGGCTCGCGCGTGAACATGACGCGCTGGTTTATATCGATGACGCGCACGGCTTCGGAGTGCTCGGAGAAGCGCCTGATGATGCGATGCCCTGGGGTTATAAAGGCAACGGCGTGGTCGCACACCTTGGCGAAGGTTACGACAACGTGATCTATGTCTCGGGGCTCTCCAAGGCTTACTCATCGCTGGCGGCGTTCGTGGCCTGTCCCACACGCCTCAAGCGCGCGCTCAAATGCAACATCACGAGCTACATTGTCTCTGGCCCTGTGCCTTTCGCCTCGCTCGCCAGCGCGCTCGCGGGGTTGGAGCTCAACGAGATCCACGGCGACGAATGGCGAGCCACGCTTCATAGTTACACCACGCAGATCATCGAGGCGTACCGCGAACGAGGCATTCGCACTGACAACGATAACGGCTTTCCTATCGTCAGCGCCTACGTCGGCTCGCCAGAAGCGGTCATGCGGGGCGGCCAGCTTCTGTTCGAAGAGGGTTACTACGTGACCTTGCAGTCCTACCCGCTCGTGCCCATCGACCAGGGCGTCCTGCGCGCGACGCCCACGGTCTCCAACACAGCGGACGAGGTTCGAGGTCTGATCGATGCGATGGAGCACACGGTCCGCACGCTGGAAGCAGAAGGCTTGACGCCGAAGCGATGAGGAGAAGGATGCTGTTGATTCCAGGGCTCGACTGTCTCGCAGAGATCGAGGAGCACGCGCGCGCTCTCGAAGACTCCGCCCATGAACGCGATAGAACCAACATCTTCGCGCGCGAGGCCTTCGAAGACCTCGGGAGCCAGGGTGTTTACGCGCTGGCGACAGGCGATGATGCAGAATCACTGGGCCGTTTGTGCGCGCTGATTTATGGGCTCGCGCTGAGATCGGGGGATCTTGGCTTCGCCGCGAGCTTGTGCGCGCACCTCTGCGCCATCTTCACGCTCCGAGACTTCGGACACGAACACCACCGTGACCTGCTCGATGCGATGATAAGCGGTAAGGCGCTCGGCGCCGTCGCCAACAGCGAACCCGACGCAGGGACAGACCTGATGGGGCTCCAAACCAGCCTGGCGCAGCGTGACGGCTCGCTCGTCTTGAATGGCACGAAGTGGAGCATCACCAACGTCTCCGAAGCCGAGGTGTTGATTGTCTCCGCCATCAGCCACACACCTCCCACAAACGCGCGTAAACAGGTCGACCATGTCGTCCTCGAGTCCAGGCAGACCGGGATAGAGACGGCCCGTCTGGATGACCTGATCGGGCTTAGGACCTCGGTGACCGGCAACCTTACGATGTCCCAGGTTTGCCTGGAGCAAACCTCCAGGCTCGGTAGCGCAGGCGATGGCGTGGCCATGTTTCGACACCAGTTCGATCACGAGCGGTTGCTGACCGCGACGCTTTATCTGGCCGCGTTGGACACCGCGCTCGAGCGCGGTGTCCAACGCGGCCTGGAGCGAAAGCAATTCGGGCGCCCGATCATCGAAAACCAATACATCCAACAGGTCCTGGTCGATGTGCGCGTGGCGCGCGAGCTGCTCGCTGCACAACTCCACCTACTGATCGAGCAGTGGCACGAACCACCCGCGACGTTTCGAGGATCGCTCTCGGTCCTTAAACTACACGGCCTGGAGGCGGCCACGAGGGCCTGTCGAGAGGTGCTCGGCATCCTCGGCGGTCGAGGTCTTCGCCAGGACGAGGGGCTCACGCGTATGTTGCGAGACCTGCTGGGACTCGCCATGCTCGGGGGCACGCGCGAGCTTCACAAGATGCTCCTGCATCGAAACACCCTGCGGGCTTACGCACCGAGCACGAGCCAGCGAGGAGAGGATGACTGAGGTCACTCGCGCGCTCCCGAATGGGCTCGATTTCGTGTTGGAGCAAACCACTAATTTCCCACCCGACCTTGAATCACAAGCCGTGGAGCTCACCGCGCTTGTCTTCCCTGACGAAGACGCGCTCGATGGCAAGTTCTACTACGACACGCCTCCAGCGCTGATCGCCTACGCGCTCGATGGCGAATGCCTCGTGGCGCTGCGCCCGATCGACAGGCGCAAACTCGTGCTCGCTGGCCAAACAATCGAGCTCGCAGGCGGTATCATCCCCACGGTGCATCCTGACTACCGACGCCAGGGGATCGCCTCGGCCATGGTCAACCT
>Ga0208061_100118_pt1 | contig 27734 bp, 20 predicted proteins | sample DeeseametaMP0555_FD_184209 | JGI IMG/M metagenome (GOLD analysis project Ga0208061, IMG submission 184209) | Marine microbial communities from the Deep Atlantic Ocean - MP0555 (SPAdes) | ecosystem: Environmental > Aquatic > Marine > Oceanic | place: South Atlantic Ocean | collected 2011-01-23 | reverse complement strand
AAGGAGGCGCCATGAGCATCCGAGTGATTCCGCTGGGCATCGATCCGATGAGGCTACAGACGGTGACGCGCGATCCGAGGTCATTTGTCGAAGATCTCGAGGAGGACGAGCCCGCCTGGTTCGCTCGCGCGGACCGGAGTTATTTCTCGAGCGAGGAGGGATACAGCGCCAGGATGGCCTGCGCGCTGATGACAGGAGAGCGCCATGGCGAGCACCCGAGGTTCGAGGGGTCGTTTTTAAGGCTCGTCAGTCAACACGTCGGACAACGGCTCGAGAGCGGCTCCTGGCGCGATCAGGATGACGAGTTGCTGTTGTTGCTCTCGCGGTGGCTCCAGCTCGTCGATGCGCCAGAGCGTCTGGCGATGGAGACGCTCGTGCACGGACAAAGCTTTATCGCAGGGCTCGTCGCGGCGGGCGGGTGGTTCGAACCTGAAGAGGTCGACGAGGTCGATGGCTTCTTCCTCGAGCTCGACGAGGAGATGCGCCAGGAGGCGCTCGAAGAGCTCGACCTCTGGGACCCCTCGCTGTTGCGGAAGGCGTGCAACGAGCTCGAGGGGTGGTTTAGCGAGTGTTCATCGCGAGGTTGGGGGTTGATGCTGTTCGCTTCTTATGGCGATGAATAGCACCGAGAGCGATGCTTTCTACACAGTAACTCGTTTAACAAACACACCATCTTTGTATTATACAACTAAAGGTTCCGATCTCGACTAAAACTTACCCGATACCACCAAACACCACATTTCATGCGCGTTTAACTTAACGCTCGTTACAATTGTCAGCGAGGTCACCAGGCGTTAGCGTGGGGTGTTGCTTATCGGGCTGATCCTCTTTGTATGGATGTGGAGTGGGAAGAGGTGATGTGAGGATAGCCCGATGAATGTTTCCTGAGCGAAAGCGAGGAGTCTGTTTTGGCCCCATCAAGCCAGAAGAAAAAATCTTACCACCACGGGAACCTCAGAGAGTCGCTGATCGAAGCGGCGATCGAAATCATCGCCGAGCGGGGACGCTCGGAGTTCACATTAAGGGAGCTGGCGAAACGCCTGGGGGTCACACACGCGGCGACTTACCACCACTTTAAAGACAAGGACGACCTGCTCTCGACAGTGGCCGAGCGCGGCTATCACGAGATGGGGGAGTACCTCGAGGCGGCGAGCGAGGATGGAGATCAAAACCCGATCATGAAGATGCGGCGCATGGGCGCGGCCTACATCCGCTATGCCCATGAAAATCAAGCGTATTTTCGCGTGATGTTCGGTCAAAAATTCGCCGACATCAACACCTACCCGGAGATGGAAAACGCCGGGATGGCGACCAAGAATATGATGGAGACGCTCGTCCGCGAGGGTCAGAAGGCGGGCATCTACAACACGGAAGCCAACGTCGAAGAGTTGATCGCCATCTCCTGGGCTGCCGTTCACGGCCTCGCGCTGCTGACCATCAACGGCTACTTCGAACATCTGCGCGAAGGGCTCGAGTTCGACGATTACGTCATGCGCATCTCGCGCCACCTCTTCACCGGCACGGGCTCGCCGCAAGCACAGGTCGCCGTCCGCGCCGCGAACAAGCAGCCACCATCCTGAGCGCGAGAGCGTTGGCCGCTCGAGATAAGATCGTTTAGATCCAGGCGCGGCGTTTGCCGTTCAACCTCCTTGTCGAAGGTCTTCATGACCTGTTCACGAGGAGGTTTTTTTTGTTTCATCGACGCATCATGACCCTGTTCGCCGCGCTCACCGCCACAGTCTTTCTTGGCGGCTGCGCCTCGGATCAAGCCAGGCAACCCGCCGAGGTCCCCGACAACACGCCCACGCTCGAGGTCGCGACCTTCAACGTCAACTACGGCATGGCGCGCGACGCACAGACGCTCGCGGCGATCCCCGATGTGGACGTCGTGCTGTTGCAAGAAACCACCGAGGTGTGGGAGCGAAGCATCCGCGGCGAGCTCTCGGAGCGCTACCCGCACATGCTCTTCGAGCACTGCTGCGGGGCTGGTGGCCTGGCGATCCTGTCCAAACAACCTATCGAATCGATCGCCTACATCCCCGCGCCCGAGCCGGGGTGGTTCCCCGCCTGGATCGTTCAGGCCGAGACAGCCATCGGCAAGGTGCAGCTGCTCAACGTTCACCTGCGCCCTCCGGTCAACGATCAGGGGAGCTGGGTCAGGGGTTATTTCTCCACGCCCGAGATCCGCATCACCGAGATGCGCGCCTACCACGAACACCTGGACAAAGACCTCCCCACGATCATCGCCGGTGACTTCAACGAGGGCGAAGATGGAAAGGTCATCGCGTTCCTTCGCGACGAGAACTTCGCGCCCGTCCTCCAGGACTACTCGCCAGGCGCAAAGACCTGGCGATGGCAGACATCCATGGGGACGATCTCGACACAGCTCGACCACATCGTCTACGATCAAACCTCGCTCGAGCCGATCGAGGCGAAGGTCCTCGATCAGGGTTACTCGGATCACCTGCCTGTCGTCGCGCGCTTTCGCGCGCTCGAGCAGCGCTGAACACCGACGTGACAGAACGAGCAGTCGGGGAAGTTGACCGACACCTGCAGAACGATCTATCCAGAGCCTGACGCGACGCCTTGACTGTCGCGAACATGCGCGGACGTTTGCGTTGTATGCGAATGCATACAAAACAAATGCCCGCGCATTTAATTTATCGCAGCCACCATGCACACCATGCATAACCCGAGGGGCTTCCTCGAGAAGATGCGACAGAACCACGCGCGGCGCCCTCCTCACACGGACCCACCATGACTCGCCTCCACGTCGATATCCAAGGCATGACCTGCGGTCATTGCACCAGCCGCGTCGAAAAAGCGCTCGCCAAACTCGAGGTGCTCTCCCACGTCGAGGTCGATCTCGAACACCACAACGCTCGCGCCACGCTCGATGGTGAGCTCGACGAGCGCTTGCGCGAAGAGGTCACCGACGCCATCGAGTTCGCCGGATTCGATGTCTTGGATGTTCGCGAGGAGCCCGGGGGTGAGTCCGGGGAGGGGGACCGGCACGACGAACAAGATCAGAACGAGGATGTGTCCCCCTCCCCGGACTCACCCCCGGGCGACGAGCCAGCGCGGGTATCTTCAGATACCCGCGCCGCCGACAAGGAGAGCGCTGCTTCCACAGATCACGCCGAAGCGTTCGCCAAAACAGAAGGCAACCACGTCATCGAGATCGATGTGCGCGGGATGACATGTGCCTCGTGCGTGGCGCGTGTGGAGAAGGCGCTCGCTGGCTCAGATCGCGTCGCCAGCGCCTCGGTCAACTACGCCACCGAGGTCGCCACCGTATATATCGAGCAACCTCCCGAGCAGGAGCAACTCGACGCCTTACGCGGACTGGTCGAGCAGGCAGGTTACGACGTCGAAGCGATCCGCATCCGAGACGAGGACGGCTCGGGGGCGCATGAAAGCTCGTCCACGTCAGCTTCTTCAGAATCACAGCGTTCGAAAAAGGAGGCGGCGAGCGAGCGGCGCGCGCGTGAAGCCCTCGCCTGGAAGAGTCGGTGGATGTGGGGCGTGGCGCTCACGTTCCCGATCATGCTCGCGCAGATGGGGCCGATGTGGTTCGACTTCTCGCTCACGGGCGCCGCAGAGATCGGACGCCTCGCGTTGGTGGCTTACCTGACCGCGCTCGTGCTCGGCACGAGCGGGCGCCCTTTCTTCAAAGGCGCCATATCGGGGTTAAAGCACGGCTCGGTAAATATGGACACGTTGGTGGCCATGGGCGCAGGCGCGGCGTTTATCTCCTCGTTCGTCTCGTTGATTTTGCTCGCGGCGGGGTCTTCGCGCTCGTTGGGCATTCACTTTGACGGCGCGGCGATGATCGTGACCCTGATCGGGGTGGGCAAGTGGCTCGAAGCGCGCGCCAAGGGGGACGCGAGCAAGGCGCTCGAATCACTGCTCGCGCAGAGCGCGAGCAGTGCGCGCGTATGGCGCGGCGGACAGTGGCAAGAGATCGCCGTCGATCAGGTCGAGCAAGGCGACAAGGTCTCGGTGCGCGCTGGCGAGAAGATCCCTGTGGATGCGACCGTGACCGAAGGCCGCGCGAGCATCGACGAATCGATGATGACCGGCGAGCCGGTCCCCGTGACACGAGAGGAAGGGGACGAGGTCTTCGCCGGGACGCTCAATGTGGATGGCAACCTCGTATTGAAAGCCACGCGCGTCGCCTCGGAGTCGACGCTCGCGCAGATCGCCAGCGAGGTCGAGCGCGCACAGGCCGCGAAGGCAGACATCCAGCGCGTCGCAGACAAAATCTCTGGCGTGTTCGTTCCCGTGGTGTTGCTCGTCGCGCTTGTCACGTTTATCGGCTGGTGGATCTTCTCGGGTGATGTGGCGGCAGCAATTGTCCCAGCGGTGGCGGTGTTGGTCGTCGCGTGTCCCTGCGCGCTCGGCCTGGCGACGCCGACGGCGTTGCTCGTGGGGAGCTCGCGGGCGGCCTCGAAGGGGATCTTGCTTCGCGACCCCGACGCGCTCGAGCGCGCCAAGAAGCTCGACGCGCTGATCTTTGACAAGACCGGCACGCTGACTCAGGGGAAGATGAGCCTTCGCGACATCGAATCGTGCGGCGAGGAGGAGGACAGAATTCTCGCTCTCGCCGCAGCGATGGAGGAAGGGAGCACGCACCCGATCGCCAAAGCGCTGACTCAGGCTGCGCTCGAGCGCAGCCTGGAAAATGCGGGACCGATCGAGGACTTCGAATCCTTCGCGGGGCACGGCATCGGCGCCACGATCGATGGCGAGCGATACTGGCTCGGAGAGGCGACCTGGGTGGTGGAGAAGGTCGGCGAGAGCGCGATCGACGAGGAGCGCCTCGCCGCGCTAAACGCGGCGGAGGCATCGCCGCATACGACCATCACTTTGGGCGCCAGGAATCAGCTCCTCGGGTGGTTCACGCTGGAGGATGCGCTCAAGGATTCGGCGCGCGAGGTGGTCTCCAGGCTGCAAGAACGCGGCGTCGAGATCTGGATGATCACGGGCGATGCGCAGGGGAGCGCGGAGCATGTCGCGGGACAGCTCGGCATCGCCCCGGAGCATGTGCGCGCCAGGGTCAAGCCGCAGGAGAAATCGAGCGCGGTGCGCGAGCTTCAGGAGAAGGGACACGCCGTCGGCATGGTCGGCGATGGGATCAACGACGCCGCCGCGCTCGCGGCGGCGGATCTGGGCATCGCGATCGGCGCGGGCGCCGACGTGGCGCTCGAGGCGGCTGATATCGTGCTCGTCTCCGAGGAGCTCGCGACGGTGGTGCGCGCCATCGACATCGCGCGCACCACGCACGGGAGGATTCGTCAGAATCTTTTCTGGGCGTTCTTCTACAACCTGGCGCTGATTCCGATCGCCGCGCTGGGGTGGTTGATCCCGGCGATGGCGGCTGGCGCGATGGCACTCTCGAGCGTCTCGGTCGTGACAAACTCGCTCAGGCCACATCGCATCGAGTGAGGATTCATGCGGCATAACGCGTGGTTGGGGTTGTCGATTGATCTGGGCAAATCGGCGTGATAGGACTTGCGAGTCTTCAGAGGAGAGGGCGGAAATTCTGCGAATTATGGCGTGAGATTCACGCGATGATGACGCGACAGGCTCATCCTCTCCTCGCTTCGCGAGTTTCCATTCACGCGTGTGAACGCACGCCCAGACGGGTTCGACCTCTCCATGACGAATGCACGATATGTGATCACGGGCGGCGCTGGTTTCATCGGCGCCAATCTCGTGCGACACCTGCTCGAACACGCCCCACAAGCCGAACTGACCGTCGTCGACAAGCTGACCTACGCGGGCAACCTCGCTTACCTCGAGGATGTCTCCGATCAGATCCGCTTCGTCGAGGCCGACATCGCGGATATGGAGGCGATGACCGCGCTCTTTGCCGAGGTCAAACCGACGGGCATCTTCCACCTCGCGGCAGAATCACACGTCGACCGCAGCATCACTGGACCTGCGGCGTTCATTCAGTCGAACATCGTGGGGACCTTCACGTTGCTCGAGTGCGCGCGAAAGTTGTGGCTCGACGACGAGAACGAGGTCACCGGGCGCTTCTTGCACGTCTCGACCGATGAGGTCTACGGCTCGCTAGGGCCAGAGGGCGCCTTCACCGAGGAGACGCCCTACGATCCTTCGAGCCCTTACTCCGCGAGCAAGGCCGCCAGCGATCACCTCGTGCGCGCCTACGAGCGCACCTACGGGCTCGACGCCGTGATCACGAACTGCTCGAACAACTTTGGCCCCTATCAATATCCCGAAAAACTGATCCCCGTGATCATCCGCAACATCCGCGACCAGAAGCCGCTGCCGGTGTATGGCGATGGGATGAACGTGCGCGATTGGCTCTACGTCGAGGATCACTGCCGCGCCATCAGCGCTGTGTTCGATCGCGGCGAGAAGGGGCGCTCGTACAACATCGGGACCGAGAACGAGTGGACCAACATTGGCCTGGTTCGCCTGCTGTGTGATCTGGTCGACAAGGAGCTTGGCCGCGAGACCTCCTCGCAAGAGCTGATCACGTTTGTCACCGATCGCCCAGGGCACGACCGCCGCTACGCGATCGACCCGAGCAGGATCCGCGACGAGCTCGGCTGGGAGCCACAACGCGACTTCGAAGAGGGGATCGCGTTCACGGTCCGCTGGTATCTCGAGAACCTGGAGACGCTCTGGAATGTGTGAGCCACGTCGTGGCGCACGCTCCATTCATTTAACGCGAGGCGACGCTGATTCTCCGTTCGAGAACAGCGAGGCAGCCTCGACACGCACGAGAGTTCACGCATGAAAGGGATCATCCTCGCAGGCGGGACGGGCAGCAGGCTCTTCCCATTGACCAAGGTCACCAACAAGCACCTCTTGCCCGTGGGCAAGAAGCCGATGCTGCTCCACCCGGTCGAGAAACTCACCGAGGCGGGCATCGAGCAGATCCTCATCATCACGGGCACCGAGCACATGGGAGATGTGGTCGGGCTGCTCGGCAGCGGCCGCGAGTACGGCTGTCAGTTCACCTTCCGCGTTCAGGATGAAGCGGGCGGGATCGCGCAGGCGCTCGGGTTGGCTGAGAACTTCGCCGGAGACGAGGACATCGTCGTCCTGCTCGGCGACAACATCTTCGAGGACTCGATCGCCGAGGATGTGCGCCGCTTCCGCGAGCAAGCCGAGGGCGCGCGCGTCCTGCTCAAAGAGGTCCACGACCCGGGCCGCTACGGCGTCGCTCGCGTCGACGGTGATCAGGTCGTCGAGATTCTGGAGAAGCCAAAGAATCCGCCGAGCAACCTCGCCGTCACCGGGATCTACTTCTACGACAACAACGTCTTCGAGATCATCCGCACGCTGGAGCCTTCGGCGCGCGGCGAGTACGAGATCACGGACGTGAACAACTCTTATATCGAGCGCGGCGTGATGACCTTCGGGCGCTTCGAAGGTTGGTGGACGGACGCGGGGACCTTCCCCTCGTACCACCACGCGAACAAGCTCGTCTCCGAATCGGAAGCGAAGTAAGCAACCCCACAGATCCTATCAAGTAAGGGAGCCCAAGGTGGCAGAGGAACGCGAGTTTACAAGAGGGAAGATCGAGGACGTCCAGATCCGCCCGATCAAGAAGTTCGTCGACGATCGCGGCTGGCTGGCCGAGCTCTGGCGCACGGACAACGTGGACGACAAGATCCGCCCCGTGATGACCTACGTCTCACAAACCGAGCCCGGTGTGGTGCGCGGCCCGCACGAGCACGTCGCGCAGACGGACTACTTCGTCTTCCTCGGGCCTGGCAACTTCAAGCTCTACCTGTGGGACAATCGCGAAGACTCCCCCACGTTCAACGTCTTCCAGACGTTCGTCGTGGGCCAGGACTCTCCGGCAGCGGTCGTGATCCCCGAAGGCATCGTGCACGCGTACAAGAACGTGAGCTCGCTCCCTGGCGTGGTGATCAACTGCCCCAATGCGCTCTACGCTGGTGAGAATTACAGCGAAGAGGTCGACGAGATCCGCCACGAAGCTGATCCCGACTCTCCATTTATTGTCGACTGACAAGACCGAGCGCGCCATGCCCCGCCTCGTCCATATCACTACCGTCCCCAAGTCGTTCCTCTTCTTGCGGGATCAGATCCGTTACGTCCGCGAGCAAGGCTTCGAGGTCAGCGCGATCACCTCGCCAGGGCCAGAGCTCGAGCGCTTCTCGCGCGAGCTGGACCTGGAGATCGTGCCGATCGAGATGCCGCGAAGGATCTCTCCGCTGGAGGATCTCGAGGCGCTGTTTCGCATCGCCAAAGCGCTGCGCGAGCTCTCGCCAGACATCGTCCACGCGCACACTCCCAAAGGGGGACTGCTCGGGATGATGGGCGCCACGCTCGCCGGGATCGATCACCGCGTCTACCACATGCGCGGCTTGCCGATGATGACCGCCACGGGCGCCAAGCGAGAGCTTTTGAAGTGGACCGAGCGCGTCTCCTGCGGTCTGGCGCACAGGACGATCGCGGTCAGTCACTCGCTGCGCAATGTGGCGATCGACGAGCACCTCACGCCAGCGCGCAAGATCCACGTCATGCTCGGAGGGAGCGGCCAGGGGGTCGAGGCAAAGCAGCGCTTTGCTCCCGAGAGATACCCCGACGCGCGCCAGCAAATCCGCGACGAACAGGGCATCCCACAGGATGCATTGGTTTTGGGGTTCATCGGCAGGTTGGTGCGCGACAAGGGGATCATCGAGTTGGCGACAGCCTGGGAGACCTTGCGCGCGCGCTATCCCGAAGCACACCTGTTGATCGTGGGTCCCTTCGAGGAGCGCGATCCTGTGCCACAGCAGACGCGTGCATTGCTCGAGGAAGATCCGCGCGTGCACATGCTCGGGTGGCAATCCGAGACGGCGCCGTTTTATCGCGCGATGGATCTCGTCACGCTGCCAAGCTATCGCGAGGGCTTCCCCAATGTGCCGCTCGAAGCGGCCGCGATGGAGCTGCCAGTGATTTCGACGCTGGTTCCCGGTTGCGTCGACGCGGTGGACGATGGCACAACAGGCGCCCTCGTGCCTGCGGGCGACGCCAGAGCGCTGACCGAAGCGCTCGACGCCTACATGCGCGATCCAGAGAAACGCCAGGCACACGGGAAGGCGGGACGCAGGCGCGTCCTCGATCAATTCGACCCGATCAAGATCTTCGCGGCGATCCACGAAGAGATTTACCTGGAGTTGCTCGACTCCAACGACCGAGCGTGACCGAATGAGTGATTCGACAACCAAGAACATCGAGGAGCTCTCGCTCTTTCGAAAGATGCTCATGCTCTTCGAGACGACGGATCGGCGGTGGCTGCTGTTGATGTTGGCCTCGATGATCCTGAGCGCGGGCTTCGAGGCGCTCGGCGTGGGCCTGATCATGCCGCTGTTGGCGGCGATCAGCGCCCCCGAGAAGCTGGCCGAGTACCAGCTCTATCAATGGTGGGCGGACACCTACGGCGTCCCCGAGCGCGAGAACGTGCTGCTGGTGACATGCGGCATGTTGCTGCTCGTCTACATCGTCAAGAACAGCTACCTGCTCGGGCACAAGTACTTCAGCTACGCGTTTATCTTCGATCGCCAGGTGCGGTTCTCGAACCGACTGCTGCGCTCGTACATGAACCAGGATTACGAGTTTCACCTCCAGCGAAACTCCTCGACGCTGCTGCGCACGATCAACGAAGAGGTTCGCCTCGCGTTCACGAGCGTCCTGGCGCCGATGATGAACGTGATGGTCGAGATGCTCGTCGCGCTCGCCATCATCGGGCTCTTGCTGGTCGTCGAGCCGCTGGTTTCGATCATCACGTTCACCGTGTTCGCCCTGATCGCTGGCATCTTCCTGAAGTACGCGCGTCGCAAGGCGCATCAGTATGGCAAGGCGCAGCAGCTCCACGCGCGCGAGATGATCAAGTGGGTGCAGCAAGGTCTCGGCGGGATCAAGGAGATCAAGGTCCTGCGCCGCGAGCCCTACTTCATCGACCACTACACCGAGAGCAGCCGAGGATTCGCTGACGCGATCCGCGCGCACCGCGTCATGACCGAGGTCCCCAGGGCGCTCATCGAGACCGTGGGCATCGGCGTGATGTTGTTGTTGACGGCGCTGATGCTCGGCAAGGGCGAGGACGCCGGAGCGGTGTTGCCAGTGCTCGGGCTGTTCGGGCTGGCGGCGGTCAGGATGATGCCTTCGATGAACCGCACGGTGACGCTGCTCGCTATCGCGCGAGGTTACGTGCACGCGCTCGATGGCGTCTTGGAGCACCTCGAGGACGCGCACTCCCCGAACGCGATGAACGATCAGGCCGCAAAGGAGGTCCGCGAGCCGTTCACCGAGCCGCTCGTGTTGTCCGACCTGAAGTTCTCCTACACCGAGGGAGAGCCTGTCTTGAACGGCCTCTCGCTGGAGATCGCGCCGGGCGAAGTCATCGGTTTCGTGGGCTCTTCGGGCGCAGGCAAGAGCACGCTGGTCAACATCATCCTCGGGCTGCTCCAACCTTCGAGCGGGACGCTGATGTTGGGTGATAAATCACTGGCAGAAGTTCTCCCATCGTGGCAGCGCAACTGCGGTTACATCTCGCAGCCGACCTACCTTTGCGATGACACGATCCGGCGCAACATCGCGCTCGGCGTGCCCGACGAGGAGATCTCGGACGAGCAGGTCTGGAAGGTCCTCGAGATGGCGGTGCTAAACGAGTTCATCGCCTCGTTGCCCGAGGGGTTGGACACGTTTGTCGGCGAGCAAGGGGTGCGTCTTTCTGGTGGCCAGCGGCAACGCATCGGGATCGCAAGAGCGCTCTATCACAACCCGGATATCCTGGTGCTCGACGAGGCGACCTCGTCGCTCGACAACCGCACCGAGCGCGAGATCTCGGACGCCATCCACGCGTTGGGTCAGGACAAGACGATCCTGATCATCGCGCACCGCCTCTCGACGGTTCGCCACTGCAACCGCATCTTCTATTTGGCCGATGGTCAGGTGGAGGCGGAAGGGACCTACGAGGAGTTGGTCGAGAACAACGAGAAGTTCCGCGACCTGGTGACCGCGTGGGAGCGCCCCGAAGAGGTCACGGAGCAGGTCGACGACATTTCTGCTTGAGCACGTTGATTTGCTTTCGAACGCGCTCGTCCCCTTGCGCGCTCAGGACCTTGAGCCCGAGGCACCTGCCGGTGCGCGCGTAGAAGCGCGCGAGCTCGAGCGCGTGGCCATCTCTGGCGCGCAATCGCTGGAAGATCTCCTCGGCCTTCTCGTCATCCCCCTCGTATTCAGCGAGATAACCCCGCACGATAAAGCAGCGCTTTCGCAGTGAGTCGCGCGCGCTCGAGCAGCGCGCATCGAGCGCCTTCTCGAGCAGCGGGCGCGCCCGCTCGTCAGGTTTTTGTTTGGTGATGGGAAAGAGCAAGATCAGCTTGTCTTGCAGCCGTTTGGCCTCGGGAGTCGTCTCGACGGCCTGGAGCAAGAACGCGAGCGCGGCGTCATCCTGATCCTGTCTGGCCATCGACTCGACGCGCGCGATGACGGCGACCTCTCTGGCGGCGAGGGGGTCCTCGAAGGTCGAGCCGAACATGACCTCGGTCCAGATCGAGATCATCTCCTCGCGTTTGGCGCGCGCGTAGTAATCGAGCAGCTTCTCGTAAGGTCTGTGATCACGTGATGAGAGGCTGACGATCTCGAGCAAGAACGAGGTCGCGCCGAACTCGCCCTCGACCTTCTCGGCCAGCAGTGCGATCTTCCACCAGATCCTAGGCTCGGACTTCAGGAACAACTCGGCGCGTTGCCTCGGATCGCGGATCGCCTCGAGGACCATGGGGACGATCGGCACATCGACGCGCGAATACACCTCGGGGTCGAGCAAGGCTTGAATGTGCCCGCGCGCCTCCTCGATTTCACCGGCGCGCGCGAGCACCAGCGCATACATGGCGCGGATCGCGGCGCTCGGCTCGAGCGCATAGGCTCTGGCGGCGGCGCGTTTGGCGCGCGCGATGTCATCCTTATCGAGCGCGTCCTGGGTCTCCTCGACAAAGAGCCTGCTCTCGGATGGGAGCTTTCTGGCGAGCTGTTGCCGTTCCTGGCTCGAGAGGTTGGCGAAGGCGCTATCCTTTGGAGAAGCATACGAGAGCTGCCCGAGGATGCCCGCCCCGAGCATCGCGACGACGAGCGTTGCCAGGACGCCCCACCCCGCCTTGCGAGGAACCTGCGGATAGAAGATCTTTTTACGCCAGGTCGCGTCCGCGTCCGGCAGCTTGCCTTCCTTGCGCAGCAGGCGCGTGCGCGTGTGCTCGAACCAGACCACGAGCGGGAGCCCCAACCCGAGCGCGATAAATGGGAAGTGAAGTTGTGCGATGAGGATGGCGAGCACGCCCATCCAGAACGCCGCCAGCAGATCGCGCGAGATCAGCGTATCGCGCTCGAGCAGTGAGATCGGAGCGAGCACTGAGAAGACAAGAAGCGCGATAGCGCATCCCCCGACAAACCAACCGACGGTCATCAACCACTCGGCGAGGTCGTTCTCGATGACGGCGATGCCATAGGGGAGGACCACGGACCAGTCGATGTAGGGATAAATGGTGCGCTCGACGGCGCCCGCGCCGACGCCCAACACAGGCGCATCGAGGCTCGCTGCGAGCGCGCCGCGCGTGACCGCAGCGCGCGTGACAACGGAGGTCTGGAGCTCTCCAGTAAGCGAGAGCCGCGCGCCGATAAACACCGCGACAGAAGAGGCCGCGAGCGCACCCAGCGTCGCGACCTGGAGGATGCGCGTCGCCGCGCCAGTCAGGCGCACGTTTTTGCGGCGCACGGCCAACGCGACGAGTGACCAGCAACCCGTCGCGAGCAACAGCGCCCAGGCAGACGCGCCGTGACTGAGCCAGGGGAGCGCGCCAAAGAGGATCGCCGAACAGAGTCCGATCCTACTCCACCACGTTTGCTTATCACCGATGTATTCGACAGCGATGTGTCCGCCGATAAAAGCACAGAGCACATACAGCGAGGCTGCGTGGTTCCAGTTGACGAAGGTGCTCGCCATCTTTGGAGGGATCTGAGCCTGATAGAATCCCAGGAAGAGCTCGTCGCTTAACAGGAACTGCCCGGTCCCAGCGAGCGCGCAGAGCGCGCCCGCGGCGAGGATCGTCACGCCGATCAACCTGCCCACGCCCTTCTCGAGCGGCATGTTGGCGATGGCGAGTGATGCGAGCGCCAGCGTGCTCCAGCGCGCAGCGCGCGCGAGGCTCGCGCCAGGATCGAGCGAGAGCGTTCGCCACCCTGTCGCGTCCGCACCATCCCAGACTCCCATGGCGGCGGCGTAGAGGTCGAAGCCGCGCGAGTGAAAGATCTGTTGCACAAAACCTGGGAGCGGGAGCGCCTGAAAACAGGCGGTGATGGCGAGCAGTGAGAACGCGATCGTCAGCGGCGAGAGGGACACTTGCTCGAGGCGCTCTCGCCGCATCACGAGAGCCGCCGAGGTGGCGACGAGCGTGCCGAGCGCGAGGACGACAGGCGCGTGCACGCCGCCGATGGCGAGCGGCGCGATGAGGATAGCGAGCGCGAGCGGCGCGAAGAGCTTGGGGGAGCGAGACCTACGCCTCCTCCTCGTTCGCTTCTTCTTCTTGCCCTCTTCGCTCACGACTTACCTCTCATCACGCCATCACTCACTTTGTCTGTTCCAAGCTGCATCCGTCGAAGTCAGGTGCACGCGAGGCAAGTGCGATGACCGGGTCACCGCACCTCTCGACTTGTCGGACAACCTCAGGCAGTAGTAATGGCTGTTCGTGTTCGCCAAAGCAGGCGTACGTCGCGCGAGGTTTTTGGAGTTCAAACGCCTCGACGCTAACAAAAAAACCCGTCGCTTTGCAATCGACTCGTCCCGAAAACCCCGGCATCACTCCATGAGCCAGAGCCCGACCGACCCCGAGGAAGAAACACTCGGTCAGAAAATGGCGCGCGCGTTGAGTTACTCGACCCTGATCACGGTCGTGTTGCAGATCCTGGGGTTCTTGCGCTCGATCATCCTGGCGAAGTTGCTGCTACCGACAGACTTTGGCCTCTACGGGCTGGTGATGACGGTGGTGACCGGGTTGCAGGTCTTCACACAGCTTGGCGTGAAGCAGGTCGTGATCACGACACCTGTCGAGGATGACGCGCAGAAGCTGCGATGGGCGAGCACGGCGTGGTGGGTCAACCTGATCAAGGGGTGCTTCCTGCTGGTGATTATCCTCGCGCTGGCGCCGATGTTCGGGGAGTTCTTCGACGAGCCGAGGTTGGTGAAGCTTTTGCGGCTGGCGGCGCTGGTGCCGTTCTTCCAGATGATCTCGAGCGTCGGGTTGATTTACCTGAACAAGGAGCTCGACCTGAAGCGCCTCTTCTACTGGGAGGGGATCAAGGGGATCCTGGGGTTCTGCGTCACCGTAGGGCTGTGCTACTGGCTCGAGAGCGCGCTGGCGCTGGTGATCGGGGTGATTTTTTCGGAAGCCTTCGGCGCGATCCTCTCTTATATCGTCGCGCCGATGTGGCCAAAATTCGCGCTGGATCGACCTCTGCTAAAGCGCGTGGCGCGCTACACGCGCAGCACGCTGCCGGTGGCCGTGCTGACGTTTGTCACCACGCAGGTCGATGACATCGCCATCGGCAAGATCCTCGGCGCGCGCGAGCTCGGCTTCTACACGCTCGCCTACGGCTTCGCGCTGCTGCCGATCAAGCTCATCAGCGAGATCCTCGACCGGACCTTGCTGCCAGCCTTCTCGCAATCGATCGAACAGGGCGGCATCGAGAGCGGCGCCAGGCTCTGGCAGCAGCTCTTCGAGGCGCTCGCCTGGTTGCTGGCGATCATCCTGTTCCCGATCTTCTACTTCCACAACGAGGTGATCGAGGTCTTCTACGGCGAGAAGTGGGCAGCCGCGGCGCCATTGCTGGCGATCATGCTCTGGCTCGGGTTATTCAGGAGCTGGACGTTGATTTCGGGGAGGATGCTCTACGCGATCGACAGGCCGGAGGTGAACGCGCGCGCCAAGATGGTGGAGACGGTCCTGTTTTTGGCGATCCTGTTTTATCTCGTGCCTCGTTATGGCGCGGTGGGTGGCGCGATCGCGGGGCTGGTCAATTACATACTTGCCTTCAGCTTTCGGTCCGTCTATGTGGTTTGGCGCTGCGGGCTCCCGTGGGGCTTGTTGCCGAGAGCAGCGCTCAAGCTGGCGACGGCCTTCGCGCTCGTGGCCCCGATCTGGTGGATCGCGCGCGACAACGGCGTATTATCACTGCTCGCGGGTCTGCTCGCCGCAGGATTGATCGCGGCGTTGGCCTACAGGAGCGAGCGCGAATTGATCGGCAAGGTGCGCGAAAACTTGAAGCGTCCAGGCAAGAACACGGACAGGGACGCGAGCCCAGGAGAAGCGAGCGATGGCTGAAGCAGAAGAACACGACGTCGATGTGGACCTCGACCTCGATGGCCCCTGGCGCATCGGCGAGGAGACCTTCGCCACGATCGTCGAGGATATGCGAGAGCTGCAACCTCGCAGCATCGTCGAGTTTGGCTCGGGCGCATCCTCTGTGAGGTTGGCGCAGACCTTCCCCGACGCGCATATCTTCTCGCTCGAGCATGACCCGGAGTACTTCCGGCAGACGCGCGCGCTCCAGAAGAACTTCCCCGACATGGCAAACCTGGACGTCGATCCGCGCCCGCTCGCGTGGCAACGTCATCACGGCAGCCTTTATTACAGCTACGGGCTGGGCTCGTTCCCCAAAGAGATCGACGCGGTGATTATCGACGGTCCCCCCAGGAAATATCTGGGCGGTCGCGAGGCATGTTTCTATCAGGTGTATGATCACCTGCGCGTCGGCGGACGTATTTACCTCGATGATTGCGAGCGTGACGGGGAGCTTCGCGCGATCTCGAACTGGCTCTATCGCTACCGCGAGGAGATGGGCGAGTGCGTGCGGTTTATCCACGGGCGCCACCACCTGTGCATCTTCGAGAAGAGGTCGCACGAGGCGCATCCGCGCAAGAACCTCGGCTTGCAGATCGAGAACCGCATCCAGGTCGCCAGGAATGTCACGCGCGCGATTCGTCGCCGCCTGCGCGACAAATGAAATGACAGCCCACGCGATCGATGCCAGAAGATCGCGTAACCCTTGTAAATTCAGGTGGGACCGGCTGAGATTGACGAACGAGGGGAGCCTCTCTAGTATGCACCTCCTCGCACGACGCCGAGAAAAATGGGCGTTCAGGCTTCTCTCACAGGTCCATGCGTGATCTCGAAAGGAGCACCACGCGACTTCCTGGATGCCTGGCGCTTCGAGGACGAGCAAGTAACGAAACATGTCCAACGATCTCTACATCCCGGACGGACCAGCCGTCCCTCAAAAGCAAGAGGAGGACGGCCCTTCTCTGACGCAGATCGTGTCGTATGTGTTCGGGTTGCTTCGCAAGTACTTCTGGATTTTCATCCTGACTTGCGCGGCGACAACCAGCGCCGCCTACTTCTGGACCGAGCGCCAGCCGCGCGTCTACCGCGCGCAGGCAAAGCTCATCTTCCACGAATCTCAGAGCAACATCTTCGGACGCCAGATCGAGCGCGTGGACCTCATGGATCCGGGCGGTCGGTGGCAATTCGAGCAGTTCTGGAGGACGCAGAAAGAGATCCTCGACTCCACAGAGTTCGCCACACGCGTCGCGCGACGCGGTGACTTCCTGGGTCGCGAGGGCTTTGTCCCCAAGACAGACAAGGACGGCAAGGCGCTCGGTGAGGATCGTCGCCTGGAGCTTGCCGCCGCGAAGGTTCGCTCGAGCACCACGCTGAGTTTGACCACCAACTCTCGCGTGGTGAACGTCAGCGCGACCACGGTCAATGACCCCGAGCTCGCGCAAGAGATCGCCAACGCTTACGCCAAGGCGTACATCGACTACACGCGCGAGTTTCAATCGGGCGGTCTCAACCAGATGATCTCGTGGTTCGACGACTACGTGGCGAACAAGCGCGACGAGCTCGGCAAGGCGCAGAACAAGCTCCTGCAATACAAGCGCGACAAGGGAATCCTCTCGATCTCCTATGAAGATCGCATGGGGCTGACCGGCTCGAACATGGAGCTGATCAACCAGCAGCTCAACACCGTCAAGGCAAAGCTCGCGGCAGAAGAAGCGCTGCTGTCGCAGATCCGCGATATGGAAAAGCGCGGCGAGGATATGCGTAACCTGGCGGCGTTCATCGACCAGAGCGGCTCGCTCTCGGATGCGATCCAGCGTCAGGCGTTGCTTCGCGAGAAGGTCGCACAGCTGCAAGGCCGCGGCTACCTCGGTGAGAACCCCGAGATCAAGGCGGCGCGCGGCGAGCTCGAGCTGATCGAGAAGCACATCACCGAAGAGATCGACCGCATCAAGAGCGGCATCAAGAACCGCGCAGCGACCTCTCGACGCGAGCGCTCTCGCCTCGAGGCCGAGCTCAAGACCTTGCGCGGCGAGGCATTCGAACTCGACGCCGTGGGCGTGGAGTACGGTCAGCTCAAGGACAACGCCGAGAACCTCAAGGAGCTGTTCCAGACGGTGCTCAAGCGCTCCGAAGAGCTCGACATCAACTCGCTCTACGAGTCGAACAACGTCCAGATCCTCGAGGAAGCGCGCAAACCGGGCGCGCCGATTTCGCCCAACATGACGCTCAACCTGTTGATCGGGTTGGCGTTGGGGTTGGGTCTTGGCGCCGCGATCCTCGCGTTGATTTACCTGCTCGACAACACGGTGCGGAGCGAGCACGACATCACGCGTTACACCGATCGCCCTGTCCTCGGCACGCTGCCAGCGGTCGACAGCAACATGATCAAGGATCTGACGCAGGGTCAGGACAACCCGCTCGACCTGATCACGCACATCGCGCCTCGCTCGACCTTCGCAGAGGGGATCAAGAGCTTGCGCACCAACCTGATGTTCATGGCGCCAGACAACCCGCCAAAGGTCCTCATGGTGACGAGCCCTGGTCCTGGCGAGGGCAAGACGCTCATCAGCACGAACATGGCCGTGGCGATGGCGCAGTCAGGTCTCAAGACCTTGCTTATCGACGCCGACATGCGCCGACCGCGCGTGCACAAGGCGCTCGGGCTGGAGAACGACCAGGGTGGTCTCGTCGAGCTTCTGGAGAGGCGCGAGGAGCTCGCCAATGTCGTGCGTGAGACGCCCGTGGAGAACCTCCACGTGTTGACGTGTGGCGAGATCCCGCCAAACCCCGCAGAGCTGCTCCACGCAGATTCGCTGCCCGGGATCATCGACGAGATGCTCGAGATGTACGATCGCGTCATCTTCGACTCGCCGCCTCTGGGCGCGGTCTCGGATGCCCTTGTGCTCTCTCACTTTGTCGAGAGCGTGATCCTGATCACGAAGTTTGGCCAGACGCGACGCGAGCTGCTCAAGCGCTCGATCGAACAGCTCGTGACGATCGGCGCGCCGCTCATGGGCTGCGTGCTCAACAACATCGACACGTCTGCCGGTGGTTACGGCTACTACAACTACTACTATTACTACCGCTACAACTACGAAGAGCAGCCCGAGAGCAAGCCCAAGCGCAAGAAGCGCGGCGAAGCCGCGTGAAAGCGCGCCGCCTTAGCGGCCACAGCTCTCGACAGCATCCTTCAACACACTCGCGACATGTTCGATTTGCGCCATGCTCAACCCTGGCCAGATCGGCAACGCGAGGATGCGTTGACAGGTTTGCTCTGCCACTGGCAGCGCGCCCGGTTTGTAACCGAGCGGCGCGAAGCACTCCTGCAAGTGCAACGGCCCGGGGTAATACACCATCGTGCCGACGCCAGCCTGTGTGAGCCTGTCGCGTACCTCGTCGCGGTGCTCCAACAAGACAGAGTACTGATTGTAGACGTGCTCCTCGCGTCGCTCGAACACGGGAGTGAGGATCCCTTCGCAGTCGGCGAGGAGGTCGTCATAGGCAGCCGCGCTCGCCTGGCGCTGGCGAGTCCAGTGCGCCAGGCCGTCGATTTTGACGGAGAGCATCGCAGCCTGCAGCGCGTCGAGGCGAAAGTTCCCGCCGATAACAGCGTGGTGATACTTGGGCTGCGCGCCGTGTCGACAGCGAATGCGAATGCGTTCTGCGAGGTCCTCGTTCTGACAGGTGATCATCCCACCATCCCCGAAACCTCCGAGGTTCTTTGTGGGGAAGAAGCTAAAGCACCCGACATCGCCCACGCCACCTGCGGGCGCGTCGAGCGCGCCCGCGCCGACAGCTTGCGCGGCATCCTCGATGACGAGCAGGTCGTGTGTTTTGGCGAGGTTCAGCAATGGCGTCATCTTCGCCATTTGTCCGAATAGATGCACGGGAATGATCGCGCGCGTCCTTGGCGTGATCGCCTCCTCGACAAGCTCCGGGTCGAGGTTGAACGTGCGCGCGTCGACATCGACAAACATAGGCGTCGCGCCCACGCGAGCGATGCATCCTGCGGTCGCGAAGAACGTGAACGGCGTCGTGATCACCTCGTCGCCAGGGCCAATATCTGCGGCCATCAGCGCGGCGAGGAGCGCATCTGTTCCGCTCGATACGCCGATGGCGTGAGCGGCCCCGGTGAGTTCACAGAAGGTCTGCTCGAGCTTCGCGACCTCGCCACCACCGATAAAGCGCTGGGAATCGATCACGCGCGCGCAGGCGTCGAGCAGCTCCTGTCGCAATGGTGCGTGGATCGCGTCGAGGTTCATAAAGGGAATGTCAGGCATATCAGGGAGCATCCTCGAGCAACGAGAGCGCGCCTTGGCGCAGTTGGTAACGACGATCGCATCGATCACATGCGGCGAGAGCGTCGATGATCTCGAGCCTCTCGCCGCACCGACAGACCCAACCGAGAGGTCTGGCGGGGTTTCCGACGACGAGCGCGAAAGGGGGTACATCACGCGTGACCACGCTGCCAGCGCCGATCATGCAATCATGTCCGAGGCGCACGCCGCAGACGATGGTGGCGTTGGCGCCGATGCTGACGCCCTGCTCGACCTGTGTGGTGGCGAACTCGTCGCGACGTGGGGTGTGCGCTCTGGGCGTGAGGACGTTGGTGAAGACAGCGCTCGGACCAACGAACACATCCTGCGCGAGCTCGACCCCTTCATAGATCGAGACGTTGTTCTGGATCTTGCAGTTTTTGCCAATGCGCACGCCCGGCGCGACGTAGCATCCCTGACCGATCTGCGCGCCGCGCTCGAGCGCGGCTCCTTCGCGCACGTGGCAGAAGTGCCAGACCTTGACCTCCTCGGCCAATGATGCCGCTGGCGAGACCACAGCGGTCGGGTGAACGTAGACGCCCTCGGGCCAATCACTCATCGGCTTGCTCCAGACAATCAGCGGGGATCAGATCGGCGAGCAGGACACGTTGACGCGTCCTGCTCGCCGCGCGCGCGGCGTCGACGATCGCAGCGCCGATCAGCGGTGGACCAGCGACAGCGGGCAGCTGACCCGTGGCGTTGTCCAGCGTGTCGAGCAGATCGCGATAGAGGGTCAGGTGCCCGCTGTCGCGCATCTGGCGCGTTCGCGCCGACGCATCCTCGCGCTCGGCAGGCGTCGTGAAGTCAGCGGCGAGCTCCCAGACCTCGATCTTATCGCAGGCCGGACCTCCGAGGCGGATGGTTCCGCGCTCGCCGAGGATCGTCATCGAGGCTTCGAGGTTGCGAGGATAGGTCAACATGCTCGCCATGAAGGTGCCGAGGCACTCGGGCCACTCCAGCACAAACGCGGCGCTATCAGACGCCTCGATATCGCGAGCGAGCGTGGCCTCGCGACCAGAAATCGCCACCGGCGCGCCCAGAATCCACCCGAGCAGGTCGAGGTAATGGTTGGTCTGATTGAGCAGGACGCCGCCATCGAGTGATTCTGTGCCGCGCCAGGGCGCGGCGTCGTAGTAATCCTGTGGCCTGGTCCAGAAGACGCGCACATCCACGGCGTGCACGTTCCCAAGGTGCCCCTCTTGCACCGCGCGACGAAGCAATCGAAGCGTCGGGTAAGAGCGCATCTGATAACAGACAAAGAGCGCGCGTTTTGCGCGCGCCGCGTGCGCGCGCAGAACGCGCGCATCCTCGAGCGTCATCGCCAGTGGTTTCTCCGCGAGCACATGTGCACCAGCATCGAGCGCCGCGAGCACGTGTTCGCGGTGCATACCGCTGGGCGAGGTAATGCACACCAGGTCATAGGATCGTGCGGCGAGGAGGTCATCGACGTGCTCGTGCCTCGCCGCACCTTCCGGCGTGGGAGTGGCAGCGTCGGCGAGGCAAGGATCGCATATGGCGACGAGCTCGAGCCTGTCCGAGAGTGCTTGGATCGCGGTGATATGGCGTTTTGCGATGCGACCGAAGCCGATCATCGCGACGCTGAGTTTGCCGAGTTCAGGCATGGTTTCTCCAGAAACGCGCCAGTGTTTTTTCCGAGATGCCAAGTTTGTGTGCGAGCCGCAGCGAGTACATCTTGCCCGTGGTGCGCCAGGGACCATACGTCTCCCAACGCCGACCGGATATTCTGAGCCAGGGTCCGAGCACGGCGACATCGCCCCGCTCGCGCAGAGCGCGAGCGAGCATGATCCCTTCCATCAGCGGCAGGTTTGGCACCCCACCGAGCGCGAGCAACAGCTCGCGCCGCGCGAACAGCGCCTGATCTGCGGTGGCCGTGGTAAACAGCCGCGTGCGCAGGTTGATCCCCCACGAGATAAGCCGCAGAGCGTTGGTGCCCTTTCCACGCTCGGGGAGGATGTCGATCTGAAACCAACCTCCGGCAAAACCGCGCTCGAGCGCGGTTTGTGCGGCAGCGAGCATCCTCGGGTTACAGAGCGCGTCGGCGTGCATGAGCATCACCCACTCACCGGCGGCGAGTTTTAACCCGGCGTTGAGCTGCGTGGGGCGGCCAGCTTCGGTCTGGATCACGCGCGCGCCAGCGCTCTCGGCGCGAGCGCGCGTGTCATCGCGACTTCCTCCATCACAGACGATAACTTCACCGCGCAGGTTCGCCGCCGAAAGCGACGCGATCGCGGCGCTCACTGAGTGCCTTATCCAGCGCTCTTCTTCGAGCGCCGCGATGAGGATCGTGACCTGGATGTTCTCTTTGTTCATCGAGGGGGAGGAATAACGCCGAGGCGCGAGATGTACAACGAAATGCAACCGGACCATCGATGAAGCAGGCAAAACCCTCGTAACTCCCGAGGGGCACTTGTTTTCAGTCGGTGGACTTGACTCGAGCTGTCAGGTTGTGGAGAGTAGGTGCGCCCAGAAGGGGTGTCAACGCACCATGCGCCCCCGTACTTTACCGAGAGGTCTCACCGATCGTGAGTTTTGGCAACCGACATAAGCAGAGCATCCTGGAGCTGCTCAGGCGCGCGAGCGTCCTGGCGACATTGCTCCTGTTGTGTCTGCCCGCGGCGAATGCGCACGCGGCGATCGGTTCGCTGACCGACCTCATCCTGGGTGACTCTGGCGTCTGCTTCGAGACGAGCAACGTAGAGTCGGAGACGCACGAGGTCGGCATGTCGATCGACCCGCGCACGCTCCAGATGTCGATCGATGCGCGCGCGCTCCAGAGCATTCAGCTCGCCGCGCAGAGCATCGACACATCCTCGGAGACACAATCCGAAGCGCAGCCATGTTCGGTCGAGGATTCGACCGAGCAGATGCCAGAAGATGGCGCCGAGCTTTGCTCCAAACTCCCGGAACAGGAAGCACAACCCGAGGTCGAACCTGCGTTCGAACCGCCGGCGTTCGTGCCCGCCTCTCTGGAAGAAGACATCGTCCCACTCGAGCCAGAGAACCCACGCAGCTGCTCTCCTTCCTCTGAAGGACCAGACCGCTGCGAGCCGTTCCCTCCGCTGCCTCAGCAGCTCTCGCTCGACATCCACTCCAATGGCGCGCTCCAACTCTCGGAGCTCGCCGCCACGCATCCGCCAGAGCGCGCTCAGACGCTCAGGCTCGATCCGATTCTTCCCGTCAGCTTGCTCGGACCCGCCGATGGCTTTCCTCGCGGGCCGGACCACCCACCCCGAAGCTGAATCCTTCGCCAGCGATGGCGCTCGTACGTCCGTGCTCGGGTCACGAATCACGTGAACTCGACGCGCGAGTGTACCTCTTTACCCCTGGTGTATGTGGCACTCCACGTCATCACCAGCAGTAAAGGAGCGCGTGAAGTTGGCACTTTGTGAGGGAAATCCCAAACTCCCCTGCTCGACACGCTCCGCGTCGAACTCGGTCCCGTGTGACCTCTCGATGACGTGAAAGGTGCGTGGGCGACACGGTTGTGTTAGGGAGACCCCTCGCTGCAAGCACGCGAAACAAAAGAGAACGAGTTATCAGCAGGTTTCTGTCAGAAGAGACCTCGCTGTCATCTTCGAGAAAAGGGGACGCCGCGCGATCTTTTGCAGGGCTCGAGAGAGCCTGTAATGACGCGCTACGGTCCCGCTTATCTGAACTTCGAGCCGCAATAACAAGAAGAACGCGGCTCGAAATTACAACCAAGGAGACCATTCACATGGCCCAAAGTTCAAACAACGCAACAGTGATCGTGACCAGCATCGTGGTCGCGCTCATTTCCTTTGGCGGCGGCTATTTTGTCGGCTCGAACAACGTCTCGACCGCCAAGGGCGACGCTCCCGCGAGCGCAGCTCCTGGCGCTGGTCAGACGCCGACCTTCGGCGGCGCAGAAGGCGCAGCAAACGCTGGCGATGCTTTCAAAGGCACGCCTTCGACGCTCACGGACTCGCCACAAATCCCCGTGGGCAACTCGCCCGTGCTCGGGAACCCGAACGCGCCCGTGACGATCATCGAGTTCTCCGACTTCCAATGCCCCTTCTGCCAGCGTGGCGCAGACACGCTCAAGCAGGTGCAGAAGAAGTACCCGAACGATGTCCGCATCGTCTTCAAGAACTTCCCACTCGCTTTCCACAAAGAGGCGCCCGCCGCTTCGAAAGCAGCTCTGGCTGCTGGTCAGCAAGGCAAGTACTGGGAGATGCACGACAAGTTGTTCGAAAACTTCCGCAACTTCAAAGCAAACGCTGCTGACATGAAGGGCTACACCGCTGGCCTCGCCGGTCAGCTCGGCCTGGATGTCGAGAAGTTCAAGGCGGACTTCGACAACCCCGAGTTCGACAAGATGATCAAGGCCGACCAGGCGCTCGGCTCCAAGCTCGGCGTCCGCGGCACGCCTCACTTCTTCATCAACGGCGTTCGCATGAGCGGCGCGCAGCCTCTTCCCAAGTTCGAAGAGGTCGTCAAAGCTCAACTCGCCGAAGCCAAGAAGAACGGCGGCAAGGACGTCTATAAGAACGCCGTGGCCAAGAACTACAAGGCCGCAGAGCCACCCCAGGCCAAGAAGCCTGCGGCGAGCAAGGTCTCGTTCATTCCTGTGAACGACGCCGACGCGATGGCTGGTAACACCAGCGATCCTCTCGTCACCGTCGTCGAGTTCTCCGACTTCCAATGCCCCTTCTGCTCGCGCGGTGCTGACACCGTCAACGAGATCAAGAAGAACTACGGCAAAGACGTCCGCATCGTCTTCAAGCACCTCCCCCTTCCCTTCCACAAGGAAGCTCCTGCCGCATCGCAAGCAGCCCTGGCTGCTGGCAAGCAAGGCAAGTTCTGGGAGATGCACGACCTGCTCTTCGAGAACCAGAAGGCGATGAAAGGCAACCCCGAGCTCTTCAACCAGCTCGCAGAGAAGCTTGGCCTGAACATGGCCAAGTTCAAGGCTGACTTCAACGATCCTGCGATCGCCAAGCAGATCAAGGATGACACCGAGCTCGCGAGCCGCGTCGGCGCGCGTGGTACTCCTAACTTCTTCGTCAACGGCATCCAGGTCGTCGGCGCGCAGCCCTTCCCTGCGTTCAAAGGTCACATCGACAAGCAGATCGAGCTCGCCAAGAAGTTCAAGAAGGAGAAAGGTCTCAAGGGTGACGCGCTCTACAAGGCGCTCGTCGAAGAGAACAAGAAGAACGCTCCGAAGGCAGCACCGACGCCTTCGCAGCCTTCTCCAAAGGTCGACACCAAGCTCCTGGTCGAAGGCAAGTCCTTCTCCAAGGGCCCAAAGAACGCTCCGATCACCATCTACGAATTCTCTGACTTCCAATGCCCCTTCTGCTCGCGTGGTGCCAACACCGTCGACGAAGTCTTCGCCAAGTACCCAGGCAAAGTCCGCGTCGTCTTCAAGGCTTACCCGCTGCCCTTCCACAAGGAAGCAGAGCCTGCGCACCGCGCAGCGATCGCCGCTGGCCGCCAGGGCAAGTTCTTCGAGATGCACGACATCCTCTTCAAGAACCAGAAGGCGTTCAAATCGGGCGACATCAACGCGCTCATGAAGGGCTACGCTCAAGAGCTCGGCCTGAACATGGCTCAGTTCGAGAAGGACTACAACGACCCAGCCGTCGCCAAGCAGGTCAAGGACGAGATGGCCGAAGGCGCCAAGGTCGGCGTCCGCGGTACGCCTAACTTCTTCGTCAACGGCAACCGCCTCGTCGGCGCGCAGCCGCTGCCCAAGTTCGAGGCGATCATCAACGAAGAGCTCAAGAAGTGAGTTCGCGCTCATCACGCTGAAACAGGCGTGATGTTCGAGCGTTGATAGAATCGAAGAAGCCGCGTGATGCTGACAGCATCACGCGGCTTCTTTTCGTTTTGGCGCCTGAAAGATCTTTGTCCTGCTGGCGTGTTGTCATGACGCGGAGGACCCATGACGAAACCCAGATTCGCGTGGTAATTCGCGCTGTAACATGCAAAAAGCTCGTCGTACTCATCACCAAGACCCCGAGGGGTGCCCCCTCGACACAAGGATCGCCTGTATGACTTCACGACTCATGACCACAGCGCTGCTAGCGGTGTTCGCGCTGGCGGGGAGCCTGACGTTCTCGATACGCGAGGCCGCGGCGCAAAACCCGCTCCCTGTCCTGGACAGCCCCTCGACAGGAAACGAAGACGCGCTCGTGACCATCATCGCCTTCTACGATTTCCAGTGCCCCTTTAGCTATCGCGCGAGCGGGACCATTGACGAACTCACCAGAGAATACGGCCAGGACAAGGTTCGCGTCGTCGTCAAACACCTCCCGCTCGCCTATCACGACGAGGCCGATCCCGCCGCGCGCGCCGCGATCGCTGCGCATAAGCAAGGCAAGTTCTGGCGCATGCACGACTTCCTCTTCAAACATCAGACCGAGTTCAAGAGGTATAATGTCGACGAGTATATGACGACCGCTGCGGGGTTCATCGGGCTCGATCAAACCCAGTTCGCCAAGGACTACAAGAGCTCGGACACTCGGAAGCTTTTGGACCGAGACAAGGAGCTCGCGGCAAACGTCGGCGCTCGCGGCACGCCGCACTTCTTTATCAATGGGATTCGCATCAGCGGCGCGCAGCCGATCCACAAATTCAAGGAGTTGATCGACGCCGAGCTCGCCACGACCAAGGCGCTCATCTCCAAGGGCGAGGCCACGCGCAGCAACATCTATGAGAAGCGCGCCGCCGTGAACTACAGGGATCCCGAACCTCCCAAGCCCGAGCCCAAGGACCCCGATCCTCCCAAGCCCTACAAGCCACCTGGCTCGAAGGTCAGCGACGTCCAGATCGATCCCGCCAAGCACCCGATCCTCGGGAACAGCAAGAAGGCGCTCGTGACGATCGTGATCTTCTCCGACTTCCAGTGCCCCTTCTGCAAACGCGCGGTGCCCACGCTAGAGCAAATCGAAGAGGAGTACGGCAGCGACGTGCGCTTTGTCTTCAGGCACCTGCCGCTCCCGTTCCACAAGCAAGCCGAGCCCGCCGCGCGCGCGGCTTGGGCCGCGCAGCAACAGGGCAAGTTCTGGGAGATGCACGACCTGCTCTTCGAGAACCAGAAGGCGATGAAAGACAACCCCGAGATCTTCGTCAAGCTCGCCAATGACCTCGGCCTGAACATCAAGAAGTTCGAGCGTGACTTCGAGTCCGACAAGGCAAAAGCGCTGGTCAAGGAAGACAACGCATACGCAGCAAAGGTCGGCGCGCGAGGCACCCCGAACTTCTTCATCAATGGCATCCAGCTCATCGGCGCGCAGCCCCTCCCAAGGTTCAAGGAGGAGATCGACCGGCAAATCGAGATCGCCAGAGACCTCAAGCGCGAGGACAAGAAATTGTCTGGCGAGAAGCTCTACAAGGCCACGGTGAAGTACAACCTGGATAACTACAAGCCCGAGCCGCCGCCTGAAAAACCGGCCGAAGTCCTCGACGCCAAGACCTACGCCGACCTCAAAAAATACGCCAGCAAGGGCGCTCCCGTGAAAGGCAACCTCAAGAAAGCAAAGGTCATCATCTACGAGTTCACCGACCTGCAATGCCCCTATTGCAATCGCGCATCCTCGACGCTCGACCAGCTCGAGGAGGAGTATGGCGACAGGATCGCCATCGTCTCGCTGGCAAAACCGCTCCCTTTCCACAGGGAAGCCGAGCCCGCTGCACGCGCAGCGCTCGCTGCTGGCAAGCAAGGCAAGTTCTGGGAGATGCGCGCGCTGCTCTTCGAGAACCAACGACAGATGAAGGGCAACCCCGAGCTCTTCGTCAAGCTCGCCAATGACCTCGGGCTGGACATCAAAAAGTTCGAGCGCGATATGAAGGACCCGGTGATCGCCAAGCAGGTCAAAGCAGACCTCGAGATGGCCGATAAGCTCGGTGTCAGGGGCACGCCGACCTTCTTTGTAAACAACAAACGGCTCGTCGGCGCGCAGCCCTTCGACAAGTTCAAGTCCACGATCGACAAAGAGCTCGAATAAGGACCTCTTCGAGAACGCAAGAAGCGGCGAGGGGCGAGGTTATA
>Ga0208061_100115_pt1 | contig 27928 bp, 17 predicted proteins | sample DeeseametaMP0555_FD_184209 | JGI IMG/M metagenome (GOLD analysis project Ga0208061, IMG submission 184209) | Marine microbial communities from the Deep Atlantic Ocean - MP0555 (SPAdes) | ecosystem: Environmental > Aquatic > Marine > Oceanic | place: South Atlantic Ocean | collected 2011-01-23 | reverse complement strand
GGCGCCCCCGAGATCGAGCGCAATCTGCTGCCGAGGTTGGAGCGCGCGCTCTTTAACCGCGGGATGCAAACCTTCACGCTCGAACCTCGCCATATCGACCTCAAGGAAGCCGAGTACGATCCTCAGACCCAGGCGCTCGTCGCCAGGAACCTCGCCGCCGCTGGCGTCGTCTGCTTGCTCGATACGCCGATCGCCGAAGGCTCCTCGCTGCGCACCTTCCGCATGATCGCCGATGACGCGCGCACCGCGTTCATCGTCGCGCACCTCTCCGCATCCGATCGCATCCTCGAGCGCACCGGCAAGCGCGCCCGTCAGGAAGACGAGGAGATGTTCGGAGATGCTGACCTCCAGGTCGACCTCTCCGGTTCGCGCGATGAAGAGGAGCAAGTCGCCGCCATCGTCGAGAAGCTCATCCCACTGCTCCAACGCTTCTGATTCTCACTCGAGAGAGAAGAAGAGGTTTCGCGCAGGCGCTACGAAACACCCCGGCGATCCTGGCACGAAATTTTCAAATATTTCATTCAGATAGAAAAGCCCCCTGCGAATATCACTCGCAGGGGGCTTTTTTATGAACTGCGCTGAAAATTTCGTGCCAGGATCGCTCGGGCCGCCAGCATTTGTGGCCTGTCACTTCGAAACCACCGGGGCGCTCTTGCAAGAGGCATGTATCACTGCGGCTTCGCGCCGAGGATGAACGCGCGCAGCCAGGCCGCGTTCACTTCGATGTCTTCGACCAGATCCCGCGGATATCAGAGACCTGGTTTCCTCGCGAGTCATACTCTCGGATCACGCGAAGCGTCGCGCCATCGGGGAGCTTCGCGTTTGGCTCCACATCAGACTGTTTGGCTGGTCTCTCGAGATAGATCGTGGCGAAGTCCTCGCCGCGCTCACAGACAAGCTCCAGCGATGTGTTCGAGATCACCTGCGAGGCTCTCTTCTCGCCATCTTCTGCGGCATACACAGTCAGGACCACGTCATGGCCCGATTGCAACGCGATAAACACCGCGTCTCCCTGCTCGAAGAAGCATCGGATATTTTCGGTATCCTCTCCATCTGCACCGACCCCCCAGAGCTCTCGCCGGTGCCCTTCAAATTTGCGAAGCGCCAGGCGTTTGTCGCCAACCTCCACCAGTGAGTAGTAACCCCACCCCTGCTTTATCGAAACACTGGCCTCCCCATCGACCCCGAGCCCCCATGGTTCGGTCTCGGGATCAGGCCGCAAGAGAGGCTCGAGCGGTGGGAGTTTGTCGTGCCTGATGCGATGCCCCATAACGGGATGAAAGACTTCGACGTAGCGGCCCTGTGACTCATTGCCATAGACAACGAACGCGGACTCTTCCACCCCGGGCAAGCGGGTATAACCGGCGCGCACTTCCGAGTGATACTCGCTGTGTTCGATGTCCCCGAGCGCCTCGAGCCGCTGTGACCAGAGCAGGTCACCATCCGTGAAATCGAGCGCCATCGCCACGCCGCCAGAAGAGGCCCTCGAGTACATGACGACGAACAGCTGCGTGCCCTGACTGGCGACGGTGAGAGACGCACTATCATAGCGCGTGCCTCCGTGCTCGATTTCCTTTTTCCAGAGGCGGTTATGAACATCAGGACGACCACCAATGTTCTGGAGCGAACACTCGATGGTCTGAGCGCTGGAGTCCGTGGGGGCCTCATACACACACGTGACAAGGCCGGTAAGCGAGGGTCCTACAAATGATACGCTCGCGGGCTTCTCCCTGCTTGCCCTCGCGTGCTCGAGGTTCCAGGACCATAGCGAAGGTGGGCCGTTTGTATCGCCGGTCTGCGCATCCTCATCAGGGCTCGAGGGGAAAGCTGCTGCGCGCCCTGCTCCGGGCTTATCCACAGCCCGAGCATCCATGGCAGGCGCCATCGCGATCGGCGCCGCGGTCGCTTTCTTCGCGGTGTCCTGCTCGCATCCGCTCGCGCAGACGCACGAAGCGAGCAAAGTCACGAGAAACAAGAGGCGCGATGCGGTTAAAACTCTGCTCATTTCGTCGAGAGCGAGATGGTGTTCGTGACCTTGACCCTGGCGCCCCATCTTGCACCAGGCGATGTGAGCACAGCTTGTTGCTCTTCTTCTTGCATCGAGCGGATGTGCCCGACGAGTTCGTTCTTCAGGCCGATTTCGAAGACCTCGTGTGAGAACTTCTTATCCATCTCGATCTTGGCGCCAGGTTCGAGCGCAGCGACATCTGTAGCGGGGACGCCATGATGAAGGACGAGGTTGTTATCGCGACGCTGCCACAGCCAGGTGTACTTCTCACCGTGAAGCTCGGGGGTGATTTGTGCGGCGCCAAGCGGCAAGCCATTCTCGGCCGAGACCGACTTCACGAGGACGCTCTCCTTGCCAGGAATCAACAAAAACACCCTGTTGCCATGTTCGCGGAAGCTGCTGATTTTATCGAACGCGAGACCTGCCAGCGGCATGCTCCAAACTGTGCTCCCGTCCGTGGCGTGCTTGGCAAGGATCGCGCGACCGCGATCCCCCTCGGTCAAGGTATACGAGATGTCCGTGCCGCCGTCGGTGCCATAGACACGCAGCTTGCCGCTCTTCTTATCGAGCAGCGGCAGCGTCGCGCTCGCTTCCGGGAGCTCGGGATAACGCGACTCGAGCTTGTGATTCGAGAGTTGCCTGCCGCTCGAGAGATCGAGCGTCTCGATGTAACGCCCGCTCGACTCGCGACCATAAACGACAAGATGTGAGCCAGTAAGTCCCTGCGCTATGCGAACCTGAACCTCGTTGCGATACTTGCTGTGACTGACCCGACCGACCCCCTCGAGCGCCTTCTTCCAGAGCTCCTTGCCCGTCCTGATATCGAACGCCATCGCCATCGCGCCGGTCGCGATCAAGGAGTGATGCACCACATACAGGTGCTCCTTGTGGATAACCAACGCGGCCTGATCGACGAACTGCCCATCGAGCCGCTTCGACCACATCGGTGAGGGAGCCTCGCGCTCTCCTCGCCTCGTATAGATCTTGGCCACGCCACACGACACGCTCACGTGATCCGAGTTTAGCTCGCCACGGAAACGGCACCCCACGCGCGACTCGCTCCCCGGCAACACCGCATACGCCTCGTGCTGAGTGATTCCCTCGCGACCAGTCGCATCGAGCGCCCAGTGCCAGGTCGGCACCTTCTTCACTGGTTCGGGCGAAGCTTTTTTGGTCGGGAACTTCACCTCGCGTCCAGCGCCTGGCTCGGCGCCATCCTCGCTCTTATCCTCCGAGCTCTCCTCGGTCAGTGACGCCGAGGAAACCTCTGGCGTATTGGCCACCGGGACAACCTCCTCGGCATCCTGGGTGTCACACGCGAGCGATGTCAGCGCGAGGAGAAAAGAGACAGCGAGCAGGCGCGTGCTTGCTCGCTGTACGCGATGAGAGGCATCCGAGAAAAGGCTCATGGATCACTTCCGTGAGGTGGTTACAAAACGAGCGCGACATCGCTGGCCCGAGTTCACTTTAAAGGCTCGAGGACAGAAACAGTCACGCTCGGAGAGGTTGTTCCAGCAAAGTTCAAGGGAGGAACTGCACGTTAAAGTGCGTGCGGCCCGTGCGAGGATCGAGCGCCTCGACAAATGAGTAGTCACGCGCTTCGGTGCCATGCTCGCGAATCTCGGAGCCTTGCACCAGCAGAACTTCATGGAGTTCTCCATCCACGCCGCGGTAACTCCCCACGAAGGTGTGGAGCTCGCGCTCGCGCAATCGACCGCCATTCTTGCCGATACCCTCGAGCTGATTGGCCCAAAGGATCTCGCCATGGTCGATGTCGATGGCCGTCACGAGCGCGCCGCCAGCCTTCTCGTCGTAGGTAAGGATCTGGAGGATGTCAGGCGTGTCCTTGTCCTGGAACACGCGGAGCACGTCACCCGACATGGTCAGGCGCCAGCGCGAGTTATCCTGCGAGTCACGGCGCGTGATCTGGACGCCCTCCCCTTGCTTGCGGTGAGGACGCTCGAGCCCGAGGTAGTGGCCATCGGCCACAACGATACGACGCAGCTCGAGCCCCTCGGCGTAATCGGCCTGGAGCCTCGTCAACGCGCCCATCATCGTCACATCTCTGCGCTCGAGGATTTCCCCGCGCGCCGCATCGAGGCGATACCCCGAGAGCACCGCGTCGCTAAAGATGTGAACATCGAGCACGCCATCCTTGATCTCGGCCTGCACGTTGTTGGTGTACCAACCGTGACGATCGAAATCTTCGAGCAGCTCGCGCCAGATGGGGAGCCCCGTCTCGAGCTCGACGGCGTAAACCTCGCACCCCGTCACCAACCCCGTGGTGTGATAGATCACGTAGGCGACATCACCATGGCGAAGCACCTGCGCAGAGACGGGCGCCCGGGCACTCTTCGCGCGGTTGGCGGTCTCCCTGGGGAGGAAGCTCCAGACGAGCTTCCCATCATTATCCCTGCGCTCGAGCGCAGGGATGCGCTCGGCGCCGCGCGTGCCTCGCTCGTTGTGGAACTTGACCAGCTCGAGCTTGCCATCCTTTAGCGAGGCCGATTGATTCGCCTTGAAATCCGGCGTCTTTTTCCAGCGCCAGCGCCAGGCAAACTCGCCCGCCTTGTGGCGCTTTACGGGCTGCTCGAAGCGTTTTGGAGCGAAGGACTCGTGGACCACGACCGACGCGCTCCCCTCCTCGAGGATCTCATCGTCGAGCGGGACCATCACGCGGTCGACGTGCGGCGAGTCGATGGCGCTGATGGTGGGTCGGGTGTCGAGCTGTTGTTTGCAGGGAGCGTGTGAGGGGGAGGATAGCGTGGCCTGGATGATGAAGATCGTCGGGAGGGTTGCAGTCAAGGCCAGGTGACGAGGTTTGATCGCGATCACGAGCAGCTCCTTCTGGTATCAGTCCAGTCCACGAGCGCGGGGTTGCCTGAATGTTTCGGGTGTGGCGACCACACCTTTACTCGAAGCAAGCCCTCACCACGCGCTATTCCCTTCCCAGTGTAACGTCTCGAAAGGATGAAAAAAAGAGCCGAGGGATACTCTCCCTCGACTCTTTCGTCTCATCACGGTCACTCGCACGCTCGCACGACGCGATTAGCGCAGGTGATAGATAGCTTTATCGGTGTCCTCGGCAGGTTGATAAGTCACCGAGAACTCCCGGAACGCCTCGAGCGCATCGTTGGGGTCCTTGTCCTCGCGAAGCTCGAGCACGTCGATGCCACACCTCCAGAGGAAGAAGGCTTGATCGCGCAGAATGTCGCCATGCGCGCGGAGATCCTTCTTCCAACCATGGCGGCTGCGCAGCAGGCGCGCGTGGGAATAGCAGCGCCCATCGGCGAACTTGGGGAAGTCGAGCGAGATCGCCGAGAGCACCTCGAAGTCCTCGACGAGCTCCTTCGGGTCATCATCGCCCTTGAGCAGCACGCCGACCTTCTCCGCGGCTTGCAGCAGCTCGTCGCGCTCTTGCTTCCAACGCGCGAGCTCGACGATCACCTTCGCGCCTTGTGGCACCGCGTCCTCTGCGCCGAGGTACTCCCAGTCATCCTGAACGATCTCGCGATTTCGGATCACATTACGCTGCGTCATATACACGCTCCTTGAACTTGTCCGGCCCGATGCGCCGATAGGTGTCGATAAATCTCTCGCCGTCCGCGCGCTCCTCGACGTACACGTCGAGCACTTTCCCGACCGCATCCGGCACATCCGCCTTCGCCAACGCTGGCCCGAGCCACTTGCCGAGCGACGCGTCATCGCTCGCCTCGCCGCCGAGCATCAGCTGGTAGAACTCCTCGCCGCGCTTGTCGATCCCGAGGATCCCGATGTGCCCCACGTGGTGGTGCCCGCAGGAGTTGATGCAGCCCGACATCTTGAGCTTGATCTCGCCGAGATCGTAGAGGTAGTCGAGGTCGTCGAACTTCTCGTAAATCGACGCCGCGACGCCGATGCTGCCCGCGTTGGCGAGCGCGCAGAAGTCCAGTCCCGGGCAGCAGATCATGTCCGCCAGCGTGCCGACGTTTGGCGTCGCCAGGGCGTTGGCGTCGAGCGTCTCCCAGAGCGCGACCAGTTGCTTGGCCGGGACATCCGAGAGCACCAGGTTCTGCTCGTGCGTCGTGCGCACGCGACCAAAGCTGTAGGTGTCCGCCAGATCGGCCACGAGGTCGAGCTGCTCGTCCGTGATATCACCAGGAGGAACCCCTGGCGCCTTGAGCGAGAGCGTTATGGCGAAGTAGCCCTCGACCTTGTGCTCGTGCACGTTGCGCTTGTACCAGCGCGCGAACCTCGGGTTGCTCGCGGCGAATGCCTCGACCTCGCTCACCTCGCCAGGCTCATCCGAGTAATCGGGATCGACAAAATACGCCGAGACGCGGTCGATCTCTTCTTGCGTCAAGTGAAGCGCGGAGTCCTTGATCTGCTCCCACTCCTCCTCGACCAGACGACCGAACTCCTCGACGCCGAGCGAGCGAACCAGGATCTTGATGCGCGCCTTGTACTTGTTGTCGCGGCGACCGAACAGGTTGTACACGCGAAGGATCGCCTCGGTGTATGAGAGCAGGTGCTCCTTGGGGAGGAACTCGCGCACGACCTCTCCGATGATCGGCGTGCGGCCCATACCACCCCCGACGATCACCTCGAAGCCGCGCTCGCCACTTTCGTTCTCGACGACGCGGAACCCGATGTCGTGGAATCGCACCGCGGCGCGATCACGCGTGGCGCCCGTGAACGCGATCTTGAACTTGCGCGGCAGGAACGAGAACTCCGGGTGGAAGGTGCTCCACTGGCGCATGATCTCGCAGTATGGCCTCGGGTCCTCGAGCTCGTCGCCAGCGATCCCCGCGAAGTGATCCGCCGAGATGTTGCGGATGCAGTTGCCGCTCGTCTGAATGGCGTGCATCTCCACGTTGGCGAGCTCCTCGAGAAGATCGGGGACCTCTTGCAGCTTTGGCCAGTTGTACTGAATGTTCTGGCGCGTCGTGATGTGACCATACCCCTTGTCGTAATCGCGCGCGATCTTTGCCAGGACGCGCACCTGCTCCGAAGAGAGCAAGCCGTAAGGGATCGCCACGCGAAGCATGTAGGCGTGGCGCTGGAGGTAGAGTCCATTCATCAGACGGAGCGGGCGAAACTCATCTTCGGAGAGCTCGCCAGCGAGGCGTCGCTCGACCTGACCGCGAAACTGCGCGACCCGCTCGTGGACGATCTTGGCGTCATAGTTGTCGTATCGATACATCGTAAACACCTCTTTCAGGTGGTTTGTTGCTTGTGCGAATCCGCAAAATCGAGGGGAAAAATCACCCGTGCGCGACCATGGAGGTCACCTGTGTGCTCGCAGCTTCTGTCACCGCCGTGAGTTGGTCTCGCAACGCGACGACCTCGCCGACGACAAAGACCGCTGGCGATCGGATCCCGGCCTCGCGAACCTTCCAGGCGATGTCCGCCAGGGTGCCCGTGACGACCTCCTGATCCTCGCGCGTTCCTTGACGAACGATGGCCGCAGGCGTCGAAGCGTCTCGCCCCGCAGCGAGCACGCGCGCCACGATCTTCTCGAGCTTTCTGACGCCCATCAGGAACACGATCGTGCCGCCCGCGGCGGCGATCTTCTCCCAGGACTCCTCGAGCGCGTCCTGCTCCGAGCGCGCGCTCATGCCCGTGACGACGGTAAAGTGCGTGCTGACGTGGCGATGTGTGACGGGGATGTTTGCCGCGGATGGCGCGGCGATGCAGCTCGAGATACCAGGGACGATCTCGCAAGCGATCCCCTGCTCTGCCAGCGCGATGGCTTCCTCGCCGCCGCGACCAAAGACAAAGGGGTCTCCTCCCTTGAGGCGAACCACGCGCGCTCCCTGGCGCGCTTCCTTTACGAGCAGCGCGTTGATGACCTCCTGCGCGGTGGCCTTGCCGCCGGGGATTTTACCGACATTGATCATGCGCGCGTCATCTGGACAGAGCGCGAGGATCGCATCGCTGACGAGGTTGTCGAAGAGCACGACCTCGGCGTTGGCGAGCAGACGTCCCGCCTTGATGGTCAGAAGTTCGGGGTCGCCCGGACCAGCGCCGATAAGCGCGACGGGCGGATGATGGGTGAGAGCCTTCATAGCGCGATCCTCTTTGAAGAGAGAGCAATTCTCCTGGCACGAACCCGCCAATCATCGCCTGACATGCGCCTCGAGAGCGCGCCGCAGACATCGAGAAACGTGCCTGTTCAGGACAATACCAGATAAAACCTACCAATCAAGTAGGTTTTATCAAGATTAGCTCCTCCGCATATCTTCTGCCCGTGAGGAGCACAGGGCATTTGATTCGCGCGAACGTGTGCTTTAATTAAGATCCGCTGCGGGGGACCGCACAGGCAACAATGCCAGCCGAGATACGAACGAAGTGAATCCTACTAGGATCCGCTCGCGCCCCTCGGTGACGCTGCCAGGAGATACGCGAACGCGTATCGAGCCCCCCAAGAGATGTCGAGAGAACGTAAAGGGCGCCATCAGACTCGACCTGCACGCGATGTATAAGTAGACAACCCCGGACGTTGACCCGAGTGGCTTTGCTCGACTCATGAATAAACGCGACTATTACACGATCCTCGGGGTGGAGAGGCAGGCAAGCGACCAGGAACTCAAGCGCGCTTACCGCACACTCGCCAAGAGATATCATCCTGACTTCAACCCCGGAGACGCTCGCGCCGAAGCCGAATTCAAGGCGGTCGCCGAGGCCTACGAGGTTCTCCAGGATTCCAAGAAACGCCAGACCTACGACCGCTTCGGCCACGAAGGGCTCGAGCCCAGGCGCCAGGGCACCGGTGCGGGCTTCGAGAAGGTCGAGGAGATCTTCGAGCAGTTCAACGACCTGTTCGGGGATGTCTTCGGGTTTGGCGAGGAGCAGCGCCAGAAGCGAGAAGAAGCCTCACGTCGCGGCAAGGATCTTACACACAACCTCACCCTGAGCTTTCGCGACGCGATCGAGGGCACGCGCGAGACCATCACCATCTCGCGCGAAGAGGATTGCGAGCGCTGCACGGGAAGCGGCGCCGAGCCAGGCACTCAGATCATCACCTGCGAGCGCTGCCAGGGCAGCGGCGAGGTGACGCACAAGCAGACCTTCTTCGCGGTGAGCTCGACCTGTCCTGACTGCAAGGGCAAGGGCGTGGTGCTCCCCTCCCCTTGCGTCGAATGTGATGGAGAGGGAAAGTTCGTCGAATCCAGGCAGCTCATCATCACCATCCCGGCGGGCGTCGAGGATGGCTCCAGGCTTCGCATAAAGAACGAGGGCGCCCCCGGGAAACAGGGTGGAGAGCGCGGTGATTTGCTGGTGGTCCTCGACGTCGAGGAGAGCGAGGTCTTCGAGCGCGATGGCCTTAACCTGCACCACCGCGCCTCGATCAGCTTCGTGCAGGCCGCGCTCGGTTGCACCCTGCGCGTGCCGACGCTCGAAGAGGATGGCTACCACGAACTGCAGGTCCCCGCGGGCGCTCAATTCGGTGACATCCACAAGCTCGAAGGGCTCGGCGTCACCAAGCTGATGCAAGGAAAGATGCGACGCACGGGCAACCTGCTCGTGCACCTGATGGTGATGACACCTCAGGATCTGAGCGCGCGCGAGAAGGAGCTCTTGACGGAGCTCGCCAACCTGCGAGGCATCGAGCTCGACCTCTCGTCGCCTCCGCCCGAGACGATCACGCGAGAGAAGCTCGACTTGATCGAGGGCGAGTGAGAATCACTCGATGGCGACGCCCTCGTCGTTGGCGAGCTTCTTGAACCGCACGATCTCCTCCTTCATCTTCAACTCTTCGAAATCCTCGATGGCAGCGCGATAGTGCTGCTCTCGATCCTTTGGCTGGAGCAAGATCAAGGTGCGCCACGAGCGCGCGAGCTCTTTCTTCGCGCCACGCACCATCGCGCGTTCGATGATGTGTTGGTGAAGCTCCGGCGAGAACGGGTTCACATCGACCCAGCGCATAAGCGCCCCCCACGCCTCATCCTCATTGCCTTCCCCGTTAGCGAGCTCGAAACGCGCCCTGGCCAGACGGGCGTCGTGTTGGTCCAGCATGTAGAGTTCGCGCAATGCTTCTTCTGCAAGCGCGCGATCTCCGAGGTTCTTGGCGAGCTCACCGATTTCGTACCAGGCGGCCACGCCTCCCTCATACAGTTGCGTCGCCGAGGTCAAATGAACCATGGCGGTATCGGTGTCCCCCATCTGGAGAGACGCGCTCGCCAGTAACATGCGCAAGCCATAGCCATCGCGCTCGGCCTCGAGGATCCGGTCACCGAACTCCAGCACGGCCTTGGCGTTGCTCTGAGAAGCGCGCACGATGAGCGCGGCGTAGTTGACCTCGGGGTCCTTGTCCGTGATCGCGAGCGCGTTATCGAGCGCCTTGTTGGCGCCCTTGCTATCATTGCCGAGCATCTTCGCGACGGCCAACCTCGCGTGCGCTCTGGCGTCGAGCTCGTTGAGTTTGATGGCGCGCTCGAGCTCCTTGATCGACTCGAGGCTGTCGACATCGAAGGCGAATTGATTCTCGAAGTTCATCAGCCGACGCTCGAGCCAGGTCGCGAACTTCTTATCGTACTCGGCCGCGCTCACGCCGAGCACAGACGAGAGGACCTTCTCGGTGTCATTGTGCACGGCCCATCCTTCGAGCATGGCCACGATCTTATCGAAACCCCAGGTCTCCGCGGTGAAGTGTACCGCGAGGCTCGCCAGGTGATAGGCGCGCAGGATCTCGACGTGCGAGCGCGCGTGCGTGAACCCGAAGTCGAGCTCGAGCACGCTCGGGATCTCGCCCTTGAAGACCTTGATGGCGAGCTCTCTGTCGTGGTGGCGCTGCCAGGCGGGGTCCCAGACGTTGGTCTCGTACTCGGCCAACCCCTCGGTGAACCATCGCGGCACGCGCGACTTCGAGATCTGCAAGTGATAGACGTGCGCGAGCTCGTGCCAGACGACCTGGCGCCAGTTAAAGTTGCCATCCGAGGGGCTGCGCACCGTCACCACGCGGCCAAAGCAGATGCCGTGCGGCGAGACATGCGGCAAGCCAACACTTCGCACCGAGAAGGTCGTCGGATCGGGGTAGATCTCGACGGCCAATCCTGGCTCGGGGGCGTACTTGTATTTCTTGGTAAAGACCTCGAGCGCGCGCTCGACCACCGGACCGACGAAGAGGTTCACGAGCTCGAACTCGCGGTTGTGCGCGCGCACTTTATAACCTGGGTACTCCTTGAACGAGTAAGACGGCATCGTCTTCTCGTAGAGCTCGACCATGTTGTAGACGCGCACGTTGTAAGGATCGACGTCGAAGGCCTTGTTCAGGTATTCGACAGCCTCGTCCTCGCGGTTGATACGCGAGAGGCCGATGCCGAGGCCAACCAGCGCGACGGGGTTCTTCGGGTCGATGGAGAGCGCCTTTTGATAGAGCTCCATCGCCTCGACGTAGCGGTGCACCATGACCCCGTAGTCCGCCACGCGCGCCCAGAAGGTCGCGTTCTTGGGGTTGAGCTCCATGACCTTTGCCGAGGACTTGGCAAACCCCGCCTCGTCATCAGCCAGGTAATCACAGATGGCGTTCACGGTCAGCGCGTCGACATACTTGGGGCGCTTCTTCAGGATGCGCCCGGCGGCCTTCTTTGCCTCGTCACAATCACTGTCCCGGATCGCCAGGTGCGCGCGAAGTGTCCAGAGCTCGGGGTGCTCGGGGGCGACGCTCTCCGCTTTGTCGAGCAGCGGCATCACGTTATCCGAACGGTTCGATGAGGCCATCTCGATGGCCGCTCTACCGATCAACGCGCGCGGATGGTTGGCGTTGATTTTGAGCGCCTCCTCGAAGTTCTGGTTCGCGTCCGCGAGGTTGTACTTTTCGAGAAACAGCTCTCCCCAATGCACCAGCGCGTCGGCGTTCTTGCGATCCTTTTCGTAGGCTTGCTGATAGGCGTAGTTGGCGTCGTCGAAGCCGCCGACCGCGTGCATCGCGCGACCGAGCAGCACGAGCGAATCACTCGTGGTGAGGTTGCCGTTGTTATAGAGCTGCGTGAAGTGTTCGAGGATGGGCGATGCCTCGGTGAGCTTTCCTTGCTGTTGCAGGATAAGCCCCAGCTCGAGCCGTACAGCGTGCGCGTTTGGATACGCCTTCAGTGTCTCGCGCAACCGCTGCTCGCCCTCCTTCCACTTCCCGCGCGCGATATCATACCGGGCGACGGCGAGGTTGGCCGCGATCTTGTCTTTTTCGAGCGAGGCGCCATCGAGCGCCACGCGCGAGAAGCGCGCGGCGTCATCGAGCGCGCCTTCCATCTCGGCGAGCGTGGCGCGCGCGAGCAAACTCTCGGTGTCGTCATGCCTGAGCGCGTATTGTCTGGCGAGCTCGTAGTCCCCGCTCTTCATCGCAGCGCGCAACGCCGAAGAAGGCCCCTCGCGCTCCTGCTCCTGCGCGTGCGCGATGCCGGTGCTGCTGGCGTCGAGAGCTTGCCAGGTGGCGCCGAGCGCCATCGCGGCGATCAGCGAGATCCGAATCCATGCTGCTGTCTTGCGTCTCATCTCGGCTCGGTGTGCTTGCTGGTTTTGTGCGTGGTGTCTCACGCGGGAAGTCTTTACGTCCAGTATAACGCGCGAGGCGCTCCAGACCATCCAACATGTTACAAAGCTATTCGATGCCCTCCACGATATAAGCGGTTCACCACCAGCGAGAGGATGTCGACGAGAGGTTGATGGAGTTGTTGGTGTTTTGCGTTTTGGGGGGCGAATCCGCCAGCTTTTTTACCAAACCGCTCGGGTCACTCGTAGGTTTTAATGACCCACTCTTGGCCCCGAGGATCTGGTATGTCACGCCGCTCACTTGTATCTGCAATCACACTGTCGGCGCTGTCGATGCTGCTCGGATGATCGAGCGATGACAAAACGCTCGATGCTGTTTCCAGGTTCCATCCAGATTTTGATCGAGAGGAGTCGTCTGAGCCCGAACCCAAACGAGCTCGAGCGCTCGAACTGTACCACCCTGCTCTGGAGCAACCTCGAACGGAGGCGATCGGGAGCGAAGATGTGTCGCGCCGAACCGCTGAACACAGCCCACTCGATGTTGGCAAAGCTGCACACTTTTCAAATAGATCTCGAAGATCACTCCTGGATGCACTAAACTGAAGCCCCGAGCTTATATGCTCGGCATTCATTTACCTTTTTTTACGAGGAGATGCCCATGCGACCTGTGACGAAGCAATGCCTTTTCATATGCGGTGGCCTGCTGGTTTTCGCCAGCGCCTGCAAGGCAGGAGACGAGGACTCTGGCCCCGGCAAGATCATTTACGATACGTTCGAGCCCCCCTCGAACAACCAGACCACGCCTCCTGTCAATAACCACATCACCATCGCGCCAGTCGAGAGGCCGAGTGATTTGCCCCTCTTCGACAACTCGGTCGAACAACCCGAGACGCGACCCGTCGGGAGCGAGGATCTGATCGTGCTCGGCGCGGCGACGGCGGTGGCATCCGATGCCTCGACTGATTCCGTTTATATCGTCGACCTCAGGCAGAACAAGCTCACGCACACGGTCGAGTTCGGTCAAGGCGCGTGGCCGAGTCGTCTGGCTGCGACGAGTGATGGGCAAGGCGTGTACACGGTGCTTCGCGGCACAGGTGAGATCGCAAAGATCGACCTCACGGGTCAGATCACGCACCGCGCGCATGTATGCAAAGCGCCGCGCGGCGTGGCGATGGACGAAACGAGAGACAAGGTCTGGGTTTCGTGTGCTTCGAGCGAGGTCGTCAGCTTCTCGCCAGAATCACTCGACAGGATCGACACCTTTTACGTCGAATCTGATCTGCGTGACATCGTCGCCACCCCCAAAGGCCTCTACGTCGCCAGATTCCGCGCAGCGGAGGTCTTGAACATCGAGCCCGCGAGCGGCGGACTTCGCGCTCGGCATGGAGCCCCAGGGTTTGAAGGAGATGGGCTCGATCGGCGCACGAGCACGCTCTGGCGCATGACCTCGAACAGCGAGGGGAACCTCATCCTCAGTTATCAGGAGAGCTCGAGCCGACCGCTGATCCTCATGGAGCCAAGGCCCGAGGATGACAACATGCCGCCGCGAGGTGGTTATGGGATGGGTGGCGTTTGTGGTTCCGGCGTGGTCTCGACGCTTATCGGCATGGTCACGCTCGATGACCAGGGCTCCGTGGATCAGATGCTCCACGACTGTAACTTTGGAGGATCGCTCCCGGTCGATATCGATGACGCCGGGTGCAACATCGGGATGACGCTCTCCGCGGCGCCTGTAATCGCGGAGCAAAACGCGGAGGTGCCAGCCAACAACATGGTCATCGGTGATCCGAGCTGTCCCACGGTCCACACGCCTCCATCCGAACACACCAAGCTCGCCGCGGCGGTGGTCAAACGAGGCGAAAACGACATCCTCCACCTGGTCCTCACGCGCGGAGAGTCACTCTACATCTCGAGCGCCGAGGCCGGTTTTGGCGCGGATGTGATCACATTGGTCGAGGATAGCCCGGCGCATATCGGACACACGCTCTTTCATGGCAATACGGGGACAGGGATCGCGTGCGCGAGTTGCCACCCGGAAGGTGGCGATGATGGCCAGCCATGGAACTTCTTCAAGATCGACGCCAGAGATGACGCCAACGCGGAGTTCACGCGCCGCACGCAGAACCTGCGCGGCGGGCTCGAGGGCAAGCTCCACTGGGACGGCGAGTTCGACAACATCACCGGGTTGATGAACGACGTCTTCTCGAGCCGCATGAACGGCTTCAAGATCGTGGAACAAGACGCCGACGCCATCGAACACTGGCTCGCGCAGCTCGAACCAGAAACCGGCGTGACTCCGGCGCCAGACTTGCAATTCCTGGCGACACGCGGCGAGCAACTCTTCGAGAGCACGGGATGCGCGGGGTGCCACTCGGGCGCGATGTTCACGGATTATCAGTTCTACGATGTGGGCACGGGCGGGATGCGCAAGACGCCGACCTTGCGCGGCGTGGCCAACAAGACGCGGCTCATGTCTGATGGTTGCGGCTACTCGTTCATGGATCGCTTCCACGAACCTTGTGGTGGCGGAGATATGCATGGCGACACCGCGAACCTCTCTGCTGAAGACAAGGACGCGCTGATCGCCTACCTCCAGACCTTGTGAGGTTGTCTCGGAGCGCCGAAGCCCACGATTGCTGGCGGCCCGAGCGATCCTGGCACGACATTTTCAATCTATTCAGATAAGAAAAGCCCCCTGCGAGTGATATTCGCAGGGGCTTTTTCAGGAGCTGCGCTGAAAATGTCGTGCCAGGATCGCCGGGGTGTTTCGTAGCGCCCGCGCGAACCTTCTTATCGATCCATCTGGAGGCTCGAAGACCGAGCGAGGATCAAAGACCGGAGAGGATCTTCCACTCATCACCCGCCTGCTTCAAGGTCACCCGGTTGACCTCGACGCCAGCATCCCAGGAGACCTCCTCGCCGATCTTGAACTGGTAGGCGTAGCGATACTCGTAGTCGACGAATGCCTCGTCGCGCTCGATCTCGACGCTCTTGACGACGATGCGATATTGGATCGACTCGGCGTGGTTGGCGAGCAGCTCGAAGAGGTTATCGAGCTGCTCTCGACCGTAGTCATCGCGCGTGGTGTTGGTGGTCGAGGCGTTATCGTAGTAATCCTCGGAGATGATCCTGTTGAGCGTGCCGAAGTCCTTCTTGACGATCGCTTGACGGTATTTCGCCATGACATCGAGGATCTCACGGTTTTCGACCGTGTCCTTGATCTTGGCCTCCTCGTCGATGCGAAAGTCTGCGTCCTCCACATAAAATTCATCGCTGCGGATAAACTCCGAGGCGCAACCAGAGAACGCCACGCTCGTGACGCCGAGGGTGAGGAGAAGGGCAAATCGAATCAACCATTGGTTCAGGCGCATATGATCAATACTCCACGTAGGAAGGTCATCTCTGTGGCGAGTGTTTATTGCAAGTCACGGGGAGGAGGGTCCACGAGAAACTCTTTCTGCGGAACCATCCAACCGTGGGGCGCTATTCCTCGCGCCGCCAAGCGACCCTGCCGAGCCACTCGCGCGACTTGGTTTTTAGTCGACTCGAGTCCGATTCTGCAAGCTCTTTGAACAACCTGCCCGCTTCATCCAGATCCCCGAGGTGATAGAGCGAGGTCGCGTGCATGTATTTGAGCTCCAGCTCGAGCTCTGGCGAGGGGAGCTTCGCGCCGACAGGCGGCATCAACTCCCTGGCCTCTCTATACAGGTCAGCGCCCCACAAACGACGCGCGGCGAGGTATGCGGCGAGTTCGTTGTCGGGCGTCTTCATCACCCAGCGCATCGGGTAATAGAGGGCGGCGTCGGCGCGAGGAGCATCTAGCAGATAAGTCCTGGCGAGCTCGCGCGTCTGATCATAACCAGGCGCGAGCAACGCGCGCTTGACCTGGAGCTGACGCCGCGTGACCTCGGGCACGCCGACCGCCTCGCACTTGGCGTAAGTGCTCGCCGCGCGCCGAAGCTCACCACGTCGCCAGTAGATATCACCGCGCAGATGCTCGAGCTGCACGCGCTCGGAGGGGACGAGGTCCTCGTTTTCGAGCAGGACGCTCAGGCGCTCGAGCGCCTCGGCGTCGCGATCGGCGGAGACGAGCAACTCGGCGCGCTCGAGCTGATAGTTGGTGTTGCGAGGATCGAAGTCGAGGATCTCATCTCGGAGCGCGAGCGCGCGCGTGACATCACCGCTCTCTTCAGCGATCTGCGCCTGCCGACGCATCTCTGCGATGGTGCGCGCGCAGACCTTCCCGAAGATGCTCGGGCGCTCGTAGTAATAGCGCGCGAGCTCCAGAAGATCCTCGTCCACTTCGAGCTCGTCGATAAACGCCTCCCACTCTCCGACCAACGTATCGGCGGACTTGCCATACGCCTTCTGGAAGTCCCCTCCCCTGTAGGCGATCTTGAACTTCTCGATCCCGTAGTTTGCCACGAGAAACCGCACGAACGATCCCATCAGGGTGTAGGCGCGACCGCTGGATTGTGTCCAGAAGCCGCCTGCCCCGACCAATCCTCGAATATCGGGCGCGATGTTCAACCGGCGCATGGCCGCGCTGGCCACGTGTGGAGGGAGCTCGCTCGCTGGCCAATCGGCGGCGGTGGCGATCCCCTCGACGAGGCCCATGTTGACGCCGACGCCGTTTTGCATGCTCAGTTTTAGAGGACCGGCACCGAAGGGTTCGGTGAACACGTGGGCGAGCTCGTGGGCGAGCAGATGATCGCCGTAGTCACGCCAGATGATGTGGATCTCGCGCAGCCAGATCTTGGCGATCAGGGTTCTGCGCGCCCCCATCAGGTCACCCTTGGTCTCGGTGTCCGGGTAGACAAAGCTGTGCACCTTGCGACCGTGAAGCGCGACAGGATCGGTGCCAAAGTAAGCCTTCATCTCGGCGTAGCGGTACTCGTGATCCTCGACGAGCAGGTCGAGCTTCTCGGTGTAGGAGCGTCGCAGCGGGTAGTGAATGATAAAGTGCTCGGTCTCGATCTTTCCGCCGAGCACGCGTGAGATGGTCTGGCGATCGATGCGAACGCCAAAATCCTGCTGGAACCACCCCATCCCACTCCAGATCGCCGCCATCGTCATGGCGAGCGCGATAAACCTTCGTGCCCTCTCCATCCTACCATCAGCGCGCCAGCGCCGCGCCGCCTCGATCCCCCAGACGAGCGCCATCACGCCCGCCACGTTCATCGCGCGGTACCACACGAGGCTTGGCGGAATGGAGAGCGCCTCGTCATAGATCGAGCCGCTCAGGTAGCCGATCAACCACTGGTGTCCGTTGATAGGAGGTTGCGTGGCGATGTGCCACCCGAGCATCAGGCCATCCCCGAGTAACACCGCGCACGCAGCCAGCGCGCGCGCCCAGGTCTTTTTAAAGAGGCAGGATATCACCCAGGCCGAGGTCTGCCCGATGAGGATCGCGGCGGGGGCGATCAGCAGGAAGAAGAGCAACCCTGTGCCGAAGTCGCAGTTGACCACTCTGAATACGTTGAGCGAGAGCAACAGCAGCGGCGGCAGCAACAGGAGCATATGCTCGAGCAGCAACCGCACGTAACGCCGCTGGGTATCTTCTGCGGATGGTGTAAGCGGGCCACGAGAGAGGTTCGTGAGAGCGCGGGCGGTGAGGATCGCGGTCAGGAAACCGCCGATGACGCCGACCGCCGCGCTCGACTCGTAGCCGAGGATGTTGAACAGGGGGATAAAACAAAGGATGGCGCCGAGCAGCGCCATGATGACGAGCCCGATGATCAGATCGCGGCGGCGTCCGGGGTGAGCCTGTGTTGGCGCGGATTGCTCGTCGCCTCGGCTGGCTCGTTCGGTTTCATCGGAGGGGTTTGTAGTCATCGCGTGGTGCGTTCAGCAGCTCCATCTGCATACCCGGTTTGATGCCAGCTCTCTCAGCCTCTCCCGCCACGAGCTCGAGGACAAAGCGCGATGGCTTGCCCGGAGTGCGCGGTCCGAGCGTGAGCGGTTCGGCGCCCTTGACGATCCCGACGACCTTGCCGCCTGTGTCGATAAAGACCATATCGAGCGGGATGTAGGTGTTCTTCATCCAGAAGCTCAGGTCGCGGTCACCGGGAGGATAGACAAACAGCATCCCCCAATCCTGCTTCATCGTGGGGCGATACATCAGCCCGCGCATCCGCTCCGGGTTATTCACCGCGAGCTCGGAGTAGTAGCGCGCGATCTCCTTGCCGTCTGCGCCCGTGAAGGTCACCACGGGCGTCTTCTCGTCGTGCTTGCCAGTCATGGCGGGCGGCACGGTGCAGACCTTATCGCCAAGGCATCGCAGATACCCTGGGCAACCCTGGTCATTGAAACAGGCGCTCCCCTTGGCCTCTTTCATCGCATCAGCGATCGAGGGTTTGACCTCGGGCGCAGGGGCGGTCTCTTTTGGCGGCGCTGGAGACCTCGCGCCGCCCGTCGTGGCGGCGGCCTCGCCAGTTGTCGTCGCGGTCGCGGTGGTCTCTGGCGCGTTGGCGCGGGCGTCGTCGCGAGCGCGGTTTTTCTCACATCCGCTCGCGAGCGCCAGCGCGACCAACGCGCTGGCGACCACGAGAGGACGCATCGAAGACAGGTTGTTCACGAGGGCGCTCCCGGTTTCAAAGCTTCTTGAGCGTATCGCGCATCATGGACTTGAGCTCGTCATCTTGCTCCTTGTCCATCTGAGCCTGGAGATCCTTTCGCGCGGACTTGTCCTCGAGGTCCGCGACGGCGAGGGTCGCGGCGCGGCGAATCTCGGCGTTGGGGTCCTCGAGCGCGTCGGTCACGAGCGGCGTGGCCGAGGGGTGCTTGGTGGTCCCCAGTGCGCGGATGGCGGCGATGCGAACGTCGGTCTCCTTGGCCTGGAGCTGCGCGGCGATGGCGAGCACGGCGTTCTCGTCCTTGAAGGTGCCGAGCTGCTCGATGGCGCGCTTGCGCACGTCGAGGTTCTTATCGTTGACGGCGCCAGAGAGGATCGAGATGACCTCGGTGACGGTTTGCTTGTCATCGCGACTGGTGAGCCTGGCGAGCCCGCGAAGCGCCGAGGCGCGAATCACAGGGTCCTTACTGTCGGCGTAACCCTTGATGCGATCCCAGGCGGCGGCTTCCTTGCGGACGCCGAGCGAGTCGATCGCCGCGGCGACGACCTCGGGAGATTTGTCATCGAGGTAGCCGATGAGCGCGTCGACGAGCGCCCCATCCTTGAGCTTACCGATAGCGATCGCCACATCGCGACGCACATCCTCGTCGCGATCCTTGACCATCCCCGAGAGGATGTCGGCGGCGTCCTTGTTGGCGAACTCGCCGAGCGCGCGAGCGGACGCGCCGCGAATCAAGGGGTCCTTGTTGCTCGCGCCCGCCTTGAGCGTATCCATGACCTTGGAGCCAGCCTTCTCCTTGACGGCGCGCTCACCGAGCGCGCGGTAGGCGAGGCGCTGGGTGATGTTATCCTTGGCCTTGGTCTGCTCGAGGATCGTCTTGAGCGATTGGCTGAGCATGATGGTGTAGCCCGCGTCCTCGAGCTCGCGATCGTTCTTGTACTTCTTGATCGCGGTGGCGAACGCGGGGAGTGATTCGACCGCGTCGCGCGCGGCGAGCCCTGCGGCGGCGGCTTGACGTCGCCAGTCGATCTTGTCCATCAGGAACGCTTCGGCGGCCTTGCGAGACGCCTCGTCCTTTCCTTTGGCGAGCTCCTCGATCGCGCGCTCCGCCTCGCGCTGTGCGGTGGAGTTGGCGGCGATAAAGCTCAGGCCCGCGACGCGCGGTGCGGCTGCCTTCTCCTGGCTAAGATCCTTGGCGACGAGGATCAGGCGCGCGGTGTCGACCTTCTCGTCCTCGAGGAGTTTAAGGCGCGTGGCGTCATCGTTGATCTTGCCGAGCGCATCGATGGCAGCTTCGGCGACCGCCTGGCGCTTGCCAGCGACCTCTTTCGCGAGCGTCGAGGAGACGCGATCATCGCCCTTGAACTTGATAAGGTCGCCGATCGCCTTCTTGGCCTCGTCTTCCTTCTCGGCGTTCTGGATGGTCCAGATCGGCTCGAGGATGGCGTACTTCTTGTTTTTGGACTTCCCGAGGAACTCGGCGGCCTGCTTTTGAAGCGCGGGCACGTTCTCCTTCTTGTCGTCGAGCCTGACGGCGACCGCTTCGAGGACGGCGACCTCGTCACGCTCGGCCTCGAGCGCGCGGATCGCCTCGGCGCGCACCAACTGATTGGAGTGCGCGAGCAGCGGGATCACCTGAGCGGTGTAAGGGATCTTGAGCGATGGGAGCTTGCGCATCACCGAGACGACCGTCAGCGCGTTCGAGCTCTCGAGGAACCCGTAGAGGTCCTTGACGAGCGCATCATCCTTCTTCTTCCAGCGCTGGTAGAAGTCCCCTGCCCAGAGCGTCTCGCCGTTGGAGAGCGTGACCTGAGCGGGCGATGCCTCGACGGGAGGGAGCGCCTGCCACATCGGGAGCGTCAGCGTGTAGACAGGGAAGCGAATATCACTGCGCTTGACCGCGCCGTCGGCGTAGCCAGGAAACTCGACGCCTCCATCGAGGCCCATCTCTGCGAAGGTGTAGACGACCTCGGCCATGACGACCTCGGCGTAGGCGGCGTATTTGCGGTCGATGTTGACCTGAATACGCGCCTTGTCAGGCCACTTGCCTGGCAGGATCTTGACCGAAGCGCTGCCGTAGACGTTGCCCTTTCTGGACTTGAGCAGGTCGAAGGCCTTGATGGCGTCTCCCTTGGAGACCTTGCCATTGGCGTTGATGTCCTTGATTTCGGCGCGAGGCACGAGCGCGTACTGCTCGGAGCCCGCGACATAGATCTTCTCGTAGGAGTAGCGCACGCTGCCACCCTGAGCCAGGGCGGAGGTCGCAGACAACGCGAGGAGGATCAAGGTGGCAATGATCGTGACAGGCAAACGGCGAAGCGCCGAGGGGGTGGGATTCATCGAGTCATCCTTCTTGGGAACCAAACCAGCGTGCCCGCCCGCTCCAGAAAGCCATGTTTCTGGGAGAGTTCGAGCAAAGGCCTCAGGAGAGCAACGGTTGCATCGCCTCCTACCATTCCAGCCAGAGCGCAGTATGGCCGCGCTCCACGAGCCGAAAAGATAGTCGGATTCGACCCCAAAGGAAAGGGAGGCGAAAAAAGAGAGAGGGTTTGCGCTCGTCGATTGCTCGAGCACAAACCCTCTCCACTCAATTCCTGGCCATTTTAGCCGCCGAGGCGCGCTTTAAACAAAGCATCACGCGTCGACAAGACATAGCAGGCCGCGGGGCCGTCGAAGGCAACTTCAGCGCACGGGAAGTGCGTAGCCGAGCGCCTTTTCCGATCCATCGAAGTCCTCGTGGACCCAGAACATGCCGCTAGGGCCGTTGGCGCGCACGAGCTTGACGACCATCATCGGCTTACCCGTCTGAGGGCACTCCTTTGCTACCGCCTTACCTTTCTTCTTCGAAGCAATTTTCGCTGGACGACGTCCTGCCATGATATCCTCCTGTGGAGTTGCACGCGCGTCGGGGTTTGGTCAGCCAAATCCGGCGCGACGTTTTTCCTTGCATGCTTGCTTTGATTTGCGCCCTGACCTTTTAAGGGGCCAGGGCGCGAATCGAACATAAAAATGAGAGCAACATGCGTCAAGCACGTTGCTCTCATTTTTAGAAGTGACCCGTACGGGATTCGAACCCGTGTTACCGGCGTGAGAGGCCGGCGTCCTGACCACTAGACGAACGGGCCATCTACTTCTCGAATTCCCCGAAAAGAATCGGGGTCGGTCAGGGAAGAGAGGTTTTAAGGGAACTCGGTTTGGCTGTCAATACGTTTTTTCACTGCTCTGGGGCGATGATTTTTTGCTCCCCATGAAACCGCAGTGACATGCGCCCCCGCGGCCATCGACCCGTTCGAGGTCGCGCGCAGCCCTTTTGCGACCTTGACCCTAAAATAGAAGCCCCATAAAATTCAGGCGCTTGTGTTGAAAAGTTGCCGCCCTGTCCACATCTGGATCACGTGATGCTCGCGAGATGAAAACCGACGTTTATCACCAAGGGCAAAGGCAACCTCGACACACGCCCTGACCCACACCGCAACCGTACTGTTCATGGAGGCTCTCATGGTGAAGAATGCTCTTCTTGGTCGTCGCGACAAAAACCTCACGCTCGATGCTCTCCGCGCCGAACACGAAGCCCTCGACTCTCGCCTCGGCAGGCTCGACAGGCAGCGTTCCCTGAGCCCGGAAGAACAATACGAGATGATGGTCATCAAGAAGCGCAAGCTCGCCCTCAAGGATCAGATCAGCCGCCTGACGGCTTCCTGAGCGCGATCTTCAACGCCCTCACCCTCTGCAAGATTCAAAACACCAGACGCTCACGCCAACGCCTCTCCTTCCTCAGAAAGCGAGAGGCGTTCTTTGTCTGCCTCTCTGCGGATGATCTCGCGCGTCTCCTCGTCGAGCACCTGCGCGTTGGCCAGATCCCAGGCCGTCTTCCCCGCCAACACATCCATCAAACGCTCCCAGTGATCCTCGCGCAAGTTCTGCAAGACCTCCGCCCCCTTTAACCTCGATCTCGCCCCCATAAACAACGCCACGACGTCCACCAACAGGATGCTCTCCATCGGCTTGGCGGGCATGATCTGGCTGACCCCACGACGCGTCGTGCCCGTCACGAGCAACACGCGCTCGTCCACCAGCCGCTCGACCACATCCCGCACGACCGCCGCGTCGTAACCCGTGGCGAACGCGACGTAATCCTCGCTCACTGCCCCCTCGCCACTTCGATAGGCGACCATGATCGGCGTCAACACGTCCAGACAGACCAGCGGATCATAGAGGCGCTCGTTCTGGTGCCGCCCCTGGAACAGCGTCTCCTCGAGCGGCGTGTCCAGTTGCAGCAGGCGCTCCATATGCTGGTAGCAATACGCGAGCTCGGACCCGATCAGGATCACCATCCACGTCACGTACACCCACAAAAAGAAGATCGCGACCGTGCCCAGCGCCCCGTAGAGGCGGTTGTAGGAGTCCGAGAGAAAGAACGCCACGTATTGATTGAACCCGAACTTCGCCAGCTCGAACCCGAGCGCGGTGACCAACCCTCCAAACAACGCCGGCCGCCAATCCACCTTCACGTTCGGCAAGATCTTGTTCATCAGCGTGAAGACCACCAGCGCGTAACCGAGCGGCAGCAGGCGATCAAACCCTGTGGTGTCGATCCCCAACCTGTTGTCGATAAATAACTGCGCGCTCGCTGTCTGCACCACCGATAGGATCAGCAGCAGCGGGCCGAGCGTGATCATCGTATAAAACATCAGGAACTTGGCCACCAACGAGCGGTTGTGCGCCCCGTTCCACATCGCCGTCAGCGAGCGCTCGATCGAATTGAACAGAAAGATCGAGATCACCAACAACACCACGCCGTTGATCCCGCCGATCGAGGACGCGCCCCGCAGCGAAAACTCCTGGAGGTACTTGACCATCTCGGCGCCCACCGCGGGAAACAACACCACGAGGTAGGCCGCCAGATCGCTCTCCGCCGAGTGAAAGACGCCAAACGCGCCGAGCAACGCCGTGATCACCGACAACAGCGGCACGATCGAGAGCACCGAAAAGAACGAGAGGCTCGAGGCGCGCTCGACGAGTCGATCGCGCAACAACTCCCTGGCCGTCAAGAGGATGAGCTGCGCTGGCGTCGCGAAGGCGCGCTCGCGCAGAGAGAGCTCATGGTGATGCGTCCCCTCGCGGTAAGTGCGCAGGATATGGCGGATGTAGGCCGCGCCCCGCTCGAGGAAGGTCCCGTCTCCTCCTCCCTTCTTCGAGGACGCCTCCTGTGCATCCTGTGCATCGTCTGCGCCTTGCTCTTTGCTCGTCATCGCCAATCCCTGATGCATCCTCGAGCGCGTGAGCGCGCCTTCGCTCTCTCCTCTTTTACCTTACCATCTCAGCAGGATCTCTCCAGTTTGTCTGCTCTGACGGGAAGAACTGGGCATTCAAAACGGTTAAACTACTGAAGACCATTGGTTTTCAACCAGACCTTAGACACCCCGGGGCGGATAGTTTTTTGCGGCAGCGCAAGAACTTCCCTAGTATGGGATCACCCCCGGGAGACAAGGATGTCTCGAGCTCGGTAACAGAAGCGGGTGGAGGGGTCACAGCACCACGAAGCACATTCCCAATCACGGAGATCGGATGAGCTCGAAACGCCGCATCCCCACCTTTCTCGGCCTCCTGGTGGGCACCGGAGCGCTCACGATGGCGCTCTTCACGCCATCCCTGCAAGCCGAGCGCATGATCCCGGTCGCGCCCATCGACGCGACCCCTGTCACCGCCAGCGATATCCTCGATATCGAGACGCGGCTACGGACCCCCTCGGTCATCGAGCTCGCGCGCGTCAGCACCGAAAGCGCCACGCAAAAAGCGCTCACGACCTCGCTCGCGCAGAGCGAAGAGCACGCCATGAAGGTCGCCAGGGGCTACCTGACAGAGAAGCGCTACCCCGAGGCGCAGCTCCTGCTGCTCACGTTGCTCGAGAAGCTCGAAGCGCAGGAAGATGACCATGGGAGGCTCCCACGCGCCGCGCGCGAATCGAGCGCTCGCGTTCGCATGCTGCTCGCGCGCGTCCTGCATCAAGCCGACCGCCCAGACACTGCCATCGAGGTCCTCGAAGGGATCGAGGGGAGCACCCCTATCGATGACTACAAGCACTGGCTGCGCGCGCAGAGTTACGAGGCGCTCGGCCAGCATATGAGCGCCTACAAAGCCTACAAGGTCGTCTCCGCGGATAAAGACAGCCCGATGGCGCACCGCGCGCGCGTCGCCAGAGCGCACGCCCTGTTCGCCGCCCAGGAGTGGGAGCGCGCCGCCAAGGAGCTCGCCTACGTCAACGAGACCTACACCGATTACCCCAGGCGCCACCGCTCCATGCACGAGTACGCCATCGCGCTCGATAAACTCGGCAAGCTCGAGGATGCCGCCCTGGCCTACCAGAAGGTCTGGTTCGATTACTCCTTCAAGGAGCGCGGCAAGCTGGCAAAGCAGCGCATGGACGAGCTCGTCGAGACCGGCTACGCCATCGAGGAGCACTCCTTCTCCGAACGCTACGCGCGCTACCGTATGCTGCGCATCAACAAACACTGGGATAACTCGCGCGACCTCTTCCTCGAGCTCATCGAAGATATCGAGGCCGAAGAGGGCGAACACGCCGAGATGATCCATCAGATCTGGCTCCAGCTCGCGCTCAACGCCTACATCCCCAAGCGCTACGAAGAGGCGCTCTACTACCTGACAAAGCTTAAAAACGCCTACGAGTCAGGCCACCGCAAGGGCGTCTACCAGGAGTCGACCTACAAGTACCTGGCCATCATGCTCGCCAAATTCGGCAAGATGGACGAGGCGCTAAAAGAACTCGATCGCGCCAACAATAACGAGATCTCCAGGCTGCGCACCCGCGCCGAGTTCCTCTTCGATCACGGCAAATACAAGGACACGCTCGAGATCTACGAGAAGATCTCTCCACCCGGCGGCAAGCGCGGCTGGTACTACACCTGGCTCCTCTACAAGACCGGCAACTTCGAGGAAGCCTACACCAACCTGATGGCGCTCGCGGCCAGATCTTCCGGCCGCAACAACGCGCGCTACACCTACTGGGCCGCGCGCACAAAGGAGCGCGATGGCAAAAAGCGCGAGGCGAAGAAGCTCTTCGAAGAGGTCTGGGACAAGCACCCGAGGACCTACTACGGATTACAGGCGCACAACCGCCTCGATGATATGCAACGCCGCGACGCGCTCGATTCGACGCTTCTCGTCGAGACCGATCGCGTCACCCGTTCGGGTGATGAAGTCATCGAAACCTTCGACGCCACCACAAACGATGATCGCGCCATGGCTCAGATGGCCGCGCGCGTCGCGCTCGAGGATGTCTCCGAGCGATCGCAACCTCGCCACGGTGACTTCCTCGGCGATGGCCTACGCTCACTGCTCGAACCCACCATCTGCGGAGACAAGAGCGAGAGGACGCGATCCTCGATCTGCGGCATCGCGACCTCTCAAGGCGCCCCCACGGCGCTCGCCACGCGAGGCACCTCCCCGGCCACAGAGGCCGAACCAGAAGCCGTCGCGCGCGGCGAACAACGCCCCGCGCCAGTCGCAGATGTCAAACCCGCTGACAAAGGCGCTGACTGGATCCAACCCGGACCTCGTCAAAAACTCGTCAGCAAGGATAACAACCGCGACCGCATCAACTGGGCCACCGAAGCCCGCATTTTCTGGGAAGGTCGCGATAAGTCATCGCTCGCCTTCGCGCGCTACGACGCTGGCGAAGCGATCGGTCCACACCCGAAGACGCCAGCGGCCTACGGCGAGGATAGCTACATCGGTGGGTTGGATCGCGCGATCGAGAAGGCGGGGCATCTGTTTCCAAAGCTCGAGCGCGCCAAGTGGCTCAGTGAGATCGGCCTTCAAAAACAGGCTCGCTGGGCCATCCGCGATGTCTCCATGGAGTTCCGCGAGCTCTACCGCTCCTACCTCCCAGGCGCCACTCCGATCCAACTTCGCGCCAAGCGTATGACCCCGCTCATCGACAACCGCCGCGTCGAAAAATCGACCTGGGGTTACATCGAGGAGGACTACCGCTGGCCTGTGCCCTCGGACGAGAAAGGCAAGAAGGCGCTGCTCGATCGCCAGCGCGAGATCATCCGCAACAAACGCGACCTTCGCCCCGTCCTCGTCGACGCCATGAAAGAGGTCGGCGATTACTACATGGTCCGCCGCTACACCCTCGACACCGGCATCCGAGGCTCCAAGGGACGCTTCCAGGTGAACCCGCGCGCCTTCCCCGATCTGGTGCTCCCCGAGGCAAAGAAATGGGGCGTGAACCCCTACCTCGTCTGGGCCCTGATGACCGTGGAGAGCTCCTATAACCCCGACTCCGTGAGCCGCGCAGAGGCGCTCGGGTTGCTTCAAGTCATCCCCCGAACAGGTCTCAAGACCGCAGAGCTTTTGCACGAGGAAGACTTCGGACATTACGACCTGTTAGACGAGGACGTCGCCGTCAGGCACGGCGTCTTCTACTTCTCCAGGCTCGTGCGCAAGTTCCACGGCCAGGAGCTCTTCGCCATCGCCGGTTACAACGGCGGACCACACCGCGTCGCCGAGTGGATCGACATGCGCGGTGATATGCCCATGGACGAGTTCGTCGAGGAGATCCCCTACGACCAGGCGCGCGAATACACCAAGAAGGTCCTGCGCTTTATGAACCGCTATTGGCGCTACTACGAGGGCCGCGACACCATCTACATCGGCCAGAAGATCAACCGCGACTGGCGCCCGATGCCAAACTTCTAATGCTTATTTAAAGCCCCCATCTTTTCGAGCCCCCATCCCCTATAATCCCCTTCCCCGTCTGGGAAGGGGATGGCGTCGCGCCTCGCTTCGCTCGGCGCGACTGCCTCACGGTCACCTCCCCTGTCCCCTCTTTCTAGAGGGGAACCCCGAGATG
>Ga0208061_100114_pt1 | contig 28227 bp, 16 predicted proteins | sample DeeseametaMP0555_FD_184209 | JGI IMG/M metagenome (GOLD analysis project Ga0208061, IMG submission 184209) | Marine microbial communities from the Deep Atlantic Ocean - MP0555 (SPAdes) | ecosystem: Environmental > Aquatic > Marine > Oceanic | place: South Atlantic Ocean | collected 2011-01-23 | reverse complement strand
GCCATCATCGTCGAGAAGGTCTTCGCCAGACCTGGCCTGGGGACGCTCCTGCTCGATGGGATCGAACAGCGCAACTACCTGATCGTTCAGGGAAGCGTGCTGTTTATCTCCTTCTCCTATGTCGTGGTGAACCTGCTCACAGACCTCGTCTATGGGTGGGTCGATCCTCGCATCCGCTACGACTGAGGGAGGAAGACGATGGCAGTAAAACTCTTTAAAGGGCGGCGAAAATCACTCGGAGGACTCTCCAAGGTGGGCATCGTCATCATCGGCGCGGTGCTCCTGCTCGCGCTGTTTGGCCCCCTGCTCTCTCCTTACGATCTTGGCTTCGTGGACGTCACGCGCCAGCTCGAACCTCCGAGCGGGACGCACTGGATGGGCACCGATGAGAACGGCGCCGACGTGCTGACGCTGATGCTGCATGGCTCGCGCGTCGCCGTGCTCGTGGGCGTAAGCGTGGTCACGATTTGCTCGACCATTGGCTGCTTTCTGGGCGCGGTGTCGGGTTACTTCGGAGGATGGATCGACGAGGCGCTCATGCGCGTCACAGAGATCCTGATGGCCTTCCCCGGCATCCTGCTCGCGATCCTGCTCATCTTCATTACCCAGGAGCCCACCCTGCTGGCGGTCATCGGCGCGCTGTCGGTGAGCGGCTGGGCGGGTTATGCGAGGTTGGTCCGCGGGCAGGTGTTGCTCGAGCGCGAGAAAGAATACGTCGAGGCTGCCAGAGCGCTCGGATACACGCGCGCCAAGATCATCTTCCAAGAGGTCCTGCCAAACGTGCTCGCGCCAGTGATCGTGCAGGCGACGTTTGGGGTCGCGGGCGCGATCCTCGCTGAAGCCTCCCTGAGCTTCCTTGGCCTCGGGCCACAGGACTCACCGAGCTGGGGCGCGCTGCTCGATCAGGGCGCGAGTTATTTTCTGCTCACGCCTCACCTCGCCATCTTCCCCGGGCTCGCGATCATGTTCACCGTGCTCGGGATCAACTTCGTGGGAGACGGTCTTCGCGACATGCTCGACCCACGCCACGTGACGCGAAAGGAGAGCGCCTGATGTCACTCGAACAAGACCTGGGACAATTGCTCGTCGTGGGCTTCCCCGAAGCACCCGAGCGCGCGCCCGATTTTATCCTCGAAGCGCTCGAGGCTGGTGAAATCTCTGGCGCGATCCTGTTTCGCAGAAACGTCGACGAGATCGAACAGGTCATCTCGCTGTGCGAATCACTGCACGGGGCGGTCCCATCAGAGCTCCCTCCCCCGTTTGTCGCGCTCGACCAGGAAGGAGGTCGTGTCGTCAGGTTGCGCGAGCCGCTGACGCGCATCCCGCCAATGAGGATCGTCGGCATCGACCGAAACGCCGACCGCGCCGCGCGCATCTCCGAGGTCGTCGCCACCGAGGTCGCCACCGTCGGCTTTAACTTCAACTTCGCGCCCGTGCTCGATGTCGACACGAACCCGGAGAACCCCGTCATAGGCGACCGCTCGTTTGGCTCCGACCCCGCCCTGGTGGCGCGCATGGGAGGCGCATGGGCTCTGGGGCACACGATGGCGGGAGTGATTCCCTGCGGGAAACACTTCCCTGGCCATGGCGACACGCTCCAGGACTCTCACCTGGCGCTCCCCACGATCACACACGATCGCGAGCGACTCGACGCCATCGAGCTCGTCCCCTTCAAGAGCGCTGTCAAAACAAACATCGCCAGCATCATGACCGCGCATATCGTCGTCTCGAGCCTCGATCCGGTGTACCCGGCAACACTCAGCCCGGCGATCATTCAGGGGTTGCTTCGCGACGAGCTCGGCTACCAAGGCGTCGTGGTCAGTGATTGCCTCGAGATGAAGGCGGTCGCTGACATGTTCGAGATCGAGGAGCTCGTCGAGCGCAGCCTGATGGCTGGCGTCGACCTCTTTCTTATCTGTCACACAGAAGAGAAGTGGCGCCGCGCCAGAAAGCACCTGCTCGCGCGCGCCGCAGAAGACAAGGCCATCGCAGCTCGCATCACCGAGAGCGCCGAGCGCGTGCGCGCGCTCAAGAAGCGCTACCTCGGCAGCTGGCCGCGCCCCTGGTCGCGCCAGCAAGACTGGCGCGACGTGCTAGGCTCCACGCTCCACCGCGAGGAGCTCGCCGCGCTCTCGCACGCCGCCGATGTTGGCGTCGATCCGACGGAAGCCTGATCGCAAAAACGATCGTGTCGCCCTGCAACCAGAAGGGGCGGAAACACTTTGATCGCAGGTCGGATAAGCCAGCCTGCGATCAAAGTGTTTCCGCCCCTTCTGGTTGCGAGCCACGCACAGGCGGTTCGCAAAAAAAACGGGAAGCATCCGCCTGCTTTTGGCTGTTGTTTTCCCGATCCCAGAGGTGTAAAGTTACACTATCCTACATGTAGGTGCCGGTAGGGGCACTGTCCCAACGTCGCGAGACGGATGCACAGGAGCACGGTATGACAGCACGCGATCTTTTCCTCACAGGGCGCCGTTGGACGCGAGTCGAAGTGCATATCTACGAGCAGAATGATGCCCGCGGCCACGTCGACAAGGAGCTCGGCACAGAGCATGGCTCGAGCAAGCCGACCCCCGCACAACCCGTGACCTACGAGACCTTCGAGACGCGCGCCTACGTCCTGACGCACATCCCCTCCAAGTCTGCAAACCCATGCAAGGAGAGCGACCGCGCGAACTGGAGCTTCCACTTCGAAGAAGACGACGAGCAGCCAGAACAACGCGACGAGCACGCCGCCTGAACCAGCCCTCCTCTACCCTCACCGAGTAAACCCGCTCCTCGAAATCATCCGAGTTCGAGCACCGGCCTCCCATCAGACATTCTGAACACCAGCGAGAACTCCCTGGCATCGGATTCGCGCGCGATAAAGTTCGCGAGCACCGCGGTGATCTGCGTCTCGACCGCCTGGCGCAAGGGTCTCGCGCCATAGCGTTGATCGAAGCCGACCTCGATCAGGAAGTCGATCACGGCATCCTCGGCGTGCACACGGATCTCGCGACGCAGCAAACCCTCACGTGAGAACGCCTGCTCCAGCGCGCGCACGACGAGCTTCCTGGCCGTCTTGCCACCGAGTGAACGGAATGGAATCACGCGATCGATGCGACCGACAAACTCCGGCCGGAAGAACTCCTCGACGGCGCGTTGATAGTGCGTGGCCTCGCGGCGCTGCCGCGCGTCCTCGCTGACCATCTCGAAGCCAAGGCTCGGAGGCCCTCCGGCGCCAAGGTTCGAGGTCATCACGAACACCGCGCTCGAAAGGTCCACCGTCTGCCCCAACGCATCTGTCAAACGCCCCTCGCCGAGCGCTTGCAGCAAAAGATCGAAGACGGCGCTGTCAGCCTTTTCGATCTCATCGAGCAAGATCACCTGGAAGGGCTGCTCGCGAATCCTCTTGACCAGCTCACCAGGCTCCCCCTTGTACCTTCCAACAAGACGCCCTGCGGCCCAGGGGTCCTGATACTCGGACATGTCAAAGCGCAGCAACCTGTCCTGGCTGCCGAACAGGTACTCCGCCAGCGTGAGCGCGGTCTGCGTCTTCCCGACGCCCGTTGGCCCGAGGAACAGAAACGACCCGAGCGGGCGATGCGCCGAGTTCAACCCCGCTCGAATCACCGTCACCAGATCGACCATCGAATCCACTGCCTCCGGCTGATCGAAGATCTGGCCCTCGAAGAACGCGCGCACCTGCGCGACTTCAAACGAGGTGTCAGGATCGAGCAAGGCGGCGGGCATTCCGGTTTGTGATGCGTAGGCATCGACAGCGTGTTGCGGTTGCAGCAACGGTCGAGGCTCGCCCTCTTCGATCACGCCTTCCTTTCGGTGCGTGCGCGCCATGCGCTCTGCCAGGTCCACGGCAGGACCGGGCAGCGCGGAGGGGCCTCGAAAACGCGAGGTTAGCTCCAGGATCTTTTGGCGCGTATCCACAGAGAGCCGCACGCCATGCTGGCGACCGAGCCTGAAGCTGACTCGCTCGAGGACGGCATCGGTGTGTTCGGCGTCCATCGGCTCGACGGGCAACCTGCGCAGCGCGCGAACAAACGAGGGGTGGCGTTGGGTGGCCCAGGCGAGCTGCTCGGGCCTCGCTTCAGTGAGCAGGACGACCTCACCAGAGAGGATATGCGGCAAGAGCAAGCCGGGGATACCCTGCGCGTGTTGCTCGTTCCCGCTGGTCTCCAACAGCTCGACGAGGTTCTCCGCGAACAGGATCGCGCCCGCCTCGCGAACCTCGTCGATGAGCGAGAGCACGCGCTCTTGCCACTGCCCCAGAAACCGCATCCCTGCCATCAGGCGACCGCCGCTGATTTGCCAGACCTCGGTATTCTTGAGCGGCTCGGGGACCTCTTCTTGAATGATGCGCTGGATCGTCTCGTAGACCACCGAGGTCTTCCCCACCCCGCTCGGGCCAACGAGTAGGACGCTGCGCTCGAAGCGCTCGGAGAGGTAATCGAGCAAAAGATCGACCTCGACCTTGCGCTCGAACGCGCCGGGCGCGTCCTTGCGATCGAGGCGCAGGTGGAGCGGCTCTCCGACCGAAGTGAGCGTCGGGCGCGCGATCGCATCCTCGACCTCCTGCTCCTGCCCCTCGGGTCGAAAGCGCACGCGGATACGACGCACTCCCATCCAATCGTCGGTGTCCTCGGTGGCGTCCTGTTCGAGCGTGATCGGCGTGGTCAACGCGCTCAGGCTGTCGAGCCTCGCGCCGAGCGGGAAGCGATCGCGCAAGTGCTCGGCGCACATCACCTCGAGCTCCTTCAGATCTTGCACGAATAACTGCATCGAGAGCTGCGGGAGGTAGATGTCAAAACCATCCTCGCGCGGGAACCCGATGGCGATCAGCGACAGATCCAGCTCGAGCAAGCGACCATGCCCCTCGGCGGGCAACGTCAGGCGCAGGATGCGGAGCGATGGCTCCTCATCCTGGGTGCGCGACTGGGATTGCCCGAAGTGCAGCGGCGAGACTCGGAGCAGGCGCCTGGCGAGCTGCTCGAAGCGCTCGATCGCCTGATCCTCGTTCTTGCCGAGCGCCGCGACGTTGTCTTGCGTCAAGCTCGCGACGTAAACGCCGATTGGCCTCGACCACACGAAGAGGTCGACATCGGCCACGATCTTATTGGGTGTCCGCGCCATCGAGGTCCTCCTGTGTGAGCGCGCGGTGCATCCCGCTGCGCATGCTTTCGCCATAGACACCCGCGCCGCTCGAAGCGACGCGAGGCATCACCAACCTGAGCGCGAACTGCTGCAAGTTCGTCGCGCGATCCTCGGGGATCGGGAGGAACCTGCCGAGCCGCACATCCTCGAGCTGCCCGCGCTGCTCGATAAACTCGATGCAAGCCTCTTCGCCCCTCTCCTTCGAGGTGTCGAACTCACCCGCCTCCAACATCGAGATGAGCTCGTCTTGTGAAACGACCCCACTGTCAAAGTTCGACAACAACGCCAACGCGTGCTGTCCGTGCGATGGCAACCTGGGGCTCCAGGCGTATCCCTCGAGCGTGTCGAACAACGCGAACAAACCTGGCGCCTCGGTCGAGACCGCGATCGCCTGACGGTTATCCTCACGCTCACCGAGAGGTCGCCACTTGCCTCCAGAGAGTTCGACCATCGTGAGGTCGAGCGAGAAGACCTCGTCGATGGCGCGCAAGACGCGCAGCCAGAGCGAGAGGAGCGGAGGAAACGGGCCGCTGAGACCCGTGACCACAAGCGTCGCCGAGTCCGCCTCACGCGTGAGCAAGCTGCGAAGTTGAACCTCGAGCCAGAGCAGCTCGTGCTCGAGCTGGCTGACGAGCGAGGACCACGCGCGTTGTTTGCGGCGATCGATCTCCTGCGCGATCGGGAAGACGTATTCGCCGGTTCCTCTCGGATCGAGGACACTGTCCAACCTCGCGCGAAGCACAGCGAGTCGCTTCAAGACAACCTCGCGCTGGCGCAAACGCTCGGCGAGCTCGCCCTCTTCGAGGACATCTTCCTGCTGCTCGGGGTCGTTGAACTGTTCGAGGATCGAGTGATACTCGCGCGAGAGCGCGCGGATTTCCTTGCGACCTTCGAGCGAATCCAACATGGCCGAGACGCGGTGGAGCGCGTCGACCAGTTGCTGCGCATCCAGCGCGGTCCGAGCGCCGTCTTCCCCAACCCACTGAGGCGCGGCCTTGTCTTCGGAGGTCATGGGGGAGGACGGCGCGAGGGCCTGCTGGGGCGCGCGCTTGATCACCTGCAAATCGAGCGCGATGCGCTCCTCTTCGCGGTCGCCGACGCGAACCGAGACGCGCGTGAGCCCCTCCTCGGTTTGATGCGTGGTCAACCTGCTGGCGAGCGGCGTGATCAGCGCGCGTTCGATGCGCCTGCCGAGCGTCCTCGCGCCATAGCGAGGATCCACCGCGCCCTCGATCAAGTAGTCGATGAGCGCCTCGTCGACATCCACCATAAGCTGCGCCTGACGCAACCCTCGACGCTCGAGCAGCGTGCGGAGCGTGCGGCGCGCGATACGACGCAGCGCGCTGTGCCCGAGCGGGTTGAACGGGACGATGTGATCGATGCGGTTAAAGAACTCGGGGCGAAAGAACGCCTCCACGCTGCGCTTGTAGTGCAGGAACCTGTCAGAGCGGACCTTCTCGTGGAACCCGAGCCAGTGATCTTCACTGCCCGCGCCGAGGTTCGAGGTCATCACCAACACGGCGTTGCGAAAATCGACCGTCCTGCCCGCGGCATCGGTCAGGCGACCATCGCCAAGGACCTGGAGCAAGAGGTCATGCACGTCTCCGTGCGCCTTCTCGATCTCATCGAGCAAGACCACACAGAAAGGTTGCAGGCGAACGCGCCCGGTGAGTTCTCCGTCGGGTCGCGAGGGGGTCCCGATCAACCGCGAGATCGCCATCGGTGTGTTGAACTCGCTCATATCGAAGCGGATCATGCGCTCGTCGGAGCCAAAGAGTTGCTCGGCCAATGCCTTGGCGGTTTCGGTCTTACCGACACCGCTCGGGCCGACGAGTAACAAGGATCCGAGCGGCTTGTTCGGATCGGTCAGCCCCTGCTCGATGGTCAGCACCAACCCGGAGACGACATCCACGGCGGCAGGTTGGGCGAAGATCCTGCGATCGAACGCCTCTCTGACCTCGGTGGGGGTGCGCCCGGTGCCCGGTTCGAGGATGGCGCGTGGGAGCCCTGTCTGCTGTTGGAAGACCTCGGCGACCATGCCCGCGTCGACGACTTGCTCGAGGTCGCGCGGCGACTCGTGATAGCGACGCAGCGCGGCCATTTCGCACTGCTTGGTCAGGCGAACCGCCTTTCCAGGGAAGGCATCCTGTTTGAAGAAGCGTCGCGTCAGACCGAGCACGGTCTCGACGCCATCGGGCGTGAACCTGACGGTGTCGTGTCCTCCCTCGATATGTCGGACGAGCTCGTTGATGACGCCGAGTGTTTCCTTCCAGCCAAGCTCGGGGATATGCAAGCGGCGAAACTTGTCGACGAAACCGGGCGCCATCGCTCTGGCCATGGCGTAGGCATCCTCGGTGGCCTCGGCGATGATCGAGAAGCGATCCTGCTCGAGCGCGGGCTCGATAAAGCGCGCGACGTTGGAGTCTCCCTGATAGGTTCGGCCTGCGCGCACGACACCGAGCAAATCCTGGAGCACGAGGATATCTCCGCGCTCGGAGAGCTCCTCGACGATCGTCGAGACGCGCTGCTCCCACTGCCCGATGACGCTCATGCCAGCGATGATGCGATCGCCGCTCGTCTCCCAGAAGTCTCGGCGTGACTGATACAGCTTCTGCATCGTGAAGACGCGCTTGACCGCCTGGTAGATGATCGAGCTCTTGCCCACGCCGGGCGGCCCGACGAGGCAGATATTGACGGGCTTGGGGCTCGTCATCACTTCGATCAGTCGCTCGACGAACTCCTCGCGCCCGTAGGCATCCGAGAGCGCGTCATCGTCGGCGCGGTGCGTGAGGTTGGTGGCCACCTGGGAGAGCGCAGCGGGCCTTCGCAGCCTCCCCTTCCCCATGCTCTCGGCGCGCTCGGAGGGGATCGACTCGGGGAACCCGAGGTCGACCTCGACCTCCTCGATCTTTCCCCAGTAAGGGCACTCGAGCGAGGAGAGATCCTCGACGAGGTTGCGCTCGGCCCAGTGAGAGACCCACTTGCTGGTCGCGGCGTAGACCTCCTCGGCGGATCTGAGCGCCAGACATACGCCAGGCATCCTCGGCATCCAGAGGTGATCGATGGAGTCGTTCTCCCAGCGCCCGATGATCACGTGTGTGACGGTGCTCACGGTGGATGGCGCGCGCGCGACCTCGGTGCGACGCTCGACTTCGACATAGACCGAGACCACCTGCAAATTTGCAGGTGGGAGCAAGCGGTCCATATCGCGCGGGGCGATCCCCTCGTGGAGCAGCTCGAGCGCGCGAAACATCAGCTCTTCTTTGAGCTGCGCGGGGCTTGGCCCACGGATCGGTTGCGCGAGTTGTGCGATCCAGGGGATCGACGCTTCGTATTGCCCTTGTTTGATCTGGGCGAGGTACATCTTGAGCTTCATGGACGCCTCCTCAATCCCAGCGCGATTCGACAATCATCCAGGCCACATCTTCGATCACGGGCGCGAGCACCTCCCAGGGGTCCTTCTCGTGGAACGCGACGGACATAAAGTAGGGTATCGAGACTTCGCGCGTGCGCTTGTTCCAGACGCGCGCGATCGAGGGGTTTCCAGATCCTGCGATAAGCCGCGCGTCTGGGACCGGCCAGTATTCATCCTCTCCGAGCACGATCACATCGCTCACGGCGTTTCCTTCCGCCGAGATCAAGCGATGCAACCCATCCTCGCCAAGCAGCAGTGGCCTGGCGGCGAACCCCGAGAACGAGAGCACCAGAACCTCGGAGTTGGGCACCTGACCGTTCTTTCCGAGCGAGCAAGAGATGTAGTGGAGCTTGTTGTCTTGCTCGAGCTCCTTTGGCTCGACGTCCGCGAGCTCGGACGGAGTCCTGGCGCGGAGCAACTCGAGCTCGAAGTCGAGGCGCTCGGCGAGCATCGCGTACCAACGCACGAGCTGCGCGCGCCATGGATCGTTCGGGCGACGCGAAGGCATCACCATCACGATCTCATCGGGCACGCGGAAGGCCGAGCGGAGGATGATCATAAAGAGGTTGCGCACCGCGGGCGCGAGCTCGTCGGCGCGTTCTCTCAGGTCATCGTGGATATCGAACGAGCGCGAGTGATACGCCTCGTGCGCCAGATCCTCGAGCGCGCCGAGTTCCTGCGCGATCTCGACAGCGGGTCGCACGATGCGTCGCGCCTGCTCTGCCCTAGATGCGAGATCCGGGGCGTTCGGATTACGCCAGAAGTGCTCGGCCTGGCTGGAGACGTCGAAGTTCTCGATCTCCCACTCGAGGTCCGAGAACATCTCGGTGTAGGTGTAGTTCTGCAACCTTCGGCGCAGGGTGGCGATGTGCTCGATCAGCTCGAGCAGTGATTGCCTCGACGCGTGGTCATTGTCAGACGATGCGACGATATCGAGCGTCCAAACAAGTCCGCGCTCGTCGATGCGTCTTCCGCTGGCGTCCTCGACGCCGAGGTGAATGGTGCGTGCCTGCTGAGACTCGATCTTCCCCTGCGTTTCGGCGAGCTGTCTGGCGAGCGGCCAGCTGATCTCACGCTCGATCACGCGCTTCAGGGGTCTGGCGCCATACTGAGGGTCCCACCCTCTGGAGGCGACCCAGGCGGCGACCTCCTCTTCATAGGAGAAGCTGACATCGAGCCTCGCGATCCCTTCGCGATGTTTGAGCTGCTCGAGCTCGCGGTGGGCGATCTTGACGACGACCTCCTTCGCGAGAGGCCTAAACGGGATGAACTGATCGATCCTGGCGAGGAACTCGGGCCTGAAGAAGCGCTCGGCTTCTCTGCGAAAGTGGGAGGACCAACCTTCTGCGAGATCCTCCTCGTCGGCAAAGCCAATAGAGGGCCGCAGCGAGTCCACGCCGAGGTTACTCGTCATGATCACGATGGTGTTCTGAAATCGCGTCGTGCGCCCATGCGCATCGGTCAAGCGCGCCTCGCCGAGCACCTGGAGCAAGATATCGAAGACGGACGGGTGCGCCTTCTCGACCTCGTCGAGCAGAACGACGCAGAAAGGCTGGCGTCGCACCGGACCGGTCAAATCACCGCCAGGGGTGTAATCGGCCTCGAGCGTCTGGACGACGTGCCCCTCTCCGATCAGGCGCCCGTAGGCATCCGGGTGGCTGTACTCGCTCATGTCGAGGCGCACGAGGCGATCCTCGTCGCCAAACAAAAACTGCGCGAGCGCTCTGGCGAGCTCGGTCTTGCCGACACCTGTGGGGCCGACAAACAGGAACGAGCCGAGCGGACGATCAGGCGGCGCGAGGCCCGCCTTGGTGATCCCGATCACATCAGCGACGCGCTCGACGGCCTGTCGCTGTCCCATGACGCGGCGCTCGAGCGTGGCGATCACTTGTGAGAGATCGAGCGTGCGCTCGTCATAAAGCATGAACTGTGGCAGCCCGGTGCTCTCGCAAAAGGAGGTCACCAGATCTTCATCATCGAGGACCTGCTTGTAGGCGCTCGAGGCGCGCCTGGCGACGCGCGCCAAGAAGTCGATGGTGCGACCGACCGAGCTCCCCTCCGAGGCGAAGCGTTGCTGGAGGTTCCAGGCGCGCTGAATAGCGGCATCGGTGACCTCGATCTCTTCCTGTTCGGCGATGCGCCGCGCAGCGGGCGCGACGATCTCGGCGAAGGCGAACGGCTCTGGAGGATCATCGAGACGCACCACGTGAAAGGTCCTGGCAAATCCGATGTCGCGCTGTTCGATGAGGTTCCACTCGCCGGGCGTCGCCTCGGCGACGACGCGCACGCGTTTGTCGGCGAGCAATGGCTTGAGGAACTGCGCGAGGTTGTAGTCGGAGCCGACGAACTTTCCTGCATCGAGCGCCTCGACGAGGCGCCCGACGTAGAGGATGTCATCGGCGGTCTCGAGCTCTGCGAAGAGCTCGCGGCATTGCTGCTGCCAGCCTGCCGAGAATGCCTCCGTGGCACAGAGCCTCGGGGAAGATGCGAACCAGAGGCGGCGACCTCCATCATCTCTGCCGACGCGTTTGTAGGCGAGGTGGCGAATGAGCGCGGTCTTGCCAACGCGAGCCTTGCCGACGAGCACGACGGGCGTGGGGTTCTTGGAGGCGAGGAGCTCCTCGATCTCATCGACGCTGCGCTGTCTGGCGAAGATGGGGAGGAAGCCGCGCTCGGCGGCCTCTCTGGGGGAGCAATTCGACCAGAGCTCGGCGGTATCATCGAGGGTCGGCGTGGCAGGACGCAGGCTCTCCTGTTCTTGCTCGAGGCTCTCGTCATCGAACTCGTCGAACCAGAGCATCTCGTGCGGGACGCGCAGCAGATCCAATGGACGGAAGTCGATCACGAGCTTCTCGAGCCAGGACTCGTCAGGCGAAGGTCTGTGATGGTAGGCGCTGCCGTTGGTCTGGCGCATGCGCGCGACGAGGGTCTTTTCGACATCCTCCTCGTCGCGACCTCTGGCGAGCATGCCGTGTTCGAGAGCGAACCAGGTCAAGAGCCCTCGGGAGGAGTCGGGGTTGCTGCGCGTGGAAGCGATCGAGACGGACTGAGCGGCCCAGTCTGGCTCCTTGTCCGAGTCATCGAAGGGGTCATCGAAGAGCCCGACGACGCGGTGGATGTCGAGCTCGAGGTTCTCGATCTCCCAGGAGTTGCGCTGAAACCACCCGATCACAGTAGAGGGGTGCGAGCGCTCGAGGGCGTCGAGCAGGGCGCCCCTCAGGCGATCGAGTGCGTCCTTGGCGGAGGCACCAGCCGAGGAGAGGAAAGGAGGCTGGAGTGCCTGAGCGAGGAAGCAATCCTGGCCATAGCGACGCACCCCGACCGAGAAGGACATGCGCATCAGTCGATGCTCCACGAGTGAGAGGTAAAACAAACGTGCAGAGCTTCATAACATAGCTGATGCGAGAGTGGGAGTGCGAGGGATGTGACGAAGAGGTTTCGAGGTAGCCACCCGCTTGTATCACAGAGAAGATAAGGTTATGCTCAAGAGTGGATAAGATCCTCAATTAAGATTACTTGCCCTGAATACCACATTCACAGGGGGGCAGGATCCTCAACCCTAAGTACCACCTCTTGGCATCCCCTCGGAGGACGTGAACCATGCACGCACCCAACCCCAAACGATGGCTCTTGCTGCTGATGGCAGGCATGCTCGCGATGAGCGCCTGCGGGCCTGATGAAACAGGCACCGGCACCAACAACGAGCAAAACAACACCGCCAACAACAACCCGACAGAGGATATGGGAGGTGGTGAGAACAACACGACCTCCCCTACCGACGACATGGGTGGGAACAACGACACGGATATGGAAGCGCCGCCGATGTGCGACGCGTCCGATCCGATGGGAGACGAGGACGGCGATGGGATCACCAACCGCCTCGACATCTGCCCCTGTGATTCTGACCCTGACCAGCGCGACCTCGACTCTGACCTGATCGGTGATGTGTGCGACAACTGTCCACAGATCGCCAACATCATGCAGACGGATACGGACGGTGATGGGATCGGGGATCGCTGTGAGGATTGGCAGGACGACGATGGCGATCGCGTCCGCAACCAGTTCGACAACTGCCCTCAGGTGGAGAACGCGGACCAGATGGACACCGACGGCGATGGCCGCGGCGATGTCTGTGATAACTGCGTGACTTACTCGAACTTCGATCAGGCGGACGAGGATGGCGATGGCCGCGGCGATGCGTGCGAGCGCCCGGTCAACCCGAACGCGGATACCGACGGCGACGGCATCAACGACACCGAGGACAACTGCTTCCTCGAGCCGAACCCGAACCAGGAGGATCAGGACGGCGACGAGGTCGGCGACGCGTGTGACAACTGCCCCGCGTACTCGAACTTCGATCAAGAGGATGCCGACAACGACGGTCAAGGAGACGCGTGCCAGGGTCCTGACCTGACCGCGGATTCGGACGGCGACGGCCTCCGCGATGTCGAGGACAACTGCCCCGACGACGCCAACCCGAACCAGGAAGACGAGGAAGGGGACGGCGTCGGCGATGCCTGTGATAACTGCCCCTCGGTCGCCAACAATGATCAGGCAGACAGCGACAATGACGGCCAGGGCGATCTGTGCGACGAGCTCGCCAACCCCGACGGGGATGTCGACAACGACAACATCCGCAACGCCGACGACAACTGCCCGAGCGACGCCAACCCGAACCAGGATGACACCGACGGCGATCGCATCGGCGATACCTGTGATAACTGCATCAACGTCGCCAACAGCGGCCAGGAAGATGCTGACGGAAACAACATCGGCGACGCCTGTGACGGCCTCGCTGATCCAAACGGCGACGCTGACGGCGACATGGTGCGCAACGGCATCGACAACTGCCCCGACGCATCGAACCCGAACCAGGATGACACCGACGGCGACACCATCGGTGACGCGTGCGACAACTGCCCCGCCTACGCGAACTTTAGCCAGATGGACACCGACGGCGACGGCACCGGCGACGCCTGCGAGAGCGACGCGCTCACGCGTGATAGCGATGGCGACAACGTCCGCGACGTCGAGGACAACTGCCCGATGGTCTCCAACGGAAACCAGGCAGACAACGACAACGACGGTCGCGGCAACGCTTGCGACAACTGCCCTGGCATCCCGAACTACGACCAGGCCGATGACGACAACGACGGCGAAGGTAACGTCTGCGAGCCAGGCGCCATCTACGACACCACGCAAGATAGCGATGGCGACAACGTCCCCGATGTCGATGACAACTGTGGCAACACGCCAAACGGCAACCAGGCGGACAACGACAACGACAAGCTCGGCAACGCCTGCGACAACTGCCCTGACGTGGCAAACTACGACCAGACCGACAGCGACAACGACGGCCAGGGCGATGCCTGTGAGCCGCTGCCTGCAGGCATGACCTGTGGCAACCAGAACGCTGTGTTCGAGCAGGTCGACCCGAACGTCCTTATCTTGCTCGACCGCTCCGGCTCGATGGGTTCGGCAGGTACGGCGTCCTCGAACTGGTCGCAATCGGTGGCTGCTATCGACGATGTGGTCCGAGGCACCCAGGGTGGCACGGTCCAGCCTCTGTGGCAGTCGGTCAACTTCGGCCTGATCACCTACCAGAGCTCGACGACGCTTATCACGATTGGACCGGTCAACGGCCGCGCGGTCGCCACGCGTAACCAGTCACAAATCAACACCATGATCGGTGACCTTCAGGCGGTCTCCGGCGGTAGCGGTGGTACGCCCACGACCTACGCGCTCGAGCAGACCGAGACCAATGCGTGGTACAACATCCCCAACGACAACCAGACCAACCTGCGCTCCAAGGCGATCATTCTCATCACAGACGGTTGCAACAGCGGCAGCCAAACCAACGCAGAAGCTGCGGTGACAAGGATGAGGATGCTCAACCCCTCGGTGAAGACCTACGTGGTTGGCTTCGGCTCGGGCGTCTGCGCTGGCGAGCTCAACGGTCTCGCGACCGCAGGTGGTACCTCGCTCGGAAACCCCGGCTACTACGACGCGTCCAACGCGGCGGACCTCGCCGATGATCTCCGAACGATCATCACCTCGAACATCTCTTGCTCCTACAACATCTCCACGCCCACCAGCCAGTTCGACCCGAACAAGATCTGGGTCTCCTACACGATCAACGGTCAGACCACTCAGGTCGCCGAAGGAGCTGCAAACGGCTACGTCTACGACAGCAACAGCAACACGCTGACCATCAACGGCAGCAACTGCACCTCGATCCAGAACGCTGATCCAAACCAGACCAGCGTCGACATCGTCGTCGGCTGCCGCACCGACTGCACGCCGAGCATGGAAGTTTGCGATTACATCGACAACGACTGTGATGGCGACATCGACGAGATCGCGGCCTGCCAGGGCTGCGTGCCAGAAGTTTGCGATGGTCAGGACAATGACTGCGATGGCGTGGTCGATAACGGCTGCGCTCCCGCGAGCTGCCAGCCCGAGCCAGAAATCTGCGGTGACAACATCGACAACGACTGCGATGGCGACACCGACGAGGACTGCGGCATGATGAGCTGTGTGCCTCAGGCCGAGATCTGCGGCGACGGCATGGACAACGACTGTGACATGGAAGTCGACGAAGGTTGTCCTCCCCCACAGGGTTGCGTCCCATCCGCGGAGATCTGCGATGGCGTCGATAACAACTGCAACATGGTCGTCGATGAGGGCTGCCCGATGAGCACCTGTATCCCATCGCCTGAAATCTGTGACGGTCAGGATAACGACTGTGACATGATGACGGACGAGGGCTGCGCGCCTGTCTGTACGCCAGAGAACGAGATCTGCGACGGTCAGGACAACGACTGCGATGGCGTCGTCGACAACGACTGCGTCGAGTGCCCCAACGGCCGCTCCGACGAGACCTGTGACGGCGTCGATAACGACTGCGATGGCGAAATCGACGAGGGCTGCGGCGCGATGTGCGTCCCTCAGAACGAGATCTGCGATGGTCTCGATGATGACTGCGATGGCGTCGTCGATAACGACTGCATCGAGTGCCCATTCGGTCGCAACGAGGAGATCTGTAACGGCGGCGACGACGACTGCGATGGCGAAGTCGACGAGGGCTGCTCCAACGGCTGAGTGATTCCTCGTGGTGAACCTCACATCACCACTTGGGGTCTGAAAAGACCCGATGTAAGCTATGGGGGTTCACCCCCGTGATTTCCACCGCCGGGGTGCGCGAACGCGCATCCCGGCGGTTTTCTTTTGCGTGAGAGCAAGCCTGTGTCCAGCGTCACTCTTCGAGGCATCCACAAAACCTACGACGGCGAAGTGGAGATCATCAAAGGGGTCGATCTCGAGATCGGCGACGGTGAATTCCTCGTCCTGGTGGGACCATCCGGGTGCGGGAAGTCCACGCTCTTGCGCCTGATCGCAGGGTTGGAGGACATCACCGGTGGCGAGCTCTCGATCGGAGAGCGCGTCGTCAATGACGTCGCCCCCAGAGATCGCGGCGTGGGGATGGTGTTCCAATCCTACGCGCTCTACCCGCACATGACCGTGCGCGAGAATATGGCGTTCGGCCTCAAGATCAGAAAGATCGAGCGCGCGATCATCGACGAGCGCGTGAATGAAGCCGCCGAGCTGCTCGATCTCGCGCCCTACCTCGACCGTTACCCGAAACAACTCTCGGGAGGTCAGCGCCAACGCGTGGCCATGGGGCGCGCGATCGTTCGCCAGCCTCGCGTGTTCCTGTTCGACGAGCCGCTCTCGAACCTCGACGCGGCCCTGCGCACACAAATGCGCGTGGAGCTCAAGAAACTCCACCGTCGCCTCGAGGCGACGATGATCTACGTCACCCACGATCAGGTCGAGGCGATGACGCTGGCGGACAGGATCACGATCCTGAACAAGGGGCACGTGCAACAGGTCGGGACACCGGACGAAGTGTATAACTCGCCAGCCAATGAGTTCGTCGCGAGCTTTATCGGCTCGCCAGCGATGAACTTCTTCGAGGGCACGACCGAGAGCGCTTCATTCGAGGGAGATGATTGCGCGTTTCCGTTGAGCGAAGCGCAGAAAGAGGCTGCGCGCGTTGGCGTCAGACCACAACACCTCGACATCCTCGAAGATGGAGCAACTCCACCCGAAGGCTGGGGCAAGGTCGAGGCCGAGGTCGATGTGATCGAGCCGATGGGGTGGGAAGCGTATCTGCACCTCAAGCGCGGTGAGCACACGCTGGTGGCGCATGTGGAGACAGAATCACTGGGCGAGATCGCGCCTGGGGATAAGCTCACGCTGGTGGTCGAGCCGAACAAGATCCACGCCTTCGATGCAGAAGGCGTCAGGCTCGCTTGATCGCTGACTTCAAAGCGCGCGCGGCGGCTTCAGGATCATCGCTCGCGGCGATCGCTCGAATCACGGCGACGCCATCCGCGCCAGCATCGATCACGGCGCGCGCATTGCTCGCGTCGATCCCACCGATGCCCACGAGCGGCAACTCTGCGACAACCTCTCGCACGTTCGAGATCACAGCGGGGCTGCGCGGCGCGGATGCGTTCGCCTTGCTCGCGCTGGCGTCATAGATCGCGCCGACGCCGAGGTAATCGACGCCCTGCTCCACGAGCGCTCGAGCGCTCGTGGGATCGCCAGCCGATCCTCCGATAATCAATCCAGGGGCGACGCGCCGAGCATCCTCGACGCGCATATCCTCTGGCCCGAGGTGCACTCCATGAGCGCCAGAAGCGAGCGCCACGTCGACGCGATCGTTGACGATAAAGCACACATCTCGGGCGTCGCATAACTCGGCGAGCGAGCGTGCGCGAGCGACAAGCTCGCGCACGCCGCTTTGCTTGTCGCGAAGCTGGATGACGGTCACGCCGCCATCGATAGCAGCCGAGGCGACATCGAGCAGGCGCGCTCCCTCGGGGAGCGCGCTCGGATCGAGCACGAGGTAGAGTGAGAGATCGAGGTTCACTTGGACTTCTCGGCGATTTCGATGGCCTGCAAATCAGCGCGATAGCTCGAGCGCACGAGCGGCCCGGCCTCGATATGCTTGAAGCCCATGCGCTCGCCCTCGGCCTTGAGGAAGTCGAACTCGTCCGGGTGCACCCAGCGCATGACCGGGAGGTGGCGCTTGCTCGGGCGCAAATACTGACCGAGGTTGAGCACCTCGACGCCCACGCCGACGAGGTCGCGCATCGTGTCGAGCACCTGCTCGGTCGTCTCGCCGAGGCCAAGCATCATGCCCGTCTTGACGAGCGAGCCGCCATGTTGTGCGGCGCGCTCGAGGATAGCGAGGCTGCGCTCGTACTTCGCCTGCGGTCGCACGGTGCGGTGAAGCTCGGCGACGGTCTCGACGTTGTGAGAGAAGCAATCAGGACCAGCCTCGAGCACCAGGTCGAGATCTTCGAGCTGCCCCTTGAAGTCACCGGTCAATACCTCGAGCCCCATATCAGGGCATGCCTTTTTGACCTCGCGGATGGTCTCGGCCCAGATGAAGGCGCCTCCATCGGGGAGGTCATCGCGGTCGACGCTCGTGATCACGCAGTACTTTAGATCGAGCGTGGCGAGCGTCTGCGCGACGCGCGCGGGCTCTTCCTCGTCGACATGGAGCGGTCGCCCCGTGCGCACGTCACAAAAGCCGCAGCTTCGCGTACAGATGTTGCCGAGGATCATGATCGTGAGTGATTTTCGGCCCCAACACTCGTGGATATTGGGGCAGGAGCCAGACTCGCAGATCGTGTGCAGGCCAGCCTTCTCGACGAGCTCCTTGGTCTCGAAGAAGTCCTTGTTAAAGCTCAGGCGTTTGCGAATCCAGCGCGGCCTCGGGCCAGCCTGATCCTCCTGATACTTGAACTCGGGTCGTGCGGGCCCCGAGGTTCGCTCGTCACCCTTTGGCTCGACGCGAAGTTCCTCTCGGTTTGGCACTTCATAGGTGGGGTTCACGATGGGGAGCGCGATGCGCTTGCTCTCTGTCATGGCTCGACCTCGACGGCGGTGGCCTGAGGAAATGAATGGGGAGAGAGGTATCCTCGCGCAGTGCGAGTGAACATCCCTGCTCGATCCTTGCAACATAAAACGTTGCCTCGCGTCAAGCGACGCGGCGTTCACAAGGGCAACGAATGAAACCGGGAGGTTGTTTCGCAGCTCTCGTTCGAAGCCGCCCTCTCCTCTTTTGATTTTCACGCTGTCAGCGCAGCGACTGTCGGTGCCTGAGGGAAAAGAGGGGGGCGCGTATTTTTCAACGGCGATACCTGCGCGCTCCGTAAACCTCGCGCTGAAAAATACGCGCCCCCTCTTTTCCCGCGCCGCTCTGGCGCAAAAGTCAACGCATCCCGACGGTCAGGGTGACCACAGAGCCGATGCCGAGCAACGCCGAGAGCATGATCGATGTGGGCGAATGCCCCGCCGACCAGATGGTTACACAAGAGACCAACCAGAGGACGGTGAGGATCACACCGAGCGGTCTGGCGAGTAGCTTGGGGAGAAAGCGGCTCGCGAGCACGAGCATGGTCAAGCCAAAGCTCGTGTAGACGAGGATCTCGAGGCGCGGCGGGTAAGACTTGGTGATCGGACCGAGGACGGCAAAGGCAAGGAGCGCGGCGCCCTGGGTCCCGAGCAACAGGAGCGTCTCTCTGCCATGACCGAGGAGGCGAAAGATCGTGGCGAAGCCGATCACCGTCGCAGACCACGCCCAGCCCTTGTCGATGGGCCAACGCACGATGTCGACGAGTTGGCGAAAGCCGGAGAAGGTGTTTGTGCCGAGCGTGGCGAGCGGCTGCTCCCAGCTGATGGTTTGCTGCGTCTCGATGGCGTACCAGAGCAGCAGTAAGGCGGGAATCATGAGCGCCGAGGTGCTCTCGACCAGCCTCTCGCCGCGGGGTTGTGGTTTGACGTCCATGGCACCTTTCTCTTCCTGAAATGAAATCGAAGGGAAGATACCAAGTGAACATGACAAAAAGAAAGAGAGGATGACCAGATGGCCACCCTCTCTTTTGATCGTCTCAGACTCGAATCAAAGAACCGAGGTTCAGTTCTCGATCTCGAGGAAGTAGATGCCCTCGCCGGAGATGCCGCCGACGAACACGGTGAAGACTTCGCCAGCGGTGACGCCCGAGATGGTCTCGGTGATGCGGTTGTTCATCGACTGGCGAGGTGCTCCTGGAGCACCGGGGCCAGTGATTTGCATCCCGAGTTCGACATCAGCCGGGTCGTGAATGACCGTGATGGTGAGGTCGCCATCGTTTGCAGCGGTGACGGTGAAGTAATCACTGTCTTGCGTGCCGCAGTTGGCCAACTGGTAGAAGCCAGGAACCGTCGCCAACGCCTGAGCGCCGAAGAGGTTGTTGTTTGGCTCGTAGGAGTCATCCACACAAGGCGCCGCGGTGCGATCGAGGATGAAGGTGTATGGCGACGCGATGGCGTTCATCGCGACGTTCTCGACGTTGACGAAGTAGGTACGAGAGCTGAGCGCGTTGAAGGTCACGAAGGCGTCGTTGCCGGTCCCCGTGGCGCTGCCCACCGCGGTGCCCTGATCGTCGACGATGGTGACATCGAGATCGAGACCTGGCTCTTCATCGAAGAAGACGCGCAGCGTGTGCGAGGAGCTCGTGAGGCCGCTGACGGAGTACCAATCTGCGTCCGCGCCGCAAGCGATCATGTCGTCGTAGATCTTCTGCGAGGAGATGTTGAGCGCGGCAGCACCTTCGCGGGTGTCGTTGCGCTCGTACATGTCCGGGCAGAATGGCGCCTGTGGCGTGACCGAGGTCTCGAACCACAGGTCGTAGGCGTTACGGATGAAGACCCCATTGCGCGAGAACACGCGCAGGTAGTAGTCGCCCGCCGCGCCAGCGGTGTAATCGATCGCCTCGATGTTGCCATCGGTGTTCGAGGAGGCGACGACCGCGCCAGTGTCATCGACGATCTCGATGTCGATGTTGCCAAACTTGTTGTTGAGCTCGACGCGCACGTTAAATGCTTCGCCAGCGTTGAGCGGCACCTCGAACCAATCCTCGGTGTTCTCACACAGGATGAGGTCGGGGTAGTTCGCCGGAGCGGTGCTCCCTGCGGTCGCGGCATCAGCCTGGCTCGGTGCGCTGACGGCGTCTTCGGCGCAGGCGTCTGCGAAGGCGAGCTCGTACTCGAAGTCGTACGTCGTGGTGAAGAGGCCGACGCCGTAGATGCGCGCGGTGTAGGTCGCGCCACCGCCGGTCATGTTCGTCGCAGACGCGGTCTCGTTGTCGGTCGCCGTGCGGCTGTTGGCCACGGGAAGCGCCGTACCTTGACGGTAGAGGTCGAGCTGGATGTCGCCATCAGCATGCGTGAACGTCGCCGTCGCTGTCACAGTCGCGCCGTTAGGCACGAAGATCGAGTAGTAGTCGTTGTCGTTGCGCAGACCACCCTGCCAGCAGAGGCGAAGGTCGTTGATCGCGCCTGCAGCGAGCAGGTTGGCGGTTTGTTGCGTGTCGTTGTTCTCGTAGGGGTCAGGACAGATCCTGTCGGCGTTGCCTTCGCCAGGACCGAAGGAGCCGTTCCCATCGAGGTCGCGGTAGAGCAAGAGGTCGTAGTTGCCAAGACGCGCGCGCGTCTTGGTGTCGATCTTGACCCAGTAGGTGTAGACCGTCTGCGTGTCCGCCGCGGCAGTGTTGGGGTCATCGGGAGCGGTGAAGACGAGCGACTCCGAATCGCTCGCTGTACCCGTGGCGCTTTGCACAGGCGCCGCGGCGTCGACAGCATCGTAGAGGAAGATGTCGAGCTCGGTGTCCGTGCTCCTGAAGTTGGTGTAGACCTCGGCCAGTTGATTCTCGGTCACCTCGAAGGTGATCCAGTCATCATCGTCCTCACACTTGGAGAGCTCGGAGTAGAGCCCAGGCGCGGTGACCGAGGCAGCGGTCGCGGCCGTATCATCGTCCTCCTGAGCATCATCCACACAAGGAGGCGCTGGCGTGATAGTCGTGGTCAGCGTGTACGTGTTCGAGGGGACACCGGAGTAGGTGTTGACCTTGATGAACATGTCCTGAGCACGCGCCGTGGTGAAGCTGACCTCTTCGAAATCAGCGGTCGTCTGCGAGCGATCGACGGTCTGGGTCGAGCCCGTATCGTCGAAGAGGAAGAGGTCGATGTTGCCTTCCGAGTGCAGGAAGTCGAGGCGCGCTGTGAGCGTCTCGCCAGGCTCGAGCGAGACCTTGTACCAGTCGTCGTCGATGGGCTGACCACAGATCAACAGATCGTAGGTTCCAGCATCGACCGAGACGGCGTCTGCGCGCGTATCGTTGTTCTCGAAGGGATCGGGACAGTTCGGGTCGAGCGGTCCGACCTCCATGTTCGAACCCGAAGGCGTGATGTAGGTCAGCAACCTGTACCCGACGCGCGTCGGAGACTTGCCGTAGACGCGCAGTGTGTGCGTGCCCGCGGTGGTCGCCGTGTACTCGACCTCTTCGTCATCGGTTGTCGTCGTGCCGGAGACGGGGTTCGAACCGTCAGGCAGGATGATCGTCGCGTCGAGGTCGGAACCTCCCGCGACGGAGTGCTTGACCACCCAGCGAACCTTGTCACCAGGTTGCAGGTCGAGGCTGTAGTAGTCCTCGTTCAGGTCGCAGTAGCGCAACCCGATGAGCGCATTCTCCTGACCAGCCAGCGCGTTGGTGCGGTCGATGACGGTCGCGTTGGCGACGTCGTCGTTTCCGCCGTTGATGTCGAACTCATCCTCGAGACATGGAGGACCTTCGACGACCTCGATGTCGAGATCGTAGTTCACCTGACCACCTTGATCGAGCGACGCCGTCACGTAGTAGGTGCCGCCGTTTGTGGCCTGCGCCTCGAGGTACTGGATGACGACGTTCTGATCGTTGGGGTCACGCGAGCGCGTGTCATAGGACGAGATGAAGTCGCAGTCGTTCGGTCCGCGCAGGCGAAGGTCGATGTAACCCGCCGAGTTGAGCGCATTGTAAGAAGCGGTGACCTTGATCGTCTGGAGCGGAAGCAAATTGACTTCGTACCAGTCGGTGTCAGGGCACACATTGAGATCTGTGAACGACGTCGTCTGGCCACCGGGGGTCACGAGCGTGGTCGCGTTGGCGCACGTGTCGTTCGGTGGGACCGTAGGATCTGCGGGGTTATTGCTCTCGAGGTCGTCGGTGCATTTGTTTGGCACCTGACGCCAACGCAGGTCGTAGTCGACGTTGCCGACGCCATTGGCGACGACGACCTCGACGGTGTAGAGGCCACCGGCGTTGGACTCGAAGTAGAGCTGATTCTCATCGCCGACGGCGGGCGCGACGGGCATACCGTCGGGGCCGGTCGCGTAGATGTCGACATCGCCGAGTTCGACGGGCGCGATGGTGGTCACCTCGACGATCTGGTCGGGGAGCACATCGAGCACGTAGAAGTCGCGGTCGGTGCCACACACCTGGAGGTTCTCGTAGTCGACGTCCTCGTCGATCTCGATCGCGGTCTCGGGCGTGTCGTTCTCCTCGAGCGCGTCGTCGCGACAGGCCGGAGGCTCGGCGACGTCGACAATCAGGGTGTACGGGATATTCTTTTCGACGATCGAGCCGCCGATGCGGATGTAGTAATCGTCGCTGTTCTGGACGCCGTAGACGACCTCCTCATCCCCGTTGTCCGAGGTTGGAGGGAGCGAGGAAGAGACGATGTCGCTGTTGTCGGAGCCACGAAGGCTCAGATCGAGGTTCGCGCCCGTGGTGTCGTACTCGACGCGCACGCTGATCACCTTGAGAGCGTCAGCCGCGACGACGAACCACTCGCTCGAGTTCTCGCGACAGAAGAGCGGCTGGTTGATGGGCGTCATGTCCTCGGCCATCATCGTACCGTCGGCCACGAACGGGAAGCTCTCGATGCGGTGAGCGTCCGCGAGCTGGTGGTTGTCGCCGTAACCATCGTCGGGGCAGTCTGGCGGAAGATCGGTGCAGAGCCCGAGCGCGGGATCGTCGATCTCCTCGTCGCTGTAGCCGCGCGTGAAGTCGCAGAACTGCGTCGCGGGGCATTGGTTGTTATTGCTGCACGCCTGACAGATGCGAGGCTGACCCGTACAGATCTGGCCATCCTCACAATCGTCGAGGTTCTCGCACTTGGGGATGCACTTGAGTTCCTGACAGGAGTAGGAGCCCGTCGGATCGTTCAGGAGCGTGTTGCAGTCAGCGTCCGTGACGCAGCCGCGCAAACAGACGAGGTTCTCGTACTCGGCACCTGCGGGCAGGAAGCTGCCATCGTCATCGCAGAATTCGCCGACCGAGCAATCATCATCCTCGCGGCAGCCTGGGCGGCAGCGATTGCGCTCGCCATCGCGAACCTCGCAGATGTCGCCGACCTGACAATCCTCGTCTCCCATGCAAGGAGGCTTGACGACGCAGGTCTCCTGACCGGTGTCACAGACGTAATCGTTTCCATCGTCCTGGAAGTCAGCAAAGATCGCGCACTGGCCCTGGTTCTCACAGCGGCCTGTGGGGATACAGCGAGGCACCGCGGCGGTCTCGTCACACACCTCGATGATGTCCTGACAACCCGTCGCGAGGCAGCCTGCGGCCTCGCACCTGTTTGTGGTGCCGTTGCAGACGTTGCCATCGTCGCAGTCGCTGTTTTCGCGGCAACCGGCACGGCACGCGTTGACGGCGTCATCACAGATGGCCCCTTCAGCGCAGTCTCCATCACTCTGACACGCCGACTTGGCGCAGGTCATCCCGGCGCAGTATTCGTCGAAGCGACAGTCCGAGTCGACATCGCAAGTACCGGGAGGGCGATTGCCGCAAACATTATCCCTACAGATCTGACTGCCGGTACAATCATCGTCCGTCATGCACGCGTCGGCGGGCGTGTCGTTGTTGTCCGGATCTGGCGAACAGCCAGTCGCGACCAAAAACAACGACGCCATCAAGCCGAGCGAGAACATGCTCAAGCGCTTTTGCATCATGGATCATTCCTCGACGTTTCGAGTCACTCCCCTGGATAGGCGCGTGAACACATCCATCTGTCACGCAAAGGGGAGGCTTGCTTTGGGGTTTGTGACACGCATTTCACGGTCACGCCGCGGTAACATAACAGGTTTGAAGTAAAAAGCGTAGACGTTCTCAAAGGCCCGCACGACATCAGGCCGAGCCCGCGCTCCTGCCCGCGAATGGCGTCCGCGAGTGGGCTCGCGGATACAAACAAAAAGGGGAGAGGCGGCCACTTCGCGCTTAAAAAACGCGCCAGGCCACCCCTCCCCTCTCAGATCTATAAGCGGGCATTTAGCAGCGAGGACTCACTCGTCCTCTTCCGCCTCGGATTGCGCGAGCTCGAGCTCGGCGATGACCGAGAGCATCTCGCCCTCGCTCAAAAGACGCGAGCGAGGGTTGCCCCAGATGTCGTTGACCGCGACGAGTTCGCCGTCGTCGAGCTTTGGCGTGAGATAGACCGCGTAGTAGTGGCCGCCTTCCTCGGTGCGGAGCTCGGGGATCTCGTCGAGGGGCTCGCCCGTCGACGCGCAGAAGAGCTCGCAGCGCACGCCCTCCACGAAGTCCACCGTATGGATCTTGCTGGGGTCCCCGAAGAACGGGCTCAGGATGACCTCGTCCTCGAGGTCGCCCTGGACGACCTTGAGCTTGATACCAGGCTCACCGCTAAAGCGATGCTCTCCATCATCCATGAGGCTCTCGCCGTCGGGGCCGTAAGCCTGCGTCACGATGATTACCTGATTCCCATCCTTGAGGCCTGAGAAGCGGCTCATCGTATCGGGGCGCTCACTAAAGGGGTTGTTCTTGCTCGCCATCTCTACTTCCTCGCTCGAAATCTAACGCTTGCGGCATGTGAGATCTCCCTACCTCACATGCCGCAAGCTTTGCAAGAGGTCGCTCAAAACTTCGCTCAGCCAGCGTACTCCTGGATCATCATCTTGGCGATCGTCTGGAGCTGCATGTTCGAGGTGCCTTCATAGATCGAGCCGATCTTGGCGTCGCGGTAGTACTTCTCGGCGGGGAACTCCTTGGTGAAGCCGACGCCACCGTGGAACTCCACGCACTGACTCGCCACGCGCTCGGCGACCTGGCTGGAGTAGAGCTTGGCCATGGCCGCCTGCTTCAAGAAGGGAAGCCCCGCGTCCTTGAGGCGCGCGGCGTTGTAGACGAGCAACCTGGCGCACTCGAGGTCGGTGGCCGCCTGCGCGAACTGGAACTGCAAGCCCTGGAAGCTGTGGAGCGGCTTCCCAAACTGCGTGCGCTCACCCATGTAACGCATCGCGTTATCGAGCGCGCCTCTGGCGAGCCCGATCATCTGCGCGCCGATGCCGATGCGGCCCTCGTTCAAGGTCTCGATGGCGACCTTGTAACCCTTGCCCACCTGCCCGAGCACGTTCTCCTTGGGGACAACGCAGTCCTCGAGGATGAGCTCGACCGTGGAGCTCGCGCGGATGCCGAGCTTGTCCTCTTTCTTGCCGATCGAGAAGCCCTCGAAGTCGCGCTCGACCAGGAACGCCGTGATGCCGCGATAACCAGCATCGGGGTCGAGGTTGGCGAACACGATATAGAGGCCCGCCTCCTTGCCGTTGGTGATCCAGAGCTTGGAGCCGTTGAGCTTGTAGTGATCACCACAATCCTCCGCGCGCGTGCGCAAGGCGAAGGCATCCGAGCCAGAGTTTGGCTCGCTCAATGCGTAGGAGGCGACCGTATCGCTCACGAGGCGAGGGAAGTACTTCTCCTTTTGCGCCTCGCTGCCCCAGCGAAGGATGGCGTTGTTGACGAGCGTGTTTTGCACGTCCACGAACACCGAAACGCTCGGGTCGACGGCGGCGATCTCCTCGATAGCGAGGCACGCGGCAAAGATCGAGTAGCCCGACCCACCGTACTGCTCGGGGACCTCGATCCCCATCAACCCCATATCGAAGCACCCCTGGATGATGCTCTTGTCGAGCTCGGCCTTCTCGTCCATCTCCATCACGAGCGGCGCGATCTCTTTCTGAGCGAACGCGCGAACGTGCTGCTGGAGCATCTCTTCGTCTTCGGTCAATTTCGTCAACGGGTTGGTCATGACTCTCTTCACCTTGTCAGAAACACAGTTGTTGCACGATCGCTCGTGCTGCCCGGGTTTGGCGAGCGCTGTTGTATAAAGCGCGCCGCACCCAGACTTACCAAGTTCAAACTCTGCGGACCCTAGTGCGCTTTGCGGTTTGTCTCAAGTCCCCACTTTGCAAATCAGGCCGCTTGGAGTATCGAAGGCACTCGTTAAGAGCGCGCCGAGGCGACCTGCGGTTTGCCACAGGACACCTTCCTCTTATTAGAGGCTTGGCGAGCATGGCAAGACGCAACCATTTTTTACGGGAGCCAAGGAACCATGAGCGATCAACGCGTCCCAATCGGAATCATCGGCGGCAGCGGCCTGTACGAAATCGAGGGCCTCAAGATCCTCGAAGAGCGAGAGGTCGAGACCCCATTCGGCGCGCCGAGCGCGCCGCTGACCATCGGCGAGCTCAACGGACGCCGCGTCGCCTTCCTCCCGCGCCATGGCAAGCACCACGAGTTTAACCCCTCGAACGTGCCCTACCGCGCGAACATCTGGGCGCTCAAGAGCGTCGGGGTCTTCTGGGTCGTCGCGGTAAACGCCGTGGGTTCCCTGCGCGAAGAGATCGCCCCCGGACACTTCGTCATCCCCGATCAGATCATCGACAAGACCTGCAAGCGACCCAACACGATGTATGACGAGGTCGTCACCCACGTCGGGCTCGCCTCTCCGTTCCACCCGATGCTTCGCGAGGTCTTGCTCGAGGCCACCCAGGCCGAAGAGATCACGGTCCACGATGGCGGCACCTACGTCGCCATGGAGGGCCCCGCCTTCTCGACGCGCGCGGAGAGCCACATGCACCGCGCCTGGGGCGCGAACCTCATCGGCATGACGGCGATGCCCGAGGCGCGTTTGGCCCGCGAGACCGAGATGTGCTACGCGTCGGTCTGCCTGCCCACTGATTATGATGTGTGGCGCGAGGGCGAGGAAGAGGTCGATGTCACCAGCGTGCTCGCGATCCTTCGCCAGAACATCGCCAACGTCAAAAAGGTCCTCGCGCGCGCGATTCCTATGATCCCGCTCGAGAAAGAGGCCGAGTGCGACGCCTCGCACGCCTTGCAGTACGCGATCATGACCAAACCCGAGGCGATCCCCGCCTCGGTGCGCGAGAAGTACGCGCTCGTGCTGGACAAATACCTGAGCTAAGGCGCTTGCGCGCTGTCGCCGCGCGCGGCACAATCGCGCCTGTCGCCACGGTGCCCGCATCCAAATGTTATGATGCGCGAGCACCTCACGACCAAAATCACGCGCTCCGAGCACAACGATCCGATCTGGAGAAAGAGAATGAGCTTTAACGATCCATACATGCAGGCGATGCTCTGGACCTGCAAGAGCTGCGGCTTTCAACTCGAGGGTGGACAACCCCCTTACGAATGCCCGCTGTGCGAGTCCTACAAGACGAACTTCATCGACATCCCCCAGCATATCGAGAAAGAGGTTCGCGAGGAGCACGCGGATGTGCCACCGAATCACGCGAGCGCACGCGCGCGCCGCGTCGAATTGATCGGCGAGCGTGGCCTCGACAAAAAACGCCGCGCAGCGGGACGCATCCTGCCAGCGGCGGCCGGGAACCATATCAACCCGAGCAAGGATTACTGACGTTCGGGGTTTAGAGCGCGAACAAAAAGGAGCGGCGTGCGTGGGTCTGTTTTTTT
>Ga0208061_100111_pt1 | contig 28576 bp, 22 predicted proteins | sample DeeseametaMP0555_FD_184209 | JGI IMG/M metagenome (GOLD analysis project Ga0208061, IMG submission 184209) | Marine microbial communities from the Deep Atlantic Ocean - MP0555 (SPAdes) | ecosystem: Environmental > Aquatic > Marine > Oceanic | place: South Atlantic Ocean | collected 2011-01-23 | reverse complement strand
GACCATCCGCTCGACTGCGTCTCGCGGAGCTATGCAGGGGGGACTTTGGGTGCCTCACCGAAGGGTCGAGTTTTGCACTGAGAAAATAGGACTTTGGGTGCTCCACCGAAGGCTTTTATCTGCACTGAGAGAATAGGACTTGGTGCCTCGCCGAACGGTCGAGTTATGCAGTGATGAAATCACTCGGGCAACCTCATTGAAGCTTTGCGTTTTGCATGCGACGGAGCCCCCCACCGAGCAGAAGAAAGACGCGGTGAGGGAGCGAGCATGGCGGGGGCGCCAATGGGAGACAAACGCAGAGCAGTCGAGCCTTGGCGCACACGCCACGCGCAGCGACCAAGCGCGCGTCGCTTCTTCTCGCGAGGATACTGGGGGGTTGGGGGGACAAAACCAGGGGATTGAGGGGGGACAAGAAACAAGAAGGACAAAACCAGCAAAAAAAGAGACACGAACACCACACCGTGGCATACACAGCACACCCATGGGACATGAACCCCGCGGGATCTACTAGAAAGAGGGACGGTGCAAAGCGCACGAGAAGTCTGTTTGCGAGATATGAATTGTTGGCACGCACCTTGAATTAGATGTTTGGCGAGCAACTTGTTGGACGCAATCGATTCAAAAAACCGGCGGAGCCGAAACATGACATTGATGAACACGCGCAACTCGATTTTCTGGATGAGCCTCCTGATGATTTCTCTGCTGCTGACGGCATGTGGAGAGGGCACGTTCGAAGTCGACGGCGAAGATGAGGGCGAGGTCTCGGAGCTCACGAGCAACCTCAACTCCTCGCAGCGTCGCCAGCGCAGTCAAGTCATCCAACGCGCGGCAGCAGACGCCGGCCTGAGCAACGCATTCTTGCTGGCAGGGATCGCCAACGCCGAGACGGGCATGGCGCACTGCTGGTCCGAGGCGACCTGGGCGTGCAAGGGACCTGCATCGGCATCTTGCGGTGGCGGGCCAGTGATCGCGGGTTCGGGCGATGGCGCCTGCTCGCGCAGGCAAGGTGGCCTGGGTTACTTCCAGTTCGACGCTGGCACGCACAACCAGACGATCTCGCGCTACGGACGCGATGTCCTCACCATCGAGGGCAACACGCGCCACGCCGTCGACTTCGTGGTCGATATGGTGATTCGCTCGCGCTACATCAGCGGCGTCTCCAACCGCGAGCAAGCGATCGCGTGGCTCGAGACGGTTCGCCCCAACGGCCGCAACTGGTCGACCTGGATCAAGACCGTCACGCACTACTACAACGGCTGCGTCCCGGGTCGTTGCGGCGTCTACAACTCGCGCATCAACAGCTACACGAACAAGGCGCTCTCGATTTACAACGAGTTCGGCCACGACTTCTGGTACGGCTCGGGCGCTCCTGGCGTCGAGCCGGTCGAGTTGACCGTTCCAGGCGACCTCTCGCCGGCGATGGCGAGCGTCGAGCTTCGCAGCAGCATCCCGCTCCAGTGGAGCAGCGTGGAGGGCGCGTGGAAGTATGATGTGGCCATGGAGTACAGCGCTGATGGCCAAAACTGGCGTCAGTATCACACCTGGGAAGGTCGCAGTGACAACACCTTCACCGTCTGGCCTCAAATCTCGGACAACTACTACCGCTGGAAAGTGCGCGCCTGCCGCAGCGCTTGCTCGGAGTGGTCCGCGCCCGCGATGTTCGCCTACGGAAACCCCGCTCCACTGACCGAGCCTGTCGAGCCCGAGCAACCCGTCGAGCCAGAGCAGCCAGCAGAACCTGTCGAGCCCGAGCAACCTGAGGAGCCCGTCGAGCCAGAACAACCCGCCGAGCCACAAGGCCTGCGCGCACCAGGCGCCATGAGCCCCGCAGGCGGCACCTTCCGCTCCGCATCGGTCGAGCTGACCTGGGAAGGCATCGACGAGGCCACGCACTACGACGTCAACATGCAGTACAAGTCCGGGAGCAGCTGGCGCGAGTACTACACCTGGACCAACCGCCGCGACGCTCGCTTCACCGTCTGGCCACAGCGCAACCGCACCGAATACCGCTGGCGCGTCAGGGCCTGCGACAGCTCGCGCTGCACCGATTACACCGAGTTCGAGGGCTTCTACTTCTCGCGCTGAGATGAAAACGCGGCGAGCCTCCAGAGTGCATACGAGGCTCGCGCGCTACAACCGTTGACGGGGCCTCGCGACCATGCGAGATTGTGCGCCCTGTGAGAAGGCCAAACGGGCCGCTCTTCTCGAGCGGTCCGTTTGTTTTGACAAAGCAAGCCTATTGAGAGCCGCGCGCGTGACGTCGAACAGCGATTTCCATGCGATGATTTTCCCCAGCGCGCCCCAACCGTGAGAGATAGAAGACCATGAGCGAAGAGATCGAGGAAAACGAGGGCGGGATCGACGAGTTGATCGAGCAATTCGACGAGCTTTTGGCAGAGGCCCAGATGGACGAGGCCCGCGAGCTTATCGAAGGCGCCATCAGCGACAACCCTGACGAAGTGATGCTTCACGCCTCGCTCGCCGAGCTCGAGATCGAGCTCGAGAACTACGAGCGTGGCGTCGAGATCATCGACGGTTTGCTCGAGCAAACCGAGGACGACGAGGAGCTCGCCACGCTCCTCAACCTCAAGGCCTACGCTTGCTACTACCTCAATGATCTCGACCTGGCGCGCCGCACGTTCAACCGCGCGCTTCGCCACGAGGCAGACCTCTGGAGCGGCCTTATCGGGCGCGCCACCGTGCACGAGCGCATGGGCTTTCTGGTCGCCGCGCTGCTCGACCTCGAGCACGCCATCGACATCGACGATCAGGAAGCGGACCCCTTCTCGCTTCGCGCCAGGATTTTCCTCAAGCGCGGCGAGATCGAGCAAGCCGAGCGCGACTACGGTTACACGCTCGAGTCCAACCCGTACGACGAGGAGGCGCGCATCAACCTCGCGCGTATCCTCGCGCGCAACGGGAACACTGGCGGCGCCATCGAGCTTCTGGAGCTGCTCATCGAAGAGGGCGAGAACACGGACATCGTCGCCGTGGGCGCGCTGCTCCGTAGCCAGCTTTCGATGACGCTCGGCAGCACCGGCCCGGCGCTCGAGGACGCACAGCTCGCCATCGAGCACTGGCCAGAGCATCCCTGGGGCTACCTCCAGGCGGCCGCCTGCCACCTGGCGAGCGGAAACCCTGATGAGACCATCAAGTCGCTCAAGGAGGCCGAGAAGTACGTCACCAACGTGCGCGACGTGCCGGACATCACGGCATTGCGTGCGTCGGCTTACGAGCAACTCGAGAAGCATGACCAGGCGCGCCGCGAGAAGGCCAAGGTCGAGGGCATGCCCAGGCTCCCCGCGATCGTCTACGGCGGCATCCTCAACCCTGCCGCCAATGTGCCGATCAACCCCGATCGCCCGATCGACATCCGCGCCATCCTCACCGATCTCTTCGGCAACCCCGACAGGGCTCCCAAAGGGTACGAGGACGCATTGCGCGATGTCGTCGACAAGATCCCCGAGATCATCGAGCAGAACCCCGGCGTCGAGAAGATCCAGATCGAGCTCCCCGAGGTCGAAGGGATGCGTGGCCAGGGCGCGCGCAACCTCGTGATCCAGGTCAACCAGAACCGCAACCAGGGCGACGCTCCCGAAGCATGAGCGCCCGGTTGCCAGAGAGGCGCTGATGGAAGATCAGCGCTTCCTTGGCGGTTGAACACATTACGCCGCGGATGTCGGCGGATGCGCGGTGATTTTTATAAGTAAAAATCACCGCGCATCCGCCGACATCCGCGGCGCTTCACATTCATGATATTGCCGATTCGAAGCGCGGTTTGCTCGAGCAAACCGCGCGGCCCTCTCGCAGGACCACCCCATGACCACGAATAAAAGCGTACTGCACTCCGATCGCAACCTGATCATCACCCTCGTCACCGACGATAGCGACGACACCCCACCGTTGATCACGATCCAGAGCACGAAGAATGGCCCGGACCTTAGCTTCAGCGATGATGTCGTCGTAGTCGCCAACGCCGAGGCGCTCGAGGTGACGCTCGAGGATCGCTCGCACGTGAGCGCGTCACTCGCGCCGCTCGGAGATCTTGCCGGCCAGGTCCTCCGCCTGCACGTGCGCATCAGAGAGTTCTTTGGCGGATGGGAAATCGAACTCGATGAAGAGTGAGGAGGCGTGGAGGCCTCTTGTCGGTGAGCTCCCACCTCCGGCAAGAGGAGAGGTGCATCTGGTTCGCGCACGCATCGCACACGCTGGCGCCGACGAGGCACATGAAGCCTTCTTTCGCGGCGCGCTCACCGGCGCGGAGAAAGCGCGCGCCGATCGCCTGATCGATCCTCGACGCGCTCGAGAATGGTCCGCCGCGCGCGCATCCCTGAGGCATATCCTCGCGGCCGCCGTTGGCGGCGCCTGCGATCCTCTCTCGCTCCGTTTCTCAGCGGGGCCGCACAAGAAACCATACCTTATCACGGACCCGTCAGGCGCCGCGCATCACCTGCGCTTTAACCTCTCGCACAGCGGCGTGTGGGCGCTGGTCGCGATCACCAGCCAGGACGAGCTCGGCGTCGACGTCGAATATCGCGACCTCGAGCGCCCTACCCCGGCGCTGGCGAGGTATGCGTTCTCCAGGGATGAATACGCGCGCTGGGAGGCGCTCTGTGAGGAAGAGCAAAAGCTCGCGTTCTACAGGTTGTGGACGCGCAAGGAGGCTTACATCAAGGCGCTAGGTATGGGCCTGCACCTCGACCTCAAGAGCTTTGACCTGTCGCATGAAGAGGACGCCCCGAGGTTGCTCGAGGCGCGCCACGAGGGCGCGCCTGAGGCGATCGCGTTCGAGAGTTTCATGGTGGATGGGCGCCATCAGGGCGCGCTGGCGATCTGCCGAGATGCGCTCGAGCGCATCTCGTCTTGGGAGTGGTCACCAGGGTCTGATAACGAGTGAGACGGTCTCGAAGCGCTCCTCGGCCCAGTTGCTCTTGTAGTCGAGCTCGGAGCCAAGATCATACGCCGCGATCCCCTCACCGCAGAGCTCCTGGATGATGGCGATTTGAGCGAGGTTGCCGGGAGAGAGCGACTTGAAGTCCTCGTCATAAGAGAGCTGCAAGCCACGGTAACTGCTGGCCGTCAGACCGCCAAAAACAAACGCGATATCCTCCTCACCCTGTCGGACAAAGAGCACGCGCAGGTTCCCTCTGGCGGCGAGCCTCGGGAGCATGCGTTGGTAGAACTCGCGCATCGGGTCATCGATGATGCCGGTCCCGGACTTTCCCTTCCAGCTGCGGCGCTCGACCGCAAGGATTCGATCGTAAACCTCGCGCCAGGACGGGCCATCCTGTTCGGCGTCGAACTCGCGCAGGTACTCGTAGGAGACCCCCTCTTCTTCCCCGCGTCGCCAGGCGCGACGCAGGTTGGCGCGAAACTTCGAACTGCGCCTCGAGAGGAACTCCTCGTAACCTCCATCGAGGCTCGCGACGAACCTCGAGACGGGAGGCCCGACGCCGATGAAGTAGCGACCTCCGAAGCAATCGATGAGCGCGTTGTAGAACTGCTTGTTGCGCACCAGCCCGGAGAGGAAGAGCAGGTCCCAGTCATCGGATTCGCGCTCACAAGACACGGAGAACTGCTCGACGAGCGCTCTGGGGTCCTCGGCGGCAAAGGGAGAGGCGAGGCACCATGACGCCTCCAGCGGCTGCCTGAAGCGCCCCAGGCGCTCGTGCCAGCTCTTGACGAGGGCGACATACCCCTCGTCGTAGCGTGTGATCCAGGTGTCGAACTGATGCGTGAAGGCTTCGTGGGCGGAGAGCACCCAGGGCGTCGAGGAGCAAAACAGGTCGACCTCGGGGGTCATGGACATCGTCGCATCGAACGCAGCGGCGTCCTTCTCGAACTCTTCCAATGTGAGCAGCTCAGCCATACAAAATCTCGCGCGATCGATCGAAAGATGAGAAAAGAGGGCGTTGACGATCAGCCGCCCTGGTAGGATAAATCCCTGAACCGCCGAGAAAATTCATTTGAAACCCTCGTCTTGCGCCCATACAATGCGGGGTCTCTCGAGTCAGGGGTGATCACAGACGTCGGTGACGCAAACTTTCCTGCACGAAGTCCGCACCTCAAGAGCATGCTCACCGGACGGGGAAAGTCACACGAACGAACGCAACAACAGGCATGGTGTCATGGACCTGAGCCGCGCGAAATATATCCTCCCCAACATGTTTACCCTCGGCAGTGTGATGTGCGCCATGTTCAGCATGCACATCTCGGCGACGGCGTCGACCCCCCGAGAGATGGCTCTGGCCGCGTGGCTGATCATCATCTCGGCGGTGTGTGACGTGAGCGATGGGCGCGTCGCGCGCATGACGCGCACCGAGAGCGAGTTTGGCGTCCAGCTCGACAGCCTCGCTGACGCCATCAGCTTCGGCATCGCGCCAGCGTGGTTGATGTATCACTGGGGCCTCTCGCAGCTCGGGAACTGGGGAATCGCCATCGCGTTCGTGTATGTGGGCTGCACGCTGATGCGGCTCGCGCGCTTTAACGTCCTGGCGGCCAAGGAAGATCACAGCGAGGGGCCGTCGCGCTACTTCCTCGGGCTCCCCTCTCCGCTCGCGGCTGGGACCGTCGTCGCCGTGGTGCTCGCGCACCTCTCGATCACCTCGCAGATGACCACCCCTGCCACGCTGAGCGTCTCGGTGATGTCGGTGCTGCTCGGCCTGCTGATGGTGAGCAACGTGCGCTACCGCACCTTCAAGGACGCCTCCCTGCGCAGCAGGGAGGGCCTCGTGATCCTGGCGCTGTTGGCCGCGAGCATCACCGCAGGCGCGGTCTTCAAGCCCAGCCTCGCGGTCGTCATCCTGATGGCGCTCTATGTAATCATGGGACTTATCGGCGCGTTGATTCACCTGAGCCGCAGCATCCTCTCCTCGGACAGCGAGGAAGAAGCAGACTTCTCCCAGGAGCTCGCCATCGAGAGCGACGAGAAGCTCGGCTAAGGAATCTGAACAGCCTCTTGCCAAAGTGGCGCTCGTGAGAAAAGATCGCGGCATCTCTTGCTCGTTGTCCCCACCCTCACCGGCGAATCCTCATGCCTCTTCCCTTGACCCGTGGCATCGATAAGCTCTTTAGCAGAGCACTCTCCAGGCAGGCGCGCGAGAACATCGACGCGCTCGACGCAGGTCAGAACGAGCACGGCTTCGATCCGTTCGGCTTCGAGCCTCAATTCTTGCGCTACGTCGCGCCGATCGCCGAGTGGTTCTTCCGCGTTTATTTCGACGCCGAGGTTCACGGCATCGACAACATCCCCGACACCGGACCCGTGCTCCTGATCTCGAATCACTCGGGCCAGATCCCCGTCGACGGGATGCTCATCGGCACCGCCTGTCTGCTCGAGAAGAAGCCGCCGCGCATGATCCGCAGCATGGTCGAGCGCTGGATCCCGGACATTCCGTTTATCTCCTGGGTCTTTGCCCGAGCAGGCCAGGTCGTCGGGACCCGCGAGAACGCGCGCATCTTGCTAAGGCGCGGAGGATGCATCCTCGTCTTCCCCGAGGGGGTGCGCGGCATCAGCAAGACCTACGATCGCGCCTATCAACTCCAGGAGTTCGGGCTCGGCTTCATGAGGCTCGCGCTCGAGACCAACACGCCGATCGTGCCGGTCGCCGTGGTCGGCGGCGAGGAACAGATGCCCGCGGTCGCAGACCTGAAAGGGTTGGGGAAGTTGCTCGGGATGCCCGCCTTCCCGATCACCCCGACCTTCCCGCTGCTCGGGCCATTGGGAGGATTACCGCTCCCGGTCAAATACAGGCTCCACTTTGGCGAGCCGATCCATTTTGAAGGGGCGCCAGACGATGAGGATCGCGTGATCCGAGCGCAGGTGCGCGAGGTCACGAGCGCCATCGAGGCCATGATCGAACAGGGATTGCGCGAACGTGAAGGAGTCTTTCTTTGAAGCGACGTCGCCGCTCAGCCAGAAAACAACGGGTGCTGATCACCGGAATCGGAGGGAACCTCGGGCGCGCCGTCGCGCGCAGGCTCCACCGCACCTGCGATATCGTGGGGATGGATCGGCGCCCGGTGCGCCATATGCCAAAGGATATCGGCATCGAGACGATCGATATCCGTCGAAGACGCGCCGAGGATGTCTTCAGGCGCGAGGACTTCGACGCGGTGGTGCACCTGAATATCTTGCATGACCCGCGCTCCTCGCAGGAACAACACCACGAGTTTAACATCGGCGGCACCCAGAAGATCGCCAACCTGTGCGCCGAGCACGGCGTCCCGAAGCTCATCATCCTCTCGAGCTCCAACGTCTACGGCCCGCGCTCGGACAACGACCAGTTCCTGACCGAGGACGCGCCGCTCATGGGAGGTCAAAACTTTGGCGCCATCCGCGATCTGATCGCGCTCGATATGTACTGCAACACGTTCTTCTGGCGATTCCCAGAGATCGAGACGGTGATCCTGCGGCCTACTCATATCATCGGCCGCGTGAACAACGCGCCGAGCCGTTATTTGAGGATGAAGAAGCCGATCGCCCTGCTCGGATTCGATCCGATGATCCAGCTCATCCACGCCGAGGATGTGATCACCGGGATCGAGCTCGCGCTGACGCCTGGCATCCGAGGCATCTACAACCTCGCCGGCCCCTCGCCAGTGCCGCTCTCCTACCTCTTCGATCGCCTCGAGAGGAAGCCGCGCTACCTCCCAGAACCTGTCGCCAAGGCCACCCTCAAGCTGGCCTGGTCGCTAAAAGCGAGCGACTGGCCTTCACCCGAACTCGATCATATCAAGTATGTCTGTATGGTCGATGATCAGCAGGCCAGGGCGCAGTTGGGATACCAACATGAACACGGCCTCGATTCGATTTTCCATCTCCTACAGACTTCGGGCTCTCTTAACCTATAACATTAAGACTCATCATTTGACGAAACGCTGTTGTTGTATTAACTTCGTCATGGCAAATCACTATCGTGCCTGGATCAAATTAGGGGGTCTTGTCCAGCATCACCCCCATATCATTTAGGCGACCTCGCGCTCCATCGATTCCGAAAGGTTTCGTCTGGAGCTGTCACGAGGTGGGAGAGGACTGCGTGAAACAACACGCCGTCCTCGAACCATCTCGATCCCCCTGTATCAGGAGGATTTGTGGACCTGAAGAAAGAAGTCTTTACGACTTTCGAGGCCGCGAATTTGTGCAACGCGAATGTCTCATCGATCAAAAATTGGATCGAGAAAGGGGAGCTCGAAGCGTTTCGAACCCCCGGAGGACACTACCGCATCCGCAACAGTTCGCTCTCGGAATTCCTCGACAAGCATGGCATGCCAAACCCGCTCGCCGAGAACGGCACCAAGGTGGTAGCTGCTTTTCAAGAAGAGCAGATCTTGAGCATCCTGAGCGAAGAACTCGAAAACATCGAGTTTCACGCGTCCAGGCACATCCTGGATACACTGTTGCTGTTGGGGGAACACCAACCCCGATACGCGATCCTGAGCGAACGTTGCCTGCTCAAAATCGATACCGGCGAGCTCATCGCCGCGATCAAACGCAGCGAAACCCTCTCGAGCACGAATATCATCGTGGTCACAGAGAAGCCGCGAGACCTCGAGCACGCCGCGGGCGTGCCGCGCGCCGAATCACACCAAGAGACGGCGCGCAGAGTCCTCGAGCACATCACGAATGAAGACTAGCACTTGCGGGCTTTGACCGTGATGGCATCCCCTTCCACGCTCTCCTCGATCACTTCAAAGCCCGCGCGTTCCATGCGTTGGTAGAGCTCCTTCTGGGAGAACCAGTGAAACTTCGAGGGGATCTCGGCGACTCGTTTGGCGATCTTGCGAAGCAAACCGCTGCCGAGCGTGAAGGTCCCGATCACACAGATCCCGCCCTGCTCGAGCACGCAGGCGAAGTTGCGAAGCGCTTCGTCGATGTCATCCATCATATGCAGCGCGCCCGCACAGTGGAGGCGATCGAAGGCGCCACGTCGCATCGGCAATCGCGTCGCGTCCCCGCGCACGAGGAAGAGCCTCTCCTCGAGCTGGTCGCGGCGGATGTATTTGCGCGCCGTCTCGAGCATGGGCCACGAGAGATCCACCCCGACCAACAACGCGTCTGAGCGCACCTCTCCATCTTCATGGACCGAGAGCGCGTCGAGTCGCTGCGCGAAGTAGCGCGTGAAGTTCCCCGTCCCGCACGCCACGTCCAACAGGCGAGAGTCGGACTGGAGATCGAGCAATTCGGTCGAGAGCGCGTACTCCTCGCGGAGCGTGCGCTCGGTCACGATGCTCGTGAGCTTGGGGCGCATGATCTCTTCATAGAAGCGCGAGTAAAACCTGCTCTCCATCACGCGCTGGGACATGTTGGTCCCCTTGCGGTATGGAGGCGCGAGGTCTGCGACCCCTTCCTGGAAGTTGTACTCGCGGCGACACGCTGTGCACGTCAGGCTCGCGCCATACACATCGAAGGACTCGTTCCCACAGTTGGGGCAGATCAACACACCGAGGAAACGATCGAGCGCGGTCTCGCCAGGCGAAACATCTTCGGGTGCCGTCGCTGCGCTGACATCATCCTCGCGCTCGGCCTCGGCGGGCTCATCCTCTGCTGGCAACTCGACCGCCGCGTCCTCGGACGCGACTTCAGCGCTGGCATCGTCCGAGACAACCTCCTCGACCTCCGCCACATCTGGTTGCTCGGCCTCGACCTCGACGTCAGCCTCTGCCTCAGCTTCGACCTCAGGCTCGGCATCGACCTCCTCTGTCTCCATGGCAGCCAGCGCCGCGGCGAGGATCTTCTCCTGGGTGGCCTTACCGATACCGCTCAGGTTGGTCAGTTCGCCCTGTTGTGCGAGCTCGACGAGCTCTTCGATCGAACGAACCTCGAGCTGCTCATACATCAGCGTCGCGCGTTGCGTCCCGACGTTCTTCACCTGAGAGAGCTTCTCGATGATCTCTTCTTTCGCGTTTTCTTGTGCCATTGCTGCTCATCCATCTTTCAGAACATCCCTCTGCACGCGCCATGGCACCTCACCATCGTGGCGTGGTGGAGCCTTGTAGGACGCCAGGGGGTTTATTCAACCATCAGCTCAGCCGCAAACGGCGATCTGAGCGGCTATTTATATAAGGGGAGTAAAGCGCTTGCCACAAGGAACTTGGCGAGACACCTTCCATTGGTGAGATGTTGTTCGGCAGGAAGAGAGCGCACAAAAAGTATCCCAGTGGCGCGTTCACATCCCCAATGCCTTGCGGATTTGATCGCGTTGATAACGGGCGATGCTTGCCTTTTTGCCAGCCGGAAAGCGGCTCAGGTAACCTTCGTAGACCTTGAGCGCCTCGTTCAGGTTGCCCTTGGCGCGCTCGGCGCGGCCAAGGCCGATGTAGGCGTCCTCATAGCTCGAGTTAATGCTGATCGCGCGTCGAAACTGAACGGAGGCGGACTCGGTCCGTCCCATGGACAGGAGCGCCCACCCGAGACCGGTCACCGCCTCGATGTTGCGGTTATCGATGTCGAGCGCGTCATGATAGAGATCGCGCGCTTTATCGTGCTTGTCTCGCTCTCGTGCGCGGCGAGCATCCTTGAGGATGCTGTCAATATCCGAGCGCTTCGCGTGGCGCTCGGCGCGCGAAGCGCCAGTGTTGACGGCAGCCATGAGCTTGGGTCGAGACTCTTCGATCACCGTGGCGAGCATCTCGGCCTCTCTGGCATCCGCGGCCTCACGCGCCTTTTCCAGCGAAGATGCCATCCCGGCGATCGCCTCACCGACGGGGTCTTTCTCCTCTGGAGGCTGCGCGGCGCCCTTCTCGGTTTCCTTGCTGTCTTTCTCGGCGACCTCTTTGGTCTGCTGGCTTTTCCCGAGCAACGCCATGACCCGGTCGCGCTCGAATGTCCACGCGTAGCCACCTGCGCCGAGGATCAACAAGACCACGAACATCGCGACGAACAAGCCCGCGCGGCTCTTCTTTGGCGCCTGAACCGGCACCTCCTCGTTCACCGCGTCGAACTTACCCGAGACAGTGCTCAGGTCCCCGAGGCTCCACTCTTCCTGAGGCTCCGCTCGAACCGACTCGATCCCACCAGCCTGACCGGACATCCTCGTATCGAGGCGGATGCGATCGCCGCGTGCAGGCTCTGGCGCAGGTTGTTGTGGTTGTCGCTGCGGTTGTGCGTGCTCGCCGGATGGCATCGGAGTACGCGCTGGCTCGCGCTGCCCCTGATTAAATGCAGGCTGCGGACCAGTGACGCGGTTTTGAGGCCCCGTAGCAGATGGCGATGGGGGGGTCGTGAAGTGAGGTTGGCTTTGTGGCGCGGGAGCCTGAGGCACTGGACCGGAGCGTTGTTGTGGCCTCGTGGGCTGCCGGTTTGCCTCGGCGTGTGCCTTCTCGATCTGTGCGAGCTTTTCATCTCGCGAGAACTCGCGAGTGGACTCCCCGGTGTCGAGATGTTCGAGCGCATCTGCGCGCGCGAACTGCTGCATCGTCCTGGCCCGGTTGCGCTCCGGCGGCGGCTGCAATGGCGTGGTCAGATCATCTTGAGCGGGAGTGAGGGATGGGAGCGAAGGGGTCTCGAGCGCGCCCTTGGAGAGATGGCTGATGCTATCGAGGACCTGGAATATCGGCATAAACTCACCGACATCATCGAGCGCGGTCCACTTGTCGCCCGTGCGCGAGATCTGATCCTGTTTTTGGACCTTCCCCTCGAGGATCCAACGGTGCAATACATCGAAGCCAGCAAAATAGAGCACATCACCGGTCTGGCGATCTCGCACCATCCAGCGGCTCTGATTTTCCTGGATCGAGGTGGTCGTCTCGAGCCGAAAGAGGTGCTGACAAACGCTACACTTTAGCGTCGCCACAGCCCCTCTCATCTGGCGCTCGTCAAACTCGAAGACGGTCGCACACTTTGGACAACGGACTTCCATGCGTGGTTACTTTTCCCGTGCAGGCCCCAGGTGAGAGACGTTCACTCTGGCGATTCTTCGGTGTCGCCCGTGTTGCTCCTGGCTCGCAGCGCTTGCACTTCCATACGCATGGCCTTGGCCTTGTCATCCTCACCGGTTTGCTCGTAGACCTGCGCGAGCAGGTCATAGACATCAAAACGGTTCGGGTCGATGCTCTTGGCGATCTCGAGCTTACTCTTGGCGCTCGCGAGCTTGTTGCCCTTGATCTCGACCTTGGCCTCTTCGACCAGGCCCTCGACCTCGGCTTGCTGCTCGGCGGAGAGCGCCGGCGCCGCGCCAGTCTCGTTCTCGTCCGTCTCGGGCGTGGTGTCGTTCGCGCCATCGGCCCCAGCCGGGGGCGTCTTGGCGACAGGCTCGTTCTTCTCGACGACGGGGGGCTTGGAGAGCCCGAGCAACGCCTTGAAGTCATAAACGCCCATGATCTGCACGGCGAGCAGACCGCAGCCGACGAACAGGACGATGAACAGAAGCCAGAGGACCTTGTTCCACTTCGCGTCCCGTGATGGGAGCTCGTTGTTGGTCAGGTTGACTGGCTGCGGTGGCATCGTGTTGTGCTTGGGTCGATTGGTGCGCATCTGGCCATTTTGCTGGCCTCCCTGCTGACCACCAAAGCCTCCGCCCTGGTTCATGCCACCTTGCTGGCCGCCAAAACCACCGCCCTGATTCATCCCGCCTTGTTGGCCACCAAAGCCGCCGCCCTGATTCATGCCTCCGGCCTGGCCGCCAAAACCACCAGCGCCTCCGCCAGCCTTTTGCGCGCCGCCACCTGCGGGGAGGTTCCCCGAGATCTGAGGGAAGGCATCGAGCGGGAAGAACTCGTCGCTGCCAGCCGAGAGCGTATAGCCGTCGAAGTCATCGCGGCTTGCCATCCACCCCTTGAGCCCCTTGGTGTCAGGGAACTCGTAGGTCAGGCCGAAGTTGGTCTTGAGCTTCCATGGACCGTTGTGATTGGGGTCCGGGCCGCTCGCTGCTGGCGCAGCGGCGGGTTGCGCCGGTTGCGCCTGCTCGGGCGTCTGAGCGTGCTGCGCGGGCTGCTGTTGCCCACCGCCAAAACCACCCTGACCGAAGCCACCGCCCGCAGGCTGCGCGGCCTGAAAACCGCCGCTGCCTTGCTGCTGCTGTTGCTGTTGCGCGCCACCAAACTGAGGCGCACCGCCACCGCCAAACTGAGGCGGGCTGTTGTAAGACACCTGCGCCGGATCGACGATCTCGGTGCGTCCATCTTCGACCATCGAAGGGTCCACGATCTCTGTGCGATCATTGCCAGGGACATCCCCCAACATCGCCGCGGCTTCATCCGCAGAGACGATCTCGGTCGCCGCGTAGATATCTTCTCCACCGCCGCCAGAACCACCAGCCGCTGCGGCTGCGTTTTGCTGCTGGTTGAAGTTCCCGATACCGGCGAGCATGAGAGGATTCTCCATCTCGACGGTGCCGTCCTCTTCCTGCTGCTGCGCCGCGCCACCGCCAAAGAGGCCGCCGGCGAAGTTGGGGAGCGAATCACCCGAGATCACCTCGGTCGCCCCTTCGTCTTCCTGCGCACCGCCACCGCCACCGCCTTGAGCGCCACCGAAGTTGCCGCCGAGGCTCCCCATCAGATCGCTGATGTTGGTCGCCACGGAGGTCTTCTCTGCGTCGTAACTCGGCGCGGATTGCTGCTGTTGTTGTTGGGCAGAGGTCGGATACACCACAAACGTCGAGCTGCAGCTCGGGCAACGGATGCGGCCTCCTGTCGAAGGTATATTTTGCTCATTCACGCGATAGCGATCAGAACAGTGTGGGCACTGGACAATCATCTGATGTCTGCTCCATGCGAAGCCAGCGTCACGGCAGTGCGTCTCAAAGGGGGACTCCCCTGCGATGCCATGACCTCGATTGCGAAGAGATTTCGCCTTCGATATTAAATCACACGTCCTCTAAGGTCGCAAGAGAAGCCATCCCCACTCCTCAGGACTCACTTTAGCTGTTCGGGCGCATGAACACTACACCTGACAAGCCACTCAGGCCAGCATTCTTTCTCTACTCGGCGACTCGCTTTGACCTCCACTGCCTGATGCGCGCGAGCGCGTCCTCGCCAGACACCTGGGAGCACCACATCCACGAGCTCCCGGAGCCGACCCCCAGCGAGCGCTTTGCCCTCTGCCAGCGCGGGCTGCTCGTGGCGATGATCGCCCTGCTCGAGCGCCCCGACGCCACATGTCAGGTCCTCGAGTGGCACGTGCGCGCTGATCTCGACGCCACAGATCGCCAACACGCGCACTTCCTGCTCGCGCGCGCCTTCGCGCTCTCGAGAAACCACCGCTCCCTGATCGAACACCTCCGACCACGAAACTCATCCATCCCCACGCGCGCCTACCTACAGCAAACGCTCGCAGGGGGCTCGCGCGACCTCAGCATCGACTGGCGAGCTCGCGCTGGCGCCTCGTTCGAGACCTCGACGTGCACGCGCTCGGGGCGCGCGACCATCGAAGTCACCTGGCGTCTGGATCGATAAAAAAGAAGGCCGGTACACTTTACCCGAAGGGAAAGCATACCAGCCCGATTCTCTCTTCACGAGCGCGGATCATTCGAATCGATCAACGCCTCGCTGCAGACACCGCGCGGTGGCGACGCCTGTCTTGATTTTAATAACGCGTCTTCGAAGACCACACGTCGTTCAGCCGAACGAGATGTTGCCCTGAAGAAGGAACGCGATAACGAACGCGAGGATGCCCAGAGCCTCCATGAACGCGAGGCTGAGGAGCAGAGGCGTTTGAAGCTTGTCTGCTGCGCCGGGGTTGCGAGCGATGCCCTCGAGCGCTGCAGCTGCTGCGCGGCCCTGGCCGAGTGCAGCCATGCCACCAGCGAGGCCGATAGCCAGGCCTGCAGCGAGCGCGATCCAGCTGAATGCGCTGAAGTTGTTGTCAGCGACTGCAGCCTGTGCGAACGCCGAGGAGCTCGTGAGGACCGCCACGAGGAACGTGGAGAAGAAGACAGCGAGTTTACGGTGCGACATGAGAATTCCTCCTCAAGGAGTGATATACACGCCCCATATTCCTTGACGCGCGCATTCATCGAACGAGAGCCAAAATGACTCAACAGTTAGAATAATCTCGGTGCGGTCTCTAATAAACCGCACCATCTATCGTGTGGTGACGAACCTGACCACCTTTAGTGGTGGTCGTGCTCGTCGCCGTGGTCATGGTGCTCCACCGCCAGGGCGATATAAATCGCCGAGAGCAAGCAGAAGACGACCGTCTGGATGACGGACACCAGAAGTCCAAGGAACAAAAACGGCACTGGCAAGAGCAGCGGGAGACCTCCGAACATACCTTCGGCGATCGTCCCGAACACACCCAGGACCGTGTGGTCACCCGTCATGTTGCCGCCAAGACGCAAGGTCAGGCTGAGCGGACGGATGCAGTGACTGATGATCTCGAGTGGGATCATCAAGACAGCGAGCCACCACACAGGGCCGGCGAAGTGCTTGAGGTAGTTGACCACCCCGACCTCGCGCATCCCCACGTAGTTGTAGAAAACGAAGACGACAAGTGCCATCGCCATGTTCGTGTTCAAATTCTGCGTCGGTGGAACAAGCCCTGGGACAAGCCCCATCAGGTTGTTCAGCAGGATAAAGATCGAAAGCGTACCGATTAACGGGAAGTACTTGCGCGCCTGCTCCTTACCCATCATGCCTGCCATGATGTCGAAGAGCGCGTCGAAGATCGCCTCGAAGAAGTTGCGCACTGACAACTTCCCCTCAGGGATCAACGCCGTCTTTTGATCCGCGTACTTTCCACGCGCGACCAGCGCCAACACCGTCATGACAACCAACACGACGCCCGCGAAGACGACGTGTGTCATCGTGATCGGATTGCCTGGGTTGAGCAGCGGTTGCGCTCCACCCAACATCTCTCCCCATCCCGCACCGTGTTCGGTGTGCGAGAACGATGGAATCAAGTCCAGTAGCGTATAATCAGCCATGATCGTTCCGATCCTGCTTTGAGCTTATCTCACTCTTCCTCGCCCACACCCGCTTCCTCTTCGGACACCTCCTCCTCGGAAGTATCACTGGTGGGTGTGGCCACCACCTGCCAGCTCAAAACCCCCAATCCGAGGATAAATCCGCCTGCCAGGCCAGCCGGGCTGAGCCCGACTACGGCGAGGAAATAGTATGCCAGCCCGAAAAGTACAAGTAGTTTTAGAAGAAAAAGTAGCGATAACCCCAATGAGCCGCTCGTGGGCTGCCCAGAAGGCTCGAAGACGCGCCTCAAGAGCCACGCCATCGCCACGAGATCTGCGCAAAACAACGCCTCCCCTGCGATCACCCCCAGCGCCACGTCCCAACCAAAAAAAACGCCCGTCAAAAGCCCCGCCACCGCTCCCGCGACGCAGCCCCTGTAAAACATCCCCTTCACAAACGATGGCTCGAACCGGATCATCCTTCACCTCTCTCTTCGTCTTCTCGCGCTGTCTCCTGATCGCCTTCCCTGGCCTGTCGCAAAAGGTAGCGAACATGCGCCCCGAAAGCCATCACCCCCAACAAAACCCCGAGCACCGTCAGCAGCGATCCTGTCCCCAGGACCTCATCGCCCTTTTGCCCGAGGAACGCGCCCGCGACCACCGCAGCAGCCATCTCTATCCCCAGGCCGCCCACCGCTCCGAGCAGCTTGAAGGAAGATCCCCAACCGCCCGATCGATCCTTCTCCTCGTTGTCAGGCTCCATCTGCCCTGGCCTCGTGGTGAGAAAACTCATGGTGAGAAGTGCGCGCTCGAACACTGCAACAAAAAAGCGCGACACCCTCCACTTAGAAGATGTCGCGCTCGAGCGCCAGACGCGTTCGCTATTTTCGCGAAAGGTTGGAGGATCTTACGAGGAGATCACTCCTCCTCGCCGGCTACTTCGCCGGAGGCATCCTCGCTGTCCGATGCCTCCTCGCCCTCGAGACCCTCTTCGCCCTCGAACTCCTCGTCCTCGTCCTCGGGGATCAGGCGCGCGGTGCTCACCACGAGCTCCTCGTCGTCCATCGTCATCAGGCGCACACCTTGCGTGTTGCGGCCGATGATCGAGATACCGTCGACCCTCATGCGGATGATCTGGCCGAGGTTGGTGATCAACATCAGCTCGTCATCGTCATGCACCAACCTCGCGCCGACGACCTTGCCGTTGCGATCGCTGGTCTTGATCGTGATCACGCCGAGGCCGCCGCGACCCTGTACGGAGAACTCCCCGATCTCGGTGCGCTTGCCGTAGCCATGTTCTGTGACCGCGACGAGTCGATCCTCGACCTCATCGCCACTTTGAACGCGATCCATGAGCTCCTTCGGAATCACCGTCATGCTGACGAGCTCGTCGTCATCGCGGAAACGCATCCCGAAGACGCCCGCAGCGGTACGACCCATCGGGCGAACATCTTGCTCGGAGAACAAGATCCCCTGCCCGTGGAAGCTCGTCAGGAAGACCGAATCCTCGCCGCTCGTGGTGCGCACCTCGACGAGCTCATCACCTTCTTTCAGTGAGAGCGCGATGATCCCCACCGAGAGCACGCGCGAGTACGCCATAAGATCGGTCTTCTTGACCACGCCCTTGCGCGTCGCCGTCAGGATGTAGCGCCCCTCCTCGAACTCGTCGATCGGGAGGATCGCCTTGACCGTCTCGCCATCCTCGATCGGGAGGATGTTGATAATCGCTTTCCCCTTGGTCGTGCGAGATCCCAATGGGAGCTCGTGGACCTTGAGCTTGTAGACCTTGCCGATCGAGGTGAAGAAGAGGACGTGCGAGTGCGTCGAGGCGACGAACATATCCTCGACGAAATCCTCGTCCTTGGTCGCCATACCGCGCTTGCCACGGCCGCCGCGACGCTGCGCCTGATACTCTGTGAGCGGCGTGCGCTTGATGTAGCCAGCGTGCGAGATGGTCACGACCATCTGCTCCTCGGCGATCAGATCCTCGATGGAGAGATCGGAGGTGCTGTAGTTGATCGACGTGCGGCGCTCGTCGCCATACGTCTCTCGCACAGCCTCGAGCTCGCCGCGGATCACCTCGAGCAGCTTGCCTTCATCAGCGAGGATCTCGCGCAAGCGATCGATCTCTGCGCGCACGACCTCGAGCTCCTCGATGATCTTGTCGCGCTCCAGACCGGTCAGCTTCTGCAGGCGCATATCGAGGATCGCCTGCGTCTGACGCTCGCTCAACCCGAAGGTCGCCATCAACCCCTCGCGCGCGGCCTGCGCATCGGCAGACGCACGGATAAGCTCGATGACCTCGTCGATATGATCGAGCGCGATCTTGAGACCTTCCAGGATGTGGGCGCGCGCCTCGGCCTGGTCGAGCTCGTAGATCGTGCGGCGCGTGGTCACGTCGCGGCGGAAGTCGATGAAGTGATTCAGGACCTCCTTGAGCGCCATGATCTTTGGCTGCCCATGGACGATCGCCAGCATGATGATGCCGAACGAGGACTGCATCGAGGTCATCTTGAACAGGTTGTTCAGGATCACCTCGGGCACCACGTCGCGGCGAAGCTCGATGACGATGCGCATCCCCTTGCGATCAGACTCGTCGCGAAGGTCGGTGATGCCGTCGATCTTCTTGTCGCGCACGAGGCTCGCGATCTTCTCGATAAGGCGAGCCTTGTTCACCTGGAAGGGGAGCTCGTAGACGATGATGCGAGGCTTGCCTGTGCGATCGTCGATCTCGATATCCGCGCGAGCGCGAATGCGAATGATCCCGCGACCCGTCTCGTAGGCTTCGCGGATACCCGTGGCGCCGTAAATCTCGCCCCCTGTGGGGAAGTCAGGGCCTGGGATGTGTCCCATCAACTCCTCGAACTCCATCTCGGGGTTCTCGATAAGGCCGATGGTCGCGTCGATCACCTCGGTGAGGTTGTGCGGCGGGATGTTGGTGGACATCCCGACGGCGATCCCCGAGGAGCCGTTCACCAGAAGGTTTGGCACGGTCGTGGGCAACACGATCGGCTCGTTGAGCGTGCCGTCATAGTTTGGACCCCAATCGACGGTGTCCTTGTCCAGATCACCCAGAAGCTCCTGAGTGACGCGCGACATGCGCACCTCGGTGTAACGCATCGCCGCGGCAGGGTCGCCATCGACCGAGCCGAAGTTCCCCTGCCCGTCGACGAGCGGGACGCGCATATTGAAATCCTGCGCCATGCGCACGAGCGCGTCGTAGACGGCAGAGTCACCGTGTGGGTGATACTTACCGATCACGTCACCGACGATACGCGCCGATTTCTTGTATGAGCTGTTGTAGCGGTTCCCGAGTTCGTGCTGCGCATACAGAATGCGCCTGTGGACCGGCTTTAGACCGTCGCGAACATCGGGCAAGGCGCGACCGATGATCACGCTCATGGCGTAATCGAGGTAGGCTTGCTCGATCTCCGACTCGATGTCGACCGGGATAATGTTGGGTGATGTCGTCATGCATTCCTCTTTCGTACGTCGAACGTGACACTCGGGGTCGCCGAACAACCGCGGCGATCTCGCCTCGTCGGGCGTCTTGATCTTTACACTTCTTCACATCCCTCTTACCGGGATGTTCGGGCGTCTTCTTTCGGGGGCTTCGATCCGTGACAAGGTGTGCTCCGAATCGGGCCGATCTCAAAGACGCAGGAGTCTACCAACACGCCCTCTCCACAACAAGGCAATCCTCTCGCTTCCTCGGTATTCTTCAAACCCCTTGCCTGATCATTGCTTACCCTCCTTTCTTGCTTATGATTTTACTGGAGGCAGCGTGAACCCTCCACACCCTCCACCATCGTATGACGATCGATGAAAAGGTTGGCGTTTGGAAACAAAACCAGCACCATCATCCTCATCGCCCATGGAGAAGATCGAGGTTCACACCACCTCCCACAAACGTGCTCGGAGCGCATGGAAGCGACAGGGCGAACTCTTTGAAAAAGAGCGGGTTTTCAGGCAGCATAAGACATCGAGGACGCCTCGATGTGCACGATCGCTGGTGGCCACCTCGACTAAATACTTTAGAGCGAGCCGATCTTCTCACGAAGAGGCTCGCGCCCAGGTCGAGCGCTGGCACCGATGATACGGCAAAAAAAATGCCCTGGAGCCCTGCCCAGTGAAACTTCGAGCCCGGCACGCACATCTTATATTTGAGACCAGCCACCGACTGGTCGATATACATCACGAGAGGAGTCGGAGATGTTACGGCTTAATGACTACAACAAGAGCGACGAGGGAAACCAGGATCTCTCGGACTTCGAAGAGATCGCCCTGATCCATCTGGACGATCTCTACGCCACCGCTCTGCGTTACACCAAGAATGACAAGGACGCCGAGGATCTGGTCCAGGAGACCTACCTCAAGGCCTTCACCAACTTCCACCGCTACGAAAAGGGCACGAACTGCCGCGCCTGGCTGTTCACCATCCTGACCAACACCTTCATCAACCGCTTTCGCCGCAAGAAGAAGGAGCGCGAGATCCTCAACGCAGATGACCTGCGCCCCATCGAGGACAACTTCTTTAACCGCGAAAAGGCCGAGTTCTACCAGAACCCCGAGAAGGGCATCATCTTCAAGACCTTCTCCACCGACCTCAAGGACGCGCTCGGGAACCTCCCCGACGAGTTCCGCACCGTCGTCGTTCTGGCTGACCTCAATGATTTCTCCTACAAGGAGATCGCGCACATCCTCGATGTGCCCGTGGGTACGGTCATGAGTCGCCTCTTCCGCGGCAGAAAGTTGATGCGGCGTCACCTCGTCGATATCGCCTACGATCGCGGCATCATCCGCAACCGCGAACCCTTCCTCAACGAGGAGACCAACCGCACGCGGCGCTCGATCCGAAAGCAGAAGCTCGAGGAGCTCAAGGAACAAAACGTCGAGAAAGAAGCCAGCTAGCGCGCGCTTTCCCGAACACGAAAAACAAACCCCGACAGCCGTGAACGACTGTCGGGGTTTGTTTTTTCATGAGGGAGTTGAAGATATTCGGACCGAGCCTGGCGAAGCCCAAAAGAAGGGCAGACAAGGCGAAATGCGCAGGCAATACGCAGTATTGTCGAGCACTCGCCGATAAAAGGCGCTGGCTGCGTTTCTTTTGGCGAGTCAGGTGATGTGGAGAATCTCTTCTACTCCCTCATACCAAAGAGTGACAGTAATCCCTGGCGATCGCAAGCAACTCACGACTTGCCCCAGTGATAGCGCCTCGCGCGGCGTGCATGCGCCAGATAATGGAGCGCCTGCCCCACGGTTCGCGCCGTGCGTGGTGGCTTGAGCGAGAGCAGCGCTTCGATCATCTGGGCGTCCGGTTGCTCCTGGCGCCAGCTCGCGTCGACCTGCGCGCTCGCCACAAAATTCGGGCCGCGTTGTCTCACCTCCCAGTCGACCGCCTCGACCGCTTCAGTGATTTTCCCGAACTTGGCGACCTCCTTGTCATCGACCAACACGCGATAGGATGCGCGGCCGTTCTCGTGCACCAGCAGCACCAAAAACTCCAGAACTTTTCCTCGCTTCGGGCTCACATGCAGCGCCAAGCCCGCGCTCCCGAGCGAGACCCAGGCGAGCGGTGAGATGGCGGTGATCTCCGGGTCGAGGTCGAGCGTCAGAGGATCGAACGAGGCAGCGCGGCGCTTGATCTCATCGAGCGTGATTTCGCCAGGATCGATCTCGAGGTGCGGGTGGTCATCCCACAGTTGTAGAAACTGCTGCCTCGCTTCTTCGACATCCTCCCCGTCGAGCTGCACATCCTGCGGAAGCCCGAACAGCGTCGGCAGCGTGGTCAGGCTGACATCGCTCAGATCCACGAAGTCCAACACCAGGCAGTCCTCCTTTCCCTCGGCCAACCGCGTCCCTCGACCCACGCATTGGGTGTAGAGCGAGGACGAGCGCGTCGGCCTGGCCATCGCGATGCAGCTCACGCCAGGGTCATCGAACCCTTCGGTGAGCACCATCACGTTCGTGATCGCTTGCAGTCGCCCCTCGGCAAAGTTCGTCAGCACGAAGTCGCGCGCCTCGCGCTTCATCTCTCCATGAATCACTCCCGTGGGGACGCCGATCTTGTTGAGCGCCTTGCTCAGGTTCTTGGCGTGGGCGACGGTGACACAAAATGCGATCGTGCGGCGATCTCTCGCCAACTCCTGGATCGAGCGCGCCACCAGCGCGTTGCGTTCCTTGATATCGACCGCCTCGGACAGCTCCTCGATGTTAAAATCCTCGCCGCTCTTTCCCACACGGACCAGATCAGCCGAGGTCGCGATGCGATAACCCCTGAGCGGGGTCAGGTACTCGTCCGCGATCATCTGCCCGATGGTGCGCGAGTAGATGATCTCTTCGAAGACATCATCGAGCCCCTGACCATCGCCGCGTCGCGTGGTCGCGGTGAAGCCGAGCAGCGTCCCGCCCCAGTCGTGCTCGAAGCAGCCGATTTGCTCCAGGACGCGCTTGTTATCCGTGGCCGCGGCGTGGTGGCACTCGTCGTAGATGATCAACTCGAGGTCGCGCCCCTTCATCATGCGACCGAGGCGCTCCGGGTGGAGCGAACGGATCGAGCAGACGGCGATCTTTGCATCCGGCGAGGCGCGCTTTTCTCCCTGCTCGATCTCGACGCTCCCTTCGAGCTCCATGCTCTCGAGCGTGCGTTCGAGCTTGTTCTTTGCCTGCGTCAACAACTCCTCGCGGTGCGCCAGGACGAGCACCTGGCGCTCGGCTTGGGCGGCCAACCTCGAGAAAATCACCGTCTTGCCTGCGCCGGTGGGGAGGCTGATGACCATGCGCTTGACCCCGCGCTCGCGCGCCGCGAGCACCTCGTCGATCGCTTCCTGTTGATATGGTCTGAGCTTGAACACGCGTTCCTCTTGTCGCTTTGCTTACGTCTCAGTCGTCGACGCGCCGACATCCTCGAAGGACCAAATCACTTCCCTGTGTCCCCTGAGAGATCGCGCCATGTTCGTCGACCCTTGCTTGAAATTGCTCCGTGCGCTCGAGCTTTCCGGTCACGGTCACATTCTTACCGCGGACATCTTCATCCCAGCCCGCGATGTCGAGGCAGTAGACCGAGAAATCACTGGCGAACACCATCGCCGCGAGCTTGGCGTTTTCTGCCTTCCCCGTGACTTCGACCCGCGCGCCAAGGTTGGCCTCGATCTGGTCAGCGCGCTCGAGCTTTCGAGCATCTTCCATGGGCTCGTTCATTTTGTCTCCTCCCGTCGTAGAGGTCTCGACGTCCTCGGATCGGTCATTGTTAATCGTCGCATCTGATGATGCGTGGCGCTGGCAACCTGATAAGGCGATGAGCGCGAGCAGCGTCGTGACCTGTCGCAGAAACATATTCGATGGCATGAGCGCGTCCTCTCTCGTGAGAGTTGTGGCATGTATCATAGATGGAGTGAGACGATCTGGAAGGGGCGCCTGACGTTTTGCGGGTTGACCTGTCCCCAACGCGTCGCGATCCGGTCGTTGTAGCGAAAGTAATAGGTGGGCTCGAGCGGATAGAACCGACCCTTGCCCCCGACATCGATATACATGTCCGCGTCCTCGGGAGGTTTCTTGCTGCGAGGTTTGATCGCCAGGCAGAGGTGATCATCCCACTGCATCGCGACCACATCATCGCCTGTGTAACCCAGGATCGAGAGCATCGCCGCCATGACAAGCGAGAGCTGATCACAGTCACCGCGTTGATCCTCGAAGATCTGGAAGAGCGAGCGCAGCGGACCTTCCCTGTAGACAAACTGCGCCTGGAGCGTGCGCAGTAGGATGTTTATCAGCTCCACCTCGCTGCGCGTCGAGCGCGCCAACTCCACGAGGTTCGGGCCGAGCGCCATCGCCTTGAGCTCCTGGCTGGCGAGCCGTGCTTGCTCCCCGAATTGTAGCGTCGGGTAATATCCGACGAACTTCGCGGTGTCCGTTCTGGCGATATAGGTAAGCGAGCCGCCTCGCTCGAACAACGGCAGCTCTCGCCGCGTGCGATCCTTTAACGTGAACGCCGGAAACATCCGCTGCGTGAAGTCAAAGCCCCTGGACGGGCCTTCGATGATGGCGTCCGTATCGAGCAGTGGTTTATCTGCGCCCTCACCATTGGCGAGGCCCAGCGGTTGCTGACCATCCCAGACAAGCCACCGGAATGGGTGTTGAGAGACCGCCACGCCGTTGACCGTGCGCGTCCATGTCGTCGAGCGAATATTGGCGTTGTAACGCTTCGGGGTTCCCTCGAAGGGGACCATCAGGAGGATCTCTTTGCCACGCGATTGAGGCAGGGCGCCATAGCCCATCAGCCGCAAGAGCGCGCCGATGGCCAGCATCCTGGATTGCAAACACCAGGCGCCGCGCTTTGCTGATGCGCCGATGGTGCGCGGCGGCTCGCTACGCGATGGCTTGGCCTGGATATCACAGGCGAACACCGCGAGCCGGAAGGTCGCGTAGTCATCGAGTTGGTGCGCGTGAGCGAGCAAGGTCACGGCGTCCGCGAGCGGGCGAAGTTCCGAGAGGTTTACGAGGAAGATGTCGTCGAGGCTCGAGCAAGACTCGCTCCCTCGCGAGGGCATGACGCGAGGGAATTTGATGTTCAGGCCAAAGAAGTCGCCCTGGATCTCCATACCGTCCTCTCTCCTTGGCAGCCGCCCGGGCTGGTACGTGCAGGTTTGCGAGGTCTTCAGTATTCAGACATACTCGCTGCGAACGATATGTTATCCCACTTTGCCGGAGTGTCTGTCACCATGCGTCACGAGCTTCCTTGTTTCGCGTATGTAGCGCGCGCGCTTCCCTTTTTGTTTTGCCTGATCTTTTCCTTTGGTTGTGGACGTTGTGGTGGAACCTCCACCACGACGACCGAGGATGCGCCCCCGGAGGTTATCTCGATCACACCCGCGAATAACGCGCGCGTGGAGACAAACCCGAACCTGTCTGTTCGTTTTAGCGAGCCGATGCAACGCGCCTTCGGCGAGGTGACTGTGTCGCCTGGTGGCATCACGCTCAGAGCTGCCGATGGTTCGTGGTCGATGAATGATGAGGTTTTGACCTTCTCCGAGATCGGGCCTCTCGATCCGGGCGGCGTCTACACCATCGACATCGATACGCGCTTTCGGGACAAGGCCAACAATGAACTCGACGAGCCGTTCTCATCACGGTTCGAGGTCATCGAGACGACCCCGCCGAGGGTTTCGTCGACCGTGCCGAGTTTGGGGATGCCGGTTGGCGAAATTACTCAGGTGACCTTCGTCTTTAGCGAGCCGATGGACACCTCGACCGGGTCGGTCGAGATCTCTTCGCCGGGCGAAATCACGCGCGCCTTCTGGGAGAGCGGGACTCGTCATGTCTTGACGCTCGGTCCTCTCGTGGGGAGCACCACGTATACGCTGACGCTCGCTGATTTCGTGGGCCTCGATGGCCTGGCGCTCGATGCGCGTGATACGGAGTTCTCCTTCGAGACGAAGTTTGCCGATCCTCGCGTGGTGAGCGCCAGACCAGCCGAGGGCGAGCGTGAGGTTGTCGCTGCTGACACCCAGAGGATCGTGGTCGACTTTAGCCGTCCGATCATCGTGGCAATAGAAGACCTGTCATTGACGGATAACTTCGGGGAGTCGGTCGAGTTGGCCAAACTCGACCTCGAGCAAGACGACCGAAGGATGATCATCGAGCTTGGCAGCGAGCTCTTCCCTGGCAGAGACTACAAACTCGATCTGCGCGCGGTCGAGGGCGCTGATGGCAGCGCGTTCGATGCAAATCGCTACCTCACAGATGGCTTCCTCGACTTCACCACGACGCTCGACGAGACCACCCCTCCGCGCGTGCTCGCGACCGATCCTGTCGAGGGTGCGCAGCAAGTCTCGACGAGCCTGGCGCGCATCGATGTGGTGTTCGATCAACGCATGGACACGTCGATCACCAGCGCGAGGTTGGAGTCAGACGACGTGCAGATCGACCTCGACGGGATGTGGGATCAGGACGCGTTGCGTATCGCGTTCGTGCTGACCGAGCCGCTCGCGCCGAGCACGACCTATGCACTCGATCTTTCTGACTTGCGCAGTGATGGCGGCCAGGGCATCGGCCCGGCGCAGTCCTCGACCAACGGTATCACGCTCGATTTCACGACGCGCGAGGCTTCCGGTGAGCGTTGCATCGAGGCGCTCGGCGCCGCAGACGCGATGATGGACGCCGAGGGGCGGTTGACCTGGGTGCTCGCGGCCGAGGACGTGACTGGCCTCGACCACGACTTCTCGTGCGACTCCTCCGGTTTTGGCCCTGACGCGGTGATTCGTTACGAGAAGACCACCGAGAGCTTCTCGAATGGTGGGACGTTGCTTTCGGTCAACGCGTCTAGCTCGCGACCGCTCGACCTCTCGGTGACGAGCGGTGATTGCGAGATGGGAACGACCGAGGTTTGCCGCTCCGGGCGCACGAATTGGTCGAGCGCGCTCGATGTCGGCCCTGGCACCTACCACATCTGGGTCGCGCCAGCGCTGATCGGCGAGTCGTTCTCGCAAACCACCATCACCGTCGACGAGCTCGAAGCGTATCCTGTGGGAGAGTCTTGCGCGGCGCCATTCGACGCCAACAGCTCGAACTATCAAGCTCCTGCGACCGCGCAGGACTGGCACCAGTGGTCGCTCTCCGCGGGCAGTATTTCGTCTGTCGATGCTGCCCCCGACGAGCAAATCCGTTGCACCGCGATCGGCTCATCTGGCGTGGATGCCATCGTTGCCTTCGATAAACAGAGCGCGACCTCGGTGCTCGATGTCGAGGTGCGCGCGATGGGGCAGGGCGCTCAGGATGACCGCGTCCATGTGGCTGTGATGAATGACTGCGGTGATGTGGCGAACGCGTTGCGATGTCAGGCTGGCGACGAGGTCGGATTGGAATCCATCGAAGCACCCGCGGGGCCTGTGTTTATCGGTATCGCCCTCGATCAGGTGAACGCCAACTGGCCTGACGTCGAGGTCCTCGTGCGAGAGGTCGAGCTCGGCGCTGGCGAGTCCTGCGCGACCGCCATCCCTGCGATGCCTGGGAGCAACGCTGTTCAGGGGATGTCGATGGAGTCACGCAGTGTGCCGGGTTGTTTCGCGAGCGATGCCCCGGTCGAGTGGTATCGCTTCACGTTGACCGAGGACACCCTCCAGGTGACCTCGGATATGGCAGACGCTGGCATCGCGGTGGTTTCGCCACAGACTGGTCGAGCGCTCGCGTGTTCGAGAGATGCGACTGACAGCGGCGCGATCGATCTCCTCGCGCAGCCCGGTGATGAGGTTTGCGTGGCGATCGAGCAGGGCACAAACATCAACGCGATCACGCAGTTCGAGCTCGACAGCACGCCAGCTCCCGATGGCTCGACTTGCGCCAACGCGATCCCGCTCAGCGAGGGCGCGAACCCCATCGCGGGGACCTCCGGGCGTCGCTACAACGCGCCGGTTTGCTTGCCTGCTGGCGAGGATGTGACCTGGTATAGCTTCACCGCGACGGCGGATATCGTGCGCGTCTCAGCGCTCGGCGCGAACCTCGCGCTACGCGACGCGCAGACAGGTCGCGTGCTCGGCTGCGCAGAAGAGCGGCTCGGGCGCCGCGTCGTTGTCGGAGAGTCATTCTGCGTCGCGCTCACCGGGAGCGCGAGCGAGGTGATCCTCACCAATCAGACCTACGCCGGGGTCCAGGGGACCCCGACCAAACTCGATGTGATGCTTCCGACGCAGGCCAACGGCCAACCGCGCGATGTCACAGGAGATCGCTGGATGGTGGCC
>Ga0208061_100110_pt1 | contig 28589 bp, 22 predicted proteins | sample DeeseametaMP0555_FD_184209 | JGI IMG/M metagenome (GOLD analysis project Ga0208061, IMG submission 184209) | Marine microbial communities from the Deep Atlantic Ocean - MP0555 (SPAdes) | ecosystem: Environmental > Aquatic > Marine > Oceanic | place: South Atlantic Ocean | collected 2011-01-23 | reverse complement strand
GGGCGCCCTCTTTGTGTGGTTATGATTATGCGTCGCTGTTCATGCGTAGCCGCCGAACCTCATCGGCCACAGCATCGGGAGCGATCTCGTGCCCTTCGAGCTGCATCGAGTAGCTCGCGCGACCCTGTGAGAATCCGCGCAGCGCGCTGGCGTAGCCAAACATCTGCGCGAGCGGGACGCGCGCCTTGATGATGCGCGCGGGACCTCGCTGTTCGTTGCCAAGGATCCTTCCTCGGCGCGCCGAAAGATCGCCGATCACGTCCCCTATGTATTCTTCGGGGGTAGTGACTTCGACGGCCATGATCGGCTCGAGCAGCTTCGGCGACGCCTGCGTGCTCGCATCTCTGAACGCGATCGACGCGCAGATCTTGAACGCCATCTCGCTCGAGTCGTTCTCGTGGTAGAGCCCGTCTCGCAAGATGACCTCGACATCCGTCACCGGATATCCAGCCAACACGCCTTCTTCGGCTGCCTCGCGCACGCCTTTCTCCACGGCAGGGATGTACTCCCTGGGGATCGAGCCGCCGCGCACGGTCTCGTCAAAGAGGACGCCGGTGCCAGGTTCGCCAGGGCGGATCAGAAGATCGACCTCGGCGAACATTCCAGGGCCTCCGGTCATGCGCTTGAAACGGAAGCGATGCTCCACCTCCTGCGCGATCGTTTCGCGATAGGCGACCTCGGGTCTTCCGACGCGAAGCTGCACCTTGTACTCACGCACCAGGCGTTGACACAGAACCTCCAGATGAAGCTCTCCCATGCCGCCGAGCAACGTTTGCCCCGTCTCGTCGTCGACGCGCACCTGGAAGCTCGGATCTTCCATCGCGAGCTTTCGCAGCGCTTCGCCAAGACGAGTCTGCGCGGCGCGTGTCTCGGGCTCGACGCTCGACCACACCACCGGGGTGGGGCGATCGATCGACTCGAGCACGATGGGCGCTTCTGGATCACTCAACGTATCGCCTGTGCCGACCTGTTTGAGTCCGACCACGGCGACGATTTCGCCAGCGAACGCGCGCTCGATCTCCTCGCGCGTGTTCGCGTGCATCCTGAGCAACCTGCCCACGCGCTCGAGCTGGCCGGTGGCCGTATCGAGCACGCGATCCTTCTTCTCGAGCACGCCCGAGTAGATACGCAAGAAGGTCAGCTGCCCGACATACTCGTCGGCCATCATCTTGAACGCCAGCGCGCTAAACGGCGCATCTTCGCTGGGCGTCCTCGTCTCTTCGCCACCCGCGGCCACCACATCGCCAGCATCGAGCGGCGAGGGGAGGTAGCGCGTGATGGCGTCGAGCAGAGGTTCGATGCCGACCCCTTTGAGCGCCGAGCCGCAAAGCACCGGCACGATCTCGGCCTGCACGGTCATTGCCCGCACTCGCGCATGCAATGCGCTTATGGAGGGCTCCTGACCATTCAGGTAAGCCTCGAGCAAGGCTTCATCTCCTTCGACGAGCCGCTCGACGAGCGCCGCACGAAGCGTCTCCACCTCGTCCGAGAGTGATTCCGGCACACCTTCGCTTCGCACGCACTGCTCATCCTCGTCCCAAGTGAACGTCACGCGCTCGAGCAAATCGATCGCGCCTTTAAAGCGATCTTCTGCGCCATAAGGGATTTGCAACGCGACAGGTTCACACCCGAGGCGCTCTCGCATCTGCTCGAGCACCGCGTTCATGTTGGCGCCAGCGCGGTCCATCTTGTTGATGAACGCCATCCTCGGGACGTCGTAACGATCCGCTTGCCTCCACACTGTCTCGGACTGAGGTTCGACCCCACCGACGGCGCAAAAAACACCCACGGCGCCATCGAGCACGCGCAGTGATCGCTCGACCTCCATGGTGAAGTCCACATGCCCTGGGGTGTCGATGATATTGACCTGGTGGTCTTTCTCTTCGACGCGCCAGGAGCACGTGGTCGCCGCGCTCGTGATGGTGATGCCGCGCTCTTGCTCTTCGGGCAGCCAGTCCATGGTGGCGTCGCCATCGTGGACTTTGCCCGCGCGATGGATCTTGCCTGTGCGCAGCAAGATCTGCTCGGTGACGGTGGTCTTGCCCGCGTCGATATGAGCCATGATGCCGATGTTGCGTACACGTTCTAGGGGCGTGGTTCTCCTGGTCATCTCATCTTCTGCCTTCCCACGCCGCGTGCTTTGTTTATGCGGTCGTGGGGATGTGCACGAAACCTCGAAGAGCGCTCCTGTCCCATCGCGCGATGCGCACAAGGGCGCCTCATCGCGTGAGCATCGATGAGCAACCTCTCCTGCCTCGTCGATACATCATGAACGTATCAGCAAAGGCAGAGGCTACAGACCGACGCACATGCGGCGAGTGGCATCGCTGCTGCGAGGAATGGGGCTTGTCCGAGGTTCGTGCTGTATGTTTTCGAGATGAGGCGATGAGGAGAAGTAGAACTCCCATCGCGCTCACCATACTCGCTGTCTACCTGGGGGCAGATCACACGCGGATCTGCCAGGGAAGCATCGGCGCCTTAGCCGAGGATGCCTCCCTGGTTCAGCGAGAACTTCCGCACCACGGTCGAGACGATCGCGTGGACCGTCGCCATGGAGCCAGAAGTACGAAGCTGAATGCCAGGCCGGAGCATGGTGACTTCTCCTGGAGAGGAGGTTGAAAAGTAACGAGCGCATCGGTTCTCTTCGGTCTGCATATCTCGTGCAAACAGAGCGCGCTCTCGTGGTGGGTTGAACCTTGGCTACTTTGCTTTTATTTCACGGCGACCGATTATTTTTCGATCCAGCCGTTAAAGCAGAACTCGGTCTTTGCGGGAGAGGAAGCCTGGAACTCCAACGCGAGGTCTTGCTTTCCCTGCATCCCCGAGGTGTCGAACTCGAGCAGGTGCCACCTGTCTGTGGTGGGGAAGGTGCGCGCATCGAGTGATTCGCCACCCAGCGACACCGTCCAGGAGAGCTCGCCGGGCCGCTCTCGCTTCTTGCGCAGGCTCTCGAGCGTCCAGCCGGCACGAAGCCGCAGCTTTTTCCCGACAGCGAGATCTTTAAAAATCACGCGCGTGGTGTTCTGCGTCTTCTCCTTCCCGAAGGCGACCTCCATACAGGTTCTCCCCGAGGAGACGATCTCGCGCTCTTCGAGGCTCACGCGCGCTCCCCTGGCACATCGCCATGACGCGCGCTTCTTATCGAAGCTCTTGCACTCGGAGAGCTTTCCTTTGCTCCCATGTTCGACGCGTGCGTTACCCAAAAGATCCGCCAATTCGATCTCCCAGCGAAGATCATCTGGCACCGCGACGAGCATCACGGTCACGATGCCTTCCTGTGTCTCCTGCTCGGGCTTTGACACAGAAAAGGGGAGGGCGGCGAGCGCCTCATCGCGCCGGTCCGTGGGCGTGATAATCCAGAGGCGTTTTATCTTTTGGAGGTCTTCGGCGAGGATCGGATCGCGATGGAGCATGAACTCGCTCTTTGGCTCGAGCGAGGGAAAGCCTGTGCGATCCCATTCTGGGAAGGTGGTGATCGCGTCCCCTTGTTGGAGTTTTGGCAAAACAAAAGCCGAGGCAGCCTCCCAAGAGGAGGTCGCTTCGGCCGGTTTATTAAACCATGTTTTACGGGCGACGATGCTGCCAGTGGCGAGCAAAACCATCGCGAGCAGAGGGAGTGCGGCGAGTGAACGCTTCACGTTCAGCGCGACTCCTCGTCGCGGATGGCGCGTTGACCGCCGCGTGTGGCGATCGAGAGGCCACCGCGCTGCATGAGCTCGTCGCGCTTGTGGAACGAGGTGCTGCGGTCGGTGCGAGGCTGCATGTGGACGCCGGTGTCCATGCGGATGGCGTCACAGGGGCAGGCTTCGACGCAGAGACCGCAGACGATGCAGCGAAGCTCGTCGATGACAAACACGCGAGGATACTTCTCGATGGTGGGGTCATCGTGCTCGGCTGCTTCGATGTGAATGCAGTTCGCGGGACAGATCGTCGAGCAGCACATGCAAGCGACGCAGCGGACCTGCCCATCCTCGCGGAGCATGAGGCGGTGTTGACCGCGCCAGCGAGGCGCGTAGTGGTCGGTGCCCGACTCGGGGTACTCGATGGTGAAGGTCTCGCGCTCTTCCTTCTTGGGGTTCAAGTTGGTGAAGAACTGCGAGATGGTGACCCCGAGTCCGCGTGCGATCTCGGGGATGTAGCTCTTCTCCCAGAAGGTCTTCTGGTGGCGCTCCATGACCTTGACGTCGACCGTTCCCATAACTTCTTCTCTCTCGGTGCTATCTCGGGCGAGTGTTTTATGCTCGCGCTTTCAGGACTCTCTAAAGATAGATGCAGCGACTCAGAAAATTGCTGCAAGCAATGCGGTCACGAGCAGGTTCGCGATACTGATCGGGAGCAAGATCTTCCAGCCAAGCGTCATGACCTGGTCATAACGGAAGCGTGGCAGCGTCCAGCGCATCATGAACTGAAGCCAGACGAAGAAGAGGATCTTGGTGATCATGGCGCCGATGCGAAGGAGCACGACCGCGATGTAGGGCACGGCGATATCTGGTGTTCCGGTGGGCGCGCCGAAGTGGAAGCCGTCGCCGTAGAGCCATGGCACCTGCCAACCGCCAAAGAACATGATCGCCACGAGCGCGCCGATGAACACGGTCGCCGCGTACTCGCCGAGCTGCATCACGCCAAAGCGCATCGAGCTGTACTCGGTGATGTAACCGGCGACGAGCTCGCTCTCGCCCTCGGGCAAGTCGAACGGGCTACGCTTGGTCTCGGCCATGCCAGCCAGGAAGAAGACGAAGAAGGCCACAGGTTGCAGGAACACGCCCCACATTGGCAGGAATCCAAAGAGCTGCTCGCCTTGCAGGCGGCTCATCTCGTTGAAGTCGAGCGTGCCGTAGAGCAGGATGATTCCAGCCAGGGAGAGGCCCATGGTGACCTCGTAGGAGATCATCTGAGCCGAGGAGCGCAGGCCACCGATCAGGCTGAACTTCGAGTTCGACGCCCAACCCGCGATCGCCGCGCCGTAGACCGAAATCGAAGCGATGGCGAACGCGTAGAGCAGGCCGCCGTTGATGTCCATGATCTGGAAGTAGTTCTTCCACTCACCGCCCGTGCAGACCTCCTGGTGGTTGGCCATGACCTGGATCTGGCCGGTGCACCACTGGTCCATGAAGGGGATCGTCGCCCAGGCGAACAGGCCGGGGAGGAAGACGAGCATCGGCGCGATGAGGAACAGGAACTTGTTCGCCCCGTCCGGGATCGTGTTCTCCTTGAGGACCATCTTGATCCCGTCGGCGATGAAGTGCGGGATGCCTGTGTTTTGCAGGATCCCCGTGCCGAACAGCTGCGCTCGGTTTGGACCGAGGCGGTTCTGGATCTTGGCCGACTGCTTGCGGTCACCCAACACGGTGAGCAAACTGGCGACGGCCATCACGAAGCCGAACACGATGACGGCGATCTTGATGATGCTTATCAACCACTCTGGCATAAAGCTTCTCTTCCTTCTCTCTCGCGAGTCTTCTTTCTAAAGCCCGCGAGTCAGGGCTAACGGCGCGCTGACCTGCAATCTTGGAGGTCAGGTGCTGCGCCGATCAAATCATCCATGGTGCAGATAGCAGGGGTCACTCACTCGGCGGGAGGCTGCTCGTCAGCCTCTTCGCTTTTATCAGCGTCCTCTGCTTCGGGTGCTTCTGGTTCAGCGGGTGCATCTTCCGTCGCCTCGGCGGCTGCTTCAGCGGCGGCTTTCTCCTCGGCTTCCTTGGCAGCTTGGGCCGCAGCCTCAGCTTCCTGGCGAGCCTTCTCCTCAGCTTCTTGCTTGAGCTGGGTCGCCTCGAACATCTTCTCCTGGATCTGGTGGAGGAAGGTGAACGAGAGCGTGTGTCCCATCTTGCGCGCGAGTCGCATGAAGATTTGCCAGTCGGGCATCGAGTCGCCGTGCGGCGCGAACGCCTGGTTGAACGGCTGCGCGATCCCGTCGGTGTTGACGAAGGTGCCATCTTTCTCGGCGTGACTACAAGCAGGGAGCGCGATGTGCGCGTGCTCGAACAGCTCGTCGCCGGTGTTCATCGCCTGGAGGATAAAGAGCTCGAGCCCCTCGACGTGCGAGACAAACTCGGCGCGCTCGCTCCCCTTGATCGGCAACTCGGTGCCCATCATGTGGACGGCCTTGATGGCGCCAGATTCGAGGTCTGCCATCAGATCCTCGAAGGAGCCGATGCCTTCCATACCAGCCCAGACCGCCTCGATTCCGCGACGGTTCGGGTTCTTGTCCGCGCGCATCAGCAGGTCGTCTGCCTTGCCGTCGGCGTAGCCGTTCATGTACAGGCCAGCTTCGCCCGAGAGCGCGGACTCGTGGAACAACTTGGCGAGGTAGAGATCCTCGCAGGATGCTTGCGGCGAGAGCACGAGCGCGATCGAATCGGCCCCGTGGGACTCGATGACGCGACCGAGCTTGTCGGCGACGGTTTGCCCGACGGCGTGCCAGGTGACCTCGGCGCCGTTGTTCATCGGCTGGAGCAAGCGATCCTCGTGGACGCGCGAGTAGGTCAGGCGACCCTCGTCACACATCCAGTAGTCGTTGACCTCTGGGTTGTAGCGAGGGCGGTAGCGCTGGACCTCGTTGCGGAAGTGGTCGAGGTGGACATTGCAGCCCATCTCGCAGCCGGTGCAGACGCTCTCGGTGGAGGTCAGCAGCCAGACGCGGCACTTGAAGCGGAAGTCGCGGCTCGTGAGCGCGCCCACAGGGCACACGTCCACGGTGCAAAGCGAGTAGTCGTTGTCGAGCTCCATCCCCGGGAAGGTGCGGACCTCGGTCTTGTCACCGCGATCGATCAGCGTGAGCTCCGAGGTGCCCGTGATCTCCTCGCAGAAGCGGATGCAGCGCGTGCACAGGATGCAGCGCTCTCCGTCGTAGACGATCTTTGGACCGATCGGGTACGCCTTGACCTTGTGCTGCTTCTCGGCCCTCATGCGCGATTCCTGCGCATCGTAGGCGAAGTAGTAATCCTGGAGTTTGCACTCGCCGGCCTTGTCACAGATGGGACAATCGACCGGGTGGTTGACCAGGATGAACTCGAGCACCGCCTTGCGCGCGTGATGCACGCGCTCGGACTCGGTCAGGACGACCATGCCGTCGTTGACAGAGTTGTAGCACCCGGGCAAGAGCTTGCGCGCGCCCTCGACCTCCACCAAACACATACGGCAGTTGGCCGGCGACGAGAGCGCCGGGTGGTAGCAAAAATGCGGTACGGCAAAGCCCGCCTGGGCCGCCGCTTGCAGGATCGAGGTTCCTTTATCGACCTCGACCTCGACGCCATTGACCGTCACCATCGGCATGGATCGCGCTCCTGTTCCTTATCTCACCAGACAAGCGTGGGGTCATCTTTGACCCGCACGCTCTAAAAATCATTCACCAAAGTATCAATCGTTCGACCGCTTACGTTTCAGCGATCGCACTCGCCGCCGATCATGTTGATCGTATCGAACGTGGGGATGATATCCGCGATCATGCTCCCTTCGAGCAGCTTGTGGATGCCGCCCATGTGGATGAAGCTCGGGCTTCGCACATGAACCTTCCACGGCTTCCCCGTGCCGTTGGAGACGATGTAGAAGCCAAGCTCCCCGCATCCTGCCTCCGTATACGAGTAGACCTCGCCAGCGGGCACCTGGATCCCCTCGAAGACGATCTTGAAGTGCGCGATCATCCCTTCGATGGAGTTGTAGACCTTCTGCTTCTCGGGAAGCATCACGCGAGGATCATCCGTGTTGATCGGGCCTGGCTCCATCTTCTCGAGCGCCTGGTCGATGATGTACACCGACTGGACCAACTCTTCCATGCGAACCAGGTAGCGATCGTAGTTGTCACCACGCGTGCCGACGGGGACCGTGAAGTCCACCTCGTCGTACTTGAAGTAGGGGTGGTCCTTGCGCACGTCGTAGGCCACGCCCGTCGAGCGAAGCATCGGCCCCGTGTAGCCCCAGGCGATCGCCTGATCGGACGTCAGGATACCGGTGCCCTCCATACGGTCGAGGAAGATGCGGTTGCGGCTCAAGAGCTTGTGGGTCGTGGCGTGGATGTCCATGATCCTCGCGCGCGCCTTCTGCCACATCTCCTCGAAGTTCTCGGGGAGGTCATCCTTGACGCCGCCCACGCGGCCATAGCTGACCGTCATGCGCGCGCCCGTGACCGCCTCGACGATATCCCAGACCAACTCGCGCCCCTCGAGCGCGTAGAGGAAGGCCGTCATCGCGTTGAGCTCGAGCGCGCCTGCGCCAAGGCAGGTCAGGTGGTCCGAGAGCCTCGAGAGCTCGCCCATGATCGTGCGAATCCAGTCGCAGCGGTCGGGCACGTCGATCTCGAGCAGCTTCTCGACCGCGAGCGCGTAGCCGAAGTTGTTGAGCAGCGGGCTGACGTAGTTGAGGCGATCGGTGTAGGGGAAGGCTTGCGTCCAGGTCTTGTTCTCGACCTCTTTCTCGAAGCCGCGGTGGAGATACCCCACCTCGGTGTCCGCCTTGATGATCGTCTCGCCATCGAGCGTGAGCGTGAAGCGCACCGTGCCGTGTGTGGCCGGGTGGCTCGGGCCCATTTGCAGGATCATCGGTTCGGAGTGGATGTCCTGGTCGATCGTATCCATGAAGTCTTGTGCCATCTTATCTATCTGCCGCTTGCTTGTGCTTTTGCCGCCAACGCGTCGTTGACCGCTGCCCTTGATGACCGCCGCTCTGCAAAGAGAGAACCTCTCCTTACAGAGACATCAGGTTCAGTAACGCTCGCGAGAGCCCTTGGCCTCTTCGTCCTGGACGTACTCCTTGAACTCCTCGACCGCATCCCGTTCTCTGGCGCGCAGCGCCACGCGGGGCTGCGATGCCTGCACCGCATAGTCCTTGCGCAGCGGGTGCCCCTCGAACTCTTCGTAGAGCAACACGCGGCGAAGATCCGGGTGCCCTTCAAAGTGCACGCCGTACATGTCGAAGACCTCGCGCTCGAGCCAACCGGCGATCGGGTAGATCTTGTGCAGTGAAGGCACCTTGCAAGACTCCTCCTCTACCAGCACGCGCACCAGGAGCTGATGCTTGAGCTCGATGCTGTAGAAGATATAGACGACCTCGAAGCGCGGCACGCGGTTGAGGTAGTCCACCGCGGTGATGTCGCGCAAGAGGTTGAGCTTTGCGCCCGCGTCATCGCGCAACGTCTCGGCGACCTCGAGCAAATGCTCGGGGCGAATAATCACCGTGTCGTTGCCAAGACGGCTGTGGCTATCGACCACGGCGTCCTTGTGCTTTCTCTTGACCAGGTCAATGAGCTTCTTGGCCATCGCTTCTTACTCTCTGCTCGGATCTTTCAGGGCTCGCGCCTGTTCAAATATCGACCTTGCGGAACAGCGGCTCGGCATCCTCGATGATGCCGCCATCTGCCTCGCGCTGACGTCGCTTCTCCTCGTAGGCGTACTTGAGCCAGGGCTCCTCTTCGATCTTTGCCTGCAGCGCGAGCAAACCGTCGAGCACCTGCTCGGGCCTTGGAGGACACCCTGGGATGTACACATCCACGGGGATGATCTTGTCGATCCCTTGCACCGTCGCGTAGTTGTCGTAGAAGCCACCCGTCGAGGCGCAGACGCCGAACGAAATCACCCACTTGGGCTCACTGATTTGTTCGTAGATGCGCTGCAGAAACGGCGCGAGCTTGTGGTTGACCGTACCGACCACCCACAACAAGTCCGCCTGACGCGGAGAGAAGCGGGGGATCTCGGCGCCAAATCGCGCGATGTCATAGCGCGACGCCGCCGTCGCCATGTACTCCATCCCACAGCACGCCGTGACAAACGGATACTGGAAGAGCGAGTGCTTCCTCGCCCAGTTGACCGCGTCCTCGAGTTTGGTGGTGAAGACGCCTTCTGGATTGATCTTATGCTCTAGTCCCATTCGAGACCTCCTTGCTTCCACTCGTAGACGAGCCCGATGGTCAGGATCATCACAAAGATTAACATCACGCCAAATGCATACAGGCCATGCCCCATCACATCATTTTGCTTCCACGCCACTGCCCATGGGATGACAAAGATTGTCTCCAGGTCAAAGAGGATGAAGCTGATGGCGATCATGTAGAATTTGACGCTGAAGCGCGTCTGCTTCGGGCTCCCGATCGGGTTCGAGCCCGACTCGTAGGGGAGCGCTTTCTGTTTGGTCCGGTTTGTTGGGCCGAACCCGCTCGCCAGAAACGATATGGCGCCCGCCACCACCAGGCCTAACCCGATGAAAAGCGCCAGCGCTGCATAATCTGCGATTTGCATCATGACGTTGTCTTGACCTTGCTCCCCTCTTGCCTGTTGCCCGAAATGCCGCGCCCTGAGTCGCCCGCGTGAACCTCTTCTTTGGACTGCCTCCTCGCCTCGCTAGCGTTCGCTAACGCGCCGCGCACATGGCGCTCGAAGGTTGCTCCGTGAGAGAGGTGTCTCGCCGGTGATTCCCCTGTGGGTGAGCTTTCGGGTTCGTGCCGAGGGGGTTCGTGATCTTGTTTCACGTGCTCCCTTCTCAGGGCGTTCTTTTTGGCCCTGGGGAGACACGGTGCGTGATTCCTTATCTCGTGCTCGAGATTGTGTGATTCGTGCCAGATCGACCTCGTCGACCCGGACTCACCCAATGGGATGCGCACACAGTCTCGGACGGTTCACCTATCACGCGCGATAAGCCAGTGTCAACGCGCACGAGTCCCACTCTGGCGGGTGTTCGGGAAGTTCTCGTTTTCCCCTGCTTCATGGCGCTCTGCTGGCGGCAAGAAAATATGAAGGGGATGAGGTTTAAACCTCATCCCCTTCACCTTCCTGGGTGGCTCGCTTTATCTCTCAGACAAGCTGACGGTACACTCCGACAACTTTTCCGAGGATCATCGTCTCGCGTGCTTCGTGCGCGTGCACATAGATAGGCTCCATTGCCGAGTTAGCCGGCTGCAACCTCACACGCTCTCCCTCGCGGAAGAGGCGCTTGACGGTCGCCTCGCCGTCGACCATCGCCGCCACGATCTCGCCATCGCGTGCGTCTTGCTGGCGCTTGACGAAGATGTAGTCGCCATCAAAAATCCCGTCCTCGATCATCGAATCACCACTGACCGTCAGCGCGAAGATGTCGCTGCTGTCCGCGCGGCCGAGCATCCCCTGGCCAATCCGAAGGATGTTCTCCGTGTTCTCGATTGCTGTGATCGGCAAGCCCGCTGCGATGCGGCCGACCACCGGGATCTGGTAGACATCTTCCATGTCCTCGTTCGATGCGCCGACGCTCGAAAACGTCGTCTCCTCGATGAGGTCGCCGTCCTCGTTGCGCAGTGGCTTCAGAGCGCGGGATTTGGCGTCCTTGCGCTCCAGGTAGTCCTTGCGCTCGAGCGCCTTGAGGTGATCGTTGACGCCATTGGTGGACTTGATCCCCATGTGGTCGCCGATCTCTCGGATGGTTGGTGGGAAACCGTGATCCTGAATGTGGTCGATAATATAGCGGAGAACCATCCGCTGGCGCTTGGTCAACTTCTTGGGGGTTGTCATCGCTTGGGTGTCTCCAGTGTGAGCAGCCTTGCTGTGTTGACGGTTCGAGCGCCTTTTGGCCCAAACTTCGTCGCCCGTGAGGTTGGTTTTTTTAAGAAAAAACCAACCTCACATCGCGTCTCGTCAGTGAAACTTCTTTGATATGCCAAATCCCCAGGAAGACTGAATATTTGGCAAGACCCTGATCATTGTGCAGGGGTGAACGAATGTTACCCTACTGAACGCCTGTTGGCCTGTCAAGTTTGCGAGCCTTGCTCGACTCCTGGGTTTAAGATGGCACCTATTGATAGGGATCAGCGCCTGCCCAGGAAGGCTCCTTTGGCAAGATTCCTTCCTGTAAGAACCTTCGCGCATCTGTCACCAGTGATTCTGGTGGTGTGCCCGAGTCATCGACCAGCGGCGCCTGCGCGAACAGCACGCCTGGCTCCGAGCGCAACCACCCGAGCTGCTGCTTGGCATACCGCCGCGTCGCCTGTTTGATCGCTTCGAGCGTCTCTTCCAGTGGTTCTTCCTCGAGCAGATGCGCCTGCATCTGTCGGTAGCCAAGGCTTGAGAACGGCTGGCAATCCGTGCCGTATTGTTCGTAGAGCGCGCGGCACTCCTCGATGAGTCCATCCTCGATCATCTTATCGACGCGCGCGTTGATCTGCTCGTAGAGCTCCTCTCTCGGTCTCACGAGCGCGATCTTTAGCGCGTTGTAGTTTGGCAGCTTGAACTGATGTTCGCGTTGTAGGTCGCTTAACTTGCGACCCGTTTGCTCGAAGATCTCGAGCCCGCGTGAGATCCGCACCAGATCATTGTGATGGATCTTCTCGGCGAGCTCCGGGTCGACCTCTTTCAACCTCTCGTGCAGGTGCGGAGTGCCGTGTTCGGCGGCGAGTGTTTGATGGCGGTCGCGGATCGCCTGGTCTGGCGCTGGCGCTTCGAGCAAACCGTGCACCAGCACGCGCAGGTACATGTTTGTCCCGCCGACCAAAAGCGCTTGCTTGCCTCGCGCATGAATCTCACCGATCACGCCCATCGCGCGATCCTTGTAGTCCCCGACGTTGTGCGGTTCATCAGGCTCGAGGCAATCGAGCAGGTGATGCGGGATACCCGCGCGCTCCTCTTCACTCGCCTTTGCCGAGCCAATGTCCAACCCCCTGTAGATCTGGACGCTGTCGAGGTTGACGATCTCGGCGTCGAGCAGGTTCGCGAGCGCGAGGCTCAGGCGCGTCTTGCCGACACCCGTGGGGCCAGCGATGGCGATGATGCGGGGGAGGGCGGCGAGCTCCTCGGGGGTCGGTTCGTGGATCTGCATAAGCTGCTCTTTGTTTCTGGCGCGAAGACGCGGTTTGCAGCAGGCAGGGTAGGGGAGGTTGTCACAACGCTCAACGGCGCTCGAAAGATTCCTCCAACTCCTTGAGCTCCATGCGCCAGTACACCGGGCGACCGTGGGGGCAGTTCGCCGCGAAGTCGATGCTGTCCATCTGTTCGAAGAGCGCGTAGCACTCGTCGTTTGTCAGCGTCGTCGGGCCACGCACCACCGAGTGACACGCCATCCTGCTAAGGATGGCGTCCATCGCCTCGTCCATGCGGTTCGTGCGTCCGTGATACGCCAGATCATCGATCGCCTCGCGCACAATGCGGTCGATGTTCCCCTTGGTAAAGATCGCGGGCACGCTCTTGAGCACGTAGGTTTGTCCGCCAAAGTGCTCGATCTCGAAGCCAGCTTTCTCGAAGAAGTCGATGTTCTCACCGAGCACCTCGGCGCGGATCGCGTCGAGATCGATCCTCTTCGGGAAGAGCAGCGGTTGGTTCTCTTTGTGTTCTGTGGCGAAGATCTTCTTCAAGCGCTCGTAACCGATGCGTTCGTGCGCGGCGTGCTGGTCGATCACGACCATCGCGTTGGCGTCCTCGCACACGATGTACTGGCGCTTGAACTGCCCGATCACGCGCAGCGAGGAGAAGTAGCCGCCTTCTCCCTCGCGTCGGGCGATGCGCTCGATCGGCGCGTCCTCTTCTGTTCGAGGTTGCTGTGGCAGCGGCACGCCTTCTTCATCGACATCGACCGAGATCGTCGGTGGCGCGCTCAGAGGTTGCGCGCCGCGCATCGTGAACCCTTGCTGTGAGGGCTCCTTTGTCTCGGGCATGTCGCGGTAATTGACCACGCTCGGGGCGAGCCTGCCATCGAGCTCGGACTGTCGCCTGTGGCGCGCGTTCAACGGCTCGAAGGTCGCCATCCCCGGTGACACGTAGCGCTCTCGCCGAGGTTGCATATCAGGCCCGGAGGTCAGCGAGCCCGCGGCATCATCACCTCCCTTTGCCCCTTCGCGAGGTTCATAACGCTGGATGTTGCTCTTGAGTTGGTAGGACTTTGCCTCGTGCTTGACCCAGGGGGTCTCGGCGAGCGCGTCGGCGATGGAGTGATAGACCGCGCGATAGATGGAGTTGGTGTCGTGGAAGCGAACCTCGGTCTTTGCCGGGTGCACGTTGATATCGACCATCTCGTGGGGCACATCGAGGAACAGCACCACCGAAGGATAACGGCCCTTCTCGAGCAAGGTGCCATAGGAGCCCTTGATCGCGGCGCGCACGGTGGAATCACTGACGTAGCGCCCGTTGACGAAGGTGTAGATGTTGTTCGGCGTGCGCTGCTTGTGCGAGGGCTTGGAGTAATAGCCGCGCGCGACCACGCCGTTGACCGCAGGATATTCGTAGGTCGGGAAGAGGTCGTCGTAGACCTCTCGGCCGAGCACGGCGAGGATCCTGTCCTTGAGATCGGCGACCTCCGGCAGGTCGAGGCGAACCTTTCCATCACGGCGCAGGCGGATACGCACATCTGGGCGGCTCAATCCCATCCTGACGAGGCTCTCCGTGATATGGCGCGCTTCCGTGGCTGGTGTCTTGAGGAACTTGAGCCTGGCCGGGGTGTTAAAGAACAGCTCCGAGACCTCGATCACGGTGCCTGCGGCCATCCCTGTGTCCTCGACAACCTCGACGTTACCGCCGCGCACGACGATCCGCGTTCCCTCGAGCGCGCCATGAGGCTTGGTGCGAAGCTCGAAGTTCGAGACCGAACCGATCGATGGGATCGCCTCGCCGCGAAAACCCAACGTCCCGATGCGAAAGAGATCCTCGACCGACTGGATCTTGCTCGTGGCGTGACGCTCGAGCGCGCGCAGGGCATCCTCGCGCTCCATCCCGCAACCATCATCCTCGACGCGCACCATGTCGCGGCCGCCGTTGTCGATGGTGACCTCGACGCGGCGCGCGCCCGCATCGAGGCTGTTCTCGACGAGCTCCTTGACCACAGAGGCGGGGCGCTCGACGACCTCGCCAGCCGCGATCTGGTTCGCCAGCTCTGGCGGCAACACTGCGACGCGCTTTGGCTCGCGCGCGGCGCTTTCTGCCGCCGTGTTGCGGTAGGTCTCGGGTTTGCGCTCGGAGGTTTCTGGGGGTTGTTGGTCTGTCACGAGATGAGTCCTCTATCTATGATCGCAAAACACACGCGCTCATCGAGCAGTTTAGGTGATCGAAGCACCCGTGACGACCTCGCGAGCGATCGTATGACATATGAAAATGTGCTTTCATTCCCCAGGCTTCGCGCCTTCGCGTCAAACTCAGGGGGCGTCCTTGGCGCACCGGAAGCCGACGTCGAAGAAGCCGAGGTTGGTGCTCGCTTCGGCCGCGCGGTTCGAGACGCGCGAGAAGGTGATGTCCTGTCGCCAGCTCCCTCCGCGCACGACGTGACCGCCGCCGACCTGGATGCTCTGGTAAGGATCGGTGAGCGGCGCCTGTGAATAATAGTTCGACGCGTACTGGTCGAGCACATACTCGGCGATATTGCCCGCCATATGGTGGAGTCCGTAGTAAGAGACGCCGTTGGCGGTGCCATCGACGACGTCGAGGCATGCTTCGAACCCGCTCTGACAACCCGCCACCACGCGCGAGCCATCCTCGGTGTTGCCCCAGGGCCAGATGACCTGGCGAGGGTAGGGGCCGCGCGCGGCCTTCTCCCACTCTGCCTCGGTCGGCAACCTCTTGCCGAGCCATCCGCAGTAGGTTTGCGCGTCAGCAAAGCGCACGCAGGCGATCGGTTTTGTCGCGGCGCTTCCTGTGATCGATTGATTCTGCGGGCAGCCGTTGCCCGTCACGGGGAAATCGCACACGCCCGCGTTAAAGCAGGCAAAGTACTGCGCGCGGCTGACCTCGGTGCGGTCGATATAATAGGGGGACAGATCGACAAGATGGAGCGGTGACTCGTCCTGTTGCGCGTAAGGATCGCCCTGTCTGGCGCCCTGAGCAAAGGTTCCGCCGGGGATGTAGACCATATTCAGTTGGGGCGGCACGCTGGTGTTGACGCAGCCCTCGTCCACGCGACGGTCACAGTCGTTATCGATGCCATCACCGCAGATTTCGGCGGGGAGCTCGCATACTGGCGAGTTGCCATCGCAGCTCGTGGTGCCGACGACCGCCTCGGTTCCGCATGCGCGGAAGCAGCGCGAGCGGTTATCTGTGAGCCCATCGCACGTGTCATCCTGGTTGTTGCACAGTTCGATGTCCTGATAATCACAAGCCGACCACGAGCCCTCGATGCATAACTGCACGCCGCTTGCCGGACAGCTCAGGTTGCAGGTCTGCGCCAAGACAAAGCCGTTGTCATCCTCGTCCGTCTCGCCATCACAGTCATTATCGACCCCATCGCACATCTCCGCGCTCGGCGTCGTGGTCTGCACGCAGCTCAGGTTGCCCGACACGCACGCCACGCGTCCTGGCGCGCAAGGCCCTGGGAAGCCTGTCTGGCAGGCGTCTCCCTTCTCGGGGTAGGTGTCGTCTGCGCGGCCATTGCAGTCATTATCCTTGCCATCACAGATCTCGGTGGTCGGGCCGACTCTGCCCTCGCACTCACCCCATCGTCCCGAGACACAACGCCGACGTCCAGCCTGACACTCCCCTTCGGTGATGCCGCATTCCTCTTCTTCGCCCGCGGTGCAATCACACGTTTCGCGATCGACGAGGCCATCACAATCATTATCCCGGTTATTGCAGGCGCGCGGCGCGCCCGGATAGACGAGCTGGTTGGTGTCGTCGCAGTCACGTTGCTCGAGCGGGCAGGTCGGATCGCTGGCGAAGCCATCCCCGTCGCGATCCGTCTCACAACGTGGTGGCGCAGGCGGCATATCGACGGGCGAGGGCATGTCTGTTGGCTGCGGCGTGTCCATATCCGCAGGTGGCGATGGCATGTCCACGCCAGGCGTCACGCCCATGTCCGAGGGGTTGTTGTTGGGGCCAGCGTTCGTGCCGTTGTTTGGCTCTTGCAAGGTGCAGACGCCATCGACGCAGGCTTCGTAATAGAAGCAGTCATCGCTGCTATCACAGGGGCTCTGGTACTCGGAGGGACTAAAGGAGCACCCGCACAGCGCGAGCAGCAAAAGACAGAGCGGCGCTGTTTTCATACGTGCTGAGGTCTTCGTGGTGATTCTGGACAGCATCGCGCTCCCACCATTTGTGGCTTCGGTAACCCAGGATAAGTCTTCTTTTAGAAGAGCTTGCCTGCGAGCCAGAGAGAGATCAAATCCATGCTGACGGCGACCGAGACATGGATCGCCACGCCGAGCCAGATGCTGCGGGTGAACAGTGAGAGCGTCCCGAGCGCGATGCCCGCGAAGATCGCCCCGAGCGTCTCGGGCATCGGCTTGCCAAAGTGGATCATGCAATAGGGCATCACCGCGAGCAGCACCGAGTAGTAGCCAAACCGCTGCTTGAACGCGTGCACCAAGAAGCCTCGGAAGAAGAACTCGAGGCTCAAAAACTGTAGGACGTAGGCGATCTCCCAGCCAAAGAAGTCGAAGAGGCTGCGGCCCGCCTCCTTGTAGAAGGGGTAGGTGCGCTGGAAGCTCTCGGTGTGCCCGACGACAAACAGCGCGGGCAGCACGATCAGGAACATGCTGACGTAAATCCAGGAGTGCTTCATGATCCCCCTCACGGAGAATCCATAGTCCCGGATGCGCTTTCGCATCACGAGCTTGATCCAGATAAACGGCAGGAACATGTAGGTCAGGACGGTGATGCCGGACCAATACCAGAGGCGATAGAGCCTGGCGTACTTGCCCTTGGTGAAGATGCCAGAGAGGAACCCCTTGGCGTCGTCCATGAACAACGAGAAGAGCGGCTCGAGTGTGTTCCAGTGGCTGCTCGAGCCATAGTAATCCTGGATGCTCAGGATCACGCTCGCCAGGATAACCACGCCAAAGATCTGGAGATCGATATGACCCTTGGGGCTCGCTTTTCTGTAAGCGGTGGTCTCTTGTTCGACGCGGTCGACAGAGTCGCGAAAGGACCCGATCCAACCGCTGATTTTCTCCTTCACCATCGCGGTTCGCCTCATGAAGATGGTTGTTGCGCGGGAGGCATCCTCCGCTCTGGCTTTGGCGCTGTCAACGACTGAAGTTTCTGGCGCGCCGAGGACTCCGGTGTGCTCGTGGTGTCAGCGGCAGATGTGCGATCTGGTAAAAAATGGTTTCGTCGAGCGCGCAACTCTTTGTTAAGGTGCGCCGTCATCCTCGCCCGGCGCCTGGGATTAGCCGGGTGATTCCCATGGTCTCAAGGAGTCCACTGAATGAAGATCGAGGTCGCAGAACATATCGCATCACTCAAGCCTTATGTCCCAGGAAAGCCGCTCGAAGAGCTCGAGCGCGAGCTCGGGATCACGGGCGCCATCAAGCTCGCGAGCAACGAGAACCCGCTCGGCCCATCGCCAAAAGCGATCGAGGCGATCGAGCGGGCGCTCCCCACGCTCCAGCTTTATCCTGACGGCGCGGCGTTCAAGCTGCGCGAGAAGGTCGCCGAGCACGTCGGCGCCAACTTCGATGAGATCGCCACCGGTAATGGCTCGAACGAGCTGCTGACGTTGATCGCGCGCACGTTTTGCGTGCCCGGAGATCACGCCGTCATCAGCGATTACTCCTTTATCGCATACCGCGTCATCATGGGCGCCGAGGGGATGCGTTGGGACTCTGTCCCGACAAAGGATGATTTCGAGACGGACATCGACGGGATGCTCGCGCGCGTGACCGACGAGACGCGTGTCCTGTTCCTGGCAAACCCCAACAACCCCACCGGGACCTATACGAAGGAGGGGGACCTGAGGCGTTTGCTCGAGCAAACGCCCGAGCATGTGATCGTGGTGGTCGACGAGGCCTACCACGAGTACGTGCAGGCTCCAGACTACACCTCGGCTCTGGAACTTCGCGGTCTGCGCGAGCGCCTCGTGGTGTGCCGCACCTTCTCGAAGATCTATGGTCTGGGAGGTCTGCGCGCGGGCTTTGCCGTCGCACCCGCCGAGATGATGGATTACTTGCATCGCGTGCGTGAACCGTTTAACTGCAACGCGCTCGCGCAGTTCGGCGCCACAGCAGCGCTCGATGACGTGGATTTTGTGAAGCGCTCGGTCGCCGTCAACGAGGCGGGCCGCGCGATCATGACCGAGGGGTTGAACGCGCTAGCCGATCAGGGCGTCAGCTTCACGCCGAGCCAGACGAACTTCCTGCTCGTGCACTTTGCCGACCACGACGCGCGCGAGATCTATGACAGGATGTTGCGCGAGGGTGTGATCGTGAGGCCGATGGCAGGTTATGGCCTGAGTGATTCGCTCAGGATCACGATCGGAGACGAGGAGCAATGCCAGCGTTGCCTGAGCGCGCTGTCTGCCGCGCTAAAGTAAAGGGAGATTGAGGATGAATCAGTCCAGTGACAGGGCGGTCGTGATCGCCATCGATGGTCCAGCGGGGGCGGGGAAGTCCACGATCGCGATGGGGGTGGCGCGCGCGCTCGGGTTCCAACTCATCGACACGGGCGCGATCTATCGCACGGTGGCTTATACTGCGCTAGATCGCGGAGTGGACCTCTCCGATGGCGAGGCGCTCGCGCAGATCGCGCGCGAGCTCGACTTTCGCTTCGAGCTCGCTGCCGGTGGCAAAAAGAACCTGATTTTCTGCAACGGCGAGCAGCTCGGTGATGAGATCCGCTCGCCGGCGGTGAGTCAGTCCGCGAGCAAGGTCTCCTCCAAGCCCGAGGTTCGCGCGGCATTGCTCGAGCTGCAACGCTCGCTCGGTCGCGCGCGATCCTCGGTCCTCGAGGGGCGCGATATCGGCACGGTGGTTTTCCCTGACGCTGACCTCAAGATCTTTCTGACCGCCACGGCAGAGGAGCGCGCCAGGCGTCGCACGATGCAGATGAAGGAGCGCGGCGAGCAGGCGGACTACGCCGAGATCCTCGCCGAGATCCAGGAGCGCGACGCGCGCGATATCCAGCGCGAGCATGCGCCGCTCAAGCAGGCCGATGATGCGGTCGCCATCGACTCCACCTCGCTCGGCATCGGCGGCATCGTCGACAAGATCGTGGCGCTCGTGGCCGATTGACGTCGCGCGCCACTGGTCCGTGTCGGAATGTTGAAATAGTCTGCAAAACAGATGCATTCAACATGAGCTAGCTGTTCCCCCGCTTATAGCTTCCCCCGACACGAGGCACTTCCTGTGACAAGGCACCACCCGCGTTGGCGTCGCCTCTTATTCGCCACCTGCATACTTCACCTCTGCGCGATCGCGTCGTGTCATCGCGGCGAGGATCCGCAGACCGACGAGATCAACTGGATCATTCGCGGCGATGCGAGCGGCTTCTTTCAAGGGATGGGGAACATCTCCTGCAACATCGATCCTCGCGATGCCTACGGTCGCGTGAGCGGGTCGTATCTCGAACTCGTCATGATCTCGGGGAGTGAGAATGAGACCACCGAGCTCTTCTCGAGCACCTTCCTCATCACTCAGATCGGCGGCTTCGATGATCCTGTTCGTCGGACGTCGGCTGGCTTGCACGCCTACTCGTTCGTCAAGGATACCGCCCCCGATTCTCCCTCGCTCCAGCTCTCATCTGTGGCGGCCGAGTACGAGTTCGGGCACCCCGTGACCTGTGATGGGTGCTCGGTTCCCTTGCGCGAGGTTTTTATCCATAAGCTGCGCATTCCTCCGCAGACCTTCGACCATCCATCTCGCGGCAAAATCGAGACCGGAGGTTACGTCGAGGATATTCGCCTTGTTTGCTACGACAACATCGCGTTCGAGGAGGCAAATCGATGAAGACGTCCTCCTTATGTATGTCGTTGCTCGCTGCGCTCGCGCTTTTTTCCGGGTGTAACGAGGGCGGTTTGCTCGAATACGAGCCTTACATCAACGTCGATGGCGAGGAGTTCTCGGTTTATGATCTCGAGCTTAACGCCAGGCCAAAGCCAAGCCAAAACCTCGACATGCTCTATGATGGCTACGCGCTAAAGCCGTTGGTGAGCTTGCACTGGGTCGACTCGGGCGGCGCGTACCTGTTGTTTCAGACGCGCGAGGGGCTCGACGAGAAGCTCATGCCGGTGCCCAGATCTCCGCTCCAACTGCGCGCGATATACGAATCAGGTGGCGAGCGCTTCGAGCTTCCCGTGCCGACCTCACTCGGAGAGGATCTCGCTGAAGCGCTCGACCGTGGCTGTGGTTTTCTACAGACGGACACCCCGAGGCTGCTGGCGATGCAGTGCGATGGCGACATCATCCGCCTCTTGCCTGAAGCCGACGCCTGGGAAGAGGCCGCTGCTGGCGTCGACCCCGAGAATATCAGGATCGTGACTGGTGAGGTGGTCGTCCTGCACGGCGGCATGGTGATCGCGGATGGGCGCCGCCGCGATGTGTTCGAGCTGACCTCGCGCCTGGGCGCGAATTCGCCCGAAGAGAGTTGGATCGGCGTGGTGCGCGACGCGCGCATGAGGGTGTTCTACAAGCGCGGCCTGGAGCTGTGCTCGGGGGTGATTTCTTTCCTCGATGATACGGTCGTCGAGGATGGCTGCGTCGGGGCCGAGGTCCCCGGCGTGACGTTGGTGCATTCAGGAGGCAGCGTCGACAAGTCGGTCTTCTTCGGGGAGGGCGGCACCAACGGCGTCGAGCGCGGCGCGCTCTTTTACGCCAGGGTCTCCTCGGGAGGTGGGGTGAGCATCGTCGGAAAGCCTGGTGGCGAGCCGAGTTACTTGCCTGATTTCGAGCAGAGATACCCGCAGCTCGATGTGCTGATCGGCGAGAATAAAATCGGCGTGAACACTCCCTCGAGCAAATATGACATCGACTTCGTGGAGGTCTTCGATTTCGACGACGGGTGGGATTACGAGCGCTTGCCCGAGCGCAGGATCGTCGGTCGCTGTGATCTGACCTGTCCTGATGGCGAACCGCTCAAGGTGTGTCGCTGCCTCGGGGGAAGCGCGAGAGCAGACGCCGCGATGCTCACATACGCCAGGCCTGACGCGGTGTGGAAGATCATGCGCCGAAACTATGACGCGAGGTCGCGCGTATTCGCTCAGTTCGAGGAGAAGGAGAAGACGGTCATCACGCGCGATCCGGCGCGCACCTTCGAGCCCTACGAGCTGCCTGGGCCGGAGGTCACCATCGCCCTGCGCGCCAGGACGCTGCTCCCTGGCTATGCGCCATCGGGTGATAATGACTTCTACGCTTACGGCGCGTGCGCTCGGGTGGTCGATGAGGATGGCGTATCCGTCCCGACCACGCCGACCGATATCACGATCGATATCCACACATCCTATCGACTCGAAGTGTCAGGCTGTGAAGTCCCCGATGGAGGAAGCTCCTGGGCGCCAGTGGAGGTCGCCGTCGCGTCGTATATCGAGCGAGGGGATCACGATCCATGGTCGCTCGACGGTGTGCCTTTTGTCAGAGGAAACCCTTTCTATGGGGAGTCTGACGCGGTGCATGTGGTCGCCGGCGCGAACGGAGCGATGCTTGTCGGAGATGCGACAGGCTGGCACCTCTTGCGCGCTGTGGAAGATGGAGCGCTGGAGTCCTCGATCGTGGATGATGCGAGCAGCGTGGCGCCAGCGTTCGTGGGCCATGGCTTGTATGTTGTCCTGGCGGGAGGAGAGGTCTTGAACGCCTCCACGGGGGCGAGGGAGAGCTTCTCGATGACAGGTGTGCAGGATCCCTCGAAGCTTCACGCGCACGCTTTCGGCTCGCTGTACTCTTACCAGGATGAGGCGGGGACGCGTATCTGGTCTGTGGAGGATGGCGCCATCGCGTTGCTCGAAGATGTGAATCATCCTCCCGAGGTCTCCTTGCTCGATGTCTCGTCAGGTGCAGGTGTCATGTTGTTTGGTTCGGAGGCATCGCTCGAGGTTCGCGTTGCTGGTGGCGAGATCCTGGAGTTGTTGCCTCCCGTGGCGAGTGCGGTCTCGGGCGATGCTCACATCGATGAAGGGGGGCAAGAGATCCTCGCTCGATATGACTCGGGCCAGGAGATGATCCTCGTGCACTATCACATGCCACAGATGGCAGGCGCCGAGGTCGGTGTTCGAGAGATCTACCGCGGAGAAGCGAGCGCGTATGCGTTCGATCGTGTGACGGGGCGGGTGCTCATGCGAAGCGATGCTCCTCGTGGAGAGGAGACCTACAACACGACGGTCGTGTATCAGCCAGGGCTCCCGGACGAGCGACTCGTCGTGCCCGAGGCGAGAGCGCAGGCATTCGCCATGGATCGCTCGCGCGTGTACTGGGCGCAGGGGTACATGGATTCACTGAGGGTGCGCTCGCTCGATTGGGGCACGTTGGAAGCGCGTGATGTGGAGCTCGACTTCGAGCCGAGCTCCCGGCCAGAGGCGATCACGCTCATCGAGCGCGACGGTGTGTTCGCCGGGGTCAAGTTTGGCGACTGGTATCGAGCGCGCGCGGGCGCGCTCGAGCGCGCCTCCTGGCATGGCTTCGAGCAGTTCGATACGGGCAAGACCATCCGCTACACGATCCCGCTCTCGAGCGGGTTGGGGGCGACCATTTACACGCAGACGCCCGAGGCCACGGGGTATGATTCTCGTAACGCGTTGATGATCGGAGCGCGTGGTGAGGAGACAAGGGTCACGCTCGAGCGCGAGGTCATGGTGTTCGATCCGGGGTTACCCTCGGACATGATCTTTGCCTATTGGAGCATGCGTCAGGAGGATGTGACGGGGGACTTGCTCGATGCTCCCTGCGTGTTGTTGCCGCATCCTGGCGCGCCCGAGGGCGTGGTCTCCGAGGTGCCTTCCTGGGTTTGTTTGCGTTGAGCGAGGTGTCTTCTGTGGACCACCAGGTGGTGGCCCGCAAAAGTAAGGCGCCGCCATTTTTCCCGACCTGGTGCAAAAAGACACCCAGGGTGGGAAAAATGGCGGCGCCTTACTTTTGCTCGGCGATGCGGTCGTGTCGCCGTTATTTGCCGTTGATAAGCAGGCGCTTGTCGCCGATGTAGACGATCTTGTCCTCGACGAAGACGGGGTGTTGCGCGTCGGGGTTGAGGCTCAGGATGTCGTTGTGGAGCACGCCGATGAGCATGATCTCGTGCTCGAGGCGCAGCTTCTCTTGCAGCACCTTGAAGGTGAGCAGCTCGCCCTCGATCATGCGCGGCGGCATCGGCGAGGTGTAGATGTTGTTGCGCGTTGCCAGCAGGAGGTCGTTGAGGATCGAGCCGACGCCAGGGTTCGAGGCGGTGTGCGCGAGCAGTGAGTTTCCGACGAGCGCTGTCGCCAGGACCTCGTCGGCGCCAGCGACGCGTGCGTGGTCGACGTTCTCCGGGTCGAGGATCTCGGCGCAGATGTGGAGCGGCCGGTAGCGATCCTCGGAGAAGGTCTGCTCGATGCGTCGGATGGTGAAGATGGTCAACACGGTGGTCGCATCGCGCGAGGATGAGTTGACGCTCGAGCTCGAGGTGTCCGAGATGACGACGACGGTGCGCGCGAACTTGGCGCGGACCTTGTCGTACTCGTTCTCCTTGGTGAAGTCGCCGTGCACGAAGATGTATTCGGGGGGCAGGCTCTCGGGCCGATTGATCGGCGCGAAGATGATGATCTCTGGGAGCTTCTTCTGGTCGACGTACTCGTGACGCAGCTGCTCGAGGAGCATCGGGACGTTATCATTCCAGCCCGCGATGATGATGTGGTCTGCGATCGAGGACATGCGAACACGCTCCATCTGAAGGGGGATGAGGTGACTGACCAGCGTCGAGCTGATCACGCCAGCGAAGAGGGCGATGACGAACATACCTGAGATCATCAACCCGGCGCCGATCACGCGCCCACCGAGCGTCGTCGGCGTGATGTCGCCAAAGCCAACGGTGGAGATCGTCACGATCGACCACCACAATGTATCACTGAGGCCGTTGACGTTCTCGTTATGACCGTACTCGGCGAAGAAGAACATCACCGCCGAGAGCAGGATGTTCACGATCACCACGCCGAAGGCGACCGAGAAGAGCAGGGTGTTATCACGCACCGCGCCCGCCAGGACCTTGAACGGGTTGTGGTAGCGGAACAATCGGACGGATCGAAACAGGCGCAGCAGGCGCAAGATGCGCAGCGAGCGCAAAAACGGCACCAGCGGCAACAGCGCCAGGAAGTCGATCAATCCCCATGGCGAGAGGATGAACTTGATGCGCGACGCGATGAAGTAGCGCGCGGCCTCCATCGAGGTCAGCCTGACTTGCGTGGGCTTCCAGTCGCGGATCACCCAGAGGCGTCCGATGTATTCGACCAAAAAGACGGCGAGGATGAGCCGATCTGTGAGCTGGAGGAGCTCGGCGCGTGCCTTGATCTGGCCGGGGTCGATTGTCGGGAGGACGAAGGTCTCGTAGAGCAGCAGGCCCACCGAGAGGAAGATCAGGATGGTGATAAAGCCGAGGAAGAGACCGTAGCGGTCATCTTCTGGATCGTTGAGGATATGCCAGACTTCGTCGCGAAACTTGGACATCGGCAAGAACTCGCTCGAGGGGCAAACGCGTCAGGCGTAGACGGGTTTTGAAGGCGTGAGAAACTCGCTCAGGCTGACGAGTTGTTCGATGCTGTGAACATCCTGTCCGAGGAGCGGGACGCGGCGGAGCGCGCCAGCGCCAAGCTTCTTGGAGAGGTCTTCGATGGCGTCCTGGTCGCGAACAGCGAGCCTGGCGAGCATCTTGTAGGTGCTCGCGAGATCCTTTCGCAGGGCGTCGAACTGAGCGCGATCTATGCTGTCGAGCCCCTGCGCGTTTTTGGCCAGACCTGCGATGGCGTCCGCGTCGACCTTTTGCAGGTCATCGGGGTTAAACGGCGGGATCACGCGGTTGATGATAAAGGCTTCGGCGCGTTGTCCGAGCTCGGCGAGCTTCTCGTGGAAGAAGAGCGCCTCTTTCATCCTGCGAGGATCGGCGCTCGTGATCACGAAGAAATGCGTCTGCTGATCGCGCATGATGTAATCGATCATCTCGCCGCGCGATTGCAGCGCTTGCTGCAGGAACTCGAGGGTCTCGAAGAACTCGGTGAGTTCTGTGACGAACGTCTCGCCAAAGATCCTGCCGAGCAGCTTCAGGACGATCGAGCCAGGATCGAGCACGCGTCCAAAGAACCCGGCGCGTCTGTTGGGGAGGAACCACTTGATGATGCGCTCGTCGAAGAAGGTCTTGGCGCGAGAAGGGGTCTCCAAAAACTCGAGCGCGTTCTTTGTCGGCGGCGTGTCGAGCACGACGAGGTCGAAGTAACCGCCGGTGTAGAGGTCGTGAAGCTTGTCGAGCGCCATGTATTCTTGCATGCCATGGAGCGTCGAGGAGAGCAGGCGGTAGATGTTGTTGTTCTCGGCGCGCTCGAGCGCGCCGGGATCGGGCGCGTACTTTCGCACCAGATCATCGAGCGTCTTCTTCTGGTCGAGCATCATCGCCCAGAACTCGCCGTCACCGAGCGAATCGGGGACTTGCTCGAGGTTCTCGCGCAGGTCGATCTGTTGCGGGGTGTTGGAGAGCTCGCTCAACCCGAGGGAGTTCGCCAGGCGCTTTGCCGGGTCGATCGTGAGGACGATGACCTTTCTGCCCATCAGCACGCCGCGAAGCCCGAGCGCGGCGGCGGTCGTGGTCTTGCCGACGCCTCCTGGGCCGCAGCAGACGATCAGGCGCGCTGACTCGAGCAGCGGCGCGATGGGGTCGTGGATGGTTGTGGATGCGTCGCTCACGTCATCTCCGTTCTGGCTCGCGCACGCGGCGAGCCCTGCAAGAACCAAGGATCGAACAGGTCGTCGTTTTCAGGAGGCGAGCTCGGTGTCGCCTCCCCCGGGCTCTCCGCACAGGAAGTCTGCCACACGTTCGATCACGCGTAACCCTTCTTTCTCGTAGAACATCGGGATCTCGATGATCGGGCTGGCGGTCTTTTGGCCGAGCAGATCGATGTAAATCAGATCGCGCTCGTACCAGTCGAGCGCGAGGGCGTTGCCCTGGATCACGCGAGAGAGCGCGCCAGCGTTGGCGAGCTCTTCTGGCTTTTGCGCGGGTGTGACCTTGCGCAGCGCGCCAAAGACCTCGTCGTGTGTTTGGCCAAAGGGGCGCTCGTGGACCATGTTGAGCATGATCATCGAGAGCTTGCGTTCAAGGTTCTCCTCGATCGCCTCGGAGAGCTCGATGGTCTCGTTGACGGGCATCTCTTCAGGCAGGCACACCGCGAGGATGGCGGTTTGCCTGGTGTCCTCGATCTGGTCGGCGAGCTCCTGGCAGATCTGCGCGAACCGGCCCACGCGCACCATCCCGTTCAGGGTCTTTGGCACGTTGAGGAAGGTCACCGCGTGACCAGACGCGGGGAGATCCACGATCACGTGATCGTAGTAAGGGCGCGTGCCTCGCGTCTTGTCGAGGTAGTAACGCACCATGTTTAGGATGCTGAATTCGTTGACCGAGGGCGCGGCCTTGAAGAAGACGCGCGCCACGCGGTTGCCGATCACCGAGCGCGCCACGCGATCGCTCGGGACGAACTGCTTGATGGCGTGCACGAGCGCGTCTTCGGCGTAGAGGTTGACGACCTCGAGGCCGTCGAACTGTTTGACCTTCTCGATGTTCGAATCCGAAAGGGTCAGCGAGAAGAGGTCCGCCATCGCCGAGTACGTGTCCGTCTCGACGATGAGCACGCGCTTTCCTTTCCTGGCGAGCGCGAGCCCGAGCCCTGCAGTTGCTGTACTTTTACCGACGCCGCCCTTGCCTGTGATAAAGATGAGGCGTTTGTCCAGGAGGTCGTGGAGCATGTCCGTCATGAAATCGTCGCGCTCGTTCGATAGTGGCGAGAGGGGTTCAACCTAGAGGGTGCATCGATAGCACAGATCTGCCCGCCTGCCTACAACACCCGTCACGCAAAACCTCGGCCCCCGGTCGCCAAAGACAAATCGGCCAAGGGCAGGGGGCTCCTTCTCGCGCTCTGCGAAACCTGCGCCACGAGCGAGACGCCAACCGCATGGAAGATAAAAAAGCCCCGCTCGAAGTCTCGAGCGGGGCTTTTCGGGGATGTCTCGAAGCTTGTTGGCTTTATATCAAAGCCGGGAGCCTCGGGGGAGCAAGGCGAGGATCACTCCTCGTCGCCCATTGCTTCTGCGAGCTTGTCCTTGAGCAAGTCGCCGAGTTGAGCGGTCGCGCCGCTGTCGTCGGAGTACTCGCGAAGGCGGCCGGTCTCGGAGCGGCGCATGAAGCTCTTGATCGAGAGCGCGATCTTGCGCTCCTTGGGGTCGACCGAGATGATCTCGACCTTGTGGTCTTCGTCGACCTTGACGACCTGCGAAGGATCCTCGATGCGCTCCTGAGCGAGCTCGCTGATGTGGATGAGACCTTCGACACCCTCTTCGATCTCGGCGAAGGCGCCGAAGTCGGTGAGCTTGGTGATACGTGCGTCGACGATCTTCCCTGGGGGATAGCGCGACGGGATGGTCTCCCATGGATCTGGCGAGAGCTGCTTGATACCGAGCGAGAAGCGCTCGTTGTCGACATCGATGTTGAGGACGACAGCTTCGACTTCCTCGCCGCGCTTGTAGAGCTCGGAGGGGTGACGGATTTTCTGCGTCCAAGAGATGTCGCTGATGTGCACGAGGCCATCGATCCCGTCCTCGATACCGATGAAGATACCGAAGTCGGTGATGTTGCGGATCTTGCCGAGGATACGCGTACCGACAGGGTAGCGCTCTTCGAGCAGGGTCCATGGGTTGGGCTCGATCTGCTTCATGCCCAGGCTGACCTTCTTGTCGCGCGTGTCGAGCGAGAGGACGACGACGGTGATGACATCACCCTCGTTGACCACGCGGC
>Ga0208061_100109_pt1 | contig 28592 bp, 18 predicted proteins | sample DeeseametaMP0555_FD_184209 | JGI IMG/M metagenome (GOLD analysis project Ga0208061, IMG submission 184209) | Marine microbial communities from the Deep Atlantic Ocean - MP0555 (SPAdes) | ecosystem: Environmental > Aquatic > Marine > Oceanic | place: South Atlantic Ocean | collected 2011-01-23 | reverse complement strand
TCGCGGCTCGACGCCCCTGCGCCGGTGCTCGAGGCGCTCAACGTGCACGTCGTCGGCGGTTTGACCGGCGACGAGGACACCTGGGAGCGTTGCCTCTGCCCGATTTACACCGAGGCGGGCGACGCGGTCGAGGCGGTCGTCATGGCCGTCCCTTACATGCACGAGAGCAGATTGGGCGTGGTCACCGCGGGTCTAAAGCCGATGGAGATCCGCGACTCGATGATCGACAAGTTTCGCGGGCTCTACTCGAAGATGGCAGACATCGCAGAGGAGAAATACCCGGATGTCCCGCTCCTCACCACGGGCCACTTGACCTGTTATCCAGATGGAAAAACGGACGTCGAGGGCGCCTATCACACGCCGATTCACTTGATCGAAGCGCTGGGTAGCTTGCCGCCAGACATCTTTGATCTGCGCTACTCGTATGTGGCGTTGGGGCACGTGCACCAGAAGATCGAGATCGCTGGCCCGAACGCCTGGTATCCAGGGTCTCCTATCCCTACTGATGTGACCGAGTCCCGCACACCTCGCCATATCCTGATCGTGGATGTGGACCCGAACAAGCCGAGAGCGCACGCGACCGTCGAGGAGGTCGAGGTCCCGGCTTGGCGACCTGTCTTCGAGATGTTTGGCGCGCCAGAGGATCTCTTCGATCGCATCAAGGACCTGGAGTGGGAGCAGGAGCTTCGGCCCTACCTGTATCTGGATCTCCACGTCGAGGCGCCGATGCCCGATGGGATGATGAAGCTCGACGAGGTACTCTCATCCTTCGACACCGGGCAGCGCCCGAGGTTGGTGCGTTTTAAAGAGACGCTCGTCAACCCGAACAACTTTGGCGGCGTGGATCCTTCGGCGCTGCGTTCGGTGCCGCTCAACGAGCTGACGCCGACGGATGTGTTCGAGAAGATGTATTTGATCAAGCACGGCCAGCCTCCCACGGACGAGATCCTGACCGCGTTTATGTCGCTGCTCACCGACGAGCAGCTCGAGGAGATGAAGGAGCGTCGCGGCGGCACCAAGTGATTTTTGATGAATCGCGTCGCGCGCTCCAGAGCCACGGAATGGGACGATGAAGCTCCACAAGGTCAAGACACTCAACCTCAACTCGCTCTATGGCGAGCACGTGATCGACTTCGAGAAGGATCTCGATCAGGCGTCGCTGTTTTTGATCCTGGGTCAAACCGGGGCGGGCAAGTCCACCATCCTCGACGCGATCTGTCTCGGGTTGTTCGGCGTTACGCCGAGGCTCACGCGCGCCACGGGGCGCCCCGAGACCGACGCGCGCCATGTCATGAGCTATGGCACCGGGCGATGCCGCGCCGAGGTTCACTTTAGCCTCAAGAATGCGGATGGCGAGCGCCACCACTACCGCGCCGTCTGGGAGTGTCGTCGCGCTTATGAGAAAGCGAGCGGCACGCTCCAGGACCCGATCCGCAGCCTCTATACGTATGACGAGGAGGGCGAGGAGAAGCTCATCGTCAGTGATAACCGCCTCAAGTACTTCGAGCCTCACTTCGAGGAGATCCTCGAGGGGATGAGCGTGGAGGATTTCCAGCGCAGCATTCTGCTCGCGCAGGGCGAGTTTGCCGCGTTCCTCAAGGCGGACGAGGAGGTGAAGGCGAGCATCCTGGAGAAGCTCACGAGCACCGACGAGTATAAATTGATCGGGCAACGCGCGTCGGCGAAGCGGCGTGACGTGGAGCGCGATCTCAAGGATCTTCTCGCCAAACTCGACGGCCTACAGATCCTCGATGAGGAGGACGAGCGCGAGCTTCGCGAGCACCTCGCTGATCTCGAGGGGGCGCTGGAGCTGGCACGCGCGGATCTCGAGACCACCGAGGCTTGCATCAAGTGGCTCGAGCGCCTGAGTGAGATCGAGGAGGAGAGCAAGCAGATCGCGCAGGCGATCAAGGAGCGCGAGAAGGCGCAAAAGGATCGCCAGGAAGACCTCGCACGCCTCGAACTCGATCGCGCGTGCAGACCCGCAGAGCCCACGCTCGAGAAGCTCGACGAGGTGCGCGAGCAGGTAAAATCACTGCAAGAGTCGCACGGCAAGCTCGAGGAGGACGCGAAGTCAGCGCGCGAGGCCAATGAAAAGGCGGCCAAAACCCTCGGCGAGCGCCAGGAGGCGCTCGTCAAAGCTCGCGAGGCGCTCGAGAAGGCGCGGCCTGACCTCGAGAGCGCGCGAAACATCGTCCAACGTCAGGAGTCCGCCAGCAAAGAGCTCGCGCGCGTGAAGACACGCGCCGAAGAGAACACCGAAGCTCTCGAGGCGCTCGCCGCCAGCGAAAAAGAGCAGCAAGAGGCGCTGGCCGCGGCCGCGAGCGCCGAGGAGAGCGCTCGCGCAGCGATCGAGGATGTCGATGGCGCATCGCTGCTCGATGGGGAGCTTCGCCTCGAGGTGCTCGCGGCCAAGGTAACCCACTACGCCGATGTGCGCGCTCGCGTCGAACGCGCGCGCTCGAAATGTCAGGAGGCAAAGGAGAGCGCGAGCTCCGCCAAAGCAAAGCTCGAGGTCGTCGACAAACAACTCGAGGAAGCCCGCGAGCGCGTCGCGCCGCAACGGGACGCGCTCGCTGCGGCCAAGGCGATGCTCGACGAGATGCTCGAGGGCACAGCCTCCTCGGCGCGTCGTCGCGAGGTCCTCGAGCACAAGCTCGATGACGCCAGAGAATCACTGATGACGTTGGACGAGGCGCTCAGGCTGCACGAGCAGTTGTGCGAAAAGCGTCTCGAACAGGCCAACAACAAGCGCACGCTCTCCTCTCAGGAGCGCGACATCAAGGCGCGTCAGAAATCACTCGAGGTGCTGGAGAAGCAGATCGGGGAGCAGCGAGAGAACCTCGAGGGGATCTCGATCGGGTTGCGCTCGGTCGAAGACAAGCTCGTGCTCTCGGATCACCGCAAGAACCTCGACGAACACGAGGCGTGCCCGCTGTGCGGCAGCGAGGACCACCCGCTCATCGCGGAGCAATCGCTCGACGAGGTCGAGGCGCAGCTCGAGTCGGATCGAGAGAAGTTGGTCGGGCGAAAGGAAGCGCTCACCAAACAGGTCACCGAGACCAACGATGAGATCCGCGAGGCGGAGCTCGATCTTGCCGCGCTCGAGAGCGCCAAGGCCAACACCGAGGCGCGCCGCACGGGCCTGCGCAAGGAGCTCGACAAGTTGCTCGAGCGCTACAATGGCGCTCGCCATAGGATCGGGTTTGTCGCCATCGAGATCTTCCCCGGTTCGAGCGAGGAGCAGAGCAAACTGCGCGATGGCCTCGTCGTGCAACGCGCCGACCTCAAACGCGAACAGGATGATGCCCGGAGCGCGCTCGTGAAGCTCGACGAGTTGGTCGAGTCCTTCGAGGGCGCGCGCGAGGCGTTGCGACTTGCCAGTGAGAATCACCAGAAGATCGAGGTCGAGCAGGGGCAGCTCTCGAGCAAACTCGAGCTCCTCGAGGCGTCGCTTCACGAATCCAGGGGTCACCTCGCCGAGGTCGAGGAGCAACGCGATAGCGCTCGCGATGAGCTCGCATCCCGCTTCTCCAGAGCAAAGATCTCGTTGGGAGAGGATCCCGACAATCCAGACTTCAAAGGCGCGCTCGAGCGCGCCCGCGCTCTGCGCGGGCGCTACGAGCAGGCGATGGAGAAGCTCGACCAGGCCAGGAAAGAAAAGGAGCGCCTCGAGAACGAGCGCGCGCGCTCGATGGAGAGGCTCGAGGCCGCCAGGTCCGAGCAAGCGCGCATCGACAAGGAGCTCGCCAGCCGCAAGGAAGCCGTCGAGGCGCTCGAGAAAGAGCGCGAGGGGTTGCTCGATGGGCGCGCTCCCGAGGACGTGCAAAAAGAACTCGAGGAGGCGATTTCGAGCGCCGAGAAACAGCAGGTCGAGGCGCGCGAGGCCGCGAGCGAGAGCAAGTCCAGGCTCGAGCGCCTGCAAGGTTCGCTGCAAGAGAAGACCAAACAACTCGAGGAGCAAAAGAGCGCGCTCGAGGAGCTCGAGCAAAACCTCACATACCTCGAGAAAGAGCTCGGCAAGAAAGAGGCAGCGCTTCGCGAGTCGCTGCTCTCGAAAGAGGATCGCAAAAAGCTCGAGGATGAGTTCGCCACCTTCGAACAAGAGATCGCCGACGCCAAGCGCGAGCAAGAACGCCTCGCCGCGCAGATGGAATCGCATGGCGAGCAGCGCCCCGAGGACGAGCGCCTCGATGAGTTCACGCCCAAGAAGTGGGAGAAGGAGCACGCGCGCGTTCGCAAGGAGGTCGACGAACTGCTCAGCGAGCGCGGCGGCTTGACGCAACAGGTCGAAGCGCAGGAGAAGGCAAAGAAGCGCAGCGAACACATGCGCGAGGAGCTCGACGCGCTCCAGAGCGAATACCGCGTCTGGGAGACGATCCACCGCCTCATCGGCACCAAGGACGGCGAGGGCTTCAAACAGTTCGCGCAGAGCTTGAACCTGCAAGAGCTCGTCGATCGCGCCAACATGCGCCTCGATCGCCTCGCCCCGAGATATTCGCTGGCGGTCGCGGTCGGAGATCAGGGCGAGCCAAAGCTCGACTTCGCCGTCATCGACCACCATCAGGCCGATGCTCATCGCCCGCTCACGACGCTCTCTGGCGGCGAGACGTTCCTCGTCTCGCTCGCGCTCGCGCTCGGGCTGTCTGATTTCCGCCGTGTGGAGATGCCTGTCGAAACACTCCTCCTCGACGAGGGGTTCGGCACCCTCGATCAGGAAACGCTCGATGTGGCGATGGCGACCTTGCGTCAGCTACAACAGGAGAGCGTCCAACAGATCGGTATCATCAGCCATGTCGAGAGCCTCAAGGAGCGCGTCGACACACGCATCGTCGTCGAAAAGCTCGGCAACGGTCGCTCCACGCTCTTCGTCGAGAGCGCCAACGGACGACACGGGCTCGCCGTCCTATAATTCTGACTCCCAGGCACACGTCAGAGACCGCGCGACGCAGAGCGCGAGATGTCGTCCCGAGTGATAGCGCTGGTGGCCGAGCAACCGAAGGGGGGGACCCGTTCCCCGACCTGGTGCACATCACCACCCAGGTTGGGGAACGGGTCCCCCCCTTCGGTTGCGGGCGGAAGGTTGTCGGTTCGCGGGCCGAGACTGGAGGAGTGATTTGCAAGACTTCGAACATGACTTCGAACATGGCACCGAGCGCCATCGCGAAGCGTCACTTTGTCTGAAGCGTTCGGGGTTGATGACGCTGTTGTCAGACTTTGATCCCATATGGGCGGGGACGATACCGATCGATATCGACATCGAGGACAGCGACATCGACGTGATCTGCGAGGTTCACGACATCGACGCGTTCCTTCACATCTTGGAGGGTCATGTCAGCGACTTCGAGAACTACCGATGTCAGCGAGCCATCGCGCAGGGGCACGAGTCCTGTGTGGTGAGCTTCACGTTCGATGGGTTTCTCTTCGAAGTCTTCGCGCAACCATTGCCCACGCGTTCTCAAAATGCCTACAGACATATGCTCGCGGAGCACCGCTTGCTCGAGCGCTACGGTGAGGGGCTTCGGAGCATCGTTCGCGCGCTCAAGCGCGCTGGCTTGAAGACCGAACCCGCGTTCGCGAAGGCGCTCGGGTTGGACGGGGATCCTTACCTGATATTACTCGAGCTTGGCGATCTCGATGATGACGCGCTCGAGTCCTTTTGCGCCGAGCATCCTCTTTGTTCGAACCTTTGATAGCTGATACCCTGGGCGCCTCACACAGACAGGAGATCGCGATGCAAGGTCGAGGGGCGCCTGAATCCACATCCGGGCAGCAAGTATTGAAGACGAGCGCCAGTGACGCCGGAGGTTGGGGCTGCGCCGTGATCGCGTTGATCTTTCTGTTGCTCGGCGGCGCGCTCTTCATCGCGGGCTTCTTCGCCCAGGATCTTATCGATGCCTGGGGCGGAAACGTCATCCAACATGGCGGCACTCCCGGGATGCCTCTCTATATCCTGGGCTCCATCTTTTGTCTGATCGGTGGTGGTTGGATGGGGGTCGAGGTCATCAGCGCGGTGAACCGCAAGTCGTGAGCGCCACGCCGACAACCGAGAGCGCCAGGTTGTCTTCACCTCGGGTCGGTGATAAAGACGTGACCTCGCTGACCTTGGTGATGTCTAGACAAGAGGCGCATCCTTGAAGAATAGCTTGCTCAAAGGAGCATTCTGGCTCCTTCTCCTCGCGTTGTGTTGGCCGCATGCTGCGACCGCGCAAGAAAGAGGGCAGGGCGCGCTGAAGTCCTTGCTCGAGCGCCCGACCGAGGACAAGGGCGATGACATCACCATCGACGAGCCGGATTCTTGCATCGAGCAGCCGCTCGGTGACGGTTGTCGCGTGGTGCGCATCGACGCCGTGATCATCGAGGGGCTCGGCCGCACGCAACGCTACGTGGTGATGCGCGAGCTTTTATTCGAAGAGGGCGACTACGCCTCGATGTCTCAAATCCAGGAGAGCATCACTCGCCTGCTCAACCTCGGGTTGTTCCGCGAGGTTGACTGGCAGCTTATCTCCAAGAAGGCCGAGCTCGTCGACGGCCAACCTCCCGAGCAAAACCCGAAGCGACCCGCGCGCGTGCTCAAGATCCGCGTCGACGAGCGCTGGACGCTGTTGCCATTCTTCACGCTCGTCCAGGGCGGCGGCCTGACGCAATTTGCCACCGGCGGCAGTGATATCAACCTCTTTGGCAGGTACCTCACCGCGGGCGTGCAATACGATCGCCTCGGCCTCAACGAGACGTTCTTGCAGCCAGGCGGCGCGGCCAACTCGTTCGTGGTCTGGTTCCAGGACCCCCGGTTCCTCAACTCGCGAACCTCCGCCGGCATCGACCTGTGGCGCATCACGCGCCTGCGCAGCATCTACGAACCGGATGGAACCCTCGAGGGCGGCTTTAGCCTCGAGCGAAGGATCGCCATCCTTCGCTTCCAGCGCGAGTTCAAGCGCTGGCTCTATGGCGGCCTGAACTTCGAGTGGATCGATGATGGCTTCTCCTATGATTTCATCCCCGAAGCCACGCGTGAAATTCAACAGGATAACTTTGGCGGGCTCCCTTCAGGAGGCCGCGCCATCACCGCGCGCGGCAACATGCGCTTTGGTCGCGTGAACCGCGATGACTTCTACTACGACGGCTGGTCGCTCACCCAATGGTTCGGGCACACGGACAAACTCTGGGGCTCCGACTTCCGCTTCTCGCAGCTCGAATCGATCCTGGTCGCCTACAAGAAGATTCCCTTCCGAGGAAACCTCGCCGCGCGCGTTCGCCTCGGGTTCACCAACACCGAGCAGATCCAGTACCTGTATTATATGGGTGGGCTAAACCGCGTGCGCGGCTATCGCGATTCACAGTTTCGCGGCAACAGCTACTGGGCGGTCAACGCCGAGTACCGCGTGGCGCCTATTGCATCACGTTGGTTCGCGTTGCAGATGGTCGGCTTTGTCGACAGCGGCGCGACCGCTGATTCGCTCAACCCGTTCATCGAGCTCGACGCGGCATCTGTCGGCGGCGGCGTGCGCATCATCTCGCCCAAGATCTACGGCTTCGTCGCGCGCTTTGACTATGCTTATCCGATCATCAATGGCGCAGGCGGCGCCTTGAGCTTTGGCGCGCAGCAGTTCTTCTGAGTATACTCTCTGGTATTCGTCGTGAAGATCATCGGGAGCTGGTTGCAGGAGCGCAGAGGATGGAACCCGAGGAGTTGAGGGAGAAGACCTGGTTGCCCGTGGGCATTGTCCTCGAGGAACGTTGGGTTCTTGGAGAGCCGCTCGGTCGCGGAGGTTTCGCCAGCGTCTACGAGGCGCGACACCTCAAGCTCGGCCGCCGCGCCGCGGTCAAGGTCCTCGACCTCCAGGCGAACCCCGATGACCTCGCGATGCTGCACGAGCGCTTTCTGCGCGAGGCGAAGCTCTCCTCTCAACTCGAACACCCGAACGTGGTGCAGATCCTCGACTTCGGCCTCTATGAACACAAGGGCATGGAGAAGCCGTTCCTCGTCATGGAGCTGCTCGATGGCCATGATCTGGAACACGAACTCCTGAGCAATGGCACCCTCGCGCCAGCGCGTGCGAAGTCCCTGTTTGCTGGCGCGCTCGATGCGCTCGCTGTGAGCCACGAGGCTGGCATCGTGCACCGCGACCTCAAGCCCTCGAACCTCTACCTCGTGCATCCTGGTAAGGAGGACGAGCGGCTCGTCGTGGTCGATTTTGGCATCGCGCGCGCCTTCGAGAGCACCGAGGCAAAGCTCACAGCCACCAATCACTTTACCGGTACCCCCGCATACCTCGCGCCCGAGTACATCAGCGAACAGATCGTCACTCCCGCGCTCGATGTCTACCAAATGGGGCTGATCATCACGGAATCACTGACTGGGAAGCCGGTGGTTCAGGCGAGCGCTCCGCTCGGGTATCTGGTGGCCCACTGCAATGGCCAGCAAAGGATCCCCGAGTATCTGGAGAACACCGGCGTGGGCAAGGTGCTACGACGTGCTGTCGCTGTCGAACCGACCGCGCGCCCCGCAGACGCGCGAGCGCTGCGCCAGTCCTTGCTCGACAAGGACTGGGAGGAAATCCAGGTCGCTCACGACGAGTACGTCGCCAACCTCGACCCGACCCTCCCCGATATGGAGTGGGACGAGAACATGACCTTCGATGAGGGCGTTGTTCCAGGTTCATTGCAAGCGACGACGCCCGATAGCCCCGATGAAATCGAGGCAAAGGCGACGCTTGATTTCGAGGAGAGGCAACCTCCGCCCGAGACGCCAGCTGCGCCGTCCCAGGACCTCGACATCGATGCGCCCATCCCCGAGAAGGCGGCGCGTCGACCTGTCGTGGCAACACCGCCCACACCTCCCGAGGTCTCGAGCAACTCCAACGGAGTCCCCGTCTGGGTTGTGGGTGTTTTGATGGTCGCGTTGGGGATCGCCATCGGAGTGGCTGTGATGTCCTCGACGCGCGCGCCCGATCCTCCTGCAAATGCGAACTCGGATAAGGTCGAGCAACTCGCGAAGGCGACCACATCGACGCATGAGAATAACTCCAGCGTCGAAACCAATGCGAACGAAACGCTGGCGACTGCGACCGTGCGACCTCCAGAAGCGCCGACTGGCACGACGGCCACCACGAATACGCAGACGGCTCCTTCCGAAACAAGCACAGCCGCCGATAACGCAGAAGCTGTCACGACACCTTCTACAAGTGTTGGCGCCAAGGCAAAGGTTCCCTCGTCGAGCGCGCGTGTCGCTCGTGGCCCGGAACCTGTCGAGTTGATCAAGATCGAACCTGTCGATGACAAGCTCGCCATGGCCAACAGCACCAACAAGCTCGTATTGGGCGAGGCGCGAAGAGACCGCAAGAGCTTCATCAACGCCATCCATCGGTACAGCTTCCAGGATGTCCGACTCGCCGCGTCATTCAACGACGTGTACCGCCATTACCGGGGCGCTGCTTCTTCACTACGTAAAGCCGCGAAGATGGGGCCAGCCGACAAGGTCTTTGACGCGAACGCGAACGCCATGGCGAGCGCGCTCGATGACCTCGGCGTGGTCTTGAAGGATGGCTACGCTTACAGGATGGAGGTGGAGCCGACGGGGAAGGTCGATCCTTTGAAGCTGCAAGCGCTGGAGGAGCGCTACAAGGTCGCGTTCGCGGCCTTCGAGAAGGCGCGTTCGAGTTATGCGAAGGCTTACTACAACCTGGAGATCCAGACGCTCGAGGCGAGGTTTGCCAAAACGGATGCTCGCCGCACTCCGTTGATGCACCACTTTCATGGCGCGCTGCTCCATTCGTCACGCGCGCTGGCGTTGGCCGATGCGAGCTCGAAGCCTGGTCTTGCCAAAAAGAACCTGAAGCTCGCGGTAGAGCACGCCGAAAAGTTCGCCAGATTCGACCTCAAAAAGGAGCTGCCCGACCTCTCGGCGAGCGCGCGAAACTCGCTCTTTAATGCGCATCGCGGGCTCAAGGCGGTGAAGAAGCAGATCGAAGAGTTTCGCGCGCTCGAGGCGAGGACGCGCTTGCTGTCTGCGGACAAGGCCGAGCAGATGATCGCCAACCAGTGGTACATGCTGCATATGGCGAGGATGGTTCAGATGCGCAGGTATTATAAGCGCTCGCTCTGAGCATCGGCGCGAACATCTCGCTCAAGGTTCGGGAGCATCCTCGCCCACGCGTTTGTCGAACGTGTCGTGCCCGAGCAACCATTGATACGCCAGATAACTCCCGATCACGCGCTTGGTGTAATTGCGCGCCTGGAAGTAGGGGATGTCCTCGACCCAGATGGCGATGTGGCGATCCTTTGCTCCTCGAAGCCAGCGCCGCGCGGCACCTGCGCCCGCGTTGTAACCTGCTGCCATCACCGCCGGGTGGGAGTGCAATCGGTCAGCGAGCGTGAAGAGGTGGTCCGTCGCCACGCGGATATTAATCTCCGGGATGATGAGCTTGTCCGGGGTCGCCGCTCCGTCGATATCACTGTCATGGTCGAGCGCGGTGGCTGGCATCAACTGCATCAGCCCGAGCGCGCCTGCGTAGCTCTCGATATCCGGGATAAAGCTCGACTCCTCGCGCATGATCGCCATCGGCAATTCGGGGCGAAGCACCGCGTCGGCGGGCTTGTGTTGCTTGGCCTCGGCGGCGACCGCATCGAGGACAACTTGCTTGAAGGGATTTGGCCAGGCGATCTCCCAGCGCAGCGCGCGCCCTTGCTCGGGCGCAGCCCACGGACGCTTCGAGATCTTTCTTCGCGCGATGTTATGGCTTAACGGGAAGTTGCCCTGTTGGTGGTAGAGCCAGGCGAGCCGCCAGAGCGCCTTGCTCGATGGCGAGGTGCCGCGCGTGCGCAGTTCTTCGACCTGAGCGGCCCATCCATACATACCGACCTCGGCAAGCATGGCCGCGTCGCTCTGCTGCCACTCTTCGTCAAAGAGCCAGGCGAGGTCTTCCTTCGAGGTCGCGCCGCGCGAGAACGAGAGGTCCTTTTTGTCGACCCCCATGCGATCGAGCGCGAGCCAGGCCATATAGCCATAGAAGCTAAATGGATAGGCACGCCATGTCTCGAGGTAGGCTTGCCTGGCCTGCTTCTTTTGGCCGAGCTTGGCGTGGGCGTATCCCTGGAAGTACTCGAGGCGACCCTGGCTCAGGTAGTTGTCATCGTGGTCTGGCAGGTCGAGCTTGGAGAGCTTCGAGAGGAAGGTCTTGAAGTCGCCCTTGCGGAAGTCACCTTCGAGGACCTCCCAGACAAGCTCGTGGACCATATCACCGCCCGGGTATTGCTCGAGCGCGCGCTTCATGAGCGCGACCTCTTCCTCGCCACGTCTGCGTGAGCGGGCGATCCGCGCCAGATAGAGCAGGGCGTCATCGGCGTGTGAGCGTTCGGGGTAATCCTCGAGGATCTGTTCGAACAGATCCTTCGATGGCGCGGTGATGCCGCGATCGAAGTTACGCTTTGCGACCGCGTAGAGGCTCCTGATGCGATAGTCTGCGAGCTTCGCGTCGGTGCATTTCTTCGCCACGCCGAGGTAGATGTCATCGCTATCTTTTCGCAGCTTGCGAATGCGATAGGTCGCGCGTGCGCGCCGAAATTCGGCGCGGCACCAGGAGGCGTTATCGAGCTTCTCGAAATCGACGCGCTCCAACTCCGCGAGCGTCCAGTAATAATGAACGCCAGCGTAGAGCATCTCGGCGCGTTGAATGCGGGCCTTTGATGTCAGCGGTGCGCGGCGAGCCTCGGACCACGAGATCTTGTCATCCCCATCGCACCTGGCGTGGATGCGTTGCGCGAGCTGCCCGAGCCTCCCGTTGCGCCTGGGGTCTTTGTTGGTCAGTTGTTTCGACAGCGTCGACCATGGCGTCGGCGAGGATGAGCTGTCGAGCATCGGCTTGACCCAGGCGCATGCCTCTTCGCGCGAGGTCGGCTCGTCGAGCGCTCGCGAGAGGAGCGTGATGGGGAGATCATCCGTCAGGATATCCCCATGCAACGCATGCCAGGCCTTTGTCTGAAGGAGCGCTCGACCAGGGACTTCACGCGCGAGCGCGCCCTCGCGCTCGATGCGCTCGAGCCCCTGACGCCATGGCTTCTTCTTCGAGAGCAGCATCTCTGCGCCCTTGAGGCGCAGGAAGTCTCCGATGTTTGGCGCGTAGTTCGCGCTCGAGATGTAGAAGGTCGCCGCCGAGGTCGGATAGCCCGCCGACTCGAAGAACCGGCCGACGTAGAGCATGGTTTGCGCGACGCGTCGATGCACCTCGCTTTGCTCGTGTGGCTCGACGGGTACGGGTTCTTGCTCCTGCGCTATGGCGAGGTTTGGCCAGAGGCAGAGGAGCGAGATGAGCGCGAGCGCGTGTTTTCGAGTGGGTATAAGGCGCATGCAGTCTTGGCGTTAGAAGAAGAGGCGGTTGATGCGCGCGCTGATGCCGATAAAGCCCGTATGGTTTTGCAGCGCGATCGAGGATCGCTCGCCGGCGAGGTTCAGGTCGTAGTCGCCGTGATGATAGCGGTAGAGGAGGTTGAGCCAGAGGGCGAAGCCGACATCGGGGTCCCATAGCGGGATGTCGAGCCCGGCGCCCGCATGACCATAGATGCCAAAGTCACGATCGCGGGTGTCTCCTATGGTGATGGAGCCAAACTGACCGCCAAACCCGAGGTCTAGGTAGAACCCGGAGGCGATATAGGAGAGCCAGTCCGACCCGAGCACCAGCAGGTAGGCGGGGTGAAGCCCCAGCCCGACGCCCATCGAGTGCATGGTCACGGGGTTATTGAGATCGACGTTGTCGGGGGTAAAGAGGTCGTTGCGGTAAGATAGGCGCAAGTCCCCGACGTAGGCAGGAAAGGAGATGCGCAAGCCCGCGTCGATGCTCCTGCCGGAGTATTCGGCGCGACGCGCGCGCGAGAATCCGTAACGCGCGCTGATGTCGGTGAAGGTGCCGTTGAACTCCTTGCTGTAGGCGCGGTGGTCTGGTGGCGGTTCCCAATCATCATCGAAGCCCTTGGCGTGCGCGGGTGATGTATAGAGGGCGCACGACATCACGGCGCAGAGCGCAGCGAGCGTCAGGTATGGAGCATGCGAGCGAGAGTGCATGGATCGTGAGGTTTCCCCGGCCAGGTTGATGTGAGCATCCCTTGGGTGCGGATATCCGAGCCGGTTTACACTAGCCCAGACCGAGCCCGGCAGGCAACCTCCGGCGCTCCTCGCATCCTTTATTGAAATGTCGAAATGTCTGCCGTATAACATCTGCTCCCGAGCCCGCCTCGGCGCCTGGTTTTGATGAAAGGTGCCGGGAATCCACGAGGAAGGGTTGAAGGGACAATGTTGATCAACCGCATGAACGATCTTGTAAGGAACCATAATGATGGCCAAGAGCACGACCCGAACCGCGTTGTTTTTGATCGTCGCCGCGCTGGGAACCCAGACGGCGTGCTATAACACGTACTTCATCGAGAAGGACGAGCTGGCCAAGCTCGAGAGCTCGGTCGAGCAGCGCGAGGTCGTGGAAGTTTATGGGGATTGCCCCGCCAAGGCCGCTCCTGCACCTGCTCCCGAAGCGCGCTACAGGATCCTCGAGGACAGCAACGCTTACGCTCAGGCGGACACGCCCCCCGCGCCAGCCGAAGGCGGCGCGACGGCGACCGACGCAGGCGCTGCTGGCGAAGATGCTGTCGAGCCAGGTAAAGAAGGCTGCATGAAGGTCCCTGTGTCGACGGGCAACTCGCTCAAGATCGTCAAGACAGACGGCACCAAGGATCGCGTCACGCCCTTTAACTTCATCATGTCGGACTCGCAGCTCGTCTCGCCAGAGTATGACCTGCTCGAGAACCTCAACGATGTCGAAGGCGCCGAGGTCAAGCAGTTCTCGACGTGGAAGACCGTGGCGACCATCGCTGGCGTGACGATCGCATCGGTCGGGACCTTCGTCGCGATCGGATTGCTCGCAGAGGACGGTGGCGGCTTCACCAACTGAGGTCGTTTCTGTCACCGCGGGCATCAGAAGCTCGACGGCACGACAAGCAAGGTTTGGCGATGAGGGCGCGCTGGCAGGACCAGCGCGCCCTTGTTGATCTTCAGGCGCGCGCTTGCTACATTGGCCGTCGGCGAGATTGAATTATACAGGGGAACCAGACGCGAAATCGCGCGACCTACGATGATAGACGTGCGCGATGACCACACACCGAGGCTGCGATGGGTCTGAGATTTAAGCTAAGGGACGTACTTCTCTACACGACACTGGTCGCGACAGCGAGCATGATGGCGTGCGGGGATACCTCCGTCAGCTCCAATACACAACTGACCGAGGAGCGTCCGGAAGGCCCCGTGGGGACGCCTGGTGTCACGAACCAGTACTTCATGGTGGCCAATGGGTCGGCCTCTCTCGAGGTCTCCGCTGGTAACACCGCTCCGATCAGCGTCTTCCTCTACAACAAGCAGACGGGCAACCCCGTCGCCGAAGAGACCGTGCAATACGAGGTGCTCGAGGGCGCCGAGTTTGGCGCGCTCAGTGCCCTCAACGGGTACACTGACGGCGACGGCATGGCCTCCGTCAACTTGCAGACTGGCGAGGTGACCGGCGCGGTCAAGATCAAGGTGTCGCACCCCTCGGCGAACGCGCTCGAGTTCACGGTCAACATCATGCCCGCGCCCGCAGGCAGTCTCGATGTTCGCCTGACGAACACCGCGCCAACGATCATGGGCTTGCAGAACATCGACGTGCGCCTCTACGAGTCGCGGCTACAGCTGCAACGAGTTCCTGCCGCTGCGCCAACAGCCTGATGGCCTCGCGCTCACCAACGCGCCAGCGATCGGCTCGCCGGTGAACTTCGCCGAGCTCGATGTCGAGAAGACCTACCTCGTCACTGGCGTCGGACGCGGAGATCGCGGCCAGATCGCCGCGGGCGGTTGCGTCGAGGACATTCGCATCGCCGCCAACGAGACCACGCGCGTCGAGTTGCCGCTCCAACTCATCCCGATCAACCCCGTCGGTCGCTACGAGGTGCAAGCCTACTGGGACTTCACGAAGGCGGTCGAAGAGTCTGGCCCGGTCGGCTCCATCATCACGCGTATCCTGAACGTCTTCCAGAACCCAGGCCAGGCCATCTATGACGAGGTGCTCAACCTCGTCAACTACGCCGTGGGCGGTGTCATCTCGGGAGGTATCGACCTCTTCCTCGATTTGACCGGGTTGGATGACGACTTCAAGAACATGATCAATGAGTTCATCGAGAACAACGAGGTCTTGCGCAGGGTGCGCGACGCGGGTCGCGACATTCGCGATGTGATCGCCAACCTCCACGTGACCAGCGAGCTGATCATCGGCAAGCTCTCCTCGTCCTACGAGTTCACCGGCGTGGACAACTGGCTCGGGGTGACGGTCTACTGGCGCTGGAACTGCCCGGAGAACGCACCACCCGAGTGTGGCGCCATCCCGCTTCTGCTCGAAGGGACCTCGGATGTCGCAGAGCTCGGCATCCTGAGCTCGACCTGGAATGGCCGCGTGGCTGCCTACGACGAGCTCCAGATCGACCAGCACCCGCTCACGCTTCGCTACGGTCGCCTCATTATCTACGTGCTCAACGAGGTCATCCTCCCCGAGCTCACCGATGGTAACGCGAACTCGCTCTCCGAGGCGTTCGCCTACTGGATCGGTTGTGGCAACCTGGCTTCGAGCATCACCGGAAGCGATGGTGAGATTTGCGCCCTCGGCGCGTGCATCTACGACGATGAGATCGAGGGCTTCTGTAGCTCCGCTGTGGGAACCGTCTTTGGCTTCGCAGACTCGCTCGTCGGCGCGCTCGAGTTCGACATTGGCCTCCGCGTCGGTGGCGGCGCGACGCTCCTCGAGAACACCTCCGATGGTTTTGTCGACGAGATGGTTGATGGCACCTTCGAAGGATTCATGACCTCGTCTGATTCCAACGGCACCGGCGGAACCACCGCTGCTCCGATCACAGCGACCTGGAGCGCCACCAAGATCGACTACCAGACCAACAACCAGTGATATTCACACCGCTCGGTTGAAGAAAGCCCTGGCAAATCGCCAGGGCTTTTTTCGCTTCTTGGGCTTTTTGAACGTCGGTCGTGAACCCGAAACTGACGCCTGCCATGGCGAACCGCTGCTCGTGAGGAATGGTCTTAAACACCAACCTCGATGCGATGCACCCGAGAGCAAGGCGTCGACCTCGAAGGAAGCAGCAGAACCGAGATTCACAAAGTGTGTCAATCGTGTTACTTTGCTTTAATCAAGAGAAAGGGCCAGGAGCTTGTGACTTTCCAAAGGCCTGCTCAACACCAAAATTGATGGAAGTGGCCATTGTGAGCGCCACCAGAAGGAAAAATGGAACAGCAGGTAGTGAGCAGCAGCAGTGACACCCAGATGAAGCTGGTGTGTGCGGGTATGACCGACGTGGGCCAGGTCCGCGAGCATAACGAGGATGACTTCTACCTCTCGGAGGGAGAAGAGGCGCTTTGCATCGTCGCCGATGGGATGGGCGGTCACCGCTCCGGCGAGGTCGCGAGCGCGTTGGCGATCAAGGCGATCGTGGAGTTCTACCGCGAGACGCTCGCGCCCTACGCCGAGCTTCACCACGACAGCAGCGTCTCGCCCGAGCAGCACCGACTCACCCAGGCGATCAAGACCGCGAACAGCGCGGTCTTCGCGGCGGCCTCTTCCAACGAGGCCTACCGCAACATGGGCACCACCATCGTCGGAGGATTCTTCACCGACCAGGGCGTCTATCTCGCGCACATCGGTGATTCGCGTTGCTACAGGTTGCGCGAAGGTTCGCTCGAGCAGCGCACCGAGGATCACTCGCTCGCCAACGAGTACGTGCGCATGGGGATCCTCTCGGCAGAAGATGTCGAGTACTTCCCCTACAAGAATGTCATCACGCGCGCCTGTGGGCTTGCCGACGAGGTCGAGGTCGACGTTCACTTCGAGGACCTGCAAGCCGGAGATGTCTATCTCTTCTGCTCGGATGGTCTCTCGGACATGGTCTCGGACGCCGAGATCAACGTGATCATGAACGATCATGACAACCTCGAAGACATGTGCCGCGAGCTCGTGGCCCGCGCCAACGCCAACGGTGGCGCAGACAACATCACCGTGGTGCTCGCCAAGATCGAGTGAGGAAAATTACATCTCGACGCAACCTCTGGAGTGTTGTGGCCGAAAACCGGTTCGAGGGTCCTCTTCTATACGAGAACCCGACAACCGGTTTTTCTTTTGCCGCCTTGATGAGGTTGATGACCATGCAAGAACACACCGAACAAGCTTCGCTCTTTGTAACCCCTCGCGGTCAGAACAGCGAGCCTGTAAGCCAGCGCGAGCGCGCAGCGCGCTGGGCCGTATGGACGGTCGAAGGGATCGGCTATCGCAGGCTCACGAGCCTGCTCGATATCACTGACGGCGCGCTCACCGGGTTGTTCGATGATCCTCTCTATGCCGCCACGGTGTCTGCCCGTGCGTCCTTGCCTCGGCATGTGCTCACTTCGCTGGCTCGCGTCCTCGAGCAGGACCCGGCGCGTATCCTCGAGGAGGAGGTCGAGCTGCTCGGTGAGGATGGTGAGTTGATCATGATCGGTGATTCTGGTTATCCGCCTGGCTTTCTTGATCTGGAAGACCCTCCCTATTTTATCTCGGTGCGGGGAGCCAGCAGCGCGCTCTGGTTACCCAGGCGCCTGGCCATGGTCGGGAGCCGCGATGTGCCAGCAACACACGAGCTCTTTGCCACCCGCCTCGCCAGCGACCTCGCCTCGGCCGGTTGTATGATCGTGAGCGGTGGCGCGTTGGGGATGGACGCGGCAGCTCACCGCGGTTCGTTGTCAGCTGGTGGAATCACTGCGGTGGTTCTCCCTGGTGGATTCGGGCACCCGAGCCCTGGTCGTCATCGACGCCTGTTCGAGCAGGTCGTCGAGCGGGGCGGTGTCCTGGTCACCGAGTATCCCTACCAGGTTGCCCCGAAGCGCTATCACTTCCCGAGGCGCAATCGCCTTATCGCCGCGTTGTGCCAGGCTTGCGTGGTGCTCAGGGCGCAGAACGGCGGCGGGACCATGTTAACCGTCGATGCGTGTCGAGCGCTCTCGCGGCCCATTTGCGCGCTCCCCTACGAAGCCTCGGACAGCGGCGCGCGAGGAACGCTCGAGTTGATCCGAAGCGGGCGAGCGAGGTTGGTTGTCGATGCCGCCGATGTCCTCGAGGGCGCCTTCGGTGAGGTCACTCCGACGCTTGCGCCATCACCGCTCGAAGCGACCGAGAGTGGTGAACAGCCGATCATCACGTTGCTCTCCGAGGCGCCGCGCGGCGTCCTCGAGGTCGACGAGCTTTGCAGCAAGCTCGGCGTGCGCGCCAGCGAGGTGCTCGAGCACCTGATGGATCTCGAGCTCGAGGGCAAGATCTGGCGCGTTCCTGGTGCGCCAGCCTACAGGTTGGCGCGGTGATGCGAGGCCGTGATCACGAGTGCGTTTGACACGGTGCGTCATGAGGGTTAACAGGAGACAATGTCCGCACATCACGACTTGCGAGCAAGAAGAGGCCGCTCATGACCGACAGTTTACTGCTCTCCCCAGGTCCGGTTCAGGTTCCCGAGCGTGCGCGCCAGGCGATGGCGCGCGCATTGATTCACCACCGCACGCCAGCCTTCAAGGAGCTCTTCCTCGAGGTGCAGCAGGGCTTGCAGTGGGTTTTTCAGACCGAGAGCCCGCTGTTGACCCTGACATGCAGCGGCACGGGGGCCTTCGAGGCTGCCATGATCAACTTCTCGAAGCGTGGCGATACGATGCTCGCCATCGGCGGAGGGAAGTTCGGTGAGCGTTGGGGCGCGGTCGGTCGCGCTTATGGAATGAACGTGGTCGATGTTCCCGTGCTCTGGGGCAACCCGGTAGATCTGGACCACCTCAGAGATTTGCTTGTCGCCAACCCGGACGCGCGCCTCGTGACGGTGTCTCTGAGCGAGACCTCCACAGGGGTGTTGCATCCGATCGAGCAGATCGTCGAAGTCGTCCGCGCTAACAGCGAGGCGCTCGTGATGGTGGATGGAATCACCGCCGTCGGCGTGCACGACGTGCCCATGGACGAGTTCGATATCGATGTCATGGTTTCGGGCTCCCAGAAGGCGTTCGGGATTCCTCCAGGGTTGGCGTTTATCGCCGCCGGGGACAGAGCCTGGGAGCGCGCCGCCGAGAGCGACCATCCGCGTTACTATTTTGACCTCCAGCGCGAGCGCAAGAAGCAGATGCAGGAAGGGCAGACCGCCTTCACCCCCGCCATTTCGCTGTTTGTCGCGCTGCGCGAGGTCTTGCTGATGATGCAAGAGGAGGGGCTCGAGAATATCTTCGCGCGCCACGCCTCGCTCGCCCGCGCGACGCGCTCTGCGGTGATCGCGTTGGGGATGACGCTGTTGCCCGATCGCCCCTCGAATGGCTTGACCGCCGCGCTCGTTCCCGATGGGATCAGCGCGCCAGATGTCTGCAAGAAGATCCGCGATGTCTACGGCGTGACGATCGCTGGAGGGCAGGAGAAGCTCAAGCCGAGGTTGATTCGCATCGGGCATATGGGGTTTGTCACCAGGCACGATGTGATGATGGGGTTGAGCGCGCTCGAGCTCGCGCTCGCAGATTGCGGCCACGAGTTCGAGCCGGGCACCGCCCTCGCGGCGGCGCAGGAGAGCTTCGCGCGCTAGCCCTGATGTGCGACTTCTTCGCAAACTGGCAGAAAATAGCCAGAACATGGCTCGATTTATTGGGCACAGTGCTCTAAGTTGCCGCATGGACAAGAGCAAGGATGTGAAGCGCCCCGATCTGATGGGAAGATCGGTTGGGCGCTCGTGTCCGTCTGACAGGAGGCATTGTCATGCCAGCGCATGTTGTCGTAGGCGCCCAGTGGGGCGATGAAGGCAAAGGTAAGGTCGTCGATCTCTACACGGAGTTCGCCGATGTCGTCGTACGTTACCAGGGTGGGAACAACGCCGGGCATACGCTCGTGGTGGAGCGTGATGGAAAGCCCGACAAGACCGTCTTGCACCTGATCCCCAGCGGGATCTTACACGATGGCAAGCGTTGCGTGATCGCCAGCGGCGTGGTCGTCGATCCGGCCATCTGCCTTGGAGAGATCGACGCGCTCCAGGAGCGCGGCTACCTCCAGGATCCCGAGCAACTCATCATCGCCGAGGACGCCAGCGTGATCATGCCGTATCACTGCGCGCTCGATCTGGCGCGCGAGGCAGCTCGCGGCGACCAAAAAATCGGCACCACGGGTCGCGGCATCGGCCCCTGTTACGAGGATCGTGTGGCGCGCCGCGCGATCTTTGTCCGTGACCTCTTTGATCGCGATGTGCTTCGCGCGAAGGTCGCGCCGATCCTCGCCGAGAAGAACATGTTGCTCGCGCACTACGGCGAGGAGACCTATGACCTCGACGAGTTGACCGAGCAAATGTGCGGTTATGGGGAGCGCTTGCGCCCCTTCGTCAAGGACGCGCGAGCCTTTATCCGTGAAGAGCTCCAACGTGATCGCCAGCTCCTCTTCGAGGGCGCGCAAGGCACGCTGCTCGATGTTGGCCTGGGGACCTATCCCTTCGTGACCTCGAGTCACACGACCGCCGCGGGCGTTTGTGTGAACACGGGGGTCGCGCCGAATGGTCTCGATCAAATCGTCGGGATCTCCAAGGCGTATTGCACGCGCGTCGGTGGTGGGCCTTTCCCGACCGAACTCGATGATGAGGTCGGGGAGCGCCTGCGCCAAGTCGGCAACGAGTTCGGCTCGACGACGGGGCGCCCGCGACGTTGCGGTTGGATCGACGCTGCGGCCTTGCGTTACGCCGTGCGTATCAATGGGATGACCGGGTTGGCTGTGACCAAGCTCGATGTGCTCAGCGGCCTCGAGACGGTCAAGATCGCGGTCGGCTACACTGACGGGCAGGGCAACGAGTGGGACGAGCCGCCGATGAACGTCGACGTGCTCGCAGGCGTCGAGCCTGTCTACGAGGAGATGCCGGGCTGGAGCCAGGACATCACGGATGTGCGCCAGTGGGAGGACTTGCCCACGGCAGCCAAGCGTTTCCTCGAGAGGTTGGCCACGATCCTCGAGGTGCCCGTCGTGCTCGTTTCCGTCGGGCCTGCGCGCGCCGAGACGATCGTGATGCGTCAGCTGCATCGCTGATTTTGTAAACTGGACCAGAAGAGAGAAGAGCGAAGTGAGCGAGAAGAAGAACCAGGATCGCGAGGAGCGCGAAGATCCGCTCTACGATGACCTCGATGATGTCGATGAAGAGTGGGAGGATATCGCGACCGACCCCGAGATGATGCGCCGTGTGCTCAAGGCGGTCGAGGGGATCGTCCCTGGTATTCTCAAGCGCGCCTCGATCAAGGGCGTGGGCGACGCTTTACTCAGTGAAGATGGCTTGCGCAGCGTACTCGCCGAGCAAAAGAAGCTCCCCAAGGAGGCCGCGGGCCTGCTCTTCTCACAAGCCGACACGATGCGCCGCGAGATCCTGCGCATCGTGTCGCGCGAGATCCGTATTTTCCTGGAGAACGTCGACTTTGGCGGCGAGATCGCCAAGATCCTGACCTCGGTCTCGTTCGAGATCAAGACCGAGATCCGGTTCATCCCCAACGATCAGGCCGTCAAGCCACAGATCAAGAACAAGGTGGATGCCAAGCGGGTCAAGGACGGCTCGAAGATCAACCTCGATGACGAACTCTCCGAGTCGGCTGATGGCGATGATGACGAGGAGCGCCAGAGCGCGCCAGCGTCATCGCGCGATGACGCAGCCGATGGCGACGAGGACTCTGATGCCAATGGCGGTCCTCGCAAGTTGCGTTGGGGTCGCCGGCGCAAGAAGAATGGCGACGAGTCCGCTGACTGAGGTCACTTCCGCACGAACCGCATCGACTTGATCTCGGGAGGGTCGTTCGGACGATCCTGAGCATCTGTCGGGAGCGTCGAGATCTTCTCGATCACATCCATCGCTTCACATTTTCCGAAGACTGAGTGCCTGTTGTCCAGGTGTGGGGTCGCGCGCACGGTGATGAAGAACTGTGAGCCGCCCGTGTCTGGACCCGCGTTGGCCATCGAGAGCACGCCCGGACCATCGTGTTTGAGGTCCGGGTGAAACTCGTCCTTGATCGTGTAACCGGGACCTCCGCGGCCTGTCCCTGTGGGATCTCCTGTCTGGATCATGAAGTCAGGGATCACGCGGTGAAAGATCACGCCATCGTAGTAAGGTTCTCCCTCGACCTGCTCGTCCGAGCGAGGGTCGACGTATGGGCTCATGCCGCGCGCCAGGCCCACAAAGTTCGCGACCGTCAACGGCGCGCGATCTGAGTAGAGACGGCAAGGGATGGTTCCCTGCGAGGTCTCGATCTCGACGTGGAGATCTCCGTCGCCTTCGACATCCTGCGTGTAGCGCTCGAGGTCCGTGAGCTTCGGGGCCTGGGGGGTCGCGGGCGTGGTCTCGGTGTTTTGATTGCTCGTGGCGTTCGATGTCTGCTCGGCTTGTGGCTGCGTGGTGTTCTCGCCGTTGTTATTCGGCGTGTTGCAGGCGGCGAGCGTGGCCACGAGCGAGAGTGAGAGCGCGAGGCGGGTATGTGACATGGGCGTGAGTCCTCTTGTTTGTGGGCAAGTGGCGTCGAAAAGGAAAAGGCGCGCTCGAGACATCGAGCGCGCCTTTCTCTTTGGCGCTGGTGATGCGCGCATGATTCTAACCATCAAAGGCCGGCAGCATCCAGTGGGTTCGCCGTGAAGTTGACGTAGATGGTCGCCTTGATCTCGGCCTTGCCGCTCGGAGGGAACTCCTGGCCCTGCTTGACGACGGGCTGCGCGCCAGCGAGCGCGGCGACCTCGAGCGTCTTCAGGAGGTCGGAGAACTTGGCGTCATTCTCGGAGATGATCGTGGCGTTGCCACCCTTGACCTCCATGCCTGCGGCGGTCATGGGGATGGTCGCGAAGGGGACCGCGGCGGCGTCGTTGATGGACTCGGTGCCTGTGGGGGCGAGGTAGAGCGTGACCTCGGGGAGATCGAAGGTCAGCGTGTTTGGCGAGACGTCGTATTCGATCTTCGAGACGGTGATCGACTGGAACTTGCCCGCGTATTGAGAGAGCTCGTCGACGCCAGTGGCGGCCACGACGTTGACGTCGATGTTGACGTCGATGGGCTCGAGTTGGCGCGCTTCTGGGGCAGCGACGGGCTCTTGATTGCATGCCTCGGTGGTCGAGGGGCAGAGCGCGTCGGCGTCAAAGGCGGGGAAGTCCAGCGGGACCTTGACGTCTTTGCTAAAGTTCGCGTCTTCGCGGGTGAAGTACCCACACCCCTGGAAGGTGAAACCGATCGCGATCAACGTCATCAGGAACGTGACGCGAGAGAGCGTGGGGGCAGCGAGGAGAGTCTTCATCGTGATTTGCTCCAACAGATGGGTCTGACGTCTGATGTGTCAGAAGGTGGCCATATGCTGGCCAGAAATTGAAACCGTCAATGGAGGAGCCGCATCAAGATCCAGTGCAGTGGCCCCTCCTACCGCCTAAGGTGATACCAGAAGGGCGGTCGCGTCTCAACCGAATGGATGTGTTTGCGAGAGGGCAGAGAAGTGGCCGAGAATCAAAGAAATCGGCGTAGAAGTCATGTGACGATTCTGCTAAACTGAGATGTCGCACAATGTAGGCCCAGCGACGTATGCCATGGCGGAGGATTCGTGGAGACCCCTCCTTCCAACGGGTGTACGAGACGCGGGCGCGAGTGAGGTGGATGATGTCAGCAGCCAACAAAGAGCGCGTCCAGGCGCTCGAGCAGTTCAGCGCAGAGGGTATGGCCCGTTTGCTCGCGCAGAGCCGTGAGCGTGGTGCTGTATGGTCGCTGCGTGGCATCGGTGACGAGCAGGTGTATGCCTTGCTCCCCGAGCTTCGCGCCGAGCTCGAGACGCGCGACATGCTCGTGTTGGGGATGGACCCGACCGGCACGTTGATCTCCACGCGCACCTTCCGCGAGGTGATCGACACCTTCGTGATGGAGGTCGAGCGCCGCGGCAAGATCAGCGCCGAGGTAGAAGATCTGCTCGAGTGGATGCACACCTCGCAAGATCCCGTTCATACCCTCTCGCACGAACGAGAGGTTATTCTGACGGACACGCTCGCCAGGTTATGGCGTTCGCTGTGCGAGGTGCTCCCCGCGATCCTGTTCGTCTTCTATCCACACCGTTGCACATCTCAGGTCCAACACCAGCTCGGATATCTGGCGCGCTATCACTTCACCGATCCGATCGCCGAGCTCGCGCCCGAGGTCATGACCGGCGAGCGCTCTCGTGGCGCGCTGGTGGCGATTCGCACAGGTGGTGAGTTGCCCTCGTTCCTCTCCAAAGAGGTCGACGTCACGCCGCTCGATGTGACCGAGCACATGGAAGAGAGCGTCCGCAACTACCTCTCGCGACCCGATGTCATTCGCGGGTTGGTCGAGACGACGCGCGGTGATTTGAGCCGCCTCGAGGATCTTGTCAATCACCTCGACGGGGACGTGCACCACCTCTGGATGAGCCGCGTCGAGCGCCTCGGAGATGTGGCGCGCTCGCTCGTGGAGTTGCTCGCAGTGTGTGACGAGCCGCTCGAGATCGGGCTCGCGCATCGCGCGCTGATGCAGCTCGTCAACGTCGAGCATTTCTCCAACACGGCGCGACGGCTGATCGACGCGAAGTTGATCCAGCGCGTGGTCCAGATGGGGGCTGTTCGCCTCGGTCTGGCCGAGCCAGATTTTGCCGAGTCGGTATGCGGCGCGCTCGGAGAGGATCGCGAGAAGGCATTGCATCGCGCGCTGCACGAGGCCGCCCGCGAGGACACGTCACAGTCGCAGGAGCTCTCGGTCTTTATCGCCCAGCACGCGTTCGCCGCGGGTGATATCGAGATCGCGCTCGAGGCTGGCGTCCCGGCAGCGCGCAAGTTGTTCGGGAGCGGCGCGCTCGAAGAGGCCGCGCAATTGATCGATTGTGTGCTCGAGCACACCGAGCAGGAGGTGATCTGCGCGGAGCTCCACGCGATGGCCGTCGATGTCTGGGCGAGGCTCGGGCGTTGGCGCAGCGCGTTGCGTCACTGCGGGCACCTCAAGCGTTACGTCGTGGGGTTGAAGGGGAGCGTCGAGCTCTCGCTCCGCACGGCGTCGCTGCTCGGGTTGATGAATCGCTACGAGACGGCACAGGACGTGCTCGATGGCGCGCTCGAGAAGCTCGGCGATGTCTCCGAGCAGCCCGCGCTCGCCGCGCGCGTGATCAGCGAACGCGGTGAGATGAGCTTCAAGCTCGGCTGTTACAGCGAGGCGATGGACGAGGCGATGCGCGCGCTCGAGCTGTTAGCGGATGCGCGCGAGCGCGAGATGATCCAGGCGCATATCCACGACCGCGCCGTGCTCTCCGCGCGCAACCTGGCTGGAAAGGTCGACATCATGCTCGGCCGTCACGAGGCCGCCGTCTCTCGGTTTGAAGAGAACCTCGAGCTGTCGCGTTCACGAGGTTGGGGCGGTGAAGAGGCCAGGGCGCAAGGCAACCTCGGCGTGGTGGCGATGCAACGCTTCGACTACGACGAGGCGATCTCCTTGCTCGAGGGAACGCTCGAGTTCTCCAAGCATTCGCAGCTGGTGCCGCGCTCGATCTGCCTGCTCAACCTGGCGCTGATCTACCACTACCGCTTCGAGTACATGCGCGCGCTCTCCTCGAACCTCGAGTCGATGCGTGTGGCGCGTCAGGACGGGGTCGATTCGGTTTATAGCAACGCCGCACAAAACCTCGCGATGTTGTACCGCGACATGGGCGCGCTCGATCGCGCCGAGCAGATGTTGCAGCACCTCGAGGATCGGGGCGCGCCGCAACGCAACACGTTCGTGGCGATGCGCATGCGCGTGGCGCGGGCCAATATCCACTTCCAGCGCGGTGATTTTGCCCAGGTCGTCGAGCTGCTCGCGGCGCTCGAAGAGGAAGCGCGCGAGGACGTCATCGGCGCTGGGCGTACAGAATCACTGCGACTCGCGCTCGCCTACGTCGAGCTCGGCAAGTGGGAGGAAGCGCGCGCGCTGTTTGCGGCCTACGACGAGGACCCCGAGCGCGAGGAGCTCAACCTCGAGGCGCTCTACATTCAACTTGGCGCGCACCTCAAGCTGCACGATGGCGACGCCGTCGGCGCGTGCGAGGACTTTGCCACGGCGCGCGAGCTCTCGAACCAGGTCGGCAACTTCCGCGAGGCGACCAGAGCGCGCTTCTGGCGCGCGCAGGCGCTCGTGGCGAGCGGTCAGGAGAAGGTGGCCGCCGAGGAGCTCACGCGCGCGATGAACGATATCGTCGAGCACGCCGAGCGCATCCCGGCGAGTTTGCGACACGGGTTCTTCGCGATCCCGATTCACGCGCGCATCACCGCCTTTGCCGCCGAGCGCGACGTCGAAATCCCCGCGGCGCTTCGCACCAAAACACGTGGCGTGACCAACAGCGCCGATGGCGGCCGCGACGCGAGCTGGTACGCATGGCGCGAGCGCTACGGCGCGATCGTTGGCGAGAACCCTCGCTTGCTCCAGGTCTTCAAGGTGATCGACCGCGTGGCGGATTCGGACACCACGATGCTGTTGCTCGGGGAATCGGGAACAGGCAAGGAGCTCATCGCCGAGGCGATCCACGCCCAGAGCAGCCGCGCCAAGAAGCCACTCATCAAGGTCAACTGCGCGGCGTTTGTCGAGAGCTTGCTGATGAGCGAGCTGTTTGGCCACGAGAAGGGCTCGTTCACCGGCGCCGCCGCGCAAAAGATCGGCCGCTTCGAGATGGCCGAGGGTGGGACGATCTTCCTCGATGAGATCGCCGATATCACACCGCAAACCCAGGTCGCCTTGCTTCGCGTGTTGCAGGAGCGTCAGTTCGAGCGCGTCGGTGGGACAGAGACTATCGACCTCGATGTGCGCGTGATCTGCGCGACGAACAAGAACCTCGAGGAGATGGTCGAGGAGGGCAGCTTCCGACTCGACCTGTACTACCGCCTCAAGGGGATGGTCATCGAACTCCCCGCGTTGCGCGATCGTCGCGGTGATATCCCGCTCCTGGTCGAGCGCTTCGCCGAGAAGTTTGGCAAGCAGCGATACGCTTTCGAGCGCGCGGCGATGCGCGAGCTGGTGCGCTACTCCTGGCCCGGTAACATCCGAGAGCTGCAGAACTTCATCAAGTCTATGTTGCTCTTTGTCGAAGGCTCCACGGTCACCCTGGAACATGTACAGGAGTTCGAGGACTTCTTCTCTGGTGGGCGCTATCAGGGCGACGTCGAGCAACTGCTCGACGCCTGGCAGGAGCGCGATAGCGCGAGCCTCACAGAGGCGCTCGCTGATGGTGAAGGGGGCGTGTCCGATGAGACCGCCGCCGATGTCACCATCATTCAGGGAGATCCCGAGGACGCGTTGGTCGAGCAGATCGTCGCGCAAGGACTCTCCCTCACGCGCCTCAAGAAGAGGCTCGAGGTCGAGTGCATCAAGCGTGCGCTTATAGAAACGGAAGGTAATGTGACGCAGGCCGCGAGCATCTTGCAGATGAAGCGCCCGCGTCTCTCACAAATCATCAACGCGGACGAGGAGCTCGTCGAACTCAAGAATCGACTGACCGGTTCCTGAACCCACATTCTCGTCGATTGCAACTGATGGATAGGGTGTTTGCTCGCCAGCTCCAAGAGGTTGTGGTAAATTTCGAGAAGAGTCACCGCTGAAAACGAGTGAGCCATGCCCCGAACATTTCAATATATCCTGATCGCCATGCTCGCCATCACGGCCGCATCGTGCGCTGACACCGAAGCAGAAGCTCCGGTTGTTCAGGAGGTCGAGACGCGCACACAGACCGTGACGGTCGTGCCCACGTTCTCGATCGCTGGCATCTCTTCGCTGCCTGCGGACCTTCACCTGAGCGAGCTCGGCTTCGTGATCTCCGAGATCCGCCTCGAGCCGCTCGCGGGTAACGCGGGCTCTGTCGCCTTCTCGGCGGTCAAGCCAGAGATCATCAAGTTCAACGTGGCTCACGGCGAGACGCAGCGCTTCGGGGACTCCATCGAGCTTCCTCGTCCTGGCCGCTATCTCGTCAGCGTACGCCTCGAGCCGATCGATTCAGGTCAGAACGGCGACCTCATCTCGAGCTTCGAGGTCTCGGGCTTTGTCGCTCAGAGCGGCGGTGATTCTCGCTACGCTATCGGTGAAGACGATGGCGAGCGCCCCACGCCTCATCCATTCGATCCCGATGATGACGAGATCAAGGGCGACGCGGATGGCCTGAGCGACAATCCAGAAACACCCGACACCTGGACGCCGTTCTACTACCACAGCGAGCGCGCGGTCTTCTTCACGCTCAACGACGTCGAGTTCGAAGCTGGCGAACACCAACTCGAGTTCACCTTCGACATTCACAACTGGGCCTTCGATATCGTCGACCCCATCTCGCGCGCCGTCTCCAATGATGGCGTGATCGGCGCCGACAGCGAAGGGATCGATATCTCTCGCCACCTCGACAGCTCGGGGCAGGGCGCAGAGTCCTTCGTGACCTCCGGTCGCGTCTCTGCGATGCGTCGCACTGGCGGCAGCGGCGGCTTCTGAGGTTCGAGCACCAAGGCAAGAAAAAGCGAGCGGGCTGATTCGATTCTCGA
>Ga0208061_100108_pt1 | contig 28716 bp, 19 predicted proteins | sample DeeseametaMP0555_FD_184209 | JGI IMG/M metagenome (GOLD analysis project Ga0208061, IMG submission 184209) | Marine microbial communities from the Deep Atlantic Ocean - MP0555 (SPAdes) | ecosystem: Environmental > Aquatic > Marine > Oceanic | place: South Atlantic Ocean | collected 2011-01-23 | reverse complement strand
GGGGAGCCGCATGTTCTTGATGTAGTGACGCAGCGAGTAATCCTCGAAGCGCTTTCCATCGAACTCTTCGCGCGCATACCCCTGGATGATGCGAATCCCCGCGAAGGATTCGCGCGTGCGCTCGGTCAACTCGCCGACATCTTCCTGCACGTCCTCGAAGCGCTCGTACTCGGCGTGCGAGAAGAGGTTGGTGAAGAACGCGATCAACGGAAGAGGAAGCAGCGCCACGAGCGTCAGCTCCCAGCTCAGGGTGAACATCACCATCAACACCATGCTCACGATAAAGAGCGTGTCGATCCCCACCAGGACGCCAGGGCCCATCATCATGCGCACGGCGTTGATGTCAGCGGTCGCGAGGCTCATCAAATCACCCGACCTGGCGCGGTCGTAAAAGGACTGCGACAGCTCGAGCAGGTGCGACACCAGCTCGCGTCGCAACGTCTGGCCGATGCGGTGCGAGGGCACCGCGGTGTGCATTAGCATCGGATAGCGCGCGAAGTTGGCCACCATCGCGAGCGCCAGATAACAGAGGATGGCGCCGAGGAGCGTGAAGCTCGCCGCCGAGAGCCCGATGAGCGCGAGCGCTGGCGGTGTTTTTACCGCGCTTCCAGTCAGCGCGGCTTCTGTGAGGTCGATCGCCACGGCCATAAAAACGGGGGCTGCGGCGTCAGCAAGGTTGACGAGAAAGAGCGCGAAGAGGCCAAACGCATATGCTCCGCGCTCGGGGCGTAGGAGTTCTCTAAAGCGTTTGAAATCATGGGAGAGTCGCACGGGTACCTCGTTGGGAGAAGGGGAGGGTGGCAGGCTTCGCGAGGTCATCGCACGTTTTTCTGAGCAAAAACGCGGAGTGTTGCTAACGGGCACCCCAGGGGGCTTATTCCGGGGTGATGAAAAAAGATGTGGAACTCCTGCGGGGTGAGATCGTGTTGCGTCTGAACTGGGCGCCCCTCATGATGGAAGAAAGCCTGAACAAAGGATGGTGACGCATGACCGCTCTGTCGACCTACTGGCATCATTTTCTCGAACGCTGGAAGGGGATACTCGCTATCTTCCTCGTCGCGCTGGCGATTTTTCTCGTCACGCTCGCGCTCGCCTGGACCCCGCTCGATAGAGAAGCACTGGGCGTCGTCGCGGTCTGGCCAGAGCGCGTGAGCGCCTCTCAGACCGGTGTCCTTCAACTTCATATCAGCCAGAAGTCGAATCCCGCCGCGGGCGCTCGCGTGACGCTCTATCGGCCAAAGGATGGTGGCCACCATGATCTGGGGCTCGTGGTCGCCAGGGATGGCCTGAGTGATTTCGTCAAGCTCTCGCAAGGCAAGGCAAACGCGGACGGCGCCGTGACGCTCGAGCTCCCCGAGGCGGTCGCACAGGCGACGCCTGGCAAGCTGATGCTCGTCGATAATCAGGCCACCATGCTCGTCCACGTCGAGCATGGTGATAAAGAGACCTTCCTCACACACACCGCCAGAGGTTCTCAGACCGGCGTCATGGCGCTCAGCTTCGATCGCCCGCTCTATCAACCGGGGCAAACGGTGCGTATGCGCGCGGTCCTCGTCGACGCGGATACTGGCGAACCACGCGCCGGAGCAAAGGTGAAGTGGAGGGTCCGCGCGCCCGGCGGGGATCTGATCTTTGAAGAGGACAGCGCGACCAGTGGAAGCGGCGTGACTCACACCGAGGTCGCGCTCGCGCCCGGCGGCAAGCAAGGCGCCTACACCGCGAGCGTCGAGGTCGGAACCACGAGCCTCGCCAGCCGCACGTTCGAGGTGCGGCCTTTCAGGCTCCCCCGTTACAAGATCGATGTCTCGAGCGCGCAGCCAAAGATCGAGCCGGGTGAGCCCGCCGAGTTTGTCGTCACCGCGACCTATACATATGGCGAACGCGTGGCAGGCGCGGATGTATCATTGGATGTGTCCGCGACAACGCGCGCTGGCGCGAGCGTAAAGCAGGCGTTTACAGGAAAAACAGACGCCAACGGCCAGGCGCGCTTTACCTACACGCCGAGGGATTTGCGCCCTGGCACCCTGATCGGGCTCGCGGCGCGAGTCTCACTGGCAGGCCGAAGCGAGGAGGGGAGCGGGAGCGCCTCTGTCGTGGGCCGTGACATCGGTGGGGTCGAGATCGTCCGCGCGGCCAGAGCATCATTCCAGGTGAACGTGCCCCAGATCGGCTACGTGATCGTGACCGATACCAGAGGGCAGCCGCTGGCGAATGCCAGCGTCGAGCTCGCGCTCCCCGAGGATGATGACGAGCGCCTGCTCGACCTGACCACCGATGAGAAAGGGCGCGCGTCCTTCTCCTGGGCTCCGCGTGGCAGCGTTTACAGCGTCAAGGCGCGCGCCAAGATCGATGGCGTGCCCTGGCAAACGTTTGCCGTACCTGTCTCGGTCGATTACTCGACCAAGATCTTGAGCAAGGTGCCCTCGGTGGTTTCCGTGGGGCAGTCATTTGCCGTCCAGCTCGATCGCATGGTGAACCCGGGGGCGCTGGTGCTCGTCAGGAAAGGGTTGCCCGTGGCGTCGGTCAACGTCCCACGATCGGGCGGTGGACAGACCGTCGAAATCACTCCCCCCGCGTCTGCGCGTGGCATGTCCGAGATCGTGCTCGTGGGGCAAGGCAACCGACGCATCGACGCGGTCGCTGTCTGGGTCAAGCAACGTGGCGGAGACAAGGTTTCGGTGACGGTTCCTGGCGAGGATCACCGGCCAGGCATGAAGGCTACCGTCGACCTCGCGTTCCCTCCCACCGCGGATGGAAAGCCCGGCGTCGAGGCTCCTGTGACCTTTGGCCTGGTTGGCGTGGACGAGGCGCTCTACGCGATCAAGGAGAGGGCCGAGGCTCCGCTCTGGAGCGTCCTGCGTCAGGAGCCTGCCGCCATGGGCGCGATCCTGGAGATGATCACGGCGGTGGATATGGGCGATGAGGCCGAGGTGGACATCGCCTCGGCGAGGTTCCAGAAGAGCGTCGGCGCGCTCGGGTCCGACCAGGGGGATAGGTATGCTCGTGATATCACCCGCGAGGTCGAGCGCAGGCAAAAGGCCAAACGTCAGCGGGCTGTGTCCGCGTTCATGTTTGTCATCTTCCTGCTCCTCGGACTGTACAACGCCGCGCACACCTGGCGCTCGTTCTCACGTCAGATGTTCTCGTGGAGACGTCTTGGCGGGATGGGGCTCGTGGTGGTGCTCGGGGGCATCCTGTTCGTGGCCATCGGCGCGGCGACGCGCGGGGATGGTCTTGCTGGCGCGATGATGCTCTGGCTGATGCTCCTGGGGTTGATGTTGCTCGAGGCGTCGCTCAAGGAACCTGCAACAGGGTTGCCTCGATGGTTTGGCGTGATGTTCATGATGGGCGTGATGCTCACGAGCGCGCTGGTGCTCGAAGAGTCGGCTTATGGGAGGACGCCAGATTGGTGGGAGATCTTCGCGATCGCTGCTGCTGGACCGCCAGTCGCGCTGCTCTTTATCGAGCTGCTGCTCTGGCCGTTTGTCTTGATGCACAACGAGCAGCGACAAACCGGGCTCGCGCTCACGACGCTCGCGGCCGCGCCGCTCGTCGGTTTGTTTGCCGCCGCGGGCTTGCAGATGAACACGCGTCACTATGAAATGGCGTCGGCAAAGGAGGCCCCTTCGATGGTCGCTGATCGCTTCGTCGAAGTCGCGCTCGAAGAAGAGGCCACAGAAGGAAAACCAGAACATCTCGTCAACAAGCCAGAAGCGTCTGGCGCGCAGGATGCGCCACGGGTCCGCTCTTATTTCCCCGAGACAATGGTCTGGGTCCCCGAGCTCGCCGCTGGCAAGGATGGCAAGGCAAGCGCGGACGTCGAACTCCCTGACAGCATCACCACCTGGAGACTCGATGCCTGGGCGCATTCGCGAGATGGTCGCATCGGACAGGGGCGCGCGGCGTTGCGCGTGTGGCAACCTTTCTTCGTCGAGCTCGAGCTGCCGACGAACCTGACTCAGGGCGACAGCGCGCAAATCCCTGTATCACTGGTCAATCGCCACGATAAACAACTCGATGTCACGCTCGATGCGAGCGCCGAGGGCGCGCTGATGTTGCAAGGCGCGCCGCTCGGCCAGATGACGCTCGCGCCGATGGAGCGTCGCGTGATCTCGGTTCGCGTCGTCGCGCAGCGCGTCGGCGAGGGGGCCGTGACCTTTAGCGCAGCGGTCAGCTCGGAAGATGGCAAGACCGAGGGGGACGCGGTCAAGCGCGTGGTTACGGTCGCGCCTGATGGACGCGTCGTGCGAAAGAGCGCCTCGAGGTTGCTCAACGAGGCGTGGACGAGCGAGGTGCTCATCCCTGGCGATGCGATCCCGGACACGACGCTCGTCGATGTCGAGATCTCGCCGGGGCCCGTGGCGGACGCCATCCAGGGGTTGGCGTCGATGCTTCGCGAGCCAAACGGTTGCTTCGAGCAGACCTCCTCGGCCAACTACCCGAACGTCATGATCCTGAAGGCGTTGCGAAAGACAAAGCCTGAGGATTGGCCCGGCGGCGCCAAGGCGCACGCCGAGGCGTCGGGCAAGGCGACCAAAATGGCGCAGCTCGGGTACCAGCGCATCCTGACATTCCAGAAGCCTCAGGGTGGCTTCGCGCTCTATCCTGAAAAATACGAGCCCACCGTCATGCTGACCGCATACGGTATCCTCCAGCTCAAGAAGATGAGCGAGGTGACCTCGGTCGATCCGAACGTCATCGCGCGCGCCGAGCGTTGGCTCGTCTCGCAGCAGAATGCCTCGGGGAGCTGGCCGATGTACGCGACGAGGTTGGCTGGTGGTGACTGGCGCTCGTCCTACGAAGATGTCGGTCAGGTGCGCGCGACCTCGTTCGTGTTGCTCGCGTTGGCCAGAAAACCATCACCACAATACGCTGAAGCGCGCGAGAAGGCCGTCACGCACATGCTCGAACATATCGAGCGCGTGTTGGATGCCGACGCGCTCGCGCTGGCCGCCAACGCGCTGATCGCTGTGGGCAAGAAGGAGGACGCGAAGCGCGTCCTCGACAACCTGGCGGGCAAGGTCACGCGCGACGCTGGTGGCGCATACCTCGGCGCGATCACGCGCACGTGGATGGGGAGCACGGACGCCTACGCGAGCCTGGAGACGACTGCGATCGCGTCGCGCGCGATGCTCGCGCTCGGGGTGCATGGAGAGCTGCTCTCGGAGATGCTCCGATACCTCGTCTCGAAGAAGTCTCCATACGGCGGTTGGGGCAGCACACAGGCCACGGTCTGGACGCTCGAGACCCTCGAGCTGCTCGAGCCAACGAGCAAGGAGCCTGTCAACATCGACGTGACGCTCGATGGGGACGCGATGGCGCACGCGAACGGGCGCGGTGAACCTGGAAAGGTCACCGTCTCGAGCGCGTCCTTGCTGTCGACGAGCTTTAGCAAGGAGACCTCTCCCGGCACGCACTTGCTCGGTGTCACGCCGAGTGACGCGAGCTCAGCGAGCGCTCAGGCGATCACGACTTATGCGGTGCCATGGACCTCTCGTAATGCTCGCGTCGAGGACGCGCCCTTTATCATCGAGGTCGAGGCGCCATCCTCGTTTGCCTTCGGGCAGGCCTCGCGCGTCGAGGTGACGGTCACCAACAGCACGCAGCAGCTTCGCGCTGCTTCCATCGTCGAGCTCCCCTCGATGCCCGCCGCGGCCATCGATCGCGCGTCCTTCGACGCGATGATCGAGCGCGGCGAGATCGACGCCTACGAGGTCCTCCCCACGCACATTCGCGTCTACCTGCGAGGTTTTAGCGCTGACGAAAGGAAGACCTTTGCCTACGAGCTGACGCCGATGCTTCGCGGTGATTTCTCGCTCACGCCCGCGAGCGCCTGGCGATTCTACACGCCCACGCCGCGCGCCTTCTCCGATGGTGGTGACGTGAGCGTGCGTTGATTTTTCCTGCGCGACTCCTGGCGCCGCTCGGTGCCGAGCAAAAAGAAGCCGCCGCCAGATTTATGTGACTGGTTTTCGATGTCTGAAACCAGTCACATAAATCTGGCGGCGGCTTCTTTTTGCGCGCGACGTCGCCACATCTTCGCAACAACTTCTGAGAAGACTCTCCAAGCGACCTGCACGGCGGCGCAACTCTGCTCCTGTATTTCTATCGGTATGTGAATGGCGGTGAGTTCATGCTCACCACAAAACAAGTCGATCGGAGCAAAGGAGTCGATATGCAGGATGCAGGTGTCATGGACGGCGCGACCGGGCCGTCTCGAACAGGCGCGAGCCGCGCCGGGACGGAGCCGCTGGATTGGAGCCAGCTCGCGCTCGCTGTGGGCGGCCCAGCCGCGCTCGGCGCGTGCGTGGGGCTAAAGGCGGATGTGGCCGCGACGCTGACGATGGCGGCCGCGCTGCCACTGGTTTTGGTCGGCGTGGTGGCGGTCACCTTGCCCGGGCTTTACGTGGCGTGCTCGATGCTCGGCGCCGCGCCTCGCGCCTCGCTCGTTGGCCGCGCCGCGCTCGGCGCGGGGCGTGATGTCGGAGTGATGATGTTGGGGATGGCTCCGGCCACGTTGTTCGTGGCGGCGAGCTTGCCGGGCGTGGATCACGCGACGGTGATTTGTTCGGTGTCCGTGGCGCTGTGTGCGCTGGTTGGCGCGCGAGCATTCTCCGGTCGCCTCCAGGAGGTGATGCTCGATCGTCGCTCGCTGGTTGTCTACCCGATCTGGATGCTGCTCAGCCTCGGTCTGGGGTGGCAGTTCTACTTGATGGCGCTTCGCCTTGGAGGTTTGTTGTGAGCACCGAACCCACGACTGGACAGATCGAAGAATCACTCCTCCGCGACGCCTTCAACGAGGATGTCGAGGATCACCCTGGAGAGGCAAGGAGCCAGGACCAGGACCTCTTCTCGATGTTCCTCGCGCTCAGCGAGCAGGACTTTAGCAACAAGCCTCTGCACCACGAGTCATTGACAGAAGCGCCGATCGAGGATCGCCCTCAGGAGGCGTTGGAGTTTCCCGAGGAAGATCTCTTTGGTCACAGCGCCGATGAGAATGATGAAGATGAAGACGAGCTCTTCTTCGAGCAGGTTGGCGAGCATTCAGAGGATGAAGCGCCTGGCATCGACGCGTTCGATATGCCTGACGAAGTTATCGAACCTCGCGTCGATGAGGATGTCGATGCTAGCGCCGATGTTAGCGCCGATGTTAGCGCCGGTGACAGCGCCGGTGACAGCGCCAGCGCCAAAGTCGAAGCCGAAGCCGAGATCGCCTACGCACCTGACTTCGTGATCCACGCCGAAGCCGCGCGTCCTCGCTCGAGGGCCGAAGAGCTCCTCGAGCAGACCTCGCGCCCCTACGGCCCTGGCTATACCTCGAGGCCATCCGGCGCCCCCAAAAAGGATGACGCCTTTGTCTTGAAGGACGAGGTTGAAGGGCCGCTCGATGCGTTGTTGCGCGATCGAGAGGCGTTGCTCGATGTCATCATGAAGGGAAAGGGGCTCGTCTCGGTGGCGCGCGTGATGCTGATCACGGTGGTCGTCTGTGGCGCGGCGCTCGGAGCATCCGTGGGGATGTATCGCGGCGGGGTTCAGATCCTCTTCGCGGGGATCAAGCTCCCGCTGGTGCTGCTGCTGACCACCGCCGTGTGTGCTCCCGTGTACACCGCGCTCAAGATGGCGATGCGCGAGCGCGCATCGCTGCTCGAGGACTTCGCGTTGGTGCTCAGTTCGCTCGCGCTCTCGAGCGTGGTCGCCGCATCACTCGCGCCATTGCTCCTGTTGGCCATCTTCAACGGCTACAGCTATCACACGCTGACCTTGCTCCTCGTGAGCATATGCGGCCTCGGAGGCGTGTGCGGCTTTCTCTTCTTCACCAAGGGGTTGCGCCGCCAGGTTGTCGCCGCCGAGCGCATGATCTACCTTGTCTTCCTCTGCGTGATCGGCGTGGTCAGCATGCAGGTCTCGTGGTTGATGCGACCTTACCTGGTGCGTCCTCAGACAGATGATGTCCCGTTCGTTCGCTCGCTCGAGGGGAGCTTCTTCGAGGCGGTGCGTACATCCGCGGACTCCGCTCGTGGCATCTACGACTACGAGTCTGACCTTTCGGCAAACTACCATCGCTACGATCGCTCCTCGCGCTCGGGCTCGATGTCGCGCCGAAGCGTCGAACCAGCGCGTGCCCTCGAGGGCACGCGCACCCGCGACGTGGATGCTCCCGTTGTCACCGGACGCTACGATGAGACCATCCCTGCGGTTGCCCCGACTGACGTTGTGGCAGAACCTGTGGAGGATGTCGCCGCGCCGACCCCCGAGGACGCCGAGCTCCTGCGCGAAGGGGGTGAAGTAAAGGAGCTTCTGCTCGAAGAAGAGCCAGGCTCCGCCCCCGAAGTCTCTGACGTCAACGACGTCAACGCCGCCGAGGAGGTCTCGCCATGAACCTCTCTCAACTCGGCATCCTCTATATCCTGCTCGGCGTCGGTTGCGTGGTCGCGCTGCTGGTGATGCGCCGAGGACAAGCTCGCATCCTCGACCTCGCGTTGTTGGCGGTGGCCTGGCCCCTCTACGCCCCATTTATCCTCGCCAGGGATATGGAGGAGGCCGACTTCTCCGCTCCGAGAGCGAGCGAGCCGTCCGGTGGACAGGACCTGCTCGATGCCTTGCGGCGCGCTGGCGGCGCGCCGCTCGCGCAACTCCTCCCCGACGTGGCCACGGGTCAGCGGCTGGCAGCGAGGCTCGACGTGGCCACTCGCCGCGTGGACGAGATCGATGTGTTGCTCGGCCAGGAGCAATACTCCGAGCGGCTCGCGGTGGAGCGCCAGCAACAACTCCTGGCGAGCGGTGATGCGCGCGCCGCGGCGATGGTAGACAGCCGCCTGCAAATCATCCGCAGGCTGAGAAAGATGCGCGAGCAGTTCGGCAAGGAGATCAATCAGATCTCGGAGCTCCTCACGCAACTCCGCATCCAGGCCGAGGTCGTGCGTATCGCCGGCGCCAGCGATGATGACACGCGCGAACTCGTCGGAGAGCTCGTCGCCAGAATCCAGGGCCTGGACGAGCTCCTCGATGAGGAGCTCGTTTGAAGCCAACCCGTCAGTTCCCACCAACAAGGCTCGCATCACCTCCGGGTTTCGATTATCCTCCAGCGCGTGAAACCGCTTTGAACTCGAGGACCTCAGGAGACGATGATGCGAGCTTCTTATTGGACCCTTCCGCTTGCCCTTTTCGTACTGACCGGCTGCCCCTCTGGCGTCACCATTGATGTCGAGGATGACATGTCCGAGCCATCGAATAACAACTCGCCAGATATGTCCTCGAACAACGCGACGACACCCCCTGGTCAGGACATGGGGATGACCACGACCACTCCTCCTGCGCAGGATATGGGCGGTGATTCGGACATGGGGATGCCTCCCGAGCAAGACATGGGCGGCGAAGAGGATATGGGGATGACCACGCCTCCCGGATCATACGAGGCCGCGCGTTACGATGGCGGCGAGTTCCTCTCGCCGATCACGCCGTTCGTGGCAGACCGCTTGCGCACGATCCGCGATGGCAACATGGGCGCTGATGATCTGGTGTTGATGAAGGTTGGGGACTCGAACTCGGTCAATAACAACATGGTCAAGTGCTTCGCGGAGCCCGCGAAGGTCAACCTCGACGGTCGCGATGAACTCCAGGCCACCATCGACTACTTCAACATGAAGCTCGTGGCGGGCGCGCCATCCTTCGCGCGCGATTCGCTCGCGACCGAGGTCGGTCGCACGGCATCCTGGGCTATTTCGGGCAGTCCCTCTCCGATGTCGCAAGAGATCAGCGCCATCAACCCGCGCTTCGCGCTCGTCTCCTATGGCACCAATGATATGCAACAGGGCGCGACGCACCTGTCCGCGCTGTTTTCCTTCTATGACAACTACACTGCCTTGCTCGACGAGCTGATGGGGCAGGGGATCATTCCCATTGTCACTGGCCTCCCTCCGCGCGGTGATAACGCCACGGCGACGGACTGGGCGCGCACGTACAATGACGTCAGCCGCGCCATCGCCGAGGCGCGTCAGGTCCCCTACATCGACTTGCTCCAGGCCACCGAGGATCTCCCCTCGATGGGGCTCGTCGGAGATGGGTTGCACGGCAACGTCGCGCCAGATGGCGCGTGCACGTTCACCGACAGCGGCCTCGACTACGGCTTTAACATGCGCAATTACCTGACCATCGACACGCTCGATCGCGTCAGGCGCGTGGTGCTCGAATCCGGCGATGCGCCAGATGCGAGCGCCAGGACCTGGAAGGGCGCAGGCACCGCGCAGGACCCGATCCTTATCGAGTCACTCCCGTTCGGCCATGCCGGTGATACGACGACATCGAGCAGCGATCAGTTCGACGGCTACCCCTCGTGTGATACGGGCCAAAACGAAGCTGGCCCCGAGGTCATCTACAAGCTCGAGGTCGAGAAGACGACGGCGTTGCGCGTGATGGTGTTCGATGCGCCCGAGGTCGATATCGACGTGCACATCCTCGATGGCAACCTCGACCCGATGTCCTGCACGCAGCGCAATGACAAGTCCTTCGAGGTCACGCTCACCACGGGCACCTACTACTTCGTGCTCGATACGTTCGTGTCGAGCAGCCGCGGCGAGCAGTCGGGGCCGTATTTGTTCGTCCTCTCGAAGACGAATTGATCAGAAAGAATGAAGCGCGAATAGTCGAGCCGCGCCTCGTGTTGGTCCTGCGCATTTCATGAAGAGGATAAGTGATGCCGAGGATCGATACGGGCGCGGTTCGTGCGTTCTTGCTTGCTGTTTGTATGGTGTGCGCCATCCCATCGCGGGCGTTTGCTCAACAAACGCCCCTGGTGGCGTGCGACGAGGACGCGCTCGAGGCGACCGAACTCATTGGCCTGACGCGGTTGCCCCATCAGGATTACTTCGAGCTCGTGAGCGAGCATCAGCAGTTCAACCGCGAGTACGACAACATCTTCCAGAAGCTCTACGAGGATCGCCAGTGGTTCCCGAGCGTGATGGCGCGCGGTGGTACGAAGACAAGCCTTCGGGGCGTGTCGCGTTGCGATGAACGCGGCGCGTTATCTGGCGGCGGCTCGCTCTCGGATTACGGGCTATCGCTTCGCATGGAGCATCGCCAGAGCGACAGCTCGCTGATGCTGACCGGGGTGGGGCGAACCGACTTCTTCCTCTGGAACTACGAGGGAACCGAGCAATACAACACGGGCGTCGTCAAGTGGTCTGGCGGCGCCAGGTTGCAGCTCTCGCCCTGGTTTGCCGCGCAGTACGTGCGCGCTCGCAACCGCTCGTTTTACACGGACAAACCCACGGTCGCGTCCAGATTAAACGCGACGCCAGAGATCCTCGATTACCATGTCGTCTCGCTCGAGGTGCCCGCGTTCGGTCTGGCTGGTGGGTTGCTGTTTGGCGATGACGTGGGGAGTGTTCGCTTTGACAGGTTGTCGATCGAACAGCTCCCATTGGGACGTCGGTTTCTGCTGAGTGCTTCTGGCGAGATGATGCGTTACGAGCAGCGCGGCAAGGGGGTGGCAAAGCTCGAATATCTGCTCGGTGAGGACGCTTACGAGCGACAGTTCTCCAGCGCATTCGAGAGCAACCTGAGCGCTGAAGTCGGCATCGAGACGCACTCCTTGAACTTTCGCCACGCGCGCGTCGGCGTCGATATCATGATGCTCGATAATCGCTTGAGCGGTGTTTACCCCGATCGCGGTGATATCGGCGCTCGCATCGGTCAGCGATTACACGGGTCGCTCTTTCATGGGCAAATCATCGAAGAGACGGTCGGCAGGCGTTGGGCGCCTGGCGTAATGTACGAGACCTATGTGCAAATGCAGTCGGGGTACATCTTCTACACGATGGATTTCGGGATGGGGATCAACCGCCCCGAGATGCTCGAGCTCAACCCGCATTCGATCCACGCTGGCGAGATTAACCTGAAGATGAACATCTCGAGCAAGTTCTGAGCGCTGCTCCAGGTGCCTGAATCAGAGGCCACGCAACCACGTGATGGTTTGTTGTGGCGTGAGGTAGCCATGGTCAGGATCGGCGTGCACGAGCAATCCCGTGAGTTGATGCAAGGTCATCGATTGGCCCATCAATGGGTGAGGCTTGGCCTTATTCTCGACAGAAATCACTGACAGCAGCTTCGCGGGATCATCTCCAGCGGGGATCGTCTCGCCATGGCACATGGCGCAAGGGCGCGCCGTGATGGCGCCGGTCCTTAGCGCCAGCTCGGGCCGTTGCGCGGCTGGACCCGCGGGCTTTGGCGCGAGCCCCTTGGCGCCGCGTCTGGCCGCGACCTGGGTGGACGTGATCGAGGCGCCCTTGTTTCCCCAACGCGTGTTCACATAGGTCGCGATCATCGCGACTTCTGCATCATCGAGCTTCTCGGCGTACCCTTGCATAAAGCCGTTGTAGGTCTTGCCGTTGACCTTGACCTCACCGCTCATCCCCAGCAGGAGCACATCGATCGCTTCTTCGGCAGACTTCTCCTTTAACCATGTGGATTTTGCCAGCGGTGGGAATTGCCCTGGCTCCCCGAGTCCCTCATCGCCGTGGCAGTTGGCGCAGTGGCGCGTGTAGAGAGTTTTCGCGAGTGATTCCTGCGCTGGGTCCGAGAGGTCTGGCGAAGGAGAGGGGAGGGCAGCTCGCCACGCTTTCGGGTCATCGTAAACATCGGGCTTGGCGCCCACTGGTTTTGCCTCTTCGCTGATCCGTCGGCACTCCTCGACGACGTGCCCGCGCATCGGGATCTCGGGTTGCTCGCGGAGCTTTTGCGAGGGGATCATATCGGCGCGCATCCAGAGCACGAGCGCCCATTGCTCTTCCAACGGGAGCTCGATTTTGGCGTGTTGTTGGATGCCGCTCTCCTTCGTGATCGAGTTGTAGATGTCCAGCGGTGCTGTGCGTCTGCGCCAGATCGTGTCGGGAGCGGCGAGCTTCGTGGCGCGTGGATGCGCGGCATCACCCATCCCATCTGCGCCGTGGCAACTCGCGCAGTTTGCGGCGTAGCTCGCTGCGCCACGCGCTTTGCGCGCGGCGTCGAGGTTTGTCGTGTAGCCCTCGACCTCTTCCTTGATCGGCTCGAAGCAAGTCCCCGATTTGCGCGTCGCCAGAACGATCGAGCGCATCTCGGGAGGATCGGCGACCTCCTGCAATCCTGCGCGCTCGCGTACCGCCTGAATGATGAACCAGAGGTTCTCTTCGCCAAGGTGTGAGAAGTCGTGGCCCTGAATGTTTATGTCGGGATCTCCACCGTTCAGCGCGCGCCAGAGTTCGAGCGGACCGGGCGCCCATGCCTCGCTCTTTTGCGTGATATCGACCGTCGGCTTGTAGGTCGCTGGCAGCTTGTCCTGTTGCCCGGAGTCATGGCAGTAGGCGCAGTTTTGCTGATAGAGCACCTTGCCGTGGGCGATATTGCGCTCGGCCTGTTTCGCGATGCCTTCTCTCCCCTTGAGCGGTTGCGCTTCGGGGGCAGTGTTCGTGAGCATCACCGCGGACGTCGTGGCGGTGATGCAAAGCGCTGCGAGTATGCGTTTGGCGTTCATGCCGAGGCTTCCTCTCCAACATCGGGGAGCGTGATTCGAAATGTCGTGGGCAGATCGGGCAGCAGCTCGATATCTCCCTCGTGAGCCTGGAGCAGCGAGGCCACCACCGAGAGCCCCAACCCCGTACCACCCGAGGGTCTGGCGGTGGTGAAGAAGGGCTTGAAGATCTTCTGGCGGTTGGCCTCCGAGATGCCCGGTCCCTGATCTGAAACCTCGATGCGCACGAATCCTTCCCTTCTTTCCAACTTCACCTTGATCGGGACATCTTCGCCGCCATGTTGCCGCGCGTTGTCGAGCAAGTTCGCGAGGATCGATTCCAGCGTGACGCTCGCCATTTGCACGCGCGCTTGCTCGGCGCCGTCGTCCTGAGTGAGCTCGATGTCGAGCCCATCGACCGCATACCTGGCGACGATCTGCTCGAGCAGTTTGGTCGGCTCGCTCAGTTGCTTGTCCGGCTCGAAGACATCCGCCCTGGCGAGCTCGATCAGTCGATTGACCAACCTGTGCAAACGCTCCGCGTCCCGGTCGATGATCCCCAAAAACTTCTCGCGTTGTTCGGTATCCATCGTCTCCAGGTGATCCTGGAGTAATTCGACCGTGCCGCGAATGCTCGTCAGCGGTGTCTTGAACTCGTGCGAGACGTTGGAGGCAAAGGTCTTGATGTAATCGGAGCGATCCTTGAGCGCTCGCGCCATCTGCACGATCGCCTCGGACAGCATCTCGACCTCGCGCGTGACCGGTTGTTGCAGGACCGTCGCCTCGGTCGCGCCGCGCTCGAGTTCGTGCGCCTGCGCGATGAGTTGGTGCACCGGGCGCACGATCGTGCGCGAGGTGTAGAGCGACAGGAGCAGCACCGCGATAAGCTGACTCACCGCCAGGATGAGCAGCGCTTGCCGGTTATCGTAGAGCGCGCGCGTTAAACTCAGCGGTGTGCGAGAGGTGATCACAGCGCCCGCGACTCGCCCCTCGACCACGATCGGCAGCGCGACGAACAGGCGCACCGAGGATCTCCTGCTCAGGCTGTTGAGTGAGGGCTTTGGAGAATCCGAAATCCGACTGCGGACAAGCCGCGTGTATTCGCCAGTCAAGGCGCTGGCAACTTCATCTCGGTGCTTTAATGAGAGGCCGATTTGACCACGCGAGCTCGCGACCACGACGCCCTTGTGGTCCACGATCCTCATCCCCGCGAGCGTGACGCGTTGCGTGCCTTGCATCAGCTTCGAGATTCGCTCGCCGGCGCGCACGAGCACCTCCGGGGAGTGATCCTCCGGTGGAATCTCGCGGGGGTCTGGCGCCGGGTCGAGCAGCTTGACCTGGTTCAGATCGATCGTCGAAGGGATGTGCCGAAACTGCTGCTTGCTGCGCAGCTGGGCGATCAGATGCGGCGCAGGATCATGGCTCATCGATGACGCTGACCAGGATGGATCGCCTGGCTGGCGCTCGCGCTCGACCTCGAGCAGAAACGCCTCACGCAAGAAGGCGGACTGCGCGAGCAGTTCGCCTTCGGTGCGTCTGGCGAGCTCGTTCTCGTAGACGCGCAACATCCAGAACCCCGTGATCGGGAGGATCAGGATGATGAGGTTGACGTAGAGCAGCAGCGCGCGCAGGTGAAACCTGGCGCGCCTCCCCTTCGGTTTTTCTTCACTCACGGCAGTCGCCACACTTGTATCCCAACCCGTGGACGGTCTCGATCGGCGAGGCGCCGATGTCCTCGAACTTTCGGCGCACGCGCGTGATGTGGCTGTCGATGGTGCGATCCGAGACGATCGTCTGATCCTTGTAGGCGCCGCGCATCAACTCCGAGCGCGAGAAGACCTTGCCTGGATAGGAGATCAACGTGCGTAACATCCCGAACTCGGTCACCGTGAGCACCAGCTCGGTGGTTCCCCAGAAGACCTTGAAGCGGTCGAGGTCCAGGCGCAGCTGGCCATGCTCGAGCACATTGTCCGATGCGTCCTCCTCGCCAGCCTCTTGCTCTCGGCGGTCATCGAGGCGCCGCATCACGGCCTTGACTCTGGCGACGAGCTCGCGCGGACTGAACGGCTTGGTGACGTAATCATCACCACCGAGCTCGAGCCCGAGCACGCGGTCGATCTCATCATCCCTGGAGGATAAAAAGATGATCGGCACATCAGAGGTGCGGCGGATGCGCCGACAGACCTCGGTGCCGTCGAACTCGGGCATCAGGATATCGAGCACGATCAGCTGCGGAGTCTGCGCGGCGAACTTCTCGAGCGCGTCCTTCCCGTCGCCCGCCTCGATCGTGGCGTAGCCCGCCTTCTCGAGCGCGAAGCGCACGACCTCGCGTATGCTGGGGTCGTCATCGACGACCAAAATCGTGTTCGATGGATTCGGTGTTGTGGCCATGGTTCTCCTCAGGAGGCAGATGCTTTCCACGGTGGGATCCAACCGCCAAAGATCTCCTCGAGTTCCCTGGCGACCGCCAGCCCGAGGTGATCCTGTCCATGTCTGGCGATGACCTGGACGCCGAGCGGGAGGAGTTCTTCGCTCAATCCGAGCGGAACCTGCGTGGCAGGCAACTCCATCACGTTGACGATCCCCGTGTAGACAAAGTGTGCCGGTTTGTAGAGCGGGTGCAAGTGGCGCGGGGCGACCTCGGGGAAGGGCGGATAGAGGATCACGGCGTCATCGCCGAGCATATCGACGAGCTCCTCGCGCAACCTGTTCCCCTTCGAGATCATCTCTTCGACGCGGCCTGTGACGACCTTGGTGATCTTCTCACTCAGCGCGAGCGCCAACGCAGGAAGTGTATGCGGAGAGCGCCTTGCTGCCCACTTCCCGAACTCGCGCATCACTTGAATCGGCGTTCCCTCCCCGAGCAACTCCGAGAAGCTCGGTCCATCCGAAGAGCCGAGCATCGAGGACCAGATCTCGAAGGAGTGGCGCAGGTCCTCGATCTGGATGCGCTCGACCTTGCAACCTCGCTGCGCGAGCGCGTGCGCCGCGCGCCGCACGCCATCTCGGATCTCTGGCGTCGGGTCGATGAAGTTGTTGGTGTCGATGACATACACGCGCAGCTTCGAGACATCGACTGGCGCGTCGATCAGCTCGATATCTTCCCTACACGAGAGATCTCGACCATCCGGTCCTGCCATGATTTGCGTCAGCGGCCCGAGATCTTCGGCGCGTCTGCAAAGCGGGCCGGTCGCGTAATACCTTAACGCGGCGCCCTCACTGCGCGGGAACTGCCCCGTCGATGGAATCAGTCCCCCTGTCGGCTTGTGCCCGAACACGCCGTTGAAAAACGCAGGCATTCGGATCGAACCGCCGATATCAGAGCCCAACCCGAAGGGGCTCGCGCCCGCGCCGATGATGCTCCCTTCGCCGCCAGATGATCCTCCGCAGATATGCGCCTCGCTGTAGGCGTTGTTCGTGCGGCCATAGATGTAGTTGTGCGTCTCGTACCACATGCAGAGCTCGGGGATGTTCGTGACGCCGAGCGGGATCGCGCCAGCGCGCCGCACGCGCGCTACAGCGGTCGCATCCTCGTTGGCGCGCACGTGCCGCCGGGCCACGAGCCCGGCGGTGTTGGGCATCCCTTTCAGACCAAAGCTCTCCTTGATGGTACAAGGCACGCCATGGAATGGAGGCACATTTTCGGGGCCTTCGCGCTCGAGCTCCTCGTCTGCGAGCATCGCCTCCTTTCGGGCTTGCTCGAAGCGGTCGCGGACGACCGCGTTCAGGTACGGGTTGATGCGTTGGATGTAGGCGATGTGTTGCTCGACCAGCTCCTGTGAGGTCACCTCGCCGGTGCGGATCATGACCGCGAGCTCGCTGGCTGAACGCTCGAAGAGCGTGGCGTCATCTGGTCGTGGACGCGCGTCGAGTTCATCGGCGCGTGTGGCCTTGAGCTGCGAGGAGTTGGAGAGGTCTGTCGGCATGAGCGTGGCTTCCTGACGAAGAGAGAATCAACAGCACATCTTCTCGCCGGCGGCGCAGGCGCGCGCGGCGAGTTCGAGGGCTTCCTTGGGTTTTGTCGGGTGGAGCGCGGTGGCGCGCAAGCAGTCGACGCGGGGTTTGCCCGCGGCGTCTGTCGGGAGGTCGGCGAGGATCTCATCGAGCAGGATAAGCGCCTCGTCTTCCCGCCCGAGCTGGATGAGTACATCACATTTTTGGATGCTCGCGAAGGGGACGTGTGGGTTGAGCGTCGATGCCTTGTCGTAGAGCTCGAGCGCGCGCTCGAAGTTGTTCTTTCGCTGCTCTAGAAGCCCCAGCCAGAGGATGGTCAGCTCCAGGTCTGGCTCGAGTTCGTGCGCCTTGACCGCGAGCGCGTAGGCGTCGTCGTGCTGGCTCTCGTCCGAGGCGCGCTGTGATTCGATATAGGCGCGAAAGGCCTCGCCATTCATCAACCTCAGGCTTGGCGGTGGGCAGAGCGAACCGCAGCGATACATGTTGTGATAGACCGAGATCGGCTGCGCGTTACCAGGACACATCACGAGCCACTTGTCGAGGATATCGTGAGCCTCGCCAAGCCCTGTCTCACTCGTCGGAGAGGTCGATGGATTTGGCGCGGGGCCGACGTTTCCCGCGCGCATGATGTCGGGCATGGTGCCATCCTGGCACATGATGCGACCGAACCAGAGCGTGCGCGTGCCCGCGCCAAAGCCCCACTCGGCGGGGTTCTCCATCGTCAGGCCGTAGGTTTGCGAGGTTTGCGCGGAGCAGGTGCTCGTGTCGACGCTCATGAATGGGGTCGCGCACGCCTGTTCGCTGGGGTTATCCGGTCGCTCGATGGGAGGTGCTTCGCCCGGGTCAGTGATGGTCTGTGACGCGTCCTCTTGTTTCTCTTTGCCACCGCCTGTGCGACAGGCACCGAGCATGATCATGGCGAACAGCGCGAACAAGGTCAGGCGCGAGCGCGAGGAGAAAACCAGAGCGCTTTTCATAGCCGCAGGCTCCATCGAGAGAGGGGATTCAGGTGTGCTCCATCTTGCCATGATTCGATCGATTCGCAACCTCGGCGCACCTTTCAGTATCCGAGGATGAACGAGAGCGCCGTCCCCGTCTTGCTCGTCTGCCATCCCCCGTGGCCAACCCCGGCGAGCTCTTCGTAGAGCACATCGTGGCCTGCTTGATTTAGCTGATCGCGCGTACTTCGCGCCGCGTTCAGGAGGCCATCCTGGGTGCCGATCGCCAGGTATACCGGCGTCTTGCGCGTGGCGGATTGAATCAGCGCGCCCCCTTGAGGGGCCGCGCTCGCTTGCATCGCGATCGCGCTGATCGTGTTGGACTCGACCATCCCCATATAGAAGCTAAAGAAGCCACCCTGGGAATGCCCCAGCGCGTAAATCCGGCTGTTGTCGACGCTGTACTGAGCCTTGATGGCGTTGACCACGTCGCGGGAGAAGGCGAGGTCCGCGTTATCTGCGGGCGCGGAGTAGGCGTCCCAGGCGAGCTGATAACCCTGGATGTTTCGCACAGGGCCATCGAGGGTCGCGAGGATAAAGCCGCTTCCTTGCGCCCAGCTCCCGAGCTGGAGCGCGTTGTAGAAGTTCTGCGCGCTGTCTCCGTTGCCATGGTAGGCCAAAACGAGCGGCATCGGGGTCGAGGGCGTGTAGTTACTTGGCACATAGAGCAGGTAATCGCGATTCAACCCGGCAGAGGTCACCTGTTTGTTTGTCAGCGTACCATTTGCCGTGGCCTGGCTCGCCGAACCCATCGGGTTCGGGCCGGGAGTGTTGTTTGTGGTGGTGCTCCCTTGAACACATTGTCCGCTGGCGCCATCACACACGTAACCCTGGGCGCATTGAGAATCACTCGTGCAGGATGGCCCGCACGCGCCGCGACCTTGCGTGACGACGCAGGCGTAGCCCGCGCGACACTCCGCGTTGGAGGCGCAGTCGTCGAGGCAGACGAGCACGGCGCCCTGGTTGGTGTTGAGCTGGTAACATGTCGAGCCGCCAGGGCAGGGGAGCGACGCGCTGCATTGCGCCGTGCAGTAACCTTGCGGCCAGGCGGTGATGCACGCGCCGCCATCACAGGTCATGCCTGAAGCGCAGCTCGCGCCGACGTCGCCGCTGTTCATTTGTTGGCAGCCCTCATCGACGCCACCGACGCAGTTGTTGTCGATGTTGTCCCCGCAGATTTCAGCAGCGCCCGGGAAGATCTGGGCGTTGTTATCATCGCAGTCTTGCGGGCTCGCGTGACCATCATTGTCGGCATCCGTCGGCGTCGGCGTGTTCTCCATATCGGGAGGAACGAGGATGCCGCCCATATCCATTCCAGCGGGCTGGCCCATATCACCCGAGGGGACGGGGACGAAGTTGTTGACGCTCGGGCCACAGTCTTCGTCGATGCCATTGGCGCAGTTGTTGTCGATAAGGTCACCGCAGATCTCGACCACGCCCGGGTTGGTCGCCGCTCGGGTGTCATCGCAATCCTGTGACTCGTCGTAGCCGTCTCCGTCGTTATCGCGCAGTTCGACCTGCATCCCGCTGTTCGGGGGCGTCGACGCGTTGCTCGTCGCGGAGGGGCCTGACAACTCCACGTCTCCTCGAACGCAGCCCGAGAGCGCGCTCCATGAAAGGAGGAGCGCGCAGGTGGTGAGGAAGAGAGAGAGGTTCTGTGAAGGGCGTCTCATGCCTGCATTCCGTCGGTACGACAAAGGGGGCTTACCATCGTGAGTGCGTTGATGGTATCAGTGGAGTTTGTTTGACGCCACCGATGCTCACGTGGAGAGGTTGTGTGAGGAGCAGGATGAGACCGAGAAGCCATGGCTGCGCGAGCCTCTTTTGCTTGCTGTCTGTCGTCGCGCTGGGGTGCGGAGATCCCGAGGAGCCATCCTCTAAAGAGGTTGTCCCCACAGTCGATGACAACCCGTTCGATGGGGACGCGGAAGCGGCCGCCCGAGGCAGCTACCTCTACGAAACGCAGTGCATCTCTTGCCACGGTCCCACTGGAGGTCCGGGCAGCACATACAAGGGGGATTTGCGCGTGGCCAAAGCTCGGTACTCGGACCGCGAGCTCTTTATAAAGATCGCCAACGGAGGTGATGGGACCGGGATGCCTGGCTTTGCAAACACCTTCGAGGAGGATGAGATCTGGAAGCTCGTGACTCACATCCGGCTTAACCTCGAGCCCGAGTAAACGAAGAATTTCTGGGTGATGTATTCGGCCTGTATACTCGATCCTGACGGGGGAGCACTCTTGCGTTGCGTCGGTTTGGCGTGACGAGTAAAACAAAGAACGATCTCAATGTAGAGTGATTCTTTTCCCGTTCAGGAGCCTGATCCAATGACTCTTCGCAACATCTGTATCGCGTTCGCGCTTGTTCTTTCGCTGAGTGCTTGTGGTGATGACAACAACACGAGCGAGAACAACAACACCAACACCACCAACCCCTTCTCTGGCGATGCAGAAGCGGCGGCGGCAGGGAAGACCATCTACGAAGGAAAAGGCGGCTGCACCTCGTGCCACGGCGCCGATGGTGGTCCCGGAACGGTCTCGATGAAGGATCTTCGCGGCTCGACCCTCTCGGACGGTGACCTCTATTCCAGGATCGCTGATGGCGTTCCTGGCACCTCGATGGCGGCCTACAAGAACAGCCTCTCCGAGGATGAGATCTGGCAGCTCGTGACGCATATCCAGGTCAACTTCTGATCTCGGAACCAGGGCAAGAAATGACGATGGGCCGACATGAGAATCATGTCGGCCCATCGTCATTTCTTGCCCTGGTTCGCTCGAGCCTGACAACGACCTATTCGCCGCAACCTTGCTCGGCGAGGTGCGCGAGCGTCGATGGCATGACGCCAAAGGAGGCGTCGAGCTGGTGTCCTGTAAGCTCGAGGACGAGCTTCATCAGCGCGTAGTGGTGGATGGCGTGGCTCGTCAGAAAGAGGAGCTCGCGGCGTAGCGTGGACTTGGCGATGCGCGGCGAGTCCTTGACGCAGGTGCGATGTGCCATGTCGAGCGCGCGGTCGAGGTCATCCTCGGTCAACATTCGCAGCGCGCCGAGCAACTGGTCGGTGCGCTCGATGGCGACGTCTCGATCGGTCTCGATCAGAGGATCACGTTCGCGGTTATCGTAATCGATGAGTTGCCCAGGTTTGGCCATGAGCAGGATCTGGACATGCTCGAGGTGATGGCGGTAGTGCGCGCCGATCGAGGACGCCTGGATACCACAAGGGGTCGCGGCGTACTCCTCGGGACAGATCCCTGCGATCAATTCGCGCCCTTGCTCCAGCACCTCTGCCAGATCGATGACGATTTGTGGGATGGCTTGGTTTGCCAGGTTCACGCTCATCTTACATCCAATCTCGTGCAAACTTCTCGCATTCATTCCTCTTTGATTGCACACCCTTACTCGATGTCAGGAGCAAAAGCTACTTGAGGACGAACTTCTCGGCGTCTATTCGTATTCTCCTATGCCCGGACCTCACAAAGGGTTCAAAAAACCTGTCATCGCGATGGCTCGAGCGCGAGCTCTGCCTCGTGTCGTGCGGGGTTCTGGTGAGGCGGCCCGTCCAGGTAATGCATACGCGCGAGGTTCGCTTCAGGATCGACGCCGATCCATGTGTGCGAGACGCTCTGGGCATCTTCACGGCTCATGCTCACGGTAAATGGCCCCGGCTCTGGCGCGTGTTGTGAGAAGAGCGCGATGGTGTCCTCGAAGGTTCGGGGCGGTGAATCTCCGATGAGTGGAGCGAGCGCCTGCGAGCGCGCCTCGACGGCGCGCTCGAGCTCGACGCTCGATGAGATGAGCAGGATGGGGAGCGCGCGCGTCTCGACCTCGAGCGCTTCACCGCTCCAGGTCGCCACGATCGCGCGCGCCTGATGAGGCGCATCGAGGATGCCTGCCGCCAGGATAAACGGGCGAGTGTTCGCCAGCGGCCATGACCTGAGGTGGTCTTCTATCGCAGCGAGCGATGTGTGCCCGAGCAGCGCCTTGACCAGCAAGCCTCGGCTCACAGGATCGCCGCTCGGGGTGAACCTGGCGTCTTGTTGGTAGTTGTTGAGCAGCGTCATGGTGATGCCATGCGCGTTGACGCCGATCCAGGTCCCGCCTGCGTCTGCATCCGTGGGGAAGAGCGCGGTGGTGTCGCCCAACGTTTCGGGCGACGTCGGTGGCAGCGCGCGCTTTCGCGTGCGCATCTCATCGCGGTTTCCTGCCAGGATAAGGTGCCCGCTCGGGTTCAAGAACATCGCGATGGTGCACATCGAAAATTGCCTTCAGGAGTGTGGGTCAGGATCCTTGTTGCCGCGCTCGAGCTCTTCGATCTCGGAGGGAGAGAGCGGCTCGACTTCGACCTCGACCATCTCGGCGTAGGATTCGCTTCGCTCCTCGTGATCTCGCCGGTCCCGATACTGGAACGCGTCGATAATGGATGCGGGGAGCAGCGTCGTGGCGGGCCCCTGATCGTCGACCAGTTTGCCGACGTCGAAGCTCCCAGACAGCATGAAGAGCTGCTCCTTGTTCTCGCTGACCGAGGTCACGCTCCCCGTATCATCGCCATCCTCCGGGCCAACCTCGTCGAGGAGCTTGTTCCAGGTCTCGGGTGAGAGCGAGATGGGGTTGGTGCTCACGCGAAAGTCAGTGCCCTCGCGAGGTCCCCAGGCGAGATCTCCTGGCGATGATTGGCTCGCGAAGTGTGGCTGAGAGGGCTGAGGTGCTGCGTCGTCATGAGCTTCTGTGTAATCGATCGGTTCGAAGCTCTGATCGGCCATCTCGTCCGGGATCATGTGCGCGATATCGGCAATGTTCAGGATCTGGTGGCGGTCCGAGGGGAGCGAGTGCGAGGTGTTGTCGCGATCGTCCCAGGCGAGCGGCTGCGAGTCGCCGCGCCACGCGGCGGAGTTGCCGGTGGTGTCGCCTGTGCGAGAGGTGCTCGTGAAGTCATCGTCATCGTCGAGGCCAAGATCGATCTCCTGGAGAACCGATGGCTTGTCATCGGGGATGGGGAGCCAGGGCGCCCTTCGGATCTGCGAGAGTGATTCGAGGATGGCGAGTGATTCGTCCTCTTCGCTCGTGACCGAGCTGTTGTCCTCGTCGACGTCCAGCGCTTGCTCTTGCATGAGCGCGTTGTTGGATGGAGGTTTGAAGGTTGGCGCCGGGACATCGAGCGCGATGCGCTTCTTTTTCTTCTTTGGCGGCGAAAGCATCGCCTCGCGTGCCTGCGAGAGCGCGCTCCCTTCTTCTTCGACCACGTGGCCGACGACGCAGCCGAGCAGGACCGCTTCATGCGTGGGCAAGCTCAGGTCGACATCACGGGTTTGCGAGAGCACCTCCGAGCGGGGATTGACCACCAACCTCACGATCGGGCGGCTGAAGCATGCGGGGCGCTCGTGGTTGGCGACGACCACACCGCGCCAGCCGCTGCTGAGTTCGACGAGCGTGCCGCGCGTGCTGATTCCCATGCCGCGCAGCAGCAGTGATATGACGAGGCGCTCGAGGTTGGTGCTCGCGCTCTTCTCGAGCTGTGTGATGGCGCCATCGATGAGGCTGACCATCGGCTGCGTGTAGGCGTCTTTCTGCGAGTTTTGCAGGCTCATCCAGTGGGTGAGGAAGTTGCGTGAGGTCGCCAAGATCAATCCCTCGACGGTCGGAGGGAGCTCTCCGTCATAGGGCATCCCTCGCGTCTCGTGCAGGCGGATGTGGTGCCCCTCGTACATGTAGACGCTTCGAGCCAGCGACGCCTCTCCCATCGAGCCGAACAGCGTCATCATCGCCGCGCTCGCCTCCGGGTAACGCTCGAGCGCTTGCTCGGCGACTGCGGGCAGGCCGACCAGGCCGCGTTGCTCGGCCTGCTGCATCAGGCCACACGCGCGGATCATGCCGACATCGTGCAAGAGCGCGGTGAGCGCCATATCGGTCAGGTTGCGCACATCCCTGGTGAGTTGCCCGAGCGCGAGCGTCGAGAGGATCGCGCCCTTGACCGCCATGGTCGCCACGTCGCCTCGATCCGGGCAGCTCGAGATGAACCCGAGCAGCAACCTCGGGTAGCGCTCTCCGAGCAGGACAATGTTACGCGCGATCCTCTTGGCGTAGCGCACGGTGTTGTAGTCGCCCTGGAGGAGCCCTTCGTAGAGGCGCTCGATCACGACGAGCGCCGCAGCGCCGCTGCGCGCGACGAGCTCTTGTGGCGGCAAGTCGTGAGAGAGCTGCGTGTAGGGGTTTGCTTCCTTTTTGCGCAGCCTGATGCGTGGCGTGATCGCTTGCTCGACCCCTTGCAGCGCGCGACCGGACTGTTGGTGCGCCACGAGGTTCTGCATATCCTGGACGTTCAATGGGGTGTCGAGCAGGAGCTCGTTCGCGCCCAACGCCTCGAGGCGCGCGCCGAGCGCGCGCGACTGTTCGTAAACCTGGCGGCGCGCGAGCAGTGGTTGTCCGTTGAGGAAGACATCTCGACCGTCGAACAGCGCGCTGAGCGCCCCCCCGGAGTGTTGACCGAGTTCGTTGAGCGCCACGATCGCATCCTGAGCGCCGCGCGCCACCGCCTGGTTTTTCGCGTCGTGCATTTCGGAGAGCTTGAAGACGCGGAAGAGCTGTTGGATGAAGCGCTCGTGATATCGCGCCATCTCGTCGCGGTTCATGGCATCCCTCCCGAGAGCTTGGCCGCGCGCGTCTCGTACTGGTCGATGCCGCGCTGCGCCGCCTCCTGGACCTCACGAGAACCCCATGGACGACGCCTGCGCGCGGCGTCGAGGGCCTGATAGGCTTCCTTGGAGGTGCCGTGCTTTCCGAGGTGATCTGCCGCGATCACGCGCGTGGTGTTGAGCGCCTGACCACCGAGGAGGTCTCTCGAGTTGAGCAGCTCGATGGCGACCTGTTCTGCCGCCGCCGAGGAGAGCTGCATGAGCAGCTCGAAGTTAAGCCTTCGCTCGTCGATGGGGAAGTGGTGGAAGTCCTGGTTCTTCATCCTCGCGATAAAGTTCGGGATGAATCCTCGCAACCCCATGCGCGCGGCGGTCTGGAGGGATTGTAGGCGAGTGCGAGGGGAGGGGGACCACGAGAGATCCTCGAGCGTCGCGTTCAGGTCATAGCCCCCCTGGCTCGCGAGCTGTTCGAGGATGCGCAATCGGATCACCTCGCTCGGGTTCTCGAGCCCCGCGCGGAGCGCCTCGATGCCTGCCTGTCCACTGCTCGTGAGGAGGTCGATGATTTGCTCGGCGAGCTCCTCGTTGGCGCGCTGGAGCACCTGCCCGAGCAGTGACTCGTTGCCGGCGATGTGATTGCGCGCGTTCTCGAGCAAGGCGGGGTGGAGTTGCCTTGCCGATGGCGTCGAGGAGCCGAGCGCTTCGAGCACGACCTCGAGGTGAGAGGTGTCGAGGTAGTCGACGATGAGGGTGATGGCGACGAGCGCCTCTTCCGAGAGCTCGTCCTGGGTTTGCGCGGCCTGGCGCTTGGGGATGATGCCGAGGCCGTGGAACATCTCGCGCAGCAGCTCGGCGTTGATCGCCGAAGAGACGAGCTCGCGTCGAACCTGAGGATGGCGCAACCTGCGCATCATCACGCCAAAGAGCGCGAGGAACTCGTCCACCCGACCAGCGAAGGCCAGCCGCGAAGAGAGCTCGCTAAAGGGCGCGACCCAGCGGCTCGCGTCTCCATCTCCCTTGGCCTGCGCGATGAGGTCTCCCATCGTCGTGCCGAGGCGGCGGACCCAGGATTCTTGCTGCGCGCGGTGCGCGATCTGGAGCTTGAGCAAGTCCTCCTCGCTCATGCGCGCTTTCACATCGTCGTTGGGAGAGACGGCCTCTTCCCTGGCTTTCTTCGGGTTGGAGGTGAGCATCACCTCGGCCTCGAGCAGCGCGCCTTCCCCCAGTTGATTGAGGATCTGGAGGCGCTCGTACTCGAGCTGGAGCTCCGAGCGCACGGCCTCGCCGACGGCGTTGAGCTGGTTCGTGAAGGCGCGCTCGAAACGGTTGTGGTTGGCCATGTCGACCGAGGCGCTCATGGCGCCGATCTCGAGCTCCACGCCGACGAGGCGCTTGTCCCAGATGGCCGTGGCCAGATCATCCTCTGGTGCCAGATCCCGGTCAGGATCGAGCACCAGCGCGCCGAGAAATCCGAGGAAGCTCTCCTGCGTGATTTTGGTGTCGAAGCGCACGCGCCTGACGCCGCTGGCGAAGAGCTCGTAGGGGATGCGATCGAGCGGTGGAGAGGGCTCCCAGCAAGGTTTTTCGGTGCCTGGAATGTCGAACGAGTAAGGGCGGACATCCCAATAGATCTCGCCGACGCTCTGGAGCTCGGCCTCGAGGATGGCGTGGCACTCCTCACGCCTGACCTTGCTCATCGCGTGATCTGCGCCGTAGCGTTGCATCGTCTGCATGGCGCGATCGATCGCTTGCCAGACATCGAGCAATGCGCGCTCGTGTTCCTTGTCGCGAGGTTCCTGGTCGACCGCATCGGCCAGCGCCGCGCGCCCGACGCTGCTCCAGCCGCGCAGCGTGTCGACGCGCTGCCTGCTCTCCTTGACCTGCCTGGCTTCGAGCAAGGTGTGGAGCTGCGCGGTGAACTCCTGAGCGGTCTGCCAACGGTCGCCCGCGTTCCAGGAGACGGCGCGATCGACCACGCGGATGATGTCTGCTTGCAGGTGTGAGGCGCGCCTGGCGAGCGAGGGCGCTGGCGTCGTCGCGGCCTTGACGTAGGTCTCCTCGGCGGTCTTCCCTTCGTGCAAATACTGACCGCTTAGCAGGTAGTGCATCATGGCGCCGACGGAGAACAAATCACTGCGCTCGTCGAGCAGGTCCATGTGCCCGCTCGCTTGCTCGGGCGCCATGAACGCGGGCGTGCCGAGCGCGGTGCCATCGCGCGTCAGGTGCACGCCATCCTGGTGGTAGCGGGCCACGCCGAAGTCGAGCAGCTTGACGACGCGCTCGCGCGTGACGAACACGTTGGCGGGCTTGAGGTCGCGGTGGATGATCTTCTTGGCGTGACAGACCTCGAGCGCGCGTAGCACCGGGATGGTGAACTCGATGACGCGCTCGAGCTCGAGCGGCACCTCGCCGCGCTTGTGCATCAGGCGCGCGAGCGTGACCCCTTCGAGCAGCTCCATGACGATAAAGGGGATGCCTGTTGGCGTGCGGTCTGTTTCGAAGATTCGGAGCGTGTTCTCGTGCTGGATTTGATCCAGGATCTGTTGCTCGCGAAAGAAGCGCTGCTGCACGATCTCGGAGTGGAGGAACTTCGAGTGCATGATCTTGACGGCGACGCGCCAACCCTCGCGGTCCACCGCACGATACACCGCGGCGCTCGCCCCGAGGCCCAGCAGCTTCACGAGCTGCCAGCGTCCCCCGATCGTTGTCCCCAACCTCCCCTTGAGTTCCGCGATCAACTGCGGATCCATCGATCCTTTTCCTCGTGCCTGATACCGATTTTATCGACTCTTCGAACCTACTCCATCAGCGCCAAACACACCAGTTTAGAGCGGCGCTCTCGATAAAATGAGCGAGGATGACGCCGGATGAAGGGTGTGAATTTAGGAGGAGGAGAGCCCATCATAACATCGTTATCTGGGCCTTCCTCCGACAACAGTTCACGCCCTTCAGACCAGTCAGGACGCGCTGTTTATCGAGAGCGCCGCTCTAACTCCCCCTGACCTCGATGAGATGCGCGGGTTTTTCTTCCTCTCCCTCCTCGGTTTCATCCTGGGTCGCCTGTGGCAAGACCACGCCGATCGGGTCCATGTGCGCCCAGAGATCGTGCTCGAGCAGCAGATCTGCGACCTGTTGCTTTGCCTCCGGCGCGGCCGCGACCAGCAGCCCTCCGCTCGTTTGCGGATCGCAGAGCAGGGTGCGCTGTTTCTCCGAGATCTCGGCGACGTTGTGCCCGTAGCTCTCCCAGTTGCGCTTCGAGCCGCCGGGGATGGCGCCTTGCTCGATGTAGAAGTCGAGGTCCGTCAGCCAGACCAGTGACTCCATATCGATCCTCGCGCGGACCTCGCTCCCGACGCACATTTCGCCAAGATGGCCGAGTAATCCGAAGCCGGTGACGTCGGTCATCGCGTGCACCCCTTCGATCTTTGCCAGGTGTTGGCCGATGCTGTTCAGGCGCATCATCGACCTCGCCGCGCAGCCGATATCTTCCTCGCGCAGCAACCCTCGCTTCTCGGCTGTCGCCAACACACCCACGCCGAGTGGTTTGGTCAGAAAGAGCAGGTCTCCAGCCTGGGCGCCGTCGTTTTGCTTGAGGTTGACGCGGTCCACCAACCCGTTCACGGAGAGCCCGAAGATCGGCTCGGGGGAGTCGATCG
>Ga0208061_100107_pt1 | contig 28953 bp, 19 predicted proteins | sample DeeseametaMP0555_FD_184209 | JGI IMG/M metagenome (GOLD analysis project Ga0208061, IMG submission 184209) | Marine microbial communities from the Deep Atlantic Ocean - MP0555 (SPAdes) | ecosystem: Environmental > Aquatic > Marine > Oceanic | place: South Atlantic Ocean | collected 2011-01-23 | reverse complement strand
TCACCTCGCCAAGCCCGAGGCTAAACGTCGCCGACGCGAGCGCGGCGGTCAGCGAGACGATCTTCTCCACGCGGCGATCGAACAGCGCCCAATCAGGAGGGAGCACGAGCGAGATCTCATCGCTCTGCACGTAGGCGCACACGCCCTGAAAATCATCCACGAGCGCCACGCCAGCCTCGTGCATCAGATCTCGAAAGCGCACGTCGTATGGTTTCTCGAAGGCGCGCTCGGTGAGCTTCGAGAACCCTCTGCCATCGACGCGGATCACGCTCCAGGCGCCATCGAGCAATCGCAAACTCTGGTAACACTCTTGCCGCTTCATGCTCGCGGCGAAATCATCGAGGTTCATCCTGTAAACTCCTTGTCCAGCTCTCGGGGAGAGCAAAAGGGAGGAATGGGGCGGCGTGGGGGGAGATGTATACCTCCAGAAAACATGGGTTTGTTCCAATCATTCTCCCACGAGCAAAGTTTTGGTTTGACGCGACCCTAAAGGCTCTTCTAAACCACTGAGCCGTGATTCAGCCGTCGGCGCTGGCACGACCGCTTCTCGATAAGACTGACTGGAGCTTGGAACGCGATGACCTCCACACCCAATAAAACCGCCCCCCACCGCGGAAAGCTTGCCGTCCTGATGCCAGGACTCGGCGCGGTGGCAACGACGTTTATGGCCGGCGCGATGCTCGTGCGCCGCGGAAAGAGCTCCCCTGTGGGAAGCCTCACCCAGCTTGGCCAGATCGAAACCAGCGGCGAGCACAAGGGCGCGCCCGTTCGCGAGCTCGTAGACCTGGCGCCGCTCGATGATCTCGTCTTCGGCGGATGGGACATCTACGAAGAGTCCACCTACGAGGCGGCAAAGCGCGCCAACGTGCTCTCGCCAGCGCACCTCGAAGAGGCGCGCGAAGAGCTCGAGCAAATCTCGCCCATGCCCTCCGTCTTCGACCAGCGCTACGTGCGCAACCTCGAAGGTCCAAACGTCAAGAAGGCTGGCAACAAGATGGCGCTCGCCGAGGCGCTCGTCGCCGACATCGGCAACTTCATCGCCAACAACGACTGCGATCGCGCCGTCGGTGTCTGGTGCGGCTCGACCGAGGTCTTCGTGCAACCCTCCAAGGTGCACATGGACCTCGACGCGTTCGAGCGCGGCCTGAAGGAAAACGATGACGCCATCAGCCCCGCCATGATCTACGCCTACGCGTTCGCACGCGCCGGTGTGCCTCTGGCAAACGGCGCCCCGAACCTCGCGCTCGATGTGCCCGCGATCCAGCAGCTCGCCAGAGAGCAAGGCGTGGCGATCGCTGGCAAAGACTTCAAGACGGGCCAGACCCTGATGAAGACCATCCTCGCGCCAGGCTTCGCGACCCGCTATCTGGGCGTGCGCGGCTGGTACTCGACCAACATCCTCGGCAACCTCGACGGCGTGGTCCTCGATGATCCGGGCTCCTTCAAGACCAAGGAAGCCAGCAAGCTGAGCGTGCTCGAGTCGATCCTCGACGGCGACGCCAACCCGCAGCTCTACGGCGAGCTCGATCACAAGGTCCGCATCGACTACTACCCTCCTCGTGGTGATAACAAGGAAGGTTGGGACAACATCGACATCTTCGGATGGATGGGCTACCCGATGCAGATCAAGGTCAACTTCCTGTGCCGTGACTCGATCCTCGCTGCACCTATCGTCCTGGATCTGGCCCTGTTGCTCGATCTTGCACAGCGCGGCGGAAAGAACGGCGTGCAGGAGTGGCTCTCGTTCTACTTCAAGAGCCCACAGACCAGCGAAGGCGGCCTGCCAGAGCACGACCTCTTCGAGCAACGCCGCATGCTCGAGCAAACCTTGCTCGAACTTCGCCGCTCCTGAAGCGCTGAGCTCATAAGCGATGTAAAAGCCCCCTGGTCATCAGGGGGCTTTTTTTGTGATCACGCGCAAGCGCTTCTCGAAGCGACGGCGATGCCTGCCCCAAAGCCACCCCCTCTCCAGATAGGCCCTCAGCTCATCCTCGCCCAACAGCACAGGATCGAACCCCACATGCGTCAGCTTCGCGGGGTTTGCCTCGAGCAACATCTTCGCAGTCTCTGGCGAGACCTCGCCACCTTCCAATATCAATCGCTCGAGCCCTTGCATCAGCGGACTCCTCACGATCTGCTGGATGTCCCCATCATCCAGCTCACACCGCATGATATGGAGCTCTTCCAGCGCGCAGCCTTGCACGAGCGACTCCAGCGCGCCTTCCTCGAAGTCGCAGCGATAAAAGAGCGCCGAGGAGAGGCGCGACCTGCGAGTGAAGCTGGCGAACGCCTCGGCCAGCTCCGACGAAAGCGTGTGGGAAAACAAATGCAGCCTGTTCACCCCTGTGAGCCCCGGTCCCTCAAACAAGGCGCGCAACCCATCCTCCTGGATCGGGCAGGAGTGGAAGTCGAACTCCCGCAGCCCATCCAGCAGTGAAGAACTCGAGAGCGCCTTCGCGCCCACTTCAGTGATCGGGTTGTGGGTTAGCAGCAGCGCCTCGAGCGCTGGCGCCTCGATCTCGGACAGCGCCTGCGCCTGTGGATCTCCGAGCCCACAAGATTTCAATTCGAGGCGCCGCAGCCTGGGCCAGGCACACGAGAAGATCCTGTCGCGAGACACCTCGAGCAGCGCGTTTCCATCTGTTGCCGGGAAGATGTGGAGTTTTTGAAGCCTGGGGAGAAGCAGCGATTCCTGCTCTTCGAACAGACGAGAGAAGTCGCCCTCATTATAAACTGGGCAGGATATGTGCAACTCGGTCAACTGTGGCGCGCCTGGCGAGCAGTGCAAGACATCGATCGCCTCGTGCGAGAGCTGTCTGCCTATACGGAGCCTACGGAGGTTGCGCACATGTGGAGAGGAGAGCAGTGATTCGAGCGCGTCATCAGGCGTGTCCTCACTGATAAAGCACTTGTTTGCCAACGCGAGCTCGGGGACATCCTCGCCCACAAACGCGCGCCACGACCAATGAACCGGCGCGATGCGCTCGATCTCATCGGGCCAGCGCGAGAGCTGCGCCTCGAGGTAGTCGATGCCCTCTCGACGCTGCGAGCGCTCATCGCACCGCTCGAGCAACGTGCAGAGCTCCTCGAACACCCTCACCGAAGGCCCCCTCGCCAGGAGCCCTCGCATCTCGCCAAACAGGTCTGCCATCTTCGCTCGAATCACTCGTGGGTTGGGTAAGGTCCATCCTCTCCTTCAAACTTCTGCGTATGATACCCCTTGGCGCCGACCTTCTCCATGAGCGGATGAAACGGCGCCTCTCCACGCGACAGGCGCGCCACGGCGGTCTCGAAGTCGACCTTTGGCTCCCACCCCAGCTCGCGCCTGGCTCTGGCGTTGACGTACACGCGCCCGATGTTTCGAGCCATTTGCCAGCCTCGAGCGTCGTAGACCTCATCGAAGTCCACGTACTGGCGCACCACCGAGGGCGCGTCCTCGATAAGCGAGCTCAGGTCATCGTGTGAGAATGGCGAGGTGGCGCTGATGATGTAGCGCCCGAAGCCGATCACCTGTGCGCGCTCGAGCGCGCACAGGTGCGCATCCACCGCGTCGTAAAGATCCACGCGCCTGTGCAACAGCTCGTTGCACTTCAGGTTGAGATCCTCGAACTGCTCTCGTGATGCCTTGCGATCATCCTCCTCGGGGAAAAACCGAGAGGTGCGGAGCACGAGGCATGGAAGCTTCTGCTCGCGAAAGAAGAGCTCGCAGAGGTGCTCGGCGCCAAGCTTTGTCGCCCCGTAAATGTTCTTTGGGATCGGGACCACGTCCTCGTTTATCCACACCGCGGGAGAGCCCGGCGCAGGCTTTAGCGCATGCCCGAAGGTGCTCGTCGTGCTCGTGAAGATGAACCGGCTCACGTTTTGCGAGACCGCCTCTTCGAGCAGCGCGAGCGTGCCCGTGATGTTCGTGTCCACGAACGCCTGCTTGCTGTGCGTTGCCACATGAGGTTTGTGCAAGGTCGCGGTGTGAATCACCGCGTCCACCCCCTTCATGCAACCAGCGACAAAGGCGCGATCCGCGATCGACCCCACGTGCGTCGTGAACGGCGTCTGGAGGATATCCACACCGACGACCTCGTGTCGCTGCGCATGCTGCTCTCGCAGCACGCGCACCAACCCTTCACCCAAATGCCCCGCGCTGCCTGTCACCAGGATCTTCATCTACACGCTCCCACCATCCGTGATCATCGCCACCCACAAGAATCATCGCGCGGAAAGAAGCGCCGAGCCTTCGCACGCTATTCCTCCTGGTGACACATCAGGGCTCGGCGAGCTCGAGGAAACGGCGGATATGAGCAGCGGTGTCGCCAGGATCGTCGAGGTGAACGTGGTGACCACCCGCGACATGCACGACCTCGATCTCCGAGAACGCCGAGAGCCTCCGTTGGGCGACCTCATCACTCACAGGCCATCCCTCTTCTGCCCGAACAAAAAGCGTGGGCGCGGTGATTTCGTTCATAAAAGCGATCAGGTGAGGCTCGGTGAGCCTGAGAAGCGAGGAAGTTTGCAACATCGGATCATAGGAGAACTCGAGGCCGCCATCGACAGGACGCGTGTTTCGCTCCGCGATCACGCGAGCACCGTGCTCGCTCATCGGCATCCTCGCCGAGAGCATACGCTCGATCGCCTCGTCGATGCTCTCCAGGCTGCGCGGCGCGCGCCCGATGGCGCGCGCCCTCCCAGTAAGAGCTCGCCGCGCCTGCTGTGGTGACTTCGCGGGATCATCGGTGAGCGGCCCCAACCCCTCGATCAACACGAGCCGGGTGATGCGCGCTGGCCTCGTGCCCGCATACAGCATCGAGATGGCCGCCCCCATCGAGTGCCCGATCAGCTCGATGCGCTCGAGCTCGAGCGCATCGATCACATCCTCCACGTGCGTGATCCAGTCGATAAAGTGACGCCCCGAAGATGGAGACAGGTGCTCGCTCTTTCCGTGGCCAGGCAAATCGATGGCGTACAACCTTCGCCCAGGGAGCAACGGCATCAGCCCATCGAAGCTCGCGGCGTTGTCGAGCCACCCGTGGAGCATCAACACGGGAGGATCCTGAGCATCACCGGCGGTTAAACCCGAGATCTTTAGACCTGTCCGCGTGGTGATCTCGAAGGGTTTTGGAGAGGCGCTCGAAGAGGGGGTTGCTTGATCGCTGGCTACCTCGTGCATAAATCCTACCTGTGCGTTTTTTCAAGAGCGTCACAACCTAACTGTACCGGGGGAAGTCGTGACCCGAGAGACCGTCTACGTACGCTTTGGCGCCTGTAAGTTTCGCGTCCAGCGTTGGCACAACCCACAAGCTACACACCAAACCACGTTGGTCATGCTCCATGGCTTTACTGGCGATGGTCTGGACTTCGAGCCGTTGATCGAAGAGCTCGATGTGATGACGCTGATCGCGCCAGATCTGCTCGGGCACGGGGCGTCGAGCGCTCCCGAGGAGCCGCTCGACCTCTACAGCATCCCCGAACAACTCAAGCAGCTCGCGCACTTGCTCGAGTCGCTCGACGCCCCCCACCCCACGCTGCTCGGCTACTCGATGGGAGGACGCATCGCGCTCCAGCTCGCCGTGCACCTCGAGGACAACTTCGAGGGGCTGATTCTCATCGGCGCGACCCCAGGGCTTCGCACACATGAAGAGCGCGCTGCGCGTCAAACACAGGACGCGAAGCTCGCTGGCCAGATCGTCGAACATGGCGTCGGCGCCTTCCTCGACGCGTGGCAGCAAAAGCCGATCATCGCCACCCAGGAGCGCATCGCCAGCCCGTGGCGCGAGCAGATGCGCGAGAGACGTGAGCAAGCAAGCGGCGCAGGTTGGAGGAACAGCCTGCTCGCTGCGGGGACGGGGAGCATGGAACCTGTCTGGCATGACCTCGAGCACGTGCACACGCCCACGCTCCTGATCACCGGACAGGAGGACGCCAAATTCCACCAAATCGCCGAGCAGATGCGCGAGCTGTTCCCGAAGGCCACGCACACGAGCATCCCTTCTGCTGGACACTGCGCGCACCTCGAGAACCCATCCCCCACCGCCCGCGCGATCCACGCCTTTCTCGGGGATCTCTAAACCGGTCGAGATACAAACGGCGCCATCTTTGGACTCTGTGCCGCAATCGAGCTATCATCGCCCATGGCATCACGCGAGTGATTCTTCGCGACACCTGTCCCGAGGCATGACATGCCGATGACAGGCCAGCGCGCCATGATCCGCCATTGACCGGTGAGCGCTTTGCTCCCGTGACGAGACCGAGAGAGCTTGATAATGAATGTATTTCCCCTCGTGAAGAGAGCCTGCGCGCTTACCCTGTTGGTCGGAGCGCTCGCCAGCCTTACAGCATGCGGCGATGACTCCGAAGCGTTCAACCCGAACAACGCCTCGGATGACTTCCGCACCAAGAACCGCGGAGACGCCTGCGAGGAAGATCGCCAGTGCATCGCGGGGCTCGTCTGCACCGACGAGAGCGTGTGCGACTACCGCCAGGGCGTGGTCGAGCAAGGCGATGAATGCGCGGTCACGATGGAGTGCGTCGACGGGCTCTACTGCGAGGCGGCGAGTTCGTCCTGTCAGGAAGCTGGCGAGATCGCACAAGGGGGCGGGTGTTCGACCACCGCTGACTGCAACAAGGGGCTGGTCTGCCAGCCTCGCGGCTTCAGCGCGGCGTGCGTCCCCGCTGGCGAAGCAAACCCCGGTGACATGTGCTCGACCTCGGCAGACTGCCTCGCTGGGCTGGGTTGCGGCGCATCACTGACAACCGGCGAGCAGGTCTGTCTGCAAGGTCCAGCCGGCGCGATCCCGTTGCCCTTCGATGGCCTGGATTGCTCGGCGAGTGATGACGACGAAGGCCCGCTCAGGTTCTACTTCGAGGTCACCGATCGCGCCGAGTTCTTCCGCCTCCCCTTCCCCAACGACATCCTGCTCGAAGGAGGACGCCCCAACCTCGAAGGATTCCCGACGCCAGGACCCGGCGTGGTGGGCTTTGACATCGTGGCGACCTACCTCGAAGCGATCGAGCGCGATCAGGATCGCTGGGGCACGAACCACGCGGTGATGGTGCGCTCGAGCGGATCGCTCGACTTCGATACGATCACGGCAAACGATGATTCGAACACCGAAGAGGACGAGCGCACGCTGTTCCTCGTCGACATCGACCCCGAGTCCGAGACCTACAACGAGCGCTGGCCCGTCTTCTGGGAAGCGCGCGGCGGGGGTGGTTCGAAGCGCCGCTACATCTGCCAGAACTGGCTCGCGGTGCGTCCCTTCTGGGGACGCCCGCTTCGCCCGGACACGACCTATGCGATGATCGTGACCGATGGCGTCAAAGGTCCTGATGGCGTGGCGATCGAGCAGGACGAGGACTTCGCGATCATGCTCTCCGCGGTCAAACCTGGGAACGCCGCACAGGGCGCGGCGTGGGAAGCCTACGCGCCGCTTCGCGCCTGGCTCGGCGAGACCCCCGCTTACGCCACAGAGAACGTCTTGACGGCTGCTGTCTTCACCACCGGAGATCCTCTGGCGACGACGAGCAAGCTGCGCGATGTGGTGCGCGGCGAGGATATCACCGCCAGTGATTTGACCCTGTGTGATGAAGGTGTCCAGTCTCCTTGCGATGATGGCCTCGAGGGTGACGAACACGTGCGCGGATGCTTCGCGGCGTCTGACGCATTCGCTGAAATTCAGGGGACGATCAGCTTGCCCATTTTGCAAGAGGGGAACGCCCCATACCTCGAGGAAGGAGGCGCCATCGGCGCCACCCCTCGCGTGCAGTACAAGGCGGACGTCTGCATGGCTATGACGGTTCCAAAGAACGTCACGATGCCCGACGCGGGCTGGCCCGTCCTGATCTATGCGCACGGCACAGGCGGCGGCGTCCGCAACGGCGTCAAGCAGATGTCTCCCGTGGTCTCGAGCTTCGAGGGGACCGATGGCCCTCATGGCATGTTGCTGATTTCCTGGGATCAGGTGCAGCACTACAACCGCCGAGGAGACAGCGAGCTCGACCCCGAGCCGCTGGTCTTCAACTATGGCAACCCGCCCGCCGCGCGCGGCAACTTCATGCAGGGTTCAGCAGACCTCTACGCGATCGTCAAATACGTCGAATCACTCGAGATTCCAGCCGCGCAATCCCCCACTGGCGAGGCCATCAAGGCGGACCCCTCACAGGTCTATTTCCTCGGGCACTCGCAGGGTGGAACCACCGGTCCTCTGGCGCTTCCTTTCGAGCCAGGGATTCGCGGCGCGATCCTGTCTGGCGCTGGCGCGGGCCTGACGCTCGGCTTGCTCGGCAAGACGAGCCCCGTCGACTCGCCGACCGCGCTCAAGGTCGCGCTCCAGGACCCTGACCTGATCGAGAATCACCCTGTGCTCAACCTGATCCAGGGCTACTTCGACCCGGTCGACCCGATCAACTACTCGCCATACCTGGCCAAGTATCAGCGCCAGGGAATCACCGCAGGCATGCACATCTTCCATGTCTTTGGCGTCGGCGACACGTTCTCGCCGCCCGCTGGCCTGAAGGCGATGGCGCGCTCGCTGTATGCGACCTACCTCGGCCAGATCTTCGATGATATTGGCGGCGGCGTGTTGCTCAAGGCATCTGGTGAGGCGGATGGCAACAGGCGCGTCGGCGAGGAGAACTTCACCATCGTCGGCAAGCAATACGACCCCAAGGATGCGTACGATGGGCACTTCGTGCTCTTCCGCGACCAGGACGCGCAGGACGACGCCGTCGAGTTCCTGCGCACGGGTATCGAAAACGAGCGCCCCTCGCTGACCGAGTAAACGCCAATTTATCGCGCGCCCTTGCCAGCGCTCCACGCGGTGTAGAGACTCACCACACTGGACAAGAGCGGCCAGCCAACGCTGGCCGCTCTTTGATTTTTACAAGGAAGGAAAAAACGATGAGCGAGCGCGGTTGGCAGGAACTACACGAGTTTTGGTTTGGAGAATTGCCCGATGAGACCTCCTGGCCAGACGATCTCAACAAGCGCTGGTACATGGGAGGAGAGGAGCTCGACCGCGAGATCGAGCGACGGTTTGGAGATTGGATCGAGGCGGCCGCAAACGGAGAGCTCGACCACTGGAAAGAGGAGACGCGCGGGCGGCTTTGCCTGATCGTGCTCTTTGACCAGTTCACGCGCAATGTGTTCCGCGGCTCGGGTGATGCGTTCAAATACGACGAGCTCGCCAGGGAGCTCGCCCTCGACCTCATCGACAGCGGCCGAAAGGACGAGCTCTACCCGATCGAGCAAGTCCTGGTGTTCATGCCGCTCGAGCACTCGGAGGATATCGGTCACCAGCAGCGCTGCGTGGAGCTCTTTAAAGAGTTGACCGAAGAAGTCCCCGAAGAGATCACAGACACGTTCGTCAACTTCACCGATTATGCGGTCAAGCACCACGACATCATCGCGACCTTCGGGCGCTTCCCGCATCGCAACGCCTTACTCGATCGCGCTCCCACGCCCGAGGAGGAGACCTACCTCGAGGAAGGTGGCGCGACCTTCGGGCAGACGAAGACGAAAAAAGCAGATGACTGATTCGCGAGGTGCCCGCTGATGTAGGGGGATGTCACGCGTTGTCGTAATGCCAGGAGCATGAGATAATGCAACGACATACGCCGCTATTTCATGGCCTCACCGCGTGAGCAGAAACCTTGCAGAACTCACCGAACACGCCTCACGACCGAGCGCACATCGAGCGCTCGCGCACGACCTCGCGCTCGCTATCCTTTTGCGCGCTCGCGCTCCTGGCCTCGCTCCTCTGGAGCGCCGAAGTCTTCGCCCAGCAACCTGTCCCGGAAGGGATGAACCCCTACATCTATGGCATGCACGACAACCCGGACCACGGGCTATTCGAGCGCAGCGGATGCGGCAGAGGTTGGATCACCGAGCTGCGTTACATCGGCGCCGATTCGCAGTGCGAGACGATCGACATGAGCAGCGCCACGAGCAAGGGCTTTGGCGTGATCATGCGCCTCGACTTCAACGGCACGATCGCGCAGCCCCCCAACAGCGCGGACTGGGATGGTTACGCGAAGGCGTTCGCCGAGTGTGTGCGCAAATCGAAGGGGGTGCGCGTCTGGGTCGTGGGCAACGAGCCAAACATCCCGTGGGGTCACCCGGAGAACCGCTCGTTTCGAGGGGACGAGTACGGCAACATCTACAAGCGCGTCTTGAACGAGGTGAACAAGCTACCGAACGCGAACGACCATCACATTCTGTTCGCGGCGATGGCGCCCTGGGCAGCGATCGACCCGTGGGGTTACTGGGATGATGGGTTGAGCCAGGCGCTCGATACCGCGGGGGTCGTGGATGGCGTGGCGATCCACGCTTATTCGCGAAACTGGTATGACCCGGCGGCCATCACGAGCAACGAGGGCTTCCCCAACCCCGCCGTGCAGGATCGCTGGCATCACCACTTTCGAGGATACCGAGACACGCTGGATATTCTGCGCACGAAGAACATGTTGAATATCCCGATTTATATCACCGAATCGGGGAACGCCTGCGATCCTCCATGCACGCCCTACCCTGACGTCGACAATGGCTACTTCTTCGCGATGTTCCAGGAGGTCTACAACTGGAATCAGGCGCACCCCGATCAGCTCATCCGCGCGGTGACGCCTTACCGATGGACGCAAAACGATGACGGCTCGGGGCGCGACTTCTGTATTGGCTGCAAGGGTGGGCTGAAGGCAGACATCAGCCGCGCGGTCGATCAGGGGTGGAAGTGGACCGATGGCGTCTGCTCGAACCAGGCGCCATCCTGCACGCCGCAATGCGGCGGCAAGATGTGCGGCGCGGACGGTTGTGGAGGTTCTTGCGGGATGTGCGCCGGGGCGCAGATGTGTGACACGAACGGACAGTGCATCTCCCCACCACAGGAGGATATGGGCACCTCGAACCCCGGCATGGACATGAGCCAGCCTCCCTCGCCGGATATGGGGATGACACAAGAGCCACCGGAGGATATGTCCGCGCCATCTGAGGACATGAGCTCGACCGGGGGCGACAACGCAGCCCCCGGAAACATGGGGATGGGGGGTGATTCTCCCGGTGAAACCACTCCTGCGCAGGGAGACGGAGAGACAATCGCAGGCGAAGGTGGTATCGGGTGTACGCAAGCGCCGCGAGGGCGTCCCCGTCCGCTGCTGTGGCTCGTGGGAGTGTTGATGTTTGGCGCGTGGTCGCGACGACGTGGACATGACCGGGGGAATGGTCCAAACTCGCAGGGGAACAGCAGTCGGCAAACCAGAGAATCGGGCTCATGACGACAGAAGACGCCAGCAAGGCTCGGGGTAAAAACACAAGCGAGAGCGGCAGCTACCTGATCTGCCCCGATTGCCTCAAGCAATACGGCGACGCGGATGTCGAGTTTTGCCCTGAAGATGGCGCGCGCCTGCGGCGCCTCAAGGTCGATCCCGAAGAGGACAAGCTCCTCGGGCAAACCATCGACGATCGCTGGACAATAGAGACCAAGCTCGGCCAGGGCGGCATGGGCGCGGTTTATCTGGCACAACAGCTCAACATCGAGCGCAAGGTCGCCATCAAGGTCATGCGCAAGGGGCTCGACAGCGGCAAGGAGTACATCGAGCGTTTTTTGCGCGAGGCAAACGTCGCCTCACAGGTCAGCCACCCTCACATGGTCTCGATCTTTGACTTCGGCCAGCTCGAGGATGGCGGGCTGTTTATCGTCATGGAGTACCTCGACGGCGTCACACTCGGCGAGCGCGTCCTGGATAACCCGCTGACGATCGACCAGGCGCTCGACGTGACCTCTCAGTTGTGCGCGGCGCTCGCGGCAGCGCACGAAGGCGGCATCGTCCACCGCGACCTCAAGCCGGACAACATCTTCCTGCTCGATATGCCGGGCGGGGACATCTTCGTGAAGGTCCTCGACTTTGGCATCGCCAAGCACCTCAACGCGCAAAAGGCGGTCACGCAAACCGGGCAAGTCTTTGGCACGCCCGAGTACATGAGCCCGGAGCAATGCCGCGGCGAGAGCGGGATCGATCAGCGCAGCGACCTCTACTCGCTCGGCTGCATCCTCTACGAGTTGATGACCGGGCGCGTCCCCTTTCGCGCGAACTCGCTGCTCAAGGTGCTCTTTATGCACGTCAGCGACCCGATCCCTGCGCTCGAACTCAAACACCCCGATGGCACGTTGCGCGAGATCGAGGAGATCACGCTCAAGCTCCTCGAGAAAGATCCCGAGCGCCGCTACGAGAGCGCGCTAGAGGTGCGGGGCGCGCTCGAGCAGGCGCGGCGCGTCATCAAGTCTCACGACGTCCTCCTCCCTGGCTGGAAGGTCGACCGGAGCAAGCGCGCCAGGCGCGCTCGCGACTCAGGCCCCGTCAGTGACAGGAACAGCCAGCGCGAGACCGCGAACGTTCTCCCCAACGAGACCGCGCTCGACATCGGCGATATGCCGCTCGCTGAAACCATGCTCCCGGGCGAAGATGAGGAGCTCCAGAAGATCCTGAGCGGCGAGATTCGGCCAGAGGTCGTGGAACCTCGTGTGCCGGAGCAGAAGAAGTCGACCGCCATCCTCGGGGAATCACTGGAGGATGACTTCAAGTTGCCCCCTTCGCGAAGCAAGGTCGTGGGCGGGCTCGTGGTGTTGCTTTGCATCCTCGGCGCCGCCGGAGCAGCGCTCGCGGCCAAATACGAGGTCGGCCCCTTCGAGCCCGAGAAAGATCCTTCGCGACGCGACGCCGCGCTGACCAACAACGCCAACCAGACGAGCGTCGCGAACCTCGAGACCACATCGCCGCCAAAGCCCGACATGAACGCATCGCCGGATGCCTCCAAGGACACCATCGCGAGCGCGGGAGATATGGGCACTCGCGCTGATGCAGGCAAGGACAGGGGCAGCGGCGCGGCGACGACCGCTACAACTCCCGAGGGAGAAACGAGCGCCGTCGCTTCCAACGACAGCGAGAAGGTCGAAAAGGTCGAAAAGGTCAAGAAGGTCAAGAGGCGCTTGCCAGAGCCGTCTTACTCGAGCCCTCAGACGCGCGCGAAGACGATCAACCGCCTGGCTGGCAAGGCGCGCACATGCATGACCTACCACCGCAAGCGCACGCCGGAGATGTTCGCCAAGTACGCGGGGAATTCCTTCAAGCTCGAGATCGCTTTCAAGGTGGCAGGCGATGGCACGATCTTCGACGTCAACATCCTGAACAAACCACAGATCGGGCTCCCCTCGGCCACCAACTTCTACAGCTGCATCACGAGCAGGTTCAAGAAGGTCCAGTTCAAGCCAGACGCGCTGGGCAACTCCTACAGCTACGATCGGACCTTCACCTTCAACGTCCCCTCACAGTGACCCCACACGGTAACGATATGCACGCACAGCGACTCCACGCGGCGCTTCTCTCGATGGTTCTGCTCGCGCTCCCGGCCTGCAAGCGCGACTCGAGCGAGCTCGAGAAGAATGATCCCTCCAAGGGTCAGGAAAACACCACACAGAAATCAGGTCGTGTCATCGAAGCGATCGCCTGGGAGTCCGCGCGCCCCGAGGTGGATAAGAACCTCCTCTCGCAGCTCGACGCGGTCGCGCAGAGCTGTGAGTTCGAGTCCGGGCGTCCCACGCGCTGCAACGAAGATCAGGCGAACCAGGCAAAGAAGGCGCTCGAGGCGAAAGGGCTCGATGCCCTGGGCACCTGGGCAGTGGCGCTCTCTTCCTCCGAGCCCGAGCTCCACGATTATGCCGCTTGGAGCATCAAGGAGTTCCTCTCCGATGAACGCTTCGAGGCGATCGCCGAGGCGCCCGACCCGATCGAAGAGCAAGCGCTCTCGCGCTTGCTCGAGGTGTTCGAGAAGTCAGACGCCTACACGACCGCGCGCATCGCGCGCGTGACCACGCACGCGGCCATGATCGGAGAGCAGTCAGAGGAGCTCATCGAAGTACTCGAGAAACATCCCCACCGCGAGGCGCGCGTGCAAGCCTATCGCGCCTCGATGAAGTTCGGGCGCACGCGACCGCTGGACAAGCTCATCGAACTTTCCCAGGACAAGAACCAGGAGCGCCTGCTCAGGCAGGCCGCGCTGCGAGCCCCCCTCGAGATGTTGCCGTTTCAAAGCGAGGAGGAGCGCGAGCAGGTCTGCTCATGGATCGCAGACTTTCTCTCCGAGCAAGACTCGATGCTCGAGGAGTGGCCCGCGCGGCTGATGCCTCACTGCGGAGAATCACACATCGACGCCCTGCTCGACCAAACCCAGGATCGCATCGACGGCGGCAACTTCTCACCAGCTTTTGGAGAGACGCTGACGAGCCTCTGCACGCCCAAGACCCCGGAGCTCGCGAGCACCAAGCAGTGCGAGCGCCTCGCGAGCATGCTGCGCGATGTGGCCATGGCCACATCGCTCGCTCCCACCACCCGAGCCCAGGCGATCCGTCTGCTCGGCGCACACACGCCAGACGAGCAGACACTGCGCGTCATCGAGAGGCTCGCCAAGGAGCCAGAGACGCCGGATAGCGTCCGCGCAGCAGCGCGCCAACAGGCAGCCCCGATGCGCGAGAACCTCTCCAAACCCTGAGAGGGTGTTGAAGATATTCTCCACATCACCTGACTCGCCAAGCTCGGTCCGAATACCGTCAACACCCTCTGAGCTGCTCGAAGGTCACAAAAAAGAGAGGGCGAGCACAACCGATGTGCTCGCCCTCTCTTTTTTGTGACCTCGCGGGTCCTCGATCACGCCTATTGGTTGACTGACCAACTTTTGCGGTTATCCTGTTGGTGTTGTTGTTGGTTTTCTGACCAACAACAACACCAACAGGATAACCGACAGGAGCAGCGACCATGGCCAGGATGAGCAAGGAAGAGCGCCGCGCCCAGATCGTGACGGGGATGATGCGCGCGATGGCCACGCACGGCTACGAGCGCGCGACCATCCAGCGCATCGCCGCAGAGATCGACATCACCCCAGGGTTGATCCATTACCACTTCAACACGAAGCAAGAGATCTTACTCGCCACGCTGGACGAAATCGCCGCGCGCATGAGCGCGCGCTACACGCGCGCGCTCGCCACGATGAAGAAAGAACGCGGGGGTTCCGAAAACGAAAGGCTCGGCGACGCCTTGCACGCCTGGATCGAGGCGCATGTTGGCCTCGGAGATGGCGCCGATGAAGAGGCGATGGCCGCCTGGGTCGCCATCTCTTGCGAGGCGACCCTCTCCGAAGAAGTGCGCGAGCCCTTTAACCAGGTCATCGAACGCGACCTCGCGGCGCTGATCGAAGCGCTCGCGCAATGCCCGACGCCCCCCAGTGATTCGAAGGACGCGATGCATATCGCGGTCTCCCTGATGGCCATGCTCCAGGGCCTCTACCTGCTCTCGCAGACGATGGAGACGCTCGGGGAGCAAGGCTTCGCCAGAGAACAACTCGAGCGCGCAGCGCTCGGGATGCTCGAGGTCAGCGCATGAGTCAGCTCTCGACACGCGCCAAGCTCGGGCTGCTCTCGACGCTGTACTTCTCACAAGGGCTCCCCTTTGGCTTCTTCGTGCAGGCGCTGCCAGTGCTGCTTCGCGAGCAGGGATTATCACTGCCCGCGATCAGCATGACCTCGCTGCTCGCGCTCCCCTGGGCGCTCAAGTTTGCCTGGGCGCCTTGGGTCGACGCCTCCCCTCGGCGCAAGCGCTGGATCGTCCCGCTGCAGTGGGGGTCGGCGAGCGTGATGTTCATCACCGCGATGCTCGACCCGTCGAAGCTGTTATGGGCCGTGCTCGCCGCTGTCTTCATCGCGAACCTGCTCGCCGCGACACAGGACATCGCGACCGACGGGCTCGCCGTCGACGAGCTCGACTACGAAGAGCGAGGGCTCGGCAATGGCGTCCAGGTCGCAGGTTACCGCGTCGGCATGATCGTCGGCGGTGGCCTGATGCTCGTCATCTTCGATTACACGGGTTGGGCGCTCACGTTCGGCACGATCGGCGTGCTCCTGCTCGTGGCGAGCATCCCGATCTTGCTCCGAGACGAACCCCCCAGAGAGCGCACGCTGGATGATGGCGAGCCGATGGACTGGCGCGCGATCCTAGCCATCGTCAAGCGCCCGGGGATGGCTTCCTGGTTGCTCGTGCTGGTCTTATACAAGTTTGGAGAATCACTGGCGGGTGGCATGCTGCGGCCCTACCTGGTGGACCTCGGGATGCGCGAAGCGCAGATCGGATGGATGCTCGGCGCGGCTGGCTTCACGTCAGGTCTTATCGGCGCGCTCGCGGGAGGCTGGGGAGCACAAAAGCTCGGGAGAAGGCGCGCGCTGATCCTGTTCGGGGCGTTGCAGACGCTCGGCGTGACGCTCTACGCGTTGGCGGCGCTGGGAGCCAACGAGTTGCCCATGCTCTACCTCTTCTGCATCATCGAACACTTCACCGGAGGTCTGGCGACCGCAGCGCTCTTTACCATGATGATGGATCGCTGCCAGGAGCACAGCGGCGGCACGGACTACACTGTGCAGGCGAGCGTCGTGGTCCTGTCGACAGGGCTCGCGAGCAGCCTGAGCGGATTCGTGGCGATGAAGTTTGGCTACGCGTTCCACTTCTGGCTGGGCGGGACGCTGAGTATCCTCGGGCTGCTCGCAGTCATCGCCTTGCTCTCACGGCAAAAAGAGCATCCGGCTGGACAAAACCCAGCGGGAGCATCAAACTCCTGACATGATTGCAAGAAACACATCCAGGAGATCGATAATGCGCCCCACTTGTTCGCGCTGGCTCATGCTCCCGCTGTTTGCCACAACACTCGTTGCCGCCGCATGTGATCCAGGCGAAGAGGCGCCCGAGAACCCTGACGAGGAGGTCGTGGCCAACAACCAGACCACCCCGAATAACCAGACCACCCCGAGCGCGAATAACACGGCGACGCCAAACAACCAGGCGCAAAACAACACGACGCCAAATAACGCGACGACGCCTCCCAAAATGGACGCGCCGGATGGCGCGGTGACCTACCACGGGGATATCCGTCCCGTGATGGAGCGCGCCTGCGTCAACTGCCACTCGCAAGGAGGCATCGGGCCATTCACGCTCGACTTCCGCCCAGAGGAATGGGAGCAGGGTTCTGCGTGGTGGGGTTCGATCGCGGTCTCGAGCGTCTCGTCTGGCGAGATGCCTCCCTGGATGCCCGCCGAGGACTGCCGACCATTGGCAGGCAAGCGCGTCCTCACGCCAGAAGAGATCACCCTCTTCGAGAAGTGGGCCGAGGATGGCTATTGGGAAGGTAAGGAGGATGACTACGTCGCGCCAGCCATCGAAGAGCAAACCGAGGAGCGGCGAAGCCCGGACCTCGAGCTGACTTTGCCCGAGGCTTACGTCCCGAACACTGACAGCGTGGACGATTACCGCTGCTTTATCCTCGATCACGAGTTCGAGAAGGACACCTTCATCGTCGGCAGTGACGTGATCCCGGATCAGCGCGACATCGTCCACCACGTCATCCTCTATATGATCCCGCCAGAGGACGTCTCGAGCGTTCGTGGACGCGACAACCGCCATGAAGGCCCTGGCTACGAGTGCTTTGGCGATCCGGGCTCGTCGTTGGCCCAGAACGTCGCGGGCTGGGTCCCCGGGAGCGTCTCACAGCCCTTGAGCGAGGATGCAGCGATCGTCGTCCCTGCTGGCGCCAAGCTCGTCGCGCAGATGCACTACAACACGGTCAACCTCGACACCGACGAGGAGCCTCCAGCGGACCAGACGCGCTCGCTGTTGTGGACCTTGCCTGATGGCGAGACGCCTGATTACGAGGTGCGCGTGGTGCCGATGGCGAACATCCGCATCGAGATCGAGGCTGGCGACTCGGAGTCGATGCATACCAAGGAATACAGATTCCCCTATGACGCCGAGCTCATCGGAACCACGCCGCACATGCACACGCTGGGCAGGAGTATGAAGCTCGAGAAGGTCAACGATGGCGAGGATTCGACCTGCCTGATCGACATCCCCAGGTGGGACTTCAACTGGCAGCAGAGCTACCCGCTCATGCCCGAATCGAGGATCCCCCTCGAGCGTGGCGACATCCTGAGGCAGACCTGCGGATACGATAACTCACCGGCCAACCAGCAAATGGTCGGTGGTGAACCGCGTACCCCCGAGACGGTCTTCTGGGGAGACGGCACCTTCGATGAGATGTGTTTGACCTATGCCGTCGTCGCCCTCCCCTATTCAGGCAGCACGGGCATCGATTGTTCGATCACGGATGATTGCTTCGCCGAGTGTCAGGACGATGACCCGGATTGCATGATCGAATGCGCGCTCGCCACGACGAGTGATTGTACGTTGTGCACGTTTGACGAGATCTTCTCGTGCGCTGGTCCAAAGTGCGCCAACCAGGGCATCGAGCTCCAGGTCTGCGAGCGCAACTGCGAGAACCGCTCTGGCGAGAGCATCCATTGCCTGCAAAAGGAGTGCGCGCCGGAGTGGGCGGAGTTCTACGACTGCGCCATCGACAAGTTCCGCGATGGCGCATGTGAGGTGGGCGTCTGCGGTCAGTGATTCACGCGCTGTGATCCCGAGAGAGCTCGAGCTCTCTCGGGATCTCGACCGTGAAGGTCGACCCTTCACCCCGAACGCTCTCGAGCGAGACGCTCCCCCCGAGGATCCCGACGAGCTTTCGCACGAGCGCCAGGCCAAGCCCCACGCCCCCGTGCTCTCTTGTGCTGGAATCATCGGCCTGGACAAACTCGTCCCAGATGCGCTCCTGTTCTTCTGGAGCGAGCCCGATCCCCGTATCCTTGACCTCGAAGCAAACGCTGTCGAACTCTCCTGCGGAGATATGCAACGAGATCTGGCCCTCCTCGGTAAACTTCGCCGCGTTCCCGATGAGGTTAAAGAGCACCTGCCTCAACTTCGACACGTCCGTGTGTAGCTCTTTCCCATCCAACTCCTCACACAGCGTCATCTGGAAGGTGTTCCCGAACTCCTGAGAGAGCGCTCGCGCCGTCTTCGCGACCTCCGAAGAGAACTCATCGAGCGAGACTCGCTCGGGGCGCAGCTCCACTCGCCCCGAGTCGAGCATCGTCACATCGAGGATGTCCGAGATCAGCGAGAGCAAGTGGCGCCCCGATGAACGGATCGCCATCGCGTCATCGATGTAATCCTCGCTCTCATCGAGCTCCATCTCTTCGACGAGCAGCTCGGAGTAGCCGATGATGGCGTTGAGCGGCGTGCGCAGCTCGTGACTCATCATGGCCAGAAAGCGGCTCTTCGCCGCGCTGGCTGCGACCGCCTCATCGAGCGCGTGCTGGAGTCGTTGTTGGGCCTTGTTCTTCTCGTAGAGCAACCACGACCCGATCATCTCGCCGATCAAAAAGAGCATCAGCGTCATGAACATGAAGGTGGACATGGTGATCAGTTGGTGAACCTTGTCCGCGCCGACCTCTGATGGTGTGGGAAAGACCACGCCAAAGTTCGGAGCAAACAACATCGCCGAGAACGTCAACCAGGAGAGGAACAACCAACCGAACCCCGCGCGCAAACCGCCAAAAACCGCCGCCAATACAGGGACCGCGGCGAACCACCGGATCGCCATCGAGCCAGCGCCGCCGAGCGCGTACGAGCCCGTCAAGGTCGCCATCAGCAACGCCAGGCTGCCGAGGTGACAACTCAGCCTCACCGAGCCAAGGTAGCGGATCGAGAGCACGGTCCCGACGCCAAGGATCGCGAAGAGGAGAAACGCGATGCCATAGACGGTCTCTCCCTTTCGGAAATAACCGCTCGCCACGAGCGGCCCGAGCAACGTCAGCAAGACCCCCAGAAGCACCAGCATCTTCGATCGAAGCCGCTCGAGCGATGAGCGCTCGAGCAAGGAAGGATGCACCCAGGCATCCTTGAGTAACCCATCGACCCATACGATGGCGCGGGGAGGGTGATGTTCGGCATAACGCAGCATGGCATCCACTCAGGCGTACAACACAATTGCGGGCAACTTCCCCTTATGAAAAGGGAAGTTGCCCGCAATTAGCAGACGCCCCGAAGAACCTCAAGCGCGTAGATATATCAGCGAAGTTCGAGCTTCGCTTTCACGACCTCGCCGGTGTCGTGGGAGGCAAGATCGCTCACCTCGAGCGTCCATGTCCCCTGACGATCGAGGCCATCGAATTCCGTCACCGAGAAAAAGTCGATCACATCATCGGAAGAGTCCCAGCCATTCTCCTTGATCAGGACGCTCTCACCGCTCGGGTGAACGAGCTCGATGCGGAGGTCTCCGCGGTAGGTGTGCGTGATGGCGAGGTCGAGGACCACTTCACCGAGGGCGCCGTCTTCTGTCACATCGAGCGTGAGCGAGATGCCAGCCTCGTCGTTGTCAGGGATGGCGACAGGGCGCTCGATGAAGTCGAGCACCACGCTCTCGCTCGGGGTGGGGGTGTCATTGTCGATCGAGAGTTCACAGTAAGCCGTGGGTGAACGCTCCGCGAAGGTGTCAGCGGCCACGCCGCTCTGAGGACAGGACTCATCAGCGCGCCACGCGACCCACTGGTCACCGCGATCGGTCGCCTCGGCGTAGTCACGGAAGATCTGGAAGCCGTCACCCTCATCATCGCGGTTCATGAAGACCACGACATCCGCGCACATGTTCGCGCTCTCCTGGAGCTCGATGTTCATCTCGAGCGCGATGTCGAACATCTGAGAGGTCGAAGAGTTCCAACAGCAGGTCTTGGAGCTCGAGTAGTCGAGCTCTGCGAAGACGTAGTCCTCGAACAAACGATATTGCTGGTCGACTTCAGCCGGCGAGAGGTCGAACTCGTCTTTCATCAAGGTGTAGAGGAGGTCGAAGGCGTCCTCGCGAGCGATACGTGCAGCACAGCTCGCGGGGTAGCGGCGAAGGTGCTCGCGCTTGGAGGCGATGACATCGAGGAGCACGTCACGCTTTTGGTCCGGCGAGAGTTCGACGAGGAGGTCAGCGAACTGTTGCGTCCTCGCTTCGATCTCATCGGTCGAGCGCGAGTTGATCCAGGCGCCGCGAGCTTGCTCGGAGACCACGTTCGTCCAGTGTCCGTCGATCGATTTGGCGATGCGCCAACGCTTGGCGCCACCACCGAGCTCGCCGTAGCCAGGGCCGCCCGTGTAGTCGAGGCGGAAGTAGCGCTTGCTCGCGCCGCTCGACTCCCAGACAGGTTGGCGGCGAGGCATCGAACCGGACGCGACCTCGACCTCGAGCTTCTCCTCGCCATCGACGACGCCAGCCTCGTCGACCTCCATAATCACGAGGACGTGACCGATGCCGGTGGACTGCCAGCGCTCGACGAGCACATCGCCCGCCTTGATCGCCTCGGGCTTGAGGTTGAACGTGTTGCGCGAATCCGCGAGGTGGATCGAACCGAAGTAGGCGAGCGTGGTGATCATGAAGTGACCCACGCGCTTGTTCAGGTAGATCTCGTCGAAGTAAGCGCCAGCGTGAAGATCTTCGCCGAGCGCGGGTTGCTCGTCATCGAAGGAGCCAGGGATCTTCTTGTTGCGGAGCGAAGAATCGCTTGGCCAGGCGCCACCATCACGAACTGCGTCAGCCTGCGAGGAGAAGTCCTCGTAGCGCGTGCGGAAGTCGGGGGTACGAGAGAAGCGACCGTCCTCGCGGCGCATGCCGAAGTGACCGAAGTAGATACGGCCATCGCGATCTGCGGCTTCGAGGAAGAAGGGGAGCTTGTACCAGGAGGCGAACGTGACGCGCAAAAAGATCGCGGCCTCGGCGCACTCGAGCGCGGGCGCGGGCAAGGTCTTGCCCCAGGGCGTGGTCAGATTGAAGGTCTCGCGGCTCGACCCGTGAGCGGGCATACGCTCGAGCGAGGCGACCCAACGCTCGTACTTTTGCTCCCAGGTCAGTCCGCTGTTCTCGCCCCAGGCGATCCCTGCGGCCGGGTCGCGGCCTTCCCACTGGTTGGTGACTTCCCAGACCGAGGTCGCCTCGTTATCGATCGAGACGGGCAGGCCCTTGCGACCAGTCACCGCGTCGGCCTTCCCGATGACGAGCTCTTCCTCGCCGGTCGCGTCGAAGGTGGCCTTCTCGCCATCCTTTGCTTGCTCGACGACGATGCCGAACTCATCCCCTTGTGGGGCCTGCTCGACCTCGGGCTCGGTACATCCTGCGGCGAGCATGATGCTCGCGACCATTACAACCGACAGTAAACGCTTCATAAAACCTGGCTCCTCTTGTGGCGAAGGGCTGACAACACTCCGCCCCTTTTATCTCGTCTCGTTTCGTCTCGTAGACTCTTTGTCCCGACCCATGCTTTGAAAATGAACGCGAAGGTCGAGAGAACGCGTTTCAGTACTGCAAGTCACGATCCCAAAACAACAGATCGCACAAAAAAAACTGCATGCGCTTATTTTATGCGGGTTTGCGACGCACTGCAAAGAAGAAGCGTGTCTCATTCATGCAACAGTGGAAGATGGAGTAGCCAGTGAGGACATCTCCCCACTGGCTACTCCATCTTCCACCTGTGCTGTGCAACCGATCTGGTGGCGATATTTATACTTTTCGTGCGAGCTGGTCGTGGCGAGCTTGCAGCGCATCGAGCATCAGGTCCGCGCAGGCTCCCGGAGAGGTGCGCGCGTCGAGGGAATCCTCTGGCGAGCGATCCTCGAGCGTGTCGAGCGACGCGCCGACCTGTCGGTATGCCTCGCGGAAAGGGACGCCGGAGGTCGCCAGTTCGACGGCCATATCGGTGGCGTACATCGTGGAGTCGATCGCCTCTCGCATCGCGGGAGCGTTGACCGAGAGCGCCTCGAGCAGATCGGGCACCAGGCCAAAGGCATCGAGCGCGCGCAGGCAACCGCGCATCAGCGGCCCCTTGGTGCCTTGAAGATCGCGGTGATAGCCGCTGGGCAACGAGAGGATCTGCTCGATCTCGGCGATGGCGCCAGGAATCACCGAGTATGATCCGCGCAACAACTCGATGACATCGGGGTTGCGCTTGTTGGGCATGATCGAGGAGCCCGTGGTGTACTCGTCAGGCAGCTCGACGAAGGCGAACTCGGCGGTGGTAAACAGGCTCAAATCCCAGGCGATCCGGCGCACGTCGAGCATCGCCTGACCGAGCGTCTGGAGCGTGAGCATCTCGAACTTGCCGCGCGAGTTCTGCGCGTAGATCGGGTTGATCTGCATGCGCGTGAACTCGAGCTTTCGCGTCGTGTGCTCGCGATCGAGCGCGAGGTTGACGCCATAACCTGCGGCGGTCCCGAGGGGGTTGGCGTCGATGCGCTCGCGGGTGGCGTCGAGGAGCGCCATGTTGTCGATAAAGGACTCCGCGATCCAGGCAAACCACATCCCCACAGACGAGGGCACTGCGCGCTGCAGGTGTGTGTAGCCTGGCATGGGCGTATCCGCGTGCTCTCTGGCCCTTACGAGCGCGACCCTTGCGATCTGGGAGCAAAACCCCCACGCGCGATCGAGCACGTGTCGCAGGTAGAGCCTCGAGGCCACCAACACCTGATCGTTGCGGCTGCGGCCTGTATGAACCTTCTTGCCGAGCTCGCCGAGCTTCTCCGTCAGCCACGATTCGATGGCCGAGTGCCCATCCTCGAAGCGCTCGTCGAGCTCGAAGCGCCCCTGGCGCAACGCCTCGGTGAGGTTATCGAGCTCCTCGAGCAGCGCGTCGCGCTCCTCTTCATCGAGGATGCCGATGTGCTCGAGCCCCTCGACATGCGCGCGCGACGCCTTGATATCGAAGTGGATCAGGTTTCTGTCGAGGAGCACATCCTCGCCAGCACAGAACGCCATGATTCTGTGATTCAGTCTCGTATTTCCCTTATCCCAAAGGATGTTGCTCATCGCCGACACCATATGTGAGAATGGATCGATTGTTCCGGACGTTTCTACTCATAAGATGCTCCCTTCTCCCGGAACTCCTTGCAGAAGCGGGCTTTCCTTAACAGCCATCCATGGGCGCGACAAGCACCGGAGCGCGACGTTGAGAGAGCGAACCACAAGTTCGAGGGCCCTGATCGCGTGCTTTTGTGCGCTCGCGATGCTCGCGCCATCGATCGCTGCGGCGAGCGCTCCCACTATCGACAGCGTCTCGCTGGGAAAGGCTCGCGCGATCCTCGATCTCGAACCGCTGGTGCTCTCCTCGTCGACCCGACTGCGCGAGGATGGCGGCGAATGGACCCGGCGCCAACTGCGCGCCTGGATGTGGCGCGAGCGCGACCGTATCACCGCCTGCATGGAGCAAACCGATCGCACCACGCCGCTCGCTGCCATGAACGGCGCGATCACCATCACGCTCCATCTCGGACCGGACGGCGCGAGAACCACCAACGAAGGCGCTGGCAAGGAGCTCGCGACCTGCCTCGATGATATCTGGCGAGCGCTCCCCAAAGCGGCCCTGACCAAAAAGATCGATTACACGCTCTCGCTCGTGGATCCTCGCCTCGACGAAAAAATCCACGCCATTTACTCCACGCGCGGCAAGCTCCAGATCGCGGGAGCATCCCTCGGGGTGCTCCCGAGCTACGAATTCCTGGAGACGGGGATGCTCGAGGCTCCGCGCACCGATCCGCTCGACACGCCGCCGCTGCTCCGTCAGCGCGAGGAGGCGTCACGCCACGAAGAGACGCTCGCTGCGTGTTATCGCGAGGCGCGCGAGCGAAACCCGGATCTTGCCGGAGACGTGAGCCTGACGATCGCGGTCAATGACAAGGGACGCGTCGCGCAGATCTGGTGGGATAGGAACACCACCGGCGATGGTCAGCTGTTGACCTGTATCGAGAAGCAAGCACGCAGTTGGCGCACGAGCTTCGGGCCTGCGAACACACTCGTGGGGCTCGGCTTTCACTTCGAGCCTCCATCTCCGACGGCCTCCACCAGCAAAACAGCCTCGAACCCTCTCTACATCGCGGGGAGCCCCAGCGTGGGCACATCCCCCGGCGCGGCGCTCTTCTCGACCATCGAGCGCCACGTCGAAGCGCGACGTGGGCGCATGGCCGCTTGCCACAAGCGCCACTCACCAAAAGCCGCCGCGGGTTCATTCCTGCTGCGCGTGGAAGCAGACACGCGCTACAGGACGATCACCAACGCCGCGATCATCAAGCGAGACAAACCCAACCTCGGGTTGGAGCAATGCATCGCGCGCGCGGTCCTCGATGGCACTCCGACGTTTCCAGTTCAGCGCGTACGTACACGTCACACGCTCGACTGGACGATCGAGTTCCTCGCGCCCCACCGAGGTGATGGGCGGCTCGACGCCGACATCGAGGGCAGGCTGCTCGCCAGTGAGCCGCCCCCCTCCCCCATCGCGCTGCTCGGACCGACGCGTGTGCTGGAAGAGGATCAACTCGAGCACGCCGCGCGCATCTACGAGGCCAACGGATACACCGAGCAAGCCATCACGCTCTGGATGAAGCTCGCCAACATGACCACCGATCCCGTCACCCGCGCGCGTCGTATCGAGCGCGCGCTCGATGACGGCGAGCAATTCACGCAGCCCGAGTTCTACCACCAACTGCTCCTGACCGTAGCGCGCACGCGCAGCAACACCACCACGGCATCCTCGATCGACACCGCGCGGCAGTCCGAGGCGGAGCTTGCCAAGCGCATGACGCGCGAGGCAAAGCGCACCCACCTGCGCGCGCTCGAGCAACAGGATCGCGCATCACTGGCGCACGCCGTCGAGCTCTACGAGACCGCGCTCACGTTCGCGCCACCAGCGCAAGAGGCAGACATTCACTTCTACCTAGCCGAGTGCCTGATCGAACGCTCGGATCATCGCCGCGCCACAGATCACTTCGTCGCCTACCGGCGCCTCGCGCCCAAGGGTGAGCTGCTCGGTGAAGCGGTGCGCGGCGAGCTGTTTGCCAGGAAGCATCTGACCCGCCAGAGCTGTGAGCAGATGCGAGATCCTCGCAGCGGTCATGTCCCCGCCTCCTGCTTCGAGCAGTTCCTGCGACGCAGCGACGTGGTGAGCTCTGATATCCAGCTCGACTCGAGGCTTCGTGCAGAGGTCCTCGGCTGGTCGATCGACCTGCTGCGCGAGTTCGACAGAGACGATATGGCCGACGTCCGCGAGCAAAGGTTGCTCGAAGACTTCGATCCTCTCGACATCCCCGTACAGTTTGCGCCATAGTGCCGCGTCCACTCGCGCCCCGAACGAGGAAAACGATGTCTGACCATAGCTCTCGACGCCGCGTCGCGCTCATCGGCGCGCGCGGTCACACCGGCAAGGAATTGCTGACGCTGCTCGCGGATCACCCCGGCTTCGAGCTCGTCGCGGCGAGCTCTCGCGAGTTTGCAGCAAACAACACGCGCATCGAGGAACAGGTCCCCGCCTGGAAGGATGCCTCGCAGGCTTTTTGCGAACTCTCTCCAGAAGAGCTCGCGGACCTCGGGCTCGATCTCTGCATCCTCGCGCTCCCTAACGGCGTCTCGCCAAAATTCGTCGAGGCGCTCGATGCCAGGAGCCCTGAAACAAAGATCCTCGATCTGAGCTCGGATTGGCGCTTCGATGAGAGCTGGCAATACGGCTGGCCCGAGCGCTTTCGCGAGGAGATCGCCAAAGCCACACATATCGCCAACCCCGGCTGCTACGCCACTGGGATGCAGGCCACCATCTGGCCGCTGCGCGATCTGCTCGCAGCGCCGACGTATTGCTTTGGCGTCTCGGGATATTCAGGCGCTGGCACGAAACCATCGCCAAAGAATGACCCCGAGGTTCTGCGCGATAACCTGCTGCCTTACGGCCTGACCGATCACACGCACGAGCGTGAGGTCAGCGCGCAGATGGAGCATGGCATCCGCTTTACCCCGCATGTCGCGCCGTTCTTCAGAGGGATCTCGCTGACGATTTCGATGCAGCTTGGCAAAGCGCGAGACCTCGAGGCGATCATCGCGCGCTACGAGGATGCCTATAGAGACGAACCTCTTATCAAGGTTATCACTGACGAGGCGCCGCTCGTTCGCGACAACATGCATCGTCACCACGTGGCCGTCGGAGGATTCCAACTCGACAGCAGCAAGACACGCCTCGTGGCCGTCGCCACGCTGGATAACCTGCTCAAGGGCGCCGCGACGCAGGCGATGCAGAACATGAACCTGATGTCAGGTTTTGACGAATACACGAGCATCCCGCTCGACGATTGATATCGTTCGAGCAGCACACAGATGCGTGCCGCTCGGACACCCCCTACTTTCCCTTCCCAAAACAATCGCTGGATATCCCCAGCACTCAAACTGCCAGGCCCGCAGTCATCCCACCCGCGCTCGGCCTGGCGTTCTCTTTCGTAAAGGAAAAATGATATGCGAAAGCTCTCTTGTACTGCCCTGTTCCTGGCGCTCTGTCTCGTCGCTTGCGATTCGAACAAGTCCGCCGAAGAGGGCAAAGAGACCTCGGCAGACACCTCGCAAAAGAACATCCTCGAGGAGCCCGAGACCACCGATACGCCAAAGAGTGCGAAGAAGAAGGTCAAACTCGACGACAGCAACTGCGCTCAGAAGGTCTTGACCGAAGAGGTCGTCAAGAAGTTCGCGCCCAAGCATCAGTACATCGCGGACGCCTCGACGATGAGCGTCATGGAGGGCACCTGCTCGCTGCTCAAAACGCCCGAGTTCCCGACCGCCGTCCAGATCATCATCCCCGAAGATCGCAAGAACCCGGACGCGACCACCGAGGAGCTTTGGAAAAAGTACGTCAAGGAAGGCAAGAGCACGCCGACCGAGTTCGAGATCAAGGAGATGACCAAGATCATCGAATCAGCAGCCAACATCGAGCGCAGCATGGCGGGAGGCGACAAGGACGAGCTCGCCAAGATCGACGCCGAGACAAAGCAGAAGATCGAAGACTACAAGATCCAGGTCGTCGACAACGCGCTCTCCGACCTCGATGGCGTGGGCGAAAAAGCAGTGCTGATGAAGACGACCACGACCGTTGGCGACAAGAAGACCGTCGATCATGAAGCGTGGGTGATCGTGCAAGGGACGCTCTTCTCGATCTCGACCACCGAGCCGACCGACGAGAAGACCACGCTCGAGATCGTCAACGCCATCACGCCTCAACTCGCCACGCTGTAAGCATCGAGCGAGCCAGACAGGCATGAAAAAAGGCAGTGAGAAATCACTGCCTTTTTCATGCCTGTCTGGCTCGCTCACATCAGCTCGCTCACATCGGCTCGGCCAGTGTCGCGGGCATGGCGAGCGCTTGCGCGACGCAATCGCGCATCTGCTCGAACCTCTCGATGCCATACCAGAAGACCGTCCAGGGGTGCTGCGTGTAGCTCCCCTCGGCTTGCTGGAAGTACCAGTTGTTGATCGGATTGCTCGAGCGCGAGCGCCAGAACAAGGAGGGGTTATCATGGCGCATCCGCAGCCAGATCGAGCGCCCCAGGCCCTCGCCCTGAGCGCGAGGCGTCACGGCGAACTTATCGAGGTAGGGCACCACCCCATCATGGGTCAGGATCGCGACCGCGCGGTAATTCTCCGAGACGTAGACCTTGTGGCAGTTCTTCTTGGAGAAGTAATCGTCGTCCAGCGCGCGACCGAACGATTGCTCCACCAAGGCACGCGCACGCTCGAGGTCAAACCCTTCCGAGTCGAAGTCATCGAACGCCAGGATTCGCTCGCCGCGCCGGATCAGCGTACCTGACCCACGGTGCGTGAAGAGCTCGCGCGCCAGGTGATCCGGCGTCGTGATCGAGACCGAGGAAGAGAGCGGGAGCTGACCGAGCAGGTGTTCGATCTGCTCGAGTTTGACGCGCATCCCCGAGTGCACCCAGGGCTGCTCCATCAAGTACTCGAAGTCCTCGGCGAGGTTGATCGAGGGGATGATTTGCTCGTCGCCGTCGAGGATGCCGCCGGTGGGAGTGAGGAAGATGACCTTGTAGGGCTCACCCTCGATCGAGAGCTGGCGCGCGGCGACATCGGCGTTGATGTTGACGATCTGGCCAGAGCTTGTTTCGCCAAGGCTCGCCAGAATCGGCAGGCAACGCGCCCTGATACACGAGCGAATCGGCTCGAGGTTCACAGAGGCGATCTCACCGACGAGCCCG
>Ga0208061_100105_pt1 | contig 28996 bp, 18 predicted proteins | sample DeeseametaMP0555_FD_184209 | JGI IMG/M metagenome (GOLD analysis project Ga0208061, IMG submission 184209) | Marine microbial communities from the Deep Atlantic Ocean - MP0555 (SPAdes) | ecosystem: Environmental > Aquatic > Marine > Oceanic | place: South Atlantic Ocean | collected 2011-01-23 | reverse complement strand
CGCGCTCGGAAGCGCAGCATTTGTCATGTTCACCGGCCCTTGCAAGGCTTCCAAAACCCACGTCGAGCCTGCGGTTCAGACCTACCAGGTCAAGCAAGTCGAAGTCGTCGAGTACAAGCAGAAGGTCGAGCCCAAGAAGGCCACGGGCCACGGCTGGCTTGGCATTCAGATCATGACCCTGAATCATCACCGCGCCAAATACGCGGGCGTCGCTAACGTACGCGGCGTGCTGATCACGGGCATCATGGACAACTTCCCCGCCCAGACCTCCGGCTTTGCTCCCTATGACATCGTGACCCACTTCGACGGTCAACCTGTCACCACCGCACCTCAACTCAAGTGCCGCGTGATGGGCTCCGAGCCCGGCGCTCGCGTCCCCGTCAAGGTGATCCGCAAGGGCCAGACGCTCACGCTCTACCCGACGCTCGGCGATCGACCTCGCGAGCTCGTGAGGCGCTGAACTCCACAGGATGCAGCGAGAACAAAAAGAGGCGGCGCGTTCCTTTGAAATCAAAGGAACGCGCCGCCTCTTTTTGTTCTCGCGCGCTGTCTTGGTTCTCGCGCGCTATCACTGATACGGCGCTGACTCCTTATCCATCCACTTCATGAGCGCCTTTTGCTTGTCCAGGCCCTCTGCCTTGTTCGCTTCGTAGAGGTTGTTCTTCTCTTCGGGGTCCTCGCGCAGGTCGTATAGCTCGGGCGGGCTGGCGTCGAAGTTGTAGATGTACTTCCTCGGCCAATCGATGACCGCGCCGCACCTGTTCTTGTACCAGCAGAATGCGAACATCCGCCGCATCTCCTTTCGCTCCCAGGGGATGTCCAGCCGCCAGCCAGGGTATCTCCCGCCGACTAAATCGAACCCTGCGTGGTGCACGAGCGTCGGGAGGATGTCGAGCTGAGAGACAGGCCGCGCGACGCGCTCCGCCGGGATATCTGGCCCGGACAACACGAGCGGGATATGCAGCGCCTCCTGATACAGGACGTTATCATGTTGGAAGCGCCCATGCTCGCCAAACGCTTCGCCATGATCTCCCACGATGAGAATCACCGCGTCCTTCCTGCGACCCTGACGCTCGAGCAGCGCGAGCACTTCCTCGACGACCTTGTCCAGATAGTTCACCGCGCTCCGGTAGCGATCGATCGTCTCGTCCTTTGCCCCCCACTCCTTGCTCCACCCCGTGGGAACCCGGTAATCGTGGTGAGGCATCAGCGTCAAATAAGTCATGAAGACGCGCTCGTCCTTCGGGACGTTGGCGAGCCATCGCTCGCTCGGGCCGATCATGGCGAGATCCTCGAGCCCGAAGTAGTTCGGTTGCTCGAAGTCTCCGCGCTCGATCTTCTCGTGGCTGATGAAGTGCTGGTATCCCATATTCTTGGTCAACGAATACCGGTGCTCGAAGAACCCACTCGCTGTCTGGAAATAGGCCGTGTGATACCCTCGCTCGCCGAGCAAGCTCGCCAAACAACGCCTCGCGATACCTCTCGGTCCCGCCTCGTTGATCGTGATGTCCGGGTTCGGGGTCGTGCCGCAAAGCGTCGCGACGAGCGCCTTCGATGTGTGCGGCATCACCGCGAGCGCGAGGTCGAACACCATCGCATCTTCGGCGAACTTGGCGAGCACGGGTGTGGTTTGCAACTCCGGGGTGTACACGGTCGTGACGTCTGCCCTCGTGGATTCGAGCAGGATCACGATCACATCGCGCTCGGTGGCGCCTTCGCGTGGTTCGAGCTTCGCGTCCTCGATCAGCGCGAGCTCATCAGAATCACTCGAGCTTTCACTTCTCTCACTCCACAGCTCGGAGACGCCCGTGGCGATCACATTGATGGTGGAGTTTCTTCGCAACAGACGATCCTCGAACACCAGCGGTGGCGTCCAGGCCAGCGCGATCAGCACGACGCCCGCGATGGCGAGCTTTCCATGGGGATAACGCCTGGCCTCTTCGGGAGGTTCCTCGGCGCGATATAGAAAATACCAGGGGAGGGCGCACACCAGCGCGATCACGAACAACAGCTGCACGCGAACGGCCAACGTCGTCGACGCCTGGATCATCGCCCAGATGTGATAGGACTGCTCGAAGGTGAACTTGACCAGCTGCCAGTCCAGCGGAGAACCCGTGGTGATGACGAAGTTGTAAGCGCTCCCCTCCATCGCCAACCAGAGCAAGTGCCCCGCCTGTAAGATGGCCACCGCCAGAGTCTTGCGCTTTGTCCAACCGATGATGGCGAGGCTCGCGAGCATCACGCCCAGGCCAACAAAGAGGTCCGAGAGCATCAGGTCGATGCTCTCGAGAAAGGTCGGGGTGGTGGGCATCATCACGATGCGCACGATCCTCAACGCGAGCAGCGTCACGAGCGTGATCGCAGAGACCCCGAGCAAAAAACTCTTCTGCCAACGATCCCAGGCGCGCGGCGTTTTCTCACTCATCGCACTTCTCCAACCAATCGAGGTCGCGATAGTATCCCTGTGCCTCGATTCTTACCAGAAGGAGTCTAACCATGGCATTGCTCGATGGCGAACTCGCCGGAGTGATCTTCGACGTGGAGGGTGTCTTGCTAAACACAAACACCGTTCACTTCGCCGCCTACAGCGCGCTCTTCGCCCCCTTCGATGTCGACTTTACTCGCGAGCTCTTCGACGAGCTCGCTCCCGCCGCATCTCGGCAGGATGTGATCACTCGTGTGTTGGGAGAGCTCGAGGAAGACGAGCTCGAACGCCTGACGCAAAAGAGCAGAGAGCTCGTCACGGAGTTCCTCGAAGAACACCCGCCAGAGGTCTTGCCCGGCGTCACGGAGCTGTTCTTCTGGCTCGAGGCGCGCGAGGTCCCTCGTGTTGTCGTGTCATCCGGGGATTGTTCGCGCGCGTTGCTGGCTGCGGCGAGGTTGGAGGAGCGCTTCACCGCCATCCTCGAGGGTGGCGGTGAGAATCACGCCGTGGCCATCGGTCAGATGGACGCGGACCCGGCGTGCGTGCTCGCTGTGGTGAGCACGCTCAGCGGCGCGCGTCGAGCGCGCGCCGCTGGGCTAGACGCCTGGGTCGTGGCCGCGCCCGAGCGTTGGGGGGAGTTCGATGACGTCGCCGAGTGGGTCTTTGCCTCCCTGGCGGACTTGCAGTTTACCCTCGAAGCGATGCTCGAAGAGCCCGAACTCGAGATCCTCTGAGCATGTTGCCTGATGGCCGAGTATCACTCGGCTGCTGGAGCGGTTTCCTCGAGGAAACCGCTCATGGCGGCGATGTAATCATCGTAGGCTTCGTATTGTGGGATGTGCCCGATTCCTGGCAGCTCGACGAGTTTGGCGCCCGGGATCGCATCGCGCGTGCGCTTCCCGAGCTCCTCGTAGAGCCCCATCGTCGCCTTGACCTCTGGCGACACGAGGTTCTTGCCGAGCGCCGTGCGGTCACGCGTTCCGATGATGAGCAAGGTCGGCGATGTGATCCTCGGGAACTCGTGCACCACGGGTTGCGTGAAGATCATGTCGTAGGTCAACGCTGACGCCCAGGCGACTTGCTCACGGTCACGGCTCTGCGACCACTCCGCCTGCAACTTCGCGAGCGCGTCATACTCGGGCTTCCACTTGCCATCGAAGTAGCTCGCCTGCATGTACGCCTTGACCTTCTCGGGTGTCTTCTTCAACTCGTTGGCGTACCACACATCGACAGGTTGATAGGGCACCTTCTCTTGCCAGTCCTCGAGGCCAATCGGGTTCACCAGGATCAATCGCTGCGTGAACTCGGGGTACATCAGCGCGAACCTGCTCGCGAGCATTCCTCCCATGGAGTGACCGACGACGGTGGCATTCTCGATCCCGAGGCTGTCGAGCAGCGCGCGGGTGTTGTACGCGAGCGCCTCGAAGCTGTACTGGAACCGCATCGGCTTGGAGGATTTGCCAAAGCCTATCTGGTCGGGGATGACCACGCGGTATCCCATCGCGCTCAAGTCCTTGGCGGTGCGCTCCCAGTATTCGCCAGAGAAGTTCTTGCCGTGCAGCAAGACGACGGTCTCGCCATTGGGTTTGGCGGCCGCCACGTCCATGTAGGACATCTCGAGTTGTTGACGCTGTGCCTCGATCGGGAACGTGCGAACTTCGAACGGGTACTCCCTGAGCGAGAGGCGCGCGTCGAACTCGAGCGGCTCCTTGACCTCTTCGATGTCAGGTTTCTCGGCCTTCTCATCTGTGGTCGAGGTCTCTTTCGGAGGCGGATCGGTTGGCGTCTGCTTCGTGTTGCAGCCAAACAGGGCGAGCGCGAGGAAACAAACAAGAAGAACTCTCACAAAACACTCCAGTGTGTTCGAGGATTGCCAGGCACAGAGCGCGCATGGCGATGGTAAGACACACTCTAACTAATCACTGGGAGTGTGATGACAAGCCTGACGTGACGTCAGGTATATGGGAGCACATCGATAAACTTGTATCCGATCTTATATGACCCTAGATTCAGGAGGACGGTTTTTCCTGACAAAAGGTTTTGTTATGTGCTCGAACTCGCCTCGCGCCGCGTGGATGTGGCTTCTCTGTTCGCTCCTTTGTGGTCTGGCCGCGTGCGGTCCAGACGAGAATCCTCCTGAAACCGACCCTGGTGATATGTCTTCCTCAGAAGAGGATATGCCGTCTGATGAAGAAGACATGTTCGTCGACATGGCCACTGGCATGGACATGGGCGTCGACATGTATGATCCGGTGGCGGATGACGATGGCGATGGGTTGCTCAATGTCGAGGAGGTCGAGGGGTGGGTGATCAACGTCGATCGCATCGGCCTCGGTGAGACCGAGATGATCCGCGTGTTTAGTGACTACCAAAACCCGGACACCGACGGCGATGGGCTCGATGATTCACGCGAGTACCTGCGCACGGATCCGACCAAAGCGGACACCGATGGGGACGGGCTGACAGACTACGATGAGATCGTCGTTTACCTGAGCATCCCGACCACGGTGGACTCTGATGGGGACTCTGTCTCCGGGCAGACCTCCAACCCGCAGCTCTGGGATGGTGACGAGGTCGAGCGTTGGGGGACATCTCCATCACTCGCGGACACGGACGGCGATAACCGCAGTGACTTCGACGAGATCATCAGCAACGCCACCAACCCGCTCGTCGCGCAGGTGCCCTCGGTCGAGTTGACGTTTGTCGGACAGATCGATGTCCGCCTGAACGTGGAGTACGCCGATAACATGGGCGTGACCGAGAGCTATGGCAATTCCTATGCGCTGGCAGAGTCCGAGGCGACCTCGCGCACAGATGGCGTCGCGACGACCAACAGCATCTCGCAGACCACCTCCGTCTCGCTCGAGGTCGAGTCGGGGTTACCTCCCTCTGCCACCGCCAGCATCTCTCGCTCGTGGAGCGAGGGGTATTCTCGCGAGAACTCGACCTCGATGACGCGGGATGCGAGCCGGAGCGCACAATCTGAATATCAACGCTCCTTCGAAGAGTCGCGAGGCAGGACCGTCACCTCGAGTGATGGATCGCTCTCGATCGGACTCAGCATCTCGAACCCGAGCGAGATCGCGTACACCCTGACCAACCTCAGCGTGACCGTATTCCAGTGGAACCCCGCGGCGCAGTCTTTTGACGCGGTGGGGACGCTCACGCCGCAGCTCGATGAGTTCAACCTCGCGCCGATGGAGAGCAAGGCGGTCCCTCAGCAAGTCTCGGCAGAGAACGTCAACGGCGACCTCATCCGGGAGTTCTTGCGCGATCCGAAGTCGCTCTTCTTCGCTGTCTCGAACTTCGACATGGAGAACGCCGAGGGGCTCAACTACGCCTTCCTCGACGAGGTCACCAACGCGCGCACCGGTCGCATCGTCATCGACTACGGCGATGGCACCATCGAGAGCTTCCGCGTGGCCACCAACGTGCGCCGCAACGAGGATGGTCAACTCGCCGGCGTCACCCTCGACACCATCTTTGGTCAGTACCTCGATATCCCGATCGAGACGGCGCCCTGGGTCGCCGATGATCCTCAGGGACCGCTCGCTGGAAAGGATGGGGTCGAGGTCCTGACGAGGATCGGTGAGTTGTCCAACTCGGGCGAGGGGGAGGAGCTCGGCTTCTGGGCGGTCTTCTCGGATCTCGCTGATATTCAGGGGAGCTACAAGAACTTCGGGGAGACGGTGTTACAGCGCGGTGAGAACCTGCACATCGCGTATCTGCGCGACCGCGATGGGGACGGGATCTTTGATCGCGAGGAGCGCTTTCACGGCAGCGATGACACGCTCGCGGACACGGACGGCGACGGCCTCGGTGATTATGACGAGGTCAAGGCTGGCTGGGAGGCAGGCGCCGGGTTGATGAAGGATGGTTATCCTCGCCAGGTGTTCTCCGATCCTACCACCGCTGATGCCGATGGCGATGGCCTCGATGATCCGGCCGAGAAGATGGCCGGGACCGATCCTTACAACCCCGACACCGACGGTGATACGATCCCTGATGGGGCCGATGATAAGCCACTCGATGACTCCAACGAGCCACCTGTGATGATGCTCGCGACGATGGTCGATGGCGCGACGGTAAACCTGAGTGGGATGATCTCTGATTCGGCGACCTCGGTCGCCTCGGTCTCGATCGATTGGGGCGATGGGTACGTGCAACAGGTCCCGGGCAACTTCTCGACCATCAACGAGTCACACGGCTATCTGTTGACGGGCTCCTACACGATCACGGTGACGGCGACCGATGACCTCGGCTCGAGCGGGATGGAGACCTTCATGGTCACGACCACCGAGCCGTTGGCGCGGGCGCATTACTCGCTCGATAACGCGAGCTTTTTGGAGACCATCGGCATGAAACACGCCACCCCCACGATCCAGGGGACCTCGGGCATCGGGCCGTTGACGGACAGGTTTAACAATCAGTTCGGGGCATACTCGTTCGATAACGACTTCGATAACCAGAACTACGCGTATGCCACCGTCGATAACTTCGGCAACATCCCATTCAATAACTTCTCGATCGCATTCTGGGCCGAGTATATGCCGTTTGGTCATATCATCACGCAGCCAAACCGGATCGCGATTCGCGCCAACGGGAACGTCTGCGTCGAGCTCGGTCGCCAGGATCCGACGCCGCTTTGCTCGATCACCTCGACCTTCAATGCTCTCTGGAACTTTGTCGTCGTGACAAAGGATGGCCCGACCACGTCGCTCTATATCAATGGTGTGCTGGAGGCGACCTCGAGCCGCTCGGGCATCAACCCGACCAATTGCGACAGCCTGTTTATCAGCGGGACAAACCTCTCGTCCGGTTGCCCAGACGCTCAGGATGCGAGCAACGGTGGCGGCGCGCGCAGCACCTTTATCGGTGGTGGGTTGGATGACATCCGCATCTTCGACCAGGTGCTCTCCGCATCTGATGTGCAGGCGCTCTACCTCGAGAATGGCTTTATGCCTTGAGGCGAGCGAGCTCTCTGGCGAGCGAGGAGAGGCCCGAGAGCCCTTCGAGGTCGGTGCTCGCGAGGATCGCGTCGTAGCGCTCTAGCAATGGCTCGTAGTCCTCTTCGGGTTGCCCCAGGCGCGCCTTCTCGATGGCGATGCGTTGGAGCACCCAGGCGGTCAGGTAGTGTTCAGGCCAGCGCTGCCTGAGCTGCTGCGCGCGCTCGAAGAGCGCGAGCGCCTTCCTCTTCTTTCCCTTTCGAGCGGCGATGGTTCCCTTGAGCGTCTCGTAGAACCCGGCAAAGGGTGGGAGCCCTCGCATCGCGAGTTGCGAGTCGGAGAGGTTCGCCTCGAGCGCGGCGAGGTCTTCGGAGGATATCTTGCCGCCTTCCATGTCGACCGCGTGGAGCAAGGCTTCGGCGTACTCATAGCCGATCATAAAGCCCCAGGCGCCAAACAGGCGATCCTCGACATAGATGTTTCGCGCGCTCAGGAAGCGCTCGGTGGCCTGGCGAAACTCTCGCCTGAAGAAGTGGTGCGCGCCGATGAGTTCGTGTCCGAGCGCGCTGTTGGCGGGGAGCCCCAGCCTGTCTCCGACCTCGAGCGCTTCGCGAGCACGATCCTCGATCTCTCCCCCGCACAGGACCTCGACGGCGCAGAGCCCGACGAGGCCATCGACGCGTACTCTGGGGCTCTCCATCTCGTCACCGAGCGCGACGGCGCGCTCGAACATCGCGCGAGCGTAGGGGATGTCACCGATCACCGTGGCGCACCAACCCCCCGTGGTCAGCGTGAAGCTCAGGTTAAACCTGTCACCGGCCAGTTCGGCGCCTTCGAGCGCTGTGGCGTGGTGTCTTTTGTACGCTTCAGGCTCGTCCATAAACGCGCTCGCTGTGGCCATGAAGCTCTCCACCCGGCTCGCGCCGAGCACATCACCCAGATCACTCGCGAGCGCTTCGGCGCGCGCCTTGTATCGCCTCACGCGCTTCTTCATTCGCAACAAGCTCGCGAGCAACAGGTGCGAGGCGTAAGCATCCACCAGGATGGCGGGATCCTCCAACCTCCTCGCCAGCTGGAGGTAGATGAACTGGTGGTAGGTCGACCGCTCGAGGTTGACCCAGTAGTGCGCCACCATCAACTCCTGGTGAGCCAGGGCGCGCTCTCGTATGAACTCGCGACGACGCGCCTTGAACGCAGGCAACAGGAAGAAGAACCAGGTCCCCAGGAAGAGCATCACCAACCGCAGCCAGACCACCGCGCGGTGTTTCGGTGGGCTGTCTCCAAGAAACTCGAGCGTCTCGATCAGCGCCTGGATGCCAGCCTCTGTTTGCCCCGAGAGGTTTAGCGCCCGAGCGCGCTTGCGAAGCAATCGCGCTCGGGCTGCGTCCGATTCCATGGGCAGCTCGAGGCGCTGCTCCAACACCTCGAGCTCTTCCTCGTGCTGGCCGAGCGCGCCGAGCGCGTCGGCGTATCTCTCGAGCAATTCGCGGTGCTCCCGCTGAGATGCCGCGGCATCCTCGGTCGAGTTCGTGTCCACGAGCGTCTCGAGCAAGGAGAGCGCGGCCTCGAAGTGATCCCTGGCGGCGGCGTGATCGTGCTCTTCGAGCGCCTCGATCCCCGCGCGCGTCAGGTATGTCTTGGCTCGCTCGGGATCCTCGCCGCGCGCGAAGTGATGCGCCAGCACTTGCTTGGAGGTGTCCTTGCGCTGCTCGAGCGCGACGCCGATGCGCTGGTGCAACGAGCGCGCGCGAGAGGGGTAGAGATCCTCCTGGAGCGCGTCGACGAACTTCGCGTGATCGAAGGTGTACACATCGAGGTGCCTGGGGCCTGGAATCGAGCGAATGATCCAGTTGCGCAGCCCCTCGTCGATGGCATCGAGCAGTTGTGATTCGTCGATGTCGAGCACCTCGCGCAGCAAGGCAAAGTCAAACACGCGACCGGCGACACTCGCTGCCCGAAGTACGTTGTAGGTCGTCGGCTCGAGCATCGAGAGCCGCTCGGTCAACACCTGCACCATCGTCCTCGGCACCAACTCGCCGGTGCTCTCATCCCCCTCGTAAGTCCACCCCTCGCGCGTGCGCTTGAGCGCGTTTTGCTCGACGATGTTTTGCAGGTAAGCCTGCACGAAAAGAGGGTTTCCTTCGGTTTGTGCGAGCACGCGGCGCACGAGATGCCCGAGCAAGGAGACATCCTGCGCCTGACCGAGCATCTGGCCGAGCATCTGCTCGATCTCCTCCTCGCCCAATGGCTCGAGGTCGATCGCCAGGCTGGGAAGCTGGCGCTCGAGCTCTCGGACGCGCGTGCGGATATGGCCAGGTCGCATCGTGATCAGCAGCGCTGGCGGTGTCGCCATGGGTCCCTGCAACGCATCGAGCACATCCTCCAAAAACTCGAGCGCGCCTGGCGTCATCCCGTGAAGATCCTCCAGGACGAGCAAGACGGGGTTGTTCTGCGCGAGCCGTTCGAGGTCTGCGACAAGCGCGCGTGCGCGCTTTCTGCGCGCGACCGCAGGATCGATCGCTGCGGGCGACATGGTCTCGCGCATCGCGTTCAGCGAGATCGGCGCTGGCGTCTGCCCCGGGACAAATCCTTCCTCGATGCTCCCGTCGACGTCGAGGGTTTCGTCGCCGAAGTCCACCACGCGCGTGAGCTCCCTGGCGATGGCATCCTCGGCCATGGGAAAGGGGGAGAAGAGCATGTCCGGGTTTGCTTCGAGCGAGGCGACGAGGACAGTGGTTCCTCGCGCCTGAAGATCCTTTCGCAATGCCTCGATGAGCCTTGATTTTCCCATCCCCGCGGGCGAGCAAAGGGTCGTGAACAGAGGGCGCTCCTCGCTGCGCGAGTGCATCCTGGAGGTCGCCTCGACGAGCGCCTCGCGTTCTCGAGTTCGGCCCACCATCGCAGGTCTATACAGGAAGGCCGCCGCGCGGGCCTGCTCTAGATCGGTCTCCTCGCCCGTGCGTAAGCTGGCGAGCACGTCCACGATCGCCAGCGCGCTCTGCGGCCTGTCGGCGGGGTCCTTGGCGAGCAACCGCGTCACCAGATCGTCGAGCGGCGCGGGCACCCCGTCGAGGCGCTCTGAGAGCCTGGGCGGCGCGACCTCGAGGTGCGCGCGCAGGACGTGGAAGGAGCCCTTGGGGTGGATAAAGGGAGGTTGGCCTGTGAACATCTCGAAGACGATGCAACCGAACGCGTAGAGATCTGTGCGAGGGTCGATGGCGTCCCCTCGGATTTGCTCGGGCGACATGTAGTTGACCGTGCCGACCATGGCGCCAGGGCTGGTCATCTTTTGTTCGGAGTCGAGCAGCTTGGCGATGCCAAAGTCCGCGAGCTTCGCGGTCAACGTGCCGTCGTCATGTTGTTCGACGAGGATGTTCGCGGGCTTCAGGTCGCGGTGCACGATCCTGTGGTTATGGATATGAGCGAGCGCGATGGCGACCTGATAGAGCAGGTCGAGCAGGATATCCTGCTCGGCGCGTTGATACTTCTGGAGGTCGCCGCCCTCGATGAGCTCCATCGTGTAGAAGTACTGGCCGTCGTGCTGCCCCTCGTCGAAGACCGCCAGGCAGTTCGGGTGAGCGAGCCTGGAGATGGCGCGAAACTCGCGCAGGAAGCGCACGCGCGCGGTCTCGATGGTGGCGACCTCGCGGCGCAAGAGCTTCAAGCCGACCTCGTGATCGCGCTCCTTGTCATAAGCTCGATAAACCTCGCCAGCGCCACCCACGCCGAGTTGTCCGAGCAGCGTATACCGCTCCCCGAGCGACTTGTCCGCCTGCAACGTGATGGCTTCCTGGGCGCTCATCCGATCCGCTTGTTCATGTGTTTGAAGATACCTCGAAGACCGCATCATAACGCCAGCATCGCTTCATGGCGAGTCAGATCCTGGCGTGCGTTCTGGATCGCCATGGAGTACCCTCGAGAGGTCCCATACACCTCTCGGGAGATGTTCATCGTGAGCAGAGAACAAGCGTTGGCGTGGCGCCTGTGTGTTGTCATACAGGATGACTTCGGCACGCCGAATGATCGATTGGCGGGGATATGTGAGTTCGTGATCGATCCTGGACAGGAGCTCCACTTCGGTCGCTCGCCAGAACAGGACATCGTCCTCCGGTATCGGACGATCGCCAGGAGGCATGGCCACCTCGTGCTCGACGAGGATGGCCGGTTGGTCGTCGTAGATCATGGCACGCTGCACGGCATCTTCATCACTGATGTCGAAGGTGAGCACGAGGCGTTGCGTTCTCGCGAGCGGGCACTCCTTCCTGGGGAGTTCATCACGTTGATTCAGGTTTACCTCTGGTGCTCGGTGCAAGAGATGAGCAGCGTCGGACGGGCTGGCCCATCGCTCGATCTCGACGATCAGATCGTCTGGTTGCGTGGCATCTCGCACGCCAAGCTCGACAAGGTGCGAGGCGCCAGAGAGCTCTCGCAGAGCGCTCCTCGAAGGTTTAAGCCAGAGGCGCTACACTACCTCGAGAAGACCCTGGGCAAACCGCGCGAAACCCTCTGGTTCGCGAGCGCTTTCGAGCTCGAGCAGAAGATCCTGTGCAAGGATCGTTCGGGCTGGTTTGCCGCGGGTGGGCATGTCGCGCCCATGTTCTCGAAGGAGCCGTTTGTCACGCTGATGATGACCCATGGCGAGCCGTTTCTCTACAAGCTCGAGGTTTATGGAGAGTCGCTGGCGATTATCACGCACCGTTACCCGCCCGAGCTCGTGGAGCGCCTGAGGGCAGCGGCGCTGGAGTCCGTGTCGGAGAACCCCATGAACTCGGCGCAGGAGCGCGAGTGGCGTTGCCTCGCGTTCACGCGTCTGCTCTCGGCGCTCGGCGAGAAGCTCCATGCCTGGGATTGACTTTGGCGCGAGCGCGTTCGCGAGTTAGCGAAGGAGAGAGGTTATGAGTTCGACTCGGTGGCGCCTGTGCATCGGGCTCTGGGACACGGACGGCGCCAGAAAAAGCGGCACGAGCGGGAGGCTCGATGGCATCTACGAGTGGTTGCTCGAGCCTGAGGCGCGGATCGACTTTGGCCGAATCCAGACCGCGGATCTCGTGCTGAGATACCGCTCGGTGGCCAGGCGGCATGGTCACTTCAGGCTCGAGGAAGACGGGGCGTTTGTTGCCGTCGATCATAACTCGAGCAATAGCGTGCGGCTCGAGGGTGTCGAAGGGAGAAAGCGCACGTTGATGGGGTCGTCTGGCGAGGTCTTGTCAGGGGATGCCATCTACATCGGGCAGCTTCTGCTCCGGGTCTCCAAACACCCAGTCACAGAGCTCGAGCGGGTAGGGCGCGATCTCACGATCGACGAACAGGTTGTCTGGTTGCGGGGGATTTCACACGCCAGAAGCGCCGAGGTGGAGGATGCCTGCGAACTCTCGGTCGAGGCGCCTCGTCAACTCGGCGAAGAAGCTCGGCATTACCTCGAGCGTACACATCCAGAGGCTTGTGAAACGCGCTGGTTCGCGAGCGCCCTGGAGCTCTCGCAGCAGGTCCTGTGCGGCGAGCTCGCGCGAGGTTGGTTTTCGGCAGGTGTCCCGCTCACCCCGACGTTCGCGCGTGAGCCGCTTATCTCGCTGACGCAGACCTATGGCCCACCACACCTCTACAAGCTCGAGGTTTACCAGGGCGCTGTGGCCATTATCACCCACCACTATCCGCCCGAGGTCGTGAAACAGCTGGGGGATGAGGTCCGAGAGGTCGGCGCTGGCCAGGATCGAGATCGCATCAGGGAGCTTCGTGGCGCGGCGTTTGCCGAGGGGCTCGACGCGCTCGATGAAGACCTCTACGCGTGGTCATGAGCGTCAGATCGGACCTCTCGGCACGGCGCGCGTGTCCCCTTTTTCTGGGTACTTCTCCAACCTCCCGAGGACATAGGGGCACACGGGCACGAGGTAAAGGCCTCGCTCCTCGACCCAGGCGCGCATCGCCTCGAAGAGCTTGCCGCCAGCGCCCTGACCCTGCGCCTCGGGATGCACGATCGTGTGATCGACGATGATGCCTTCCTCGTGGACGCGCTTGAAGGTCATGTAGCCAAGCTCCACATCCTCTGCTGCAAGGCGGAAGTGCTCTCCGCGCTTCTCTGATTCGGTGACTTCGACGCTCGCTTCTTCTGACATACATGGCTCCTTTGTGCCCGGCGTGGTTTCGTGCTCGAAAAAGAATCGATCGTGTGGCGATGGGCTACCCTCTTCTTTCACCCGAGCGCATCTGGCATGTTGGCGCGACAGAAGCCACGTTTGATGTGGCTTTCGAAAGCGAACCTACAAACAGCATTCTCTGGTGGAGGAGAAGATGAAACTCGGCGCCTTTTCGATCTCGCTCGCGGTCAAGGATATCCAAAAATCGATCGATTTCTACACCCACCTCGGCTTCGAGGTCGGTGGCGGAGACATCGATCAAGGCTGGTGCATCCTGCGCTCGGATACGACCACCATCGGTCTCTTTCAGGGGATGTTCGAGCACAACATCCTCACCTTTAACCCTGGCTGGGCACAGGATGCCACATCGCTCGACGAGTTCGAGGACGTGCGCAGCATCCAGGCCAGGCTCGAGGCGTCCGATCTGGACGTCGAGATCCTCGAGCGCGCCGATCCCGAGGGCGATGGCCCCGCTCATATCGTTCTTCATGATCCAGACAACAACGTGATCATGTTCGATCAGCACGTCCCCAAAAAATGATGCCGTGAATGACATCGACGGTGGCCCGCGAAAGAAGGCCGCGGAAAAGTTTCGAGCGCTGGGGTGAAAAGCCACCCTGGGCTCGAAACTTTTCCGCGGCCTTCTTTCGCTCGGCGGCAAGCCGTGCTGCATGTTGTTGAAAAAGAAAGGGAGGCAAGAGAAAATGAATGCATTCATTTTCTCTTGCCTCCCTTTCTGGGTTAGATTCTCGAGCATAACCTCAGGTTATACGGTCATCTCTTCGAGCATCGCGCGTGCGCTGGCGAGCGCTTTATCTCCTGCGCCTTCCTCGAGCGCGAGCATCGCCATTTGCACTGGCGCGAACGCTCGCAGCTCTTCGACGTGACGCTCGAACCCTTGCCAGAGCTCACCGCCCGCGTTGTGAAAGGCGACGAGCACCGCCTCGAAGGTGTCCTCGTCGAGGTGCATCGAGAGCGTCGCCAGATCCTCTGCCGGATCTCGCCAACCCGCGCGCTCGAAGCCATCCACATACGCCAGGTCATGCTCGCCATACAGGTTGCTCGGTGCGAGCGAGCCATGCGCGAGCGCGGTGTGCGTGGGCCAGTCCTCCTCGCGCTCGAGCCAGCTTTGCCAGCGCGCAAGGTGTGCTGGCGATGGCGCGAGCACCTCGCGCGTGGCCTCGATGGCGCGACGTCGCCACACGCGGACCTCCTCGATGTCCATGATCGGGAACTTTGCCTCCAGGACATCCCGCTCCTCGACCTTTTGCAACCTCGCCAGGAACAAGCCGATCGCTCGGATCATGCTCGCCGCTGGCAACACCCCTGGCGTTGGCGCAAACCTCGGCACCTCGGGGAGCTTCGACGCCACCAACGAGCTCGTGTGCAGCGCGTATTCTGGCAGCGACACATCCAGAAACGCGCGCAGCAGCACATGCGCTCGCGCGCCGTGACGATGCCGGGCGATGTGCGAGGCGTTCGCCGGAATGCGCAGCTCCCACCTGGCGCCTGAGATATCAGTCGCCCACAGCACAGGCTCGCCATCCTCGGACACTTCGATCGTTGCCTGCTCCGAGATCAGCTCGAGCCCATGTTTCCATGCGTACTCGAGCACGGCGTCAGGTGTCAGCTCCTCCCCGTCGAGTTCATGCCCTGGCTCTTGTTCGAGCATGCTGCGCCAACGATCGAGGCTCCCCTCGCTCGCCGCGAGCGTGAACCGCGTCCCCCACTCGCTGTGCTCCTCTTCGAGAACGCGCGCCTGGGAGAAGATCTCGGCGCGAAGTTCTCCTCGCGTGAATGGTAACAGCAAGTGCTCCCTGCACAGGCCGCGCTCCTGCACTTTCAGGAGCTGCTCTCGCAACGCGAGCAGCTCGGTAGCGTCGTGCGCGCTCGTCTGTATCGCCCCTGGCCACAACGCCCGGAGCGAGAGTCGCGCGCGCTCCTCGAGCGCGTCGCACTTGTTGAACACGATCCTCACGCGCCGCTCGTCCACGTCGATCGTGCCGAGCGTCTCGCGCGTCACCTCGAGGTGCTCGCGCCAGTTCGGGTCAGACGCATCCAACACGAGCAGGATCAGATCCGCGTCGGCGGCTTCCTCGAGCGTCGAGCGAAAGGATGCCACCAGCTCGTGCGGCAGATCCTGGATAAAGCCCACCGTGTCCGAGAGCACCACTGGAGGTGACGCTGGCGGATCGAGCTGGCGCGCGGTTGTCCCGAGCGTGGCGAAGAGCTTGTCCTCGACCAGCACCTCGCTCCCGCTCAAGCCTCGCATTAGCGAGGACTTCCCCGCGTTGGTGTATCCCACCAATGCGACCAGGTAGACCTCTTCCTTGCGCTGCTTTTTCCTCGCCCGGAACGTGCGTCGCACCATCTCGAGTTCGGTCTCGAGCTGAGCGATGCGCGAGCGAATCCGCTCCTTCCCGAGCGCGATCACGGTGTCACCCTGGGCGCCGCGCCCGCCGCCGCCCCCCTCGCGACCTCGCAGCGCGCGAGAGTCGCGCAGCCTCGGTAGCTCGTACTTCAACCTCGCGATCTCGATCTCGAGCTTTGCCTCGCGGGTGCGAGCGCGCTGCTCGAAGATCTCGAGGATCAACCCCGTGCGATCGAGGACCTCCTTGCCAAACGCGTGCTCGAGCGCGCGGTGTAGCCTTGGCCCGAGCGTGTCATTGACCAACACGAGGTCGACATCGAGCGGCTCGATATCATTGAGGTAAACATCGGCGTCCTCCTTCTCGTCCGAACCCGAACCTCCGCCATAGCTGGGGATGGTGCCCGGTCCGCCCGTGAGCGCGGCGATCTCCTTGAGTCGGCCTGGGCCAACGTAGGTCGAGGGCGACGAGGTGGTGCGTTTCTGTGATTCGGTGCCCACGACATCGAGCCCGAGGGTTCTCGCGAGCCGTTCGAGCTCGCTGACCGAGGACTCTTGCTCGGCGTCCGAGCGAAGCTGGGGCTGGACGGTGACGATCAACGTCCGTGGCGCACGAGCGCGTGTTTCTTGGATAGGGTGCATCTTTGATTCGGAATGTGCTGGCATATATTTCTCCTGGGAGCAGACACCATCAGGGGTGCCCGAATCAGGAGACCTGTCTTCGCGGCGAGCACGTTCTATGATGCGGGAGAGGAGGGCGCCAGCCAGATCGTTCGTCGCGTCGATAAATCACGCGAAGTCATCGAGAAGATCTTGTGGGGGGCTTTCGCCGAGGTTCCAGGTCCAGAGGTCGCTGGGATTTCCCGCCAAGTCGTGAGCGCACCGCGGCCACAGGTCTCCCGTTCGTGTAAATCGAGTGGGATGGAACCATGACGCGAAGATCGGTTTGCGATGACCACTCACACCCGAAAACAGGGCCCAGGTGGCACATCGCGAACTCAACGCAAACGAGCGATAGAAATCACCAACATGTCTTGATCGAAACCTCTTGCTGGATGACACGGCCTGAATGGCCTGTCAGACGTAACGAGAGCAAGGTTCCTCGGAGTATTATTCCGAGCACGCGTTAAATATCGAAACAAATCTCGACGGCGTTCACGATCAACCTGTTCGATGGCCCCTGCGCCTCGATACGGACCAACGTCCCCGCGTCCCCTGCCGGCAGCGCCGCGGTCGCATCCGCCGTATACCACTGATAGGGCGCGCTGTTGGCGACCATGCCGTATGGCGAGGAGCCCGAGCCGGAGAAGGTCAACCAGGAGAAGCTCCCTGGCGAGGTCGTGTTGTAGCTTCGGCCGTAGATGGCGATGGTCGCGTTGTTGATCGTCGGCATCATCGCCGTGCTGATCTCGACGTGCATGAAGTTCGTGCTCGAGAGCACCAGTCCTCCCTGCGCCAGAAACGTGTCGTCATAGACTGGTGAGTAGCTCGTGGTTCGACCGTAAGCTCCCGCCTTCCAGCGCGTGGTATCTGGCAAGGTGTTCTCGTCGTAGACCACGTAAGCCCTCGAGCCAGGGCCATTGCCTTCCCAGTGGAACCGGACGACGTGCGCTCCCATCGCGCCAGAAATACAGGGCGACTGTGGCGGCGCCATATCCATGGTCGCCATATCCGCAGGTCCCGTCCCCATATCCTCGACCGCACCCATATCGATATCAGCGCTCATATCGATATCAGCGCCCATATCGCTGTCATCGGTCATGTCCAACGGCGCGCTCATGTCCTCCATCGAGGGGGGCATGTCCGCGCTTCCCATGTCGCTCGTGCTCATATCATCAGGGGATGACATGTCCCCATCGACAGGTTCCATGTCGGTCAGCGGCGCGTTCATGTCCACGAGCCCAGGCGTCCCCAGGTCAAACGGGGCGCCGATGCCCTGGTCATTTTGGGCCTGGTTCATATCAGGTGAACCAGGCGCCATATCACCGCGCCCGTTGTTCTCGAGCATGACCTCGCCAGGGTCTGGCTCACCGTCGATATCATCGCTGCACGCGACCGCGAACAATGAAAAGCCGAGGCAGAGGAGGGGCGCCGATAGGGGGAGGAAACTTCGCGTGCGTGGTGTGGCTGACATCTCTTTGCTCTTTGTGGATGGCGCATGATCGTACAGGAACGCTAGCAGCGAGGTCGCGCGGATGGCAAGAGCATGACGTGGTCGTATCGCGATCCAGCGCGACCATGGGTATCCCGCTTGAGCCGCTTGATGCCCATGATGTATCACTCGATAACTGGGGTTATGTATGGCGTGGCGAGAGGTCGGGAGCGCGAAGTTTGGATTGGGCACAGAACATCGGCAGGAGGCTGCCCCTTACTCGCTGGCTAAAAGGCTATGGCAAGGACTCGATAAAGCGAGACGCGATCGCCGGGATCACCGTCGGCGTGATGCTCGTGCCACAGGCGATGGCGTATGCGACCATCGCCGGGATGCCTCCTGTGTATGGCCTCTACGCGAGCCTGGTTCCGCTCTTGCTCTATCCGTTGTTCGGGTCCTGTCGTCATATCGCGGCTGGCCCGATCGCCATCGACATGTTGATCGTGGCGGCAGGTCTTGGCGCGCTGGCGACGCCAGGATCGGCGCGCTACATCGAGCTCGCGCTGATGCTCGCGGCGATGGTCGGCATCCTCCAGATCGCGATGGGGGCGCTCAGGCTCGGGTTCGTCGCGAGCTTGCTCTCGAAGCCTGTAATCGTTGGCTTCACGAGCGCCGCGGCGCTCGTCATCGCCGCGAGCCAGATCGGCAACCTGCTCGGGTTATCGCTCGAGAAGTCCTCTCAGCTACAACACATCCTCGCGCAGTTGCCAGGTCACCTGGGCGCGATCGAACCCATGGCCGCTGCGCTCGGCGCGATGGGGATCATCCTGATGCTCGGCCTCAAGCGCTGGAAGCCTCGCTGGCCCCGCGCGCTCATCGTGGTCGTGATCGGTTCGCTGGTTTGCCTCGCGAGCGGCCTCGGAGGAACCGCCGTCAAGATCGTCGGTGATGTCCCGCGCGGGCTCCCCTCGATCGGTGGTTGGTCGCCTGACACAGAAACGATCGGAGCGCTCTTTCCCATCGCGCTCACGCTCGCCGTGATCCAGTTCATGGACACCATCTCGTTGGCCAGAGCGTTCGCGCAACGCCACGGCGATGTCTTGAAGCCAAACCAGGAGCTCTTCGCGCTCGGCGCGATGAACTTTGGCGGCAGCTTCTTCGGGTCGATTCCTGTCTCGGCGAGCTTCTCTCGCACGGCGATCAACGAGAGCAGCGGGGCGGTATCACCGCTCTCGAATGTGGTCGCCGCGGCGCTCGTGTTGGGCTCACTGCTCTTTTTGACGCCGCTCGTCAGGTTGGTCCCGATGCCTGTGCTCGCGGCGATTATCATCGCCTCCACAGTCGGAATGCTCGACATCCAGGGGTTTCGCGAGCTCTGGGGGGTGCGCAAACGCGACGCGATGGTGGCGTTGGTGACCTTTACGCTGACATTGACCGTGGGCATCCAGGAGGGGATCGCCGCGGGCGTCTTGCTCTCGGTGCTCAACATCCTCTACGTGACCTCGCGCCCTCAAATCACCGAGCTCGCGCATATCGAAGGATCACATGTCTGGCGTGATCGAGAGCGCTTCCCCGAGGCACTCTCCCTGGACAACATCCTCGTGGTGCGCGTCGAGGCGCCATTCTCGTTCGCCAACGCCGAGTACCTCAACGAGTTCTTGCTCGCGCACCCGCGCGTCAAGAGCGGCGACCTCGATACGCTGATCCTCGACGCGAGGCTCGTCAGTGACATGGACACGACCGCCGTGGATGCGCTCTCGACGTTGCGAGAGTCACTCGATGAGTTCGGCGTCGAGCTCCGGTTGTGCGGCGCCGTCGGGTCCGTGCGCGATGTGATGTTCGAGTCCGGGCTGAGCGGTAAGATCGGCTGGGAGCATCTGCACATCGATGTCCACGAGGCGGTGGTTCATGCGCTCGTGGACCTTGGAGACAGGGACGCGCTCGATGCCTACCTTTCGCACAGCTCGATGCCATATCAGGAGGTTCGCGGCCTGGACTTTGGCGAAGCGAGCGCCGAGCGCGCCAAAGAGAGCGAGGAAGAGTGAGCGTGGCTGGCCGAGTGATAGGGAGTTGCGGTACCCTCGTGAACGTTCCTGTGCATTTGTGGCTCGGATGGCAGCATCCTTGATGTGTGGAGCAGTATCGCGCGTGGCGAGGAGCGAGGAGTGAGAATGCGAGAAGAAGATGTGATCGTCGTTGGGGCAGGGCTCTCGGGCATTTGCGCGGCTTACTACCTGGCGCATCACTGCCCTGGCACCTCCTTCAAGGTCCTCGAGGCGCGCTCCAACATTGGCGGCACCTGGGACCTCTTCAAATACCCCGGCGTCCGCTCGGACTCGGATATGTACACGCTCGGGTTCTCGTTCTATCCGTGGCGTGACCCCGAATCGATCGCCGATGGCGAAGCGATCATGACCTACCTCCACGAGACGATCGAGCAGTACGCGCTCGAGTCACACTTCCAATTCGACTCTCGCGTCGAGCGCGTGAACTGGTCCTCCGAGGAGTCGCGCTGGACGCTCGATGTGCGCCGCGAGGATGGGTCGCTCGAGCAGTGGAAGTGCAAGTGGCTCTGGGGATGCACCGGGTACTATCGCTACGAGTCCGGTTACATGCCGGACTTCCCTGGCGCTTCGGACTTTCGTGGGACGCTCGTCCATCCCCAGAAATGGACCGATGATATCGACTACAAGAACAAGCGCGTGGTCGTGATCGGCTCGGGCGCGACCGCCGTGACGCTCGTGCCTTCGATGGCTGAGGACGCGGCTCATGTCACCATGCTCCAGCGAACGCCGACCTACATCATGGCCTTGCCCGAAGGGGATCGCATCGCCGATGCCCTCAAGAGCCTCTTCCCCGAGCAGACCGCGCATGATCTGATCCGCTGGAAGAACATCCTCGTCTCGATGGGGCTATTCCAGTACTCACGCCTCTTCCCCGAGCACGCCCGCAACTTCTACATCAACAACGTCCGCCAGGCGCTCGGCGACAAGGTCGATATCGACAAACACTTCTCGCCGACCTACGACCCATGGGATCAGCGCCTCTGCCTGATCCCTGATGCCGACCTCTTCAAGTCCCTGAAGCGCGGCGAGGCGTCCGTCGTCACGGACAGGATCGTGCGGTTCGTGCCCGAGGGGATCGAACTCGAGTCCGGCGAGGTGCTCGAAGCAGACCTCGTCATCTCCGCCACGGGGCTTCAGATCCAGGTCTTTGGAGGCGCGAGCGTCGAGGTCGATGGCGAGCCCATCCAACCTTCCGAGACGATGATGTACCGCGGTACGATGCTCTCGGGGGTGCCAAACTTCAGCCTCTCGCTCGGGTACACGAACGCATCCTGGACGCTCAAGTGCGAGCTCACCAGCCGTTGGGTCGTCAGGTTGCTTCGCCATATGAGGCGCGAGGGATTCGATGTCGCCTGCGCGCACAAAGACCCGGACGTCGACGAGATGCCCTTGCTCGACCTGACCTCGGGTTACATTCAACGCGCTCAGGGGTTGATCCCGGCGCAAGGTTCGCGATTGCCCTGGCGCCTGTATCAGAACTACATCCTCGACAAGTGGATGCTCGAGCGCGGCGACCTCGCGGATGATTCCTTGGAGCTTCGCTGAACGGGGAGACTTTTGACGACCTACAGAGCAACGGACCGACGCAAGCTGCTCGCGATCGCGCAGCAGTACGGCGTGGCAAAGGATTTTGGCCTCGAACTCGACGCCGTCAGCCGCGTCTTCCCGCTACGTGCAAACCGTTACGTCCTCGAGCACCTGATCGATTGGGATAATATCCCCGATGATCCGATGTTTCGGCTCGTGTTTCCGCAACCCGAGATGCTCCCGAAAGCGCACCTCGACAGGTTGTGTGATGCCATCAGGCGAGAATCCACAGAGGATGAAATCTCGAACCTCGTGCGCGAGATCAGGCTCGCGCTCAACCCACATCCTGCCGATCAAACCACGCTCAATATCCCGCGCGTCGGTCAACAATCACTCGCCGGTATCCAGCACAAGTACCACGAGACCGTGCTCTTCTTCCCGAGCCAGGGGCAGACCTGCCACGCGTACTGCACCTATTGCTTTCGATGGGCGCAGTTTGTCGACCTGCCCGAGTTCAAGATCGCCTCGACGGAGGTCTCCAGGCTCGTCGATTACCTCGAGCAGCACCCGGAGGTCTCGGATGTCTTGCTGACCGGAGGTGATCCACTCATCATGCGCACCAAGCTGCTGCGCCGCTACCTCGAGCCGTTGCTCGAGGTCGACACCGTGAGCACGATTCGCATCGGCACCAAGGCGCTCTCCTGGTGGCCAGGGAGGTTCGTGACCGATGCGGACGCGGATGATTTGCTCGACCTGTTCGATGATGTCATCGCTCGCGGCAAGCACCTGGCGCTGATGGCGCATCTGACCCACCCGCGAGAGCTATCGACGGTTCGCGCCAGGCAAGCTGTCGCGCGAGTTCGCGGCACGGGCGCGGTGATTCGCGCTCAGGCTCCGCTGGTCCGACATATCAATGATCACGCAAATGTCTGGGCCGAGATGTGGCGCGAGCAGGTCAAGCTCGGCATCGTCCCATATTATATGTTCATCCCCAGAGACACTGGCGCCAGGCGTTACTTCGAGGTGCCGCTCGTGCTCGCCCATCAGATCTACAAGGAGGCCATCTCGCAGGTCTCCGGGCTCGCCAGGACAGCGCGCGGTCCGTCGATGTCCACGTCTCCAGGAAAGGTCGTCATCGATGGCCCTGCAAAGGTCGCTGGCGAGGATGTCCTCGCCATGAGGTTCTTGCAGGCGAGGAATCCGCAGCATGTGCATCGCCCCTTCTTCGCGAAGTATGATGAGGCGGCGACCTGGTTGGACGACTTGCGCCCGGCGTTTGGCGCGCAGCGCTTCTTCTTCGAGGAGTGATACATCACCCGACGCGGCGTCTATGGCCTGGACAACCTGAGCAGATCCTCGCCATCTCCAGCCAGCCAGATCTTATCTCCGGCAGGACGAGCCGTATAAATCGGGCTGATCCCTTCGCCGATGTTGCGCCTCTCCCAGGTCTGTCCTGCGTCGCGTGACTCGTAGGCGATCCCTGCGTCATCCTGGAGCCTGCGGCCTGCGGCGACGCACCAGCTCTCGATGCAGACAAGATCCTCGAAGAAGGAGACATCGTCCGCGTCGATCTCTGCATCACTCCAGGTCATCCCGCCATCGGTCGAGCGCTTGACCCAACCCCCCGCGGCGCCATCTCTGGTGCCCGCGATAAGCCATGTGTTCCCATTGTCAGGCGTATCCAGGCCGCGCGCTTCCTGCAGGTTGCCCTCGCCGGTATCGAGCATCATGCGCTCTGGCAGCAGCGGGGTCTCCTCGCTCGAGGTGTAGAAGCTAGGTCCCTCACCAGTGGTTCCTCCGGCGGCGATGGCGCGACCATCCGAGAGCGTCAACTCGTCGATCTGTCCGACGTCTGCCTTGCTCCAACTCTTTCCTCCATCGCTGGAGTAGGCGACCTGCGAGCCCGCGTTGTCGTCGATGACGATCGAGTCGCCCGAGACCGCGATGTTCTGGCAGTCCGAGAATCCTCTCCCGCCCCCTTCGAGCAAGGTATCGCGCGTGACAAGCGTCTCCCATACGCCGTCCTTGCTCATACGGTAGAGGAAGACCTTGGGGCTCGTGTTGTTATCGCCTCCGCAGAAATACATCGCGCCGTCATCGCCGCGCTCGATGTCGTTGAACCTGCTGCTCTGGCCATCGAGGCTTGTCGGCGCGCCGTCGAGATCCACGGCGTGGGTCCAGCTCAGGCCGCCATTGCTCGTGTAGTAGATCCCTCCGCCCGCGCTCCCCGCGCAGCCAAGCCACCCCTCTTCCTCATCGAAGAAGAGCGCTCGCGTCTGCGAGCAAGGGGTCGTGCGCGACGCTTCACCGCCGAGCGGGCCATCACATGCAGCGAGCGGCGCGACAATCAGTGTGGTCAGGAGGGCATACGGCAAATACAGGCGCTGTGCGATCATCGAATCCTCGTGGTGTTCGAGCAAAGGCTTGAGGCTCTCGAAGAGATGCTCTTGGTATATGCCCATAGCCTAATCAATTCGCGGTCTCTCGGCGAGGTTCCTTTCAAACTCGGTGGGCGCTTTGACACGTTCGATGAGGGCGTGACAAGGTTCTGAGCGAGATTCGACACTAACCTTTATTCAACACCCTCCAGGGAGCCCACCTCCATGCACAACCTCGCCAAGCCGCACACGCAGCTCTCTCACTTGCTCTCGCCGCAAGGGATCAAAACCGTGACGACAGGCGGTGATGAGGTCGGTCGATTTCTAAAGCGTCGCTACGGGAGCGCTGATCTGGAGGAGGCGCGCGCGGTCTGGCTCGAGCAGCTCGCGCGCATCGAGGACGCCAGCGTGATCCTGCTCGGGGTGCCCGCGGATGCTGGCGCCGGGTTCGAGCGCGGATCGTTTAAAGGGCCGCTCGGTGTGCGCACCGCGTTGCTCGATATCCCTGGGCTCGAAGAGGCGTTCCAGGATCATGGCGTCGTCGATATCGGTGATGTGCGCGTCAACCCGCACCTCGTCGCAGAGCATATGATCTCGAGCGATGTGCGTGATGCCGTGCGGCGAGATCGAGGTTGGGAGGAGCTCGATGAGCTCGCTTTGCCGGTCACGCCTCACGGGGCGCTCGAGCGCTCGCTCGAGCTGATCCTGGCGATCAATCCACAGGCCAGGGTGCTGATGCTTGGCGGAGATCACTCGCTCTCGCAGGTGCCTGTGCGTGTGCTGACGCGTCAGGATCGCAACGCGAGCAAGGATCTTGGCATCGTGCACTTCGACGCGCACACCGACCTGCTCTCGATACGCGATGGGGTCGATACGAACTTTGCCACCTGGGCCTATCACGCCAACGATATGGTCGGCAGAGGGAGGCGCGTGCAGCAGCTCGGGATTCGCGTCTCGGGCTATGACCGCGAGCACTGGGAGGACACGCTCGGTGTCAGGCAACACTGGGCGTCCTCGACGCGCGAAGCTCCCGACAGGATCGCCTCGGTGGTGATCGACGAGTTACAATCAGTCGGCGTGAAGCGCGTCTACATCTCCAATGATATCGACGGCACGGACCCGACCTATGCGGCCTCGACGGGGACGATGGAGCCCGACGGGATGCTCCCGGAGTTTGTCCTCGATGTGATCGCGAGGGTGGGGGAGTCCTTCGAGTTGGTGGGGAGCGATCTCGTCGAGGTCGCGCCGCCGCTCAAGTGGCATATCCCTGGCGAGCCAGGGCGCACGATCCAGATGGCGGCCTGCTACACGATCGCGCAAATCGAGGCGATGCTAAAGACCTCGCTCTCGCTCGAAGCGCCTGTGCCCGAACCTGTTACCGAGGCGCAGGTGCTCGCGATGCCCTGGTGAGACGTGTCACCGTTCGCCCTTACAAGTCTCCTGTCGTGGTTTCGAACCTTTGGAGCTATCCCATACATCTTCCTCGAAGAGAGGATTGTCATCGAGGGAAATGTATGGGGCGCAAGACAAAGAAACTCGACCCGAGGCCATGCGAACGTTGCGGTGATGCGGTCGACAAGCTGACGCGAATCCAGCACGACGAGGAGGGCGCCTGGGTGATGGTGTGTGATGCGTGCTGGCCAGAGTTATCCTCGGATAACCCGCACTACACCTATGGCGGCGTCTGGCGGGCACACAAGCGACGCTGATGTTAATGACGCTCACTCTATCCAGTTATCCAACTCGAATATCGGGTTCTCATGGGTGCCCAGGTGCAGGAGCTCGGGGAGTGGGCTGCCGTGCTTCTCGCAGTATTCGTTGAACTCCGAGATGCGGTGGGCGGAGTCGAGCAAGAGGTAGTGCAGCGAGTCCAGGTGTTTCGCCTGGCTGATTGCTGGAACGCACTCTTGACTGGCGGCGTAGCCGAGGATCGAGAGGTCGAGCATTTCCAGGTTGCCGAGCACAGGATCGTCGAAGAATGCATTCAGCGTGGACATGTCGCACCCTTGCAGGCGAAGGCTCTTGATCTGGCCAAGGAACGGCGTGCCTTTCAAGGTATCGAGGACGAAGCCTGTGTTTCTGGATGCCATCAGCGCCAGCCGGGTGAGTTTGGTGAGGACGAGGTTGTCGATACCCTCCTTGCAAGACTCGGCGAGCTCCTCGCCGTCACCCTGCCTCACATTGACGATCAGCTCTTCGAGGTCCACGAACCGAGAGGACGCGAGCAGTGGCCCGAGCAGATCCTGCCTGCCAAGCGAGATGGACAGGTGCGTCAGGTTTGCCAGGTTCGGGGACTCGAAGAGGTCGATGTAATCCTGTCGCTCCAGGGGCTCATTGAACGTCCTCCATGTCACGTGCAGGCGCTCTAGCTTTTGCAGCGCTGGCGAAGAACGCAGCGCGGCCAGTGCTGACTTGATCTCCTTGTGATCGAGGACGACGCGCAGCGAGCGGAGTGATTCGAGGTTGGGGCTCTCGAGGAGCTGCTCGAGCGATGCTGTCGAGAGCATCCCGAACAGGCAGAGTTCTTCGAGGTTGCCGAATGCCTCGCATTTGGCCAGCGCCGTGATCTCCTTCTCCTTGTGATCCTCGACGTGCAAGACGCGCAGTTTTGACAGGCCGCCATGCTTGACGAGTTTGTCGATGAACCCCTTGCGGCGTTTGTCCGAAACCCAGATCCCGAGATAGAGTTCCTCGAGGTCCTCGAGTTTTCCGGTGTCGAGCATCTCTTGCAGGCGCTTGATCGAGGTGGCGCCTCCCGTCAGGTCGAGCACGCGCAGGTGTTGCAGCGGGAAGTTCGGGATCAGCGCGTCGAAGGCCGCGGCTTTGATCTTGTCCCATCCTTTCAGGTTGAGCTCGCGGCATCGCGAGAGCATATCCGATGTGAAGAGCGCGGTGAGCGCGTCGCTGTCGACGCCCGAGGTGCGCCGAAAACCAAAGCGCTCGAGCTCGAATGGGGCGCGCTCGGCGAACTCGGTGACCTGCTCCCAGGTCATGCTCGTCGAGCGCATATCCAGACAGGTGATCTTCTCGACGCCGGGAGCGGCCAGGAAGTCATCCATCTGGCTCTTGCCCATCTTCTCTCCCTCGAAGTCGAGCGCGCGCACGAGCGAGTGCCAGATGGCGTTCCCTTCGGTATATTCGGCGTTGCGCGTCTTGGGGCAAAGGCGCGTGTGATCAGGCCAGGATTCGAGGCGTTGCTGCGCATACGGCAGCCACTCGGCGCGCACCTTGGCTTCGTTGTCGCTGGCGCCTGCCTCGAGCGCCTGGATGATCAGATCGAACGTGCGGCTCGATGGCTTTCGCTCGAGAAAACTGCGCAACTCACCGAACTTCTCTTTCACGCTCATCTCATTCCTCCTCTCTCTGGCTTTGGCGAAATCTCAACCTCATCACGTCGCCAGAGCAAGCAAAAAGTGTATCTCGCTTGTTATCGCATAACTGCGATTATGGTTTATCGAACCATCCAATCTTTCGTGTGGAAAGACACGGTCTCGGGGAAGCCAGTATGCAGGATCGCGGGGAGGTTGTTGTTGTCGTCTTCGACGCGATATCTGTGAAACTCGTTGATGTGGTGACTGGAGGCGAGGAGCAGATAGTGGAGCGCTTCGAGGTGCTCGCATTGTAGCAATGCGGGGAAGATCGTGGACATGGCGAGCAGACCCACTCGAGACAGGTCGAGCATTTCGAGGTTGCCGAGTTGCGGAGAGTGAAAGAGGTCCGCGAGCCTGTCGTCCTGGTCGTCGAATTCCACGCGGAGGGCTTTTAGCTGCCCGAGAAGCGGCGTGTCTGCAAGACACGCGGTGAGGACGCCCATGTTCTCGGAGACCCCCGCGAACCGCTCGAGCTTCGTGAGCGCGACGTCGTGAAATGCAGCCGCGCAAGCGCTCTTCAGGGTCTCTTCGTCTCCCTCGGCGATCGTGATGAGCAGCTCCTCGAGGTTTTCGAGCCGAGAGGAGCCGAGCAGTGATTCGAGCGCATCCTGCCTGGTCAACGAGATGGCCAGATGCGTCAGGTTCGCCAGGTTCGGGGACTCGAAGAGGTCGATGTAGTCCTGCGGTGTGAGCTCCACGTTGATCATATTCCAGGTCACGTGCAGTCGCTTCAGGTTCTTTAGGGCAGGAGAGGAGGCAAGGGCAGCGAGCGATGCTTTGACCTGCCTGGCCTTGAGGACGATGCGCAGCGATTCGAGTGATGTGAGGTGTGGACTCTCCAGCAGCCGCTCGAGTGATTTTGTCGAGAGGTCACCATCGAGTCGAAGTTCTTCCACGTTGCCAAACGCCTCGCACGTCGCCAACGCCTCGATCTCGCTGTGCTCGTGATCGATGATCTGGAGAACACGTAGGTTCGGTAAACCTCCGTGTGCGACGATTTCACCGATGAATCCTTGCCGTATCTTGTCCGCGTGATCGCGTCTCATGCGAAGCTCTTCGAGCTGTTCGAGTTTTCCGGTGTCGAGCATCTCTCGCAGGCGCTTTGTGGACATGACACCACCCGATACATCGAGCGCGCGCAGGTGTTGCAATGGGAAGTCTCGGAGCAACGCATCGAAGAGGCCCGCTTGACCTCTGGACCATCCTCGCAGGTCGAGCGCCTGACATCGCGAGAGCATCTTTGCTGTGAAGATCTGCGAGTCTCGAATGTTGCGATAATTTCCATTACGCCGAAGCCCGAACCGATCGAGTTCAAAAGGCGCTCGCTTTGCGAATAAGACGATCTGCTCCCAGGGCATATCTACCGAGCGCATATCCAGGCATTTGAGCTGTGCGATCGCTGGCTTACTCAAAAACGCGTCCACCCGATCCAGGTCTGGTTTTTGACCCACGAAGTCTATGGCGCGCACGAGCGGATGCCAGAGCGCATCTTCCCGAACAAACTCGGCGTTGCGCGTCTTGGGGCAGAGGCGTGTGTGGTCAGGCCAGGATTCGAGGCGTTGCTGCGCATACGGCAGCCACTCGGCGCGAACCTTGGCCTCGTTGTCGCTGGCGCCTGCCTCGAGCGCCTGGATGATCAGATCGAACGTGCGGCTCGATGGCTTTCGCTCGAGAAAACTGCGCAACTCA
>Ga0208061_100104_pt1 | contig 29002 bp, 19 predicted proteins | sample DeeseametaMP0555_FD_184209 | JGI IMG/M metagenome (GOLD analysis project Ga0208061, IMG submission 184209) | Marine microbial communities from the Deep Atlantic Ocean - MP0555 (SPAdes) | ecosystem: Environmental > Aquatic > Marine > Oceanic | place: South Atlantic Ocean | collected 2011-01-23 | reverse complement strand
CGCGCCTTCTCGAGCCGAGAACAAGAGGAAGCTCGCGATTTATGATCCTGCCGTCGGGGATGGCGCGCTGCTCCACGCGCTCGCCAGCGAGCTTGTTGCCATGGGCCAGCGCGCCATCTCCATTCGCGGAGGGGATATCGACGCCGATGCTTTGGCGCTCGCCGCGGACCGGCTCTCGTCATTCGAGGAAGTCGCGCTCGAGGAGCGCGACTTCCTCGCGGGCGAGGTCGAGGTCTCTCCCGATCTCCTGATCGCGAACCCACCTTATGTGCGAACACAGATCCTCGGCGCCGATGTCGTCGAGGATCTTCGCGCGCGGTTTGGCCTCACCGGCCGCATCGACCTGAGCCACGCCTTCCTACTGCGCGCGCTCGACGCGCTCGCGCCGGGTGGGGTCGCCGCCATCATCACCTCGAATCGGTTCATGACCGTGCGCGCAGGGGAGAAGGTGCGCGCCAGGTTGCGCGGCGAGGCGACCTTGCGAGAGATCTGGGACCTCGGGGACTCCAGGTTGTTCGACGCGGCGGTCTTGCCCGTGGTTTTGATCTTCGAGAAGCGCGCCCCCGAAGAAGAAGATCCTCTCGCGCTCTTCACGAGCGTGTATGAGGTCGATCCCGCGGTCATCGGGGAGGAGGACGCCCCCGAGGCGGCGGGGGTGTTGGAGGCGTTGTCCCATGAAGGGGGCGTGTTACTGCCCGATGATCGCGCCGTCCTGGTGCGCAAGGGGGTCCTCGCGTGCGCCGAGCACGAAGGGGATGTCTGGCGCGGCGTGAGCGAGGATGAGGAGGCGTGGCTCGAGACGCTGGCCAAAAACACATGGAAGCGCTTCGGGGAGGTTGGAAAGATCAAGGTCGGCGTGAAGTCATGCGCTGACGCGGTGTTCCTGCGCGATGATTGGGACTCGCTCGATGTGCAACCCGAGCTGCTGCGGCCTGTGATGACGCATCATGTCGCGCGGCGCTTCGCGGCGCGGGATGGCGAGCGCCAGATCCTCTATCCACATCAATCCACTGGCGGGGCTCGCCATCCCGCGCCGCTCGCGAGCTACCCCGAGACGGAGCGCTATCTCGAGCAACACAGGGAGCGGCTCGAGGGGCGCGCCTACCTGATCGCGGCGGGGCGGCAGTGGTACGAGCTCTGGGTCGCGCATGACCCGAAGCGTTGGGATGATCCAAAGCTTGTCTGGCGAGATATCGTCGACGAGCCGACCTTCTGGGCGGATACAGAAGGATCGGTGGTCAACGGCGATTGTTACTGGATGTACCTTGGCGAGCAGGTCGAGGAGGACGTCCTCTGGCTCGCGCTGGCGGTGGCCAACTCGTCGGTGACGGCGAGGTTTTATGACCTGCGCTTTAACAACAAGCTGTATGCGGGGAGGCGGCGCTTTATCACGCAATACGTCAAGCACTTCCCCTTGCCTGACCCTGATACTGAGATCGCGCGCGAGCTTATAGAGCTCGCGCGCGACGCTCACGAGCAACACCTCGAGGTCGATCCCGAGGCGCTGGACGCGTTGGTGAAAGAGGCGTTCGGGCTCGACGCCTGATTCACTCGTCGAAGGTGTTGTAGTCGATGATGCGCGGCGCTTCGAGGATCGGTTCTTCTCCCTGATTCATCGCCTCGCACAGCCCCTCGAGGTCGATCTCGAAGTTCTCCGGGTCGATGATGTAGCGGGGATCGAGCCATGCGGCCATCAGCGCGAAGCGCTCGTCATCGGGCATATCTGCCGAGGCGTGAAGTCTGGCGTCGAGCGTCCCCATGATGCTGACGTCATGATCGTCTTCGTAGAGGATCTGCGTGGTGACGTTCCCCGCGATCACGAGCGAGTTATCATTGTACTGCCCGAGCAGCATCAAAGTCTCCACATCCCCGAGGACACAAAACTCGCCGCTGGTCATCAGCGCTGGCGCGCGGAGGTTGCCAAGAATCACCACATGAGAATCGGGGCCTTCATCAGAGATGACGCCCTCGCAGAAGCAATCCCCGAGGACCCACAGCGCGCTCGAGATCTCGAGCGGTCCCTCCACGTAGAGGTTCCCTGGGACGATGGTGGGGCGTTCGATGCCGTAGCCTTCGCTCACCAGGGAGGGTTGGCCTTCGCCCTCGAGCAAGTCCCCGAGGACGCTGGCGAGCAGGGCGGGGCGTGTCTGAGGTCCGTAGATGAGCTCCTCGGCGATCTCTTCCCAGCTCGACGCGCCCTCGACCAGAGCGCGCAGAGACTCCGGGTTCGGCTCGCTGTGGTGCGACATGGCCTGGAGGACCTCGTCGCTGATCTTGTCGAGCAGCAGGCGTGCGGTGGAGACCACGAGGTCGGCATCGAGCGGCGTGTTGGGTGGTGAGATCAAAGACATACATTCACTCCTGGCGTGTGGCGGACGGTTCGAAAAAGGTGTGATAACCTTGTGGTGTTGCTTGTAATTGAAGGCAATGCGCGAGTTATCGTTCGATGCCCCCGAAGGGGAAGGGGAAGGGGGAGATGAAACCGACGGTCACCTGGTGCATTCCCTTCAGGAGCGTAAAACCCAGTGAGTTTAACCGAAGCGGTGACATCGTGGCATTTGAAGATATCAAGAAGGGGCTCAAGGCAGCAGCAGAGGTGACGCGCTCGGCGCGCAATCCAGTCGAGCTCTTGAAGATGGCGCTTCCAGCGGAGATGCGCGGGCGGCATCTTCTCAATGATGGTGCGCCGGCGCAAGATGCGCCGCGAGGCGCCGAGATCGCCGTCGCGCTCCGTGGGTTGCGAAACCGCCTCAAGGGGGACGCCTACGTCGTCGAGAGCGGCGGCGTCGACTACGCCAAGCTCGCGGGCTCCGAGGCCTTCGCCGCGCTCGAAGAAACAAGCCGCGCGCTCAAGCTCTTGCGCCCCGAGGATCTCCCCACGCACGAGGAGCGCCTGGCGTTCTGGATCAACCTCTATAACGTGCAAGTGATTCACGGTGTCATCGCGCTCGGTATCGAGAAGTCGGTGCGAGAGATCCCATCATTCTTTTCGACCATTGCCTACCAGATCGGAGAGGAGTTCTTCACGCCGGATGCGATCGAGCACGGGCTCTTGCGCATGAACACGGGGCATCACTCTCGTCACAAGACCTTCTTCAAGGAAGGCGACCCACGCATGGCGTGGATGGTGGATAAACTCGACCCGCGCATCCACGTGTCACTCGTTTGTGTTTCACAGGGGTGTCCCCCGATCGCTTTTTACGACGCAGAGCGCATCGAGGAGCAGCTTACGATGGCCGCCGAGGGGTTCGTGAACACGGGCGTCGAGGTGGATGACGACAGGGGCGAGATCGTGACCTCGTCGATCTTCGATTGGTATGGTGGAGACTTTGGCGGAGAGCGAGGCGTGCTCGACTTCTTTATCGCGCACGCCGATCCCGGCTTGAAGGAATCACTCGAGGACGCGCGCGCCAAAAACTACACGATGCGCTTTCTCCCCTATGACTGGTCGCTCAATTCGCTCTGAGGATCAGTCCTCCAGGGCGCTCTTTTCAGGCTCTCTCCCCGAAAGATCGCGGAGCGTCTCGAGCAGCTCGATGTTGTTCCACGGCTTCTTGGCAAAGCGCGTGATGTCATCGAATGGAATCCCCTGGCTCTGGATCATCGAGGCGTAGCCGCTCGTCAGCAGTACGGGGAGCCCGGGTTGGAGCAGTCGGAGCTGTCTCGCTGTCTCGACGCCATCGAGCCCGGGCATCGAGATATCGATCAGCGCCACGTCGAGAGGTTCCGGCGCGACGCGCAGGCATTTGATCGCCTCGAAGCCGTTCCTGGCGGTCATCGTGTCGAACCCCTCGGCAGAGAGGAGGCGGTTGATCGGCCTGAGCAGTGGTTCTTCATCATCGACAATCAGGATACGGAGTGGACCTGTCGGGGGCGCTGGTTCGGGGAGGTGCATTCCCGTGAGCCCGGGCAGGAACAGCGTCACGGTGGTGCCCGCATTGGGCGTCGTTTGCACCGTGATCGCGCCTCCCATCGCGTGCGTGGTCGCGAGCACCGTGGAGAGCCCGAGCCCTCGCCCGACGAACTTGGTCGAGAAGAACGGCTCCATGATGCGATCGAGGTGCGCCTCGGGGATACCCACGCCTGTGTCCGAGATCGAGAGCGTGACGTAGCGACCTGGCTTCAGGTCCGAGCGCAGCATGTAGCGTTGACAGAAGGCTTCATCGAGGATCGTCCCGCCCGTCTTGAACAGGATATCACCGGTGCCATCGATGGCCTCGATGGCGTTTTTGGTGAGGTTGATGACCGCCTGCTGGAGTTGATTGAGGTCGCCTCTGGTTTGTGGCAAGTCCTCGGAGAGCGAGAAGGCGGATTCGATCCCCTCGGGGATGGTCACCGAGATCAGGTGGTTGATGTCCGTGAGCGCGTCGTTGATCTGGAAGGGTTCGTCCTCGAAGGTTCCCTTGCCGGAGAAGACGAGCATTTGGTGACACATCTGCGATGCGCGCTTGGTGATGTCCTTGATGTTCTGGAAGTAGTCGATGACGCCATCGTCCTCGGGGAGGGTGCGGAGCCCGAGGTCAGCGTAGGTCAACGTGACCGAGAGCATGTTGTTGAAGTCATGCGCGATCCCGCCTGCGAGCGCCCCCAGGCTCTCGAGGCGCTGTGAGTGTTGCGTTTGCTCGGCGAGCCGTTGCCGATCGCGCGTCGATCGGCGCTCCTCGGTGAGATCCTCGACGATGACGGTGAAGCCGTCGTAGACCTGGTCATCCTTTCGTTGCGGGACGAAGCTGAACTGGAGCTCGCGCGTGTCACTCTTGCCGCGATCATAGCGCACGTCGAAGTGTTGCTCGTTGCCCGCGATGGCTTCTGCGATCCGTGGCGCGAGCGGGATATAGAAGTCCTCTCCGAGCACCTGCCCAAAGGAGCTCCCGATCGCCTCGTCCAGGTCGATCATGAACAGCTCGGTGAACGCCTCGTTGGCCAGCTGGAAGTTGGCGTCGGAGTTGATGATGGCGAGCGGCATAGGCACCGTGTCGAGCAGGGACTGTCTGTTAAACTCGGCTGCCAACATACGGCGCTCGGTCAGGAGCTGTTCGCCGAGGTCACGCGAGACCGAGATGACGCCCATCACGCGTTCTTGCTGGCTGTCGACCATCGGCGTGAGCGAGAGCTCGTTGTAGTGCTCGCCATCCTTATCACGCCACTGCAAGGAGATGGCGCGAGGTTGTCCATCGGCGACGACCTGCGCGAGCGCTTGCTCGAGCTGTTTGCGAGGTTCTTCCGGGAGGACGACGTCCGTTTGCGCGGCGTCGTTTTTGTAGGTCACCTCGAAGTCTTCGTTGTGGATCGTGACTCGATCGGTCGTCGTGCGCATGATCGCTTCGACGAGCGCCGTCTGCTCCTCGCGCTCGGATTGCAGGCGCTTGAGCTCGATCTCCTGATACTTGCGCTCGGTGATGTCCTCGGCGAGCAGCGCGCGTCTGTAGATCGCGCCAGTCTCTGTGCCGATGGGGAAGATTTGTAGGCGGATCCAGGCGTGACCCGTCGGCTCATCGGAGGCTCTGATGCGAAACTCGATGCTCGGGCTGCTCGATGCGGCGGTGTTGTGGATCACCTCCTCGACCCTGGGGCGATCTTCGGGGAGCACGCTCGAGAGCCAACCGTAAGGGTGATCCTCGAGTTTGTACGGTGAGTGGCGCCAGATCGCCTCGAACGAGGGGCTCGTGTACAGGGAGCGCTGCGGATCGAGCGCGACGAGCTGGTAGCTGACCGCAATGTTATCGGCGAGCTGCTGGAAGCGCTCTTGCAGCTGGAGCTGCTTGTTCTCGGCTTCGCGCATGCGCGTGATGTCGGTGAAGGTGATGACGACGCCCTCGATGCTGCCGGTTTCGGTGCGATAGGGGCTCACGCGGAGCAAGAAGGTGCGGTTGCTCTGGCGCGAGGTGACCTCTTCCTCTTCCTGGCGCCCCGAGCGCATCACGCGCTGCGCGCGCTCGGCCCAGTTGGAGATCTCGATGTTCGAGGAGATGTGCGTGATCGGGCGGCCGACATCCTGAGGGATCAGGTTGAAGATGTCGGCGGTCGCGTCAGTGAACTTGCGGATCTTGAGATCGTTGTCGAGGAAGAGCGTCCCGATATTGGTCGAGGAGAGCAGGTTGTTGAGGTCGGAGTTGAGCTCGGTGAGCTCCTCGATCTTGCGTTGGTACTCGGCGTTGACGGTGTAGAGCTCCTCGTTGAGCGAGTGGAGCTCTTCGTTTGTCGACTGCAACTCTTCGTTGGAGACGACCATCTCCTCGTTTGTCGCCTGCAGCTCTTCGTTGCTCGCGGCGAGCTCCTCGATGGTCGACTGGAGGTGCTCGCGGGTGTAGCTGAGCTCGTACTCGAGCTGGTCGATATGGCGCCTGGACTCCTCGTCCATATCGAGGTGTTGGTCGCCTGGCTCTCCCTCGATGACGCCGTCCTCTGGCGCCGGGAGTTGCCGCTGGGTATGCACGCGGGACTTGGCGTCGGCTTCCTCGACGGTGACGAGCATCACGGACTGTTGGTTTGACGGCGAGGGGAGCGTGGAGAGGTGGAGGCTGAGGCGCTTGTTCGGGTCGTCGTCGGTGCGGATGCCGGTGATGGACATCTCCTCGTTGGTGCGCGCGAGCTTGTGGAGCCCCGCGTTGAGCGCGGCGCGCAGATCTCCTGTCGTCAGCGAGATGATGTCGTGGGCCATCTTGCCCGATTCGTGGCGAAGGTATCTCCCACCATCCCCGAAGACGTGGATGATGTTGAACTCCTGGTCGACCAGAAAGCTCGTCGGGACGTAGCGCGAGAGCAGGCTGTCGTAGGCATGCTGGACGGTGACATCGAGGACGTTGCGCTCGAAGAGCGGGCGTCGGAACTTGACGTTTGGCGTCGGTCGAGAGGCGCGCGGGCGAAGGTTCGGGAGCATGCGCCCGTAGCGCGCGTTCATGTCCTGTTTCTTGATGAAGACCTTCTCCTTGCGATCAAGCGTCTCGAAGCGCGAGTCGAGCATGCCGAGCTGCTCCGAAGATCCGAGAAAGAGGTAACCGCTGTTACGCAGCGCGAAGTGGAAGGTCGAGAGCACCGTCGCCTGGCTCTCGGCGAGCAGGTAAATCAGGACGTTGCGGCACGAGATCAGATCCATGTTCGTGAAGGGAGGATCCGAGAGCATGTTGTGCGTGGCGAACACGATCATGTTGCGCAGCGTCGGCTTGACCTGCCAGCCCTGATTGTTGTGCGTGAAGAACGCCTCGCGCTGTGAGCCCGTGACCTTGGCGAGCTCCGCCTCGGAGTAGATGCCGTTGGCGGCGCGCTTGAGCGAGCCGTGGTGGACATCGGTCGCAAAGATCTTGATATTCTCGAGCGAGTACTGCCGCTTGACCGCCTCCTCGTACAGGAGGATCGCGATCGAGTAAGCCTCCTCGCCGCTCGCACACCCGGCGATCCAGACGCGCAACTCGTCGCGGTTCACTGCCTCGTCAAAGAGCGCCGGGATGACGCGCTCGCGCAGGCGCTCGAAGGCGTCTTCATCGCGGAAGAATTGCGTGACGCCGATGAGCAGATCTTGATAGAGGAGCTCGACCTCGTCCGGGTTTTGCTGGAGGTGCTCGCAGAAGGCTTGCGGCGTGTCGAGCTCGAGCATCTTCATGCGGCGGTGAATGCGCCGCATGACCGTGGTCGACTTGTACTTCTTGAAGTCGAGGTTGTAGCGCGTGTTCAGGAGCGCGTACACGCTCCCAAAGCCCGAGTACTCATCGTTGCCGCCTTCGCCATCACCCGCCTGCTGATCGAGGTAACCGATGTGACGAAGCAACACGTTGGGGATATCCCAGGGGGTCGCCACGCTGTCCACGATGCCCGTGGCGAGCGCGCTGTGTGGCATCCCGGAGAACTTGGCCGAGGCGTGATCCTGGACGACCACGAGGCCGCCGGCCTCGTGGATGTCACGCACGCCGTTGGTGCCATCCGAGCCCGTCCCCGAGAGCACGATGCCGATGGTGCGCTTGCCGAAGGCTTCCGCCGCCGAGGAGAAGAAGATGTTGATCGGGTGGTTGATGCCATCCTTGAGCTGGCGGTCGCGCAGCAGGAAGAAGCTCCCGCGAAGCTCGACCTCTTTCCCTGGCGGGATCAGGTACACCGTGTTTGGCGCCAGCGGCTGCCCCTGCTCGATGTTGATCACGGGCATGCGCGCGCGACGAGAGAGCAGGTCTCCGAGCAGGCTTTTGAAGTCGGGCGAGAGGTGCTGGATGATGACAAACGCCGCGCCCGTGTCGTCTGGCAAGCCCTCGAGCAGGCGCTCGAGCGCCTCGAGTCCTCCCGCGGAGGCGCCGATGGCCACGAGGTATCGCGGCTTGTTGTGCGGATCTTCGTAGCCGCGAGCGCCCGGCTCCTTGAGCTCGACGGGGTTTTGATTGGTTGGGAGCGGGTCCGCTGACGTGCCTGGCTGCTCCTGTACCTGGGATGGTTCAGGTGATGTGTGTGACGATTCCGAAGGTCGCGAACCCTTCGGGTCGCTCTTCTCATCCTGCATAGAGCCGCTCCTCTATATTCCATGTGGAGAGCACCCTGGCCAGAGCCTGTAAATGGCGCCCTCTCTGTTTGGATAGTTTCGACAGATGAGTCTTCTGGAAATCAGGGCGCATGTCAATCGCGTCTTTGGCTCGGTTTTTGGTCCGATATCTCGCGCTCACGGGCGCACAGAATGCAGAGATGAGGGGGTTTCTTTAAGATTGCGTGAAGGCAGTGACGATATTCCTCGGAGAGTCTTCATGACGCGCTGCGTCATTTTTCTTGATGACGCGGCGCGTCATGTGTGTAAGATCATTGATGAAGCAGCCGCGATCGGCTGCTCGATGATGGCGACATCATCTCTCACTGCAATTTTCAAGGAACCTTTGTCATGGCTACCTCACTCCTCGATCGCTTCGAACTATCCACGCTCACCGAGCTGCCCGAGCGCGCTCAGCGCGAGCTCGAGCAGCGCACCACAAGCGCCAAGCGCAAGCTCGAAGACTCCCAGGCAAGAGCGCTCGGGCAACTGCGCGACTCCTCGCGTCAGCTCGCCTTCCGCGTCGCCTCCAGTTCGCTGCAGACCGCATCATCACTGCTCGTGCGTGCTCCCCTCAAGCCCGCGCCCGTGACCCGCTCCGCCGAGCGCCTCGAGCGCTGCGCTGCCTTCTGGGGAGAGCGCGAGCGCTCCGTCGATGCGCCCGCCCTCGAAGGCTACGATGACCTCAACGTCAAGCAGGTCAACGCCTCCCTCGATGACCTCGACGTCTACCAGCTCGAGAAACTGCGCGCGTATGAGGCGGCCAATAAAAACCGCGTCACCATCCTGCGCGAGGTCGAGCGTCGCCTCGAGCGCTGAGGTCTGCCGTGGACTTCGGGTTCATACGCAGCCTCGCCCATCACCGCCCGACACCTCGCGCCTGGGACAGCGTTTGCCTCGCGCTCGAGGTGCTCGGCGATGATCCGGCCTTCGCTCACCAGCGCGATTACCTGCTCTCGATCATCGCGAGGCGGTGGCCTCTCTCCTCACGCCGCTGCCCTCCACGATGGATCGAACAGCTCCTCTATCGCGCTGGTGATTGGCGATGGCTCACCGAGGAGGACGTCCCCAGACCTCCCGGACCATGGCTCCACGCCGTCAGCGCGCTCGATGTCATGGATCTGACGCTCCCGGTCTCTCCAGGGGATTTCTCCAGGCTGCTCGGCTCGCCATGGCTCTCGCACCTCGAAAGCGTTCGCTGGCGCGCGGCGAGCCTGCTCGTCACAGATTTCGAGCTCTCTCGACAGCTCGATCGGCTGCACACCCTCGAGCTCGTCTATACGGGCGCCGCCGGAGGCGCGGCGTTCGCCGATGCGATGGCCTCTTGTGAGGCGTTCCCCTCCCTGAAAAACTTGCGCATGGAGCGCTTCTCGATGGGAGATCAGGGGATGACTGCGTTGATGAACTCACCGCTGTTCACGCGCCTTCGTCGCTGTGAACTCGGCGGAAATGGACTCACCTCCGATGGGCTAACCTCGATCGCAAGGGACCTCGACCCCGCATATATCGCACACGACCTCGAGCACCTCGGTCTCGATGGTCAGGCGCTCGACGCCAGGGCGCTGCTTTGTTTGCTCGATAGCCCGAGGTTCCCCGCGCTCCGCTCGCTGTCCGCTCCCGTCGATTGCATCGACGAGGCCGTCGCGACCGCTGCCTCCAAACGCCACATCACGCTCACGGGCGCCACGCACTCGAGCGGCATCCTCGTCCAAATCATCAGTAAACATACTCGCGATATGCACGGGTTCTTTCCCAAGGAAATCGTGCACATCGGGCGAACACATCTGCTCAATGACCTCACCATCCCGGAGCAGGGTATCTCCAGGAGGCACTGTCGCCTGCTTCATCACGGCGGAGAGCTGTATATCGAGGATATGATGAGCGCGCGGGGGACATGCATCAATGGGATCAAGCGCGCTCGCGCGAGCCTCGCGCCAGAGGATGTCGTCGAGGTCGGCGAGTGTGCGTTTCGCGCGAGGTTGGTCGCCTGAGCGATCAGGGTTGCAGCATTAACCTGGCGCGCGCATCGACCTCGATGCTCCCGTCGAGGATGCCAGTCGCCTGCTCGCCATCATCCCCGAGGACATGCTTCCTCGCGAAGGCCAGGCCATAGGCGCGCACGATGTAGTCACCCTCGGCCGCGGGCATATTCGGGCAATTGCCGAGCGAGAAGGTCTCGTGACACCCTCCCTCGATCTGCACCCAACCCGCATCGAGCCCTTCGCTTCGTGACCACTGAAGCTCGGCGGCTTCAGCATTCATCGAGGAGTCCTCATCTCCCGTCAGCATCAGCATCGGGATGCTCGCGCTCTTTAACCCATCGCTCGCCGACCAGTTCTCACCGAGCGTCCCGGCGGTCGGCAAACCCGCGACCGCGCGAGGTTCACTCAGATCGCTGGCGAACACCTCCAGGTCGGCCTGTGTGCACCCGGGACCCCCTGCGTCGATGTTGTTCGAGCATTGCTCCTCGACGCGTGCGGCGTCGAATTTTGCGCCCGCGCCAAGCCATGTCGTCCAACCCCCGAAGCTGTGCCCGCTCAAGAAGACGCGGTCTGTCACGAGCTTTCCTGCCAGAGGATCGCCATCCTCGAGGTTTGCCGCCGCGTCGAGCGCGGTGCGAAGATCGAGCGGTCTCGAGTAATAGAGCGGCATCGGACGAGGGTCCTTGTGATCCACGCTCGTGTTGTTGGTGTGGTCCGGCGCGACGATCACCCAGCCGTGGGTGACGAAGTGAAACAACAACGGCGCTTCGGCTGCGGCGTACCCCTGGTTGCCATGCGAGTGCAGGTGCACCGGGAACTTGCCATCTTCATGGATCGATGGCGCGACGCTCGCGTCCACGAACACGGCCTCGCGCTCGCGGAAAAGCCCCAGATAGCGCGGTCGCTCGCCGGTGGTGTCGAGCGTGGGGTACCAGAGGTTGACGCCGATCGTGCGCTCGGGGCCTCCTGGCGCAGGCGTATACGTGACCTCGAAGTGCCTGTAGCCGATGCCGTAAGGGCCGGGTTCGAGGATGTCGAGCGAGAGAGGATCTTCTGGCAGCGCGACCGCCATATCCTCCTCGCGCATGTCGAGGTCCTCTCCCATATCATCGGGTGACGCGAGATCTTCCTGCTCGGTCATATCCGCGACAGGGTTCATGTCGCCTTCGCTCATGTCATCGCTGCCCTGATCTCGCGAGGACATCATATTCATATCCTCGGAGTCTCCATCACCTCGCGAGCAGCCGAACACGCCAGTGAGAATGAGTATGAGGAGGGAGGCATGGAGGGAAGTGCGGCGTGGAGCTTTCATGGAACGTTCCGGGGCAAAGGGGGAATCACAAAGCATTTGTCATCGTGTCAGTTGGCGTCGAGCTCTTCTGCGTCCGCGTAGAGGAAGGCTGGCGCGGCCTCGAAATCGACCGCCAACGAGAGCTTCTGGCACTTGCCCTCTTCATCCTTGTCGAGGTCCGCGCTGCGCGAGAGCACCGAGCGGATCACACCCAAAAGATCGGTGCCGTCCTCGATCGTCTCGAGCAACTCGAGGATCTCTGCGACCTCTATCGCGCCCGCCATCATACCTTCGATGGAGCCATCCTCGTGCACGCGCGCCTCGATCTGAGCGTCGAAGATGGTGACGAGCAGTTGGTTGTTGCCGATTTGCATCGGGAGCGAGAGCTCGAACGGTCCCGCCAACAAGACACCACCCTCGATGATGGCATCATCCACGCTCGAGGTCGGCGCCTCCAGGTCTGGGTCGAATGTTTGGCCAGGTTCGATGAGGCCGAGCGCGCCGATGGTGGGGCGCCCGTCGAGTCGCTGGAAGCGAACCTCGAGGCAGGCATCCTGCTCGATGTCCTCTAGGCGGTGGAGCTGCATACCGAGCAACACATCGCCGTTGTTGATGGCGCGCTGGATCGCGGACTCGAACCCTTCGGCGCCGCCCACTGCTTCTATGGCAGGCAAGAGCCTCGCGAATTGGTTGTCGATCCCTTCGACGCCCTCGGGGGTCGTGTAGTCAGACTTGAAACACCCTTCGCTGCTGTCAGACCCGGAGACGTGCATGTCGAGGTCCATCCCTCGCGAGATGTCTCCCTCCGCGCGGATGAAGTCGAGCTTTCGAATCACCGCGAGCTGCGGCTCGTGTGAGGGGCCACACATGTGAACCTCCTCTCGCACATCGGGCGCCTCAGGCTCGGGCTCTGTCGCCGGTCCACACGCGCTCGCGAAGCTGCTCGTCAGAAACGTCAGCGCGAGCAGTGTGCTGTGATATCTGCGCTCGACCATCGCTCACACCTCCAGCGCGCCGAGGCTGTCCGGGGTGAACCCCTCGTCGACGCCAAAACCCTCGGCGTTGATTCCCAGCGCGCGCATCATCGTCACGTGCACCTTGCTCGCGTTCTCCTTGTTCTGCGAGCGATAGTGATAGCCCTTCCTGAGCTTTCCTCCGGCGCTCCCGGCGATAAGGATCGGGAACTCGTCGAGCGAGTGGGTGCGGCCGTAGGAGACATCGGTCGTGATCAGCACGCCGCAGTTGTCGAGCAGCGTGGCGTCTCCCTCGGGGACGGCTCGCAATGTCTCGAGCATATAGGCGACCTCTTCCATCAACTGGAGCACGATGGCGTGAACCTGAGGTTGCTCGCCAGGCTCATCGTGGGTGAGTTGATGGTGACCGGCCATCGCCCCCTGGAACAGGAGGTTGTTCACCGGGGCGGTGATGAAGTTCGAGAAGACGCGCGTCTGATCGCACGCGAGCGCCATCGCCATGATGTCGCACATGGCGCGGTTCTTCTCGGTGAGCTGTGGCCTGCCGTCGATGTCGGGATAGTCCATCATGGGGACTTCATCCGGGCGCATGCACGCCGCGCGCGATGGCGGATCTTCCTCGAGCCTGGCGAGCCTGAGCTCGAGCTCTCGAATCGAGGTGAAGTGCTGATCGAGGCGGCGTCTGTCATTCGCGCCGACCTCTCCCTTTAGCTTCTTCGTATCCTCCATCACCGCGTCCAGGACGCTTCGCCGCAACGCGATCCTGGGATCGACCTCGCCATCCTCGCCGGGCGCGCGAAAGCCCGCGCCGAAGACGCGCTCGTAGAGCGCGAATGGGCTCGTCTCTGGAGGATTTCTGCTGTCCGGGCCATTATAGGAGCTTCCTCCTCTTGCCTGCGCGCCGAACTCGATCGATTTGAAGCGTGTGGTCTGGCCGATCTCGTTGGCGATGATCTGGTCGATGCTCGGCGCGCGGAAGGTGTTGTGCTCCCCCTCGATAATCAATGACGCGCCAGAGAGGATGCCCGCCTCGCCAGAGCCATGCGGGATGTCATTGGGGGTCTTGACCTCCATCCCGCTGATGACGCTGAACTCGCTCTCCAAACCGCGCAACGGCTCGAGCTGCTCCGAGAGCGACCACGTCTCACCCTCGCCGACAGGAACCCATCGCTCGGGGTGGACGCCGTTGCCAAAGAAGAAGAGCCCGAACCGGGGAGGGAGGCGCTCGCCATTGGCCATCGCCTTACCCGAGTTGTCCAGGAAGGCATCGAGCAAGGGAAGCCCGATGGTCACAGCGCCTGCTCCCGCGAGCATGCCGCGCAACATCGCGCGTCTGTGGAACTTGCGTCGCATCACTCGACCTCCTCTTTGGCTGCGTCTGCTTCGGACTGAGAGTGTTGCGTTGCCGGTGCGGCGACCGTGCGAAAGCCCCGGCTCGAGAGGACGGCGCGCATCATCTCGAGCACATCGAAGTCGCTCGCGGCGAAGTGGTCCGAGATGGCCACCACGAGCTCGGGCTCTGGCCCCTCCGGGAGCTCCTGGCCGGTGGCGTATTGATAATACTTTCGCGTCAAGCACACCCCGAAGCGATCGTGCTCTCGGATCGCCACGGCGAGCGATGAGAGATCCTCGAACTCGACGCCATCGAGCGTCCCGCTCGCGTCGATCTCGACGCCATTGTCTCTGCTCCGAAAGCGCCCGAGCCCGTCGAAGTGCTCGAGGCCCAACCCGATCGGGTCCATCTGGTTGTGGCATCCGGCGCAGGTCGGCTCCTCGAGGTGCTCCGCGATACGCGCTCGCAGCGTCGGTGCTGTCCCAGAGGGTTCGGGGATGCTCGTGTCCACGCCCGCGGGTGGCGCCGGGATCGGTTGGCACAAGAGCTTCGTGCGCACGAACATCCCGCGCAACGTCGGTGATGTCGAGACAGGGTGCGCGTAGAGCGCGAGGATGCTCGTCATCCCCAACAACCCCTGCCTCGGCGTATCCGGTGGGTGTGTTGCCATGGCGAACCCTTCGCGCGCGGGCGCGCGAACATTGTAGATGCTGGCCATCTTGCGGTTAATAAAGGTCTCGCGCGTGGTCATGATGTCGCGCCAGTCCCCGCGCATGTCGAAGACGAGGTGTTCGATGGTGCGCAAGGTCTCCTCGCGCGCTGACGGCCCGACCTCTTCGCTGATGTGCTCGAACAGCTCGGGGGCCTTGGTCAACCCGTCGAGGCGTTCGAGCTGGTAGAGATCCGAGAAGAAGGCGCGGAGCCCGTGGCGCGCGCGCTCGTCCTCGAGCATGCGGTCGATTTGCGCTGTGAGTCCTTCGTCGTCGGTCAATTCGCCACGGCTCGCGGCGTCCAGGAGCGCTCGATCGGGGGTCGTGTTCCAGAGCACGTAGCTCAACTTCGAGGCCATCTCCCAGTCATCGAGCGCGCGGGGTTCTGTGCCGCTCTCCTCGAGCCCGACCTCGGCGCGGAACAGGAAGTTTGGCGACTGGAGCATCGCCGCGAGCGCGAAGACGAGCCCTTGCTCGAAATCACCCAGCGTGTTCGCGCTCGAAGTCGAGATGGCGATCAGGCGCTCGCGTTCAGTGGATGAGAGGGGTCTTCGCCAGATCCTCGGCCCGAGCAAATCCACGAACTCCCCCGCGCACTCCTCGGTTTTGGCTGCGTCCGAGAGCGAGCCTGGCTCGCACGGGACAAACGCGTCGCTGTGCTTCTCGAGGGTTTGCTCGGCGATATCGTAGGCGGCCTGCTCGTAGAGCTCTGCGCCGCGCGCGGAGATCGTCGTCTTTCCAGCGCCGAGCGCGATGAAGTCACCGGCGCGTATGTCTGGTTCGAGCCTCGATGGGACGACGATATCATCGCCCAGGATGTCATGGATGCTGTTGCTGTACTGCGCCTGGGTCAAGCGCATCAGGTTCGCGGGCGCGGGCTCGTGCTCGGCGGCGCTTATCGCCGCCTTCGTGTCGGGCGCCGCTGGTGGCTCGCTCTCTCGACACGCCGCGCTTCCCACCACACCGAGGAGGCAGAACGCGACCATGATTCTTGCGATCTTCCCCGCGGTGGCTGAACTCGGCATGGGCTCTCTCACCCGTTGTTTTCGAGAGGTCTGTAAAAGGCCCCTCGCCGTGGTGCTCGAAACTGCGACAGAACGTGAGATCTGTATAATACATCAGAAGATGCATCGCAAACATCGCCGACGTCTAGCCTTGGCGCGCCGAGCGCTCCGAGCGCTCCAGAGAGGTGTGTTTTTGCAACCTGCGGTGGCCAGAAAGCCCCGCGCGGTTCTTTTTGCAAAGGTTTCCAATGACAAGCAGTCCGGGTATCAAAAAGAACCGCGCGGGGCTTTCTGGGCGAGGCGTTTGTGAGGGCATGTGAGCAAGGTCTGTGTTTGCAACCGGGGGCGAATTCTTCTACATCAAAATCACCACGCGGTTGGCGCGTCGGCGCGGTCCGAGGAGAGGTTGTCAGGTGATCCCGAAACACAACATGACGAGCGCGAGCATCGTCCTGGCGAGCATCGTCCTGTCCATGACGGGATGTCATGGACAGAGCAACACCTCGCAAGAGTCGAAGGATTCGGCCGAGACCTCGACGGCCACGAAACAGGACGCCAGGACGCGATGCGAGCGGCTCGAGACAAAGCTCGATGATGCCTCCCACGCGCTCGTGCCCGTCTTACAGGAGGTCTACCCGGAGGTTATCCGCGAGGTTGTCCCGATCGCGAAGGCCGAGGAGACCGTCCAGTTGTTTCGTTGGGAGGCCGAGGCGCGCCTGAAGAGGGTGGGGTTTGGCACGCAACACGCGCAAAAGAAACAGGTCTTGTTGCAGGCAGCTGGATGCACCGGCGGCGAGCCACAGGCCGATGTTTGTGCGGTGTATCAGCAGCAGCTCCCCGGCCTGATGAACAATGATTATATGCGTGTGATGGGCGAGGCGCTCGGCGTGGCGCTCGCCAGGTCTGGCGAACCCGAACCCGATGTGCTCGCCGAGCGCGCCGCGAAGCTTTTGCCTGTGCGCGGCGACGAGCGAATGACGAGCTACCTGGTGCCATACACGCGCGAGTTCGCCGAGATCCTGGGTTGCGAGTTTTTGTGAGCGCCAGGCGTTTATTCTTCGAGCATCGCCTCGAGTAACTCGCGCATATCTCCGCCCATGATCAGGTCGCGCAGGCCGATCCAGTACCCCGAATCACTCTCGGTCCGCGCGAGCAATTGCGCGCAAAGGACGGCGCAGAACTCCTCCGGGCTCTCGACCTCTCGCCCGAGCAACCCCATCTTCTGGATCGCGCGCAGGCGCAAATCCTTTGCCCACTTGGTCTGCCGCGGGCTCCCGATGAGCTTTGGCTGTGGCAGTTGTTGGAGCGCGCGATCGAGGAAGTCTGCCAGGTAGTCCGCGCCAGCCTGTTGGCCGCGAGGATCTTCCATATGTTCCAGGGTTTTTAATGTGCCGAGCCAGCTCTTTCGCACGGCGCGAAGGCTCGAGCCTTCGCGCGCGGTGACTTGTTGTGCGTCGGCGACCGCGCTGCGCAGGTCCCCGAAGGTGACCTGCGCGCTCGTCTTGTAGTGAAGCTCCACAGCATCGCGCGAGCCGAGCGAGAGCTCCTCGCCGTCGATGCGAAAGTAGCGGTCGCTCTGGCGATGGATATGGAGAGGATCGCTCAGGTGATAATCACCCGAGCCGGGGAGGATCGCGCTGCGCATCCCGGGGATCTCGTGCGAGAGCTCGAGCGGCTCCTCGATCAACCCCTCCGCCGGGGACCACCCCTTGACCTGAAAGAGGCGCTGGTGCGACTGGAGCCGGACCTGAATTCGCGTCGCGTCATTGCGCTGGACACGGTGGTGCGTGCTGGTGAACGTGATCTCGATTCCCATGAAGATTGACTCGAGTCGTGAGCATGAGTTAGGTGCGTTGCATCGAAGCGCTGGCGAAGAGGTGCTGGCGCCCATGCCAAACGACGACACTCTGGAGGATGAAGATGGTCTCCGAAATTTTCAACCCACAGCTCTGGGACGAGGTCGAGGGGTTCGACTTCCAGGATATCACCTATCACCGGGCCAAGGATCAAGGAACCGTGCGCGTGGCGTTCAACCGCCCCGAGTGCCGCAACGCGTTTCGCCCCCAGACCGTGGACGAGCTCTTCACGGCGCTCGATCACGCGCGCATGTGGAGCGACGTCGGCTGCGTGCTGCTGACCGGCAACGGCCCCTCTCCAAAGGATGGCGGCTGGGCGTTTAGCTCGGGCGGCGATCAGAGGATCCGCGGCAAGGCGGGCTACGAGTACCAGGGCGCAGGTGGCGCCGTCGATCGCGCCAAGCTCGGCAGGTTGCACATCCTCGAGGTGCAGCGCCTGATCCGCTTCATGCCAAAGGTCGTCATCGCGGTGGTGCCCGGTTGGGCGGTCGGTGGCGGTCACAGCCTGCACGTGGTCGCGGATATGACGCTCGCGAGCAAGGAGCACGCGGTCTTCAAGCAGACGGACGCGGACGTCGCGAGCTTTGACGCGGGTTATGGCTCGGCGTACCTGGCGCGACAGGTTGGTCAGAAGCGCGCCCGCGAGATCTTCTTCCTCGGGCGCAATTACTCGGCGGATGAGGCATTCCAGATGGGGATGGTCAACGCCGTGGTCGAGCACGAGCGCCTCGAAGAGGTCGCGCTCGAGTGGGCCGCCGATGTCAACGGCAAGAGCCCCACGGCGCAGCGCATGCTCAAGTTCGCCTTCAACCTGATCGACGATGGCCTGGTCGGACAGCAGATCTTTGCTGGCGAGGCGACGCGTCTCGCATACGGCACCGATGAAGCCGCAGAAGGGCGGGACGCATTCCTCGAGAAGCGCCCACAGGATTACAGCAAGTTCCCCTGGTACTACTGATTTTGGCTGGAGCGTTGCTCCAAAAAGGAATGGCGTACATGCATCGTCACCTCGTCCACATCTATTATGAGGACACGGACCTCTCCGGCGTGGTCTACCACGCGAACTACCTCAAGTACTTCGAGCGCGCGCGCGAGCACATGCTCGGACGCGCCGAGCTCGTGCGCCTGCTCGATGAGGATGGCGTCGGCTTCGTCGTTTACAAGGCGTCGCTCTCGTTCCGCAAGGGCGCCAGGCTTGGCGACGAGCTCGAGATCCGCACCGTCGCTCGTCGAGAGAGCGACTGGCGCGCCATCTTCGAGCACAGCGTCTGGAAAGAGGGAGAGGCGCAGGCGTTGGTCGAGGGCGTGGTCGAGATGGTCTGCGTGGATCAAAACCAGAAGCTCGTCCCGCTCCCCGCGAGCGTCGACCTGAGCGCGTACAAGAACCAGGGCTAGCTCGCGCCATTTATTGAAATCATTGGAACATACACGTCCAGGGGGCGTCAGATGGCTCGACCATCTGACGCCCCTTGTTTCTTTTGGATGTGTCTCGTTCTCAAGGTCCATGAAAAGCATCGCTCTCGGTTTGATCTGTGGTGCCGGACGCGCGGTCATACAGCGAGAATTGGCGTGACTATCCCGGGGGGATATGGCACTCTCGACGGGTCGAGCTCTCCAATACCAATGCCCGAGCGATCCACGATGACGGCTCGCGCTGTCGACAACCGATCGCGATCATCAGGTGTGCTCTTGATTTACCGGAGCATGAACTGGGGGCGTCTATTTGCGTGTGTCAGACGCTCATTATTACTGGGGCTTCTCGCAGAGCCCGGGACTTGGAGCAGAACAAGAATAACCTCGCCCCGATTGATTCGGCGCGATTCACTATCTTCGAACGCGCGCGTATTTTTTCCTGCGCGACGAAACTCGAAGCGGTGAAGGGACGATAATCGATCTGAAGACTGTTGACGCGAACCCTTGACGGGAATGGCGACATGCTCGGATCGATTCAGGTGTTAGACGTGGCTCAAAAGATCAGCGATTGGTGGGGAGAATTGCGTGCGGCCTTGGAAACTCCGGGTGTTGCCTCCTGGCAACACCTCTGCGAGTTGCTCGACCAGTGCCCATCGCCCAACGAGCGCGAACGCGCGATCAGCGGTTATTGCCTCGAGAAGCTGCGCTACTGGCCGGTCTCGATTCATCGCGAGCCAGCGGTGCGTTGGATCGATTCGCTCTATGAGGGCGAGCCCGATTCGGCCATCTCGCTTATCAACGCGCTCTCCATCGATGGCGCCATGCTCGGTGACGAGGGCGTTCATATGCTCCTCGATAGCTCCTGGCTCGAAGGGCTGCGATTTCTCGACCTGCGCAACAACATGATCACGAGCATCGGGTTCGCGCGCATGGCCGAGGCTCCATTTTTTGCGGGCTTGCGCCAGCTCGATATGGAGAACAACCGCCTCGATGACGACGCGCTCCTCTTGCTCGCGAGTCACGAGGAGCTCCAGCTCCGCTCGCTCGATCTTCGCGGAAACAGGATCACGAGCCAGGGGGCAGCCGCGCTCGCTGACGCGCGCGGGCTCGCCATGCTCGAAGTGCTCGAGCTCGATCCTGACGCCATCCGCCCCGACGGGATGCTCTCGATCGCGGAGTCCGAACACCTCCCGTCTCCTGTCTGTGAGGTCTGGGGCGCGAGGCTCGAGCGCCTTTATCCCGAGTTCGAGAGGCCGGAGAGAGGTTGAATCCGAGCGCGGGTTTTCTTATGCTCCCCAGGTTCACGACCTCCGCGCTTGTTTTCCTACCATCGAAGGTATCCCATGCGTTTTGTCTCTCCTCTCTGGCGACGAAAGCGCCACTTGTTGTCGCTCATTGTGATGTGCTCACTCCTGGGGTGTTCCAAAGACCCTGAACCTCAAGAGGATATGGGCCAGGCCATGGAAGATATGGCTGATGGCCAGGACCAGAGTGATCCTGTGGATATGCCCGCAGATATGGTCACCCCACCCGAGGATATGGGCCCTGACGAGGATCAGAGCACGCTCGATATGGCCGAGGAGGTCGACCTGTTTGTCGAGCCTAACCTCGATGATCTGACCGAGGAACAACGCGCCATCGCCGAGATTCCTCGCACCGAAGCCTGGGCGCTCGCGGGCCTCAAGGAGCCCGCGCATGTGGTCTTTACTGAGCACGGTCGCCCGCATGTTTACGCGACCAACCGCGAGGATCTTGGCTATGTGCTCGGATTCATCGTCGCGCGCGACCGCTACTTCGTGATGGATCTCCAACGTCGCCTGGCGCAGGGGACGATCAGCTCCTTGCTCGGTGATGCGGCGCTCCCCAACGATGTCGAAGCGCGCATGATCGGCATGGACCACGTCACCCAGCGCGTCCTCGATAACCTCTCTCCCGAGACCGAGGTTTACCTCGACGCGTATGTGCGCGGTATCAACGAGTATATCGAGCGCGTCAAATCGAAGGAGCTCCCTGGACCCTCCGAGCTCGAGACGTTCAAGCTCGTCCTCGGGTTGCGCAACGTCGCCGACGCCATGGAACCATTCACCCGCCGCGATATCGCCGCCATGGTCGCCGTGATCATGTACGAGACCAACTTCTCATCGGGTGATATCGGCCGAACCTCGAGCCTCTTCCGCCTGGAGAACCTCTACGGTGATGGAGACTTCGAGGTCGACCTCCGCCGAGCAGGCGCGCGCGAAGACATCTGGAAAGGCGGCCTCGCGCCGCTGTTCGATGTGGCCTCTGCGCCAGGGTTTGGAAGTGGCGCCAACGCGCTCAGAAGCAACCTCGGAAACCCGCAGCTCCCTGTCGGGGCGCTCGAGAAGCTCCCCGCCGGGATGCTCGACCGCGCGCGTCAGCGCCACGAACGCCTCGAGGAGCGCTTCGGTCGCAGCGAGGTCGATAACTTTGGCTCGAACACCTGGGCCGTGCAGGGCACAAAGACCATGGACGGCGTCGGGCTCGTCGCTGGCGATGGCCACCTGCCACTGTCCGTGCCCGCGCTGATGTACCAGATCGGGATGGACACCACGACCTTTGGCGAGGAAGAGCTTCGTCAGGCTGGCCTGCTCATCACGAGCCTCCCGGTGCTCGCGGTAGGAACCAACGGGAAGGTCGCCTGGAGTCAGGTCAACCCATTCGCAGATATCACCGATTGGTACCGCGAGGAGCTCACGCTCGACGCGGAAGGCAAACCCGCGTCCACGCTCTTCGAGGGCGAGAGCAAGCCGCTCTCACAGGTCGACGAGAGCTATGATATCGCCGAGGTTCGCGCCCTCGAGAGCGAGGAGCGCACCGAGGTTTGGCCTCGATGGGTCACCTTCGATGGCCGCTGGTTGTTCGAGATCGAGGGACGCGAGCTCGCCAGCCCCGACGACGCCGAGGAGGGCGAATACGTCGTCAACCTCGCCGGGCGCTACGTGGTCCCCGGTGATACGGACAACGACGGTGTGATCACCGCGATCAGCTTCGATTACACCGCCTTCGACGCCACGCGCTACGTCGATGTCCTCGACAGCTTCACCTTCACCGGTGATGTCTACGAGTATCAGGAGGCCACCAAGGGGCTCATCGGCAACATGCTTTACTCGGCAGTGACCGATGATCAGGGCAACATCCTGTTTACCTCTTATCAGGCCGTGCCTTGCAGAAACTACCTGCCGCGCGATGCGCAGAACGAGTGGATGCCTGGCGCGCACCCTCAGTTCCTCCTCGATGGAAAGACCTATGGCGGGTTCACCATCCCGAGCAGCGCGGATGGAAAGGTCGACGAGCAGCCCGGACAGGATGATCCCTACCGTTGCGTCGTCCCCTTCGATGAGACCCCTCAGGTCGTCAACCCTCCACAGGGCTTCGTGCTCAATGGAAACAACCAACCCGCGCCGATCACCAATGATGCCTCGCTCTCCAATGACCCCTGGTATGTGGGCGGTCCTTGGCGCGCGGTGCGCGGTGATTCTATCCAGCAAGGGCTCGAGCGCGTGACCGCAGACAGCGCTGCATCCGTCGAGGATATGGCAGACATCCAGGCCGACACGCGCTCTCGCACCGGCGAGATGTTCGCCGAACACTTCGTCGCCGCGATCGCCAAGGCGAAGGACTTGACCGCGCCCGATGTGATCCTCTCTGAAGAGGATCAACGCCTGTTCGATATCTACAACGCCAACGCAGATCGCTTCGACGAGGTCGCCGAGCGCTATCAGGCATGGATCGACGCCGACTTCCCGACACCCTCTGGTGTCGAGACCTTCTACGCGAGCCCCACCGAGCAAGATCGCGAGATGGCCGTCTCCACGATGATCTTCAACGCGCACCTCCCCAGAGTGATGCGCGGCGTCTTCGACGACGAGGACCTCGTCTACGCCAACAGCAGCTCGGTCGTGAAAATGCGCGTGCTCAAGAGGATGCTCGATGGTCGCGGCGGTAACTCGACGAACCTCCAGAGCTACAACGCGAACACCGAGGAGTCGATCTTCTTCGATCGCCTGGGCACCGAGCCTGTCGAGCGAAGCGACGAGGTCATTCTCACCGCGTTGTCCGAAGCGCTCGATTTCCTCTCTGGCGAGCCTTCTGGCCCAGCTCAGGGTGGCTTTGGCACCGATGATATGAGCGCATGGATCTGGGGATTGCGCCACCAGGTTCGCTTCGAGTCATTGCTCGCTGACTTCCTCGAAGGCACTGATTTTGGTGACCTGCTCGACGCGTTCTCGATCACCACGGACACCTTGCCGCTGGCCGAGAACCTCTCCTCGGAGGATCCTCGCGCCGAGCTCAAGTGGTTCCCGAGGCCCGGTGATAACTTCGCCGTCGACGCCGCGAACCCCGGCTTTAGTGGCGAGCGCTTCACGCACGGCAGCGGCCCGGTGATGCGCATGGTGATCGCGCTCAAGGATGGTGAGGTCTTCGGGCAAAACATCATCCCTGGCGGACAATCTGGCCTCAATAACTCGCCATACTTTGCCGATCAGGCAGAGCTCTGGCTCGCCAATGAGACCGTGCCATTCCGCTACTATCCGGCTCAGGTCGCTGAGGGCGCCATCGGTCGCGCCTTCTTCGTGCCGCTCCCTCCCGAGAGCGAATGAGCCTCTAAAATAGGGCATGACAGAGAGCAGCGCGCCTTTACGGCGCGCTGCTCGCGTCGAGTTTCCTGGACGCCCCACCTTCTGATGAACCAGGAAACTCGACCATGGGTCTCTTCGAACAATCCCTCGAGCGCCTCGACTGGGCGCGCAAACTCACCGATATACAAAACGCGCGCTTCGGCGCGCTCCACCACCCTGAGCTCCTCACCCGCGCGACCATCCCCGTGCGCATGGATGATGGCTCCACGCAGTTCTTCTCCGCGTGGCGCTGTCGCTATGACACCACACGAGGTCCAGCAAAGGGCGGCATTCGCTTTCATCCCGGGGTCGATGCTCAGGAGGTGCGCTCGCTCGCCTTCTGGATGACCATCAAGACCGCGCTCGCTGGCATACCCATGGGAGGCGGGAAGGGGGGCGTCCAGGTCGACGCTCGCTCGTTGAGCGAGGGGGAGCTCGAGCGCCTCTCCAGAGGTTATGTTCGCGCGCTCTTCCCGGTGCTCGGACCCGATGTCGATGTGCCCGCGCCCGATGTCGCCACGAACGCGCAGGTGATGGCGTGGATGGTCGACGAATACGAACAGATCGCCGGTCAAAAGGCGCCCGCGACATTCACCGGGAAGCCTCTGGCGCGCGGCGGGATCGAGGGTCGCCAGGGCGCGACCGCGCTCGGTGCCTATCATGTCCTGAACACCTGGCTCGAGCATGGAGGGGCGAGTGATACGCTGGATGTGGCGATCCAGGGCTTTGGCGCTGCTGGAGCGGAACTCGCCAGGTTGCTTGCTCGCGATGGTCATCGCGTCATCGCGGTGAGTGATTCCAGCGGGGCGATCCTCGACAGGGATGGCCTCGATGTCGAGGAGGTCTCGCAAACCAAAGAGCGAGAAGGGAGCGTGACCGCGTTCGATGGCGCTGAATCCATCGAGCCCGAAGCGCTGCTCGCCCTCGATGTGGACCTGTTGGTTCCAGCGGCCCTGGAGCTCTCCATCACGCTCGATAATGTCGAGGACGTGCGCGCCTCGAACATCCTCGAGGTCGCCAATGGTCCGCTGTCCGTCGATGCTGAAAAACAACTCGACGAGCGCGGCGTCACGATCCTGCCCGATGTGCTCGTGAACGCAGGAGGCGTGATCGTGAGCTGGATGGAGTGGATGCAAAACCGGCAGGGGGATGTCTGGCCAGAAGATCGCGTCGAGAAGCGTTTGAGAGAGCGCCAGGTCTCGAACACCCGCGAGGTCATCGAGCGCGCCGAGGAGCACTCCACCTCATTGCGCCGCGCTGCCTACGCGCTCGCGCTCGAGGCGCTCATCTGAGCGCATCGCATTTTTCAACGCCACACCACTCGAGCTGGCGACAAGAATACACACGCCCAAAAATGAAGCGTTTAGGTTCTTCTTCGTAAACAAACGCGGGCTGCTCACGGCCCGAAAAAACGACAGGAAGAGCCTTGCTCCACACGTTTCTCCAACATTGCGACCAGGAGGCCGCGCGCCTCGAGCAACCCGGCGTGGTTCAACTCGCCGGGTTCGCGCTCGAGCGTGGCGAGGTCGATGGCGCGGCGTGTTGGTACGGCCTCGCGACCGAGCGAGCGATGTTGGGGATTCTTGCCGAGCGGGTCTGTTCACAACATCGAAAAGCAGGGGGCGAACGAGATGCGCTCGAGCGCATCTCGTTATGGCGAGGAAGGAAGCGCGAGCGAAAGCTCGAGGACCTCGCCAGAGACCTCGTGCGTGGTCGCCGCGACGCGCGCTCGCTTCAAGGGTTATCCCCAAACAAGGGCGGGAGAGCGCTCGAGCACCGTCATATCGACGCCGCAGAGCGCGCGCTCGAGAAGAGCGCGCAACGTCGTAACCTGAGCCGTTTGTTTGCTCTCTCAGAGCGACTCGCGGCGTTGTTCGAGTGTAGCGAAGGCGTCGATTTGCTCGAGCAAATCGACGCCTTGCTCGAGCAGCAATGGGGCTGCAAACACCTGCTGCGTTGGATGTTGTGCTCCCGCTTTCGCCCCCTCGGGTTCAAGCGACGCCTGATGAAAACACAGCTCGTGATCGCCTCGCTCTACGTCGGCGAGCGCGAGTTTTGCGGTTACACCGGGCTCGAGACCGAGGACGCGCGCCGAGCGCGCGTCGACCTGCTCGTCGCCTTGCGACAGATCAATCGCGTCATGGGGTGGGACACCATCGGCGACGCCTTCCCCGAGAGACTCGTCATGACCCAGGGAGACCTCAAACAACGCCGCGAGGATGGCGATGATGACGATCCTCGAGATGGTGACCAGGACCTCGCTGACAGCATCCGCGAACTCGCGGCTCGTGCCACCTCACAGGCTGGCGACGAGCGCCTCTGGCAGATGATGCGAGAGGACCCGAACCTCCACACAATTTATGCACGTGAGCGCGTGGCGCTCGAGGAGCGCGCTGAAGACGCGCTCCTCGCCGCAGAATCGCGCATTCATAGACCCTCGCCCGTTTCTTCTCCGACCTGGCTCGAGCGCTGGTGGCGCTCGATGTTGCTCGCTGCTGCTGGCGCGGCTGTCGCCGCTGCCATGACGCTCGTCGTGCTCGACAAGCGCGCCTCGCGGCAGGTCGGAGAAGAGCCTGCGGTAGTGATGGGTTCCCATGACCTCATCGGTCCAATCATTCAATGGAGTACAATGATGATGACTCGTTCTCAGGCCGCCATGGCCATCGTGACCGCCGCGTTCACCTCGTTGATCCTCGATCTCCAACCTGATCCTGTCGTCGCGCAAGAATCGGACGCGTCCGACCAAAGCAAGCGAGAGGAGACCGCCCCGAGCGTCAAGAAGATACCCTCAGCCGGGAAGTACCGGGAGCTCGAGGTCGAGATGTTTACGGGGACGCTCACCCTGTCGGCGAGCAAGGATGGTCAGATCCACCACTCGTACAAGGTCAGGAGGGGCAACCCGGATCACTGCAAGGTGATCGCGAAGGACGATGACGGAAAGCTCGAACTCGAGCAAAAGAACGAACGACGGTTTGGCAAGTGCGAGGTTGATCTAACGATCAGCCTTCCCCCCTCGACTCCGACCGAGCTCGAGGTGTCGAGCGGGGGCGTCAAGCTCGCTGATCTCACTGGACCGCTCGATATCGAAATCGCCTCGGGGTCGCTCTCGTGCGAGCGGCTCGATACAAGGAGCATGGAGGTCTCACTCAGCAATGGGAGCTTGAACTGTAGCGGCGTGGTCGATCGCGGCGACTTCAAGATCAGCAACGGCTCGCTGAAGTTCTCCATGGACAGGATGCCAGCGGCGGGGCACTTGAGCGCCAAATTGAGCAATGGCACCGCCGCCATCACGCTCCCTTCGGATGCGCGTATCAACACTGACCTGACCACCACGATGGGCCAGGCGAACAGTGATTTTCAAGATGATGACAGCGCGAGCTTCGCGGTCGATGTCACCGCGAGCATGGGGAGCATCTCGATCAAGAAGCGCTGATCTTGGCTGGCGTGTACCAGCTGAACTGGTTGGCGTGCTGGAAGTTGAGGAACGAGATGTTCACGCTAGGTTCGAGCGCGAGCACCTCATGCCACCACCCCACAGGGATAAACAGCGCGTTCCCCGGCTCGAGGTCGATGACCTCGTGCGGAACCTCCAACTCCTCGAGCAGCTCTCCGCGAACCTCGCTGTAGAAACCGTTTTTCGTCTTCCCGAGCATCTGCGTGTGCAGCGGCGAGATCATCGTGAAGCGCTTCTTCCCCACGATCTGGCAGAAGACGATGTTGCTCGTGTCGTGGTGCATCGGCGTGAGCGTCCCTGCTGGTCCGAGCCACCAGGACGCCGAGCCACGCACCCGCTCCATATCGAAGTAACCTTTGGGCGGCGAGACATCCTCGAGCAGCGCGTTCAGGATCTCGGGGTCTTCGGCGTTGCGGTTATTCGCGATCATGTAAAGGTCATTGGAAGGCTTCCCGCCGAGCGCGAGGATCTCCTCGATGAATGCTTTTAATGTGGTCTCCTGGGTGAGCTTGCCAAAGTTGGCGTCGCAATCGGGCATCGACTCGCGCCCTCGGGTCACGAGGACTTCCTTGTGACCGATGCGTTCCGAGAGCTTCTCCAGATGCCAGCGCTCGAGCGCTGGCCAGCTCGACGCGAAGTCCTCGATGACCACTGGCCTGTTGGCGAAGTAGTGATTGTCATAGAACGCCTCCGCATCCAACGATGAGACGCGCGGGATCGGTCGCTCTCGCATCACCTCGAGCTCTCGCCTCAGCGACAAGACGCGCTCGAGCTTCGCGCGCCAGGGATCTGGCGCTGGCGTCGTGTCTTGCTGTTTTTGGAAGAGATGCAGTGGCATCTCTCGCTCGTGGTTGATGAGCGCTTGCTTTGCCAACGGGGCGGGGATGCCGTTGGCGCATAGCTCGTCGATGATCGCCTGACGCGACGAGCCCGCCATGCGTTGCTCGAGCATCCATGCGCGCCACTCTGGCGTGAACACAAAAGGAAGCGCCAGCTCGACGAGCTGGCGCGCGAGACGCGCCAGCATGTCGGGCGTCTGTTCGTTCGATTTCTTGGCCATGGGCTCCTCGCGCTTCAGGCGCCTGGAGGTTCTTCTCTGGCAAACGTCCCTTAACCCATATCCCTGGGCGGCGGCTGGGGTGGCGGCTGGGGCGGTGGTTGAGGCGGAGGCTGCGGTGGAGGCGGCAACATCATATCCGCGTCCATGTCTCCACCCATATCCTGGGGTGGAGGTTGAGGAGGTGGCGGCATCTCCATATCCTCTGGCGGCGGAGGTTGCGGCGGGATGATATCCATGTCGCCAGGCGGAGGCTGGGGAGGTGGTGGCATCTCCATATCCTCGGGGGGCGGAGGCTGCGGCGCGATCACATCCATATCCATCGGATCGGGCTGTGGAGGGGGCTGCGGCGCGACGACCTCCATATCTTCGCCAGCGTTGCCCATATCCGTTGGCGGCGCCTGAGGCGCCACGAACTCCATGTCCTGAGATCCATTGTTCTTGGAGAGATCCCAGCCCTCTCCCATATCCGAAGAGTAGGGTTGAGGTGGCACTTGAGGAGGAACGGTCTCCTCGGCTTCGAAGATGCACGCCGAGGTCCCGAGTTGCGCGAGCAAGCCCAAAGCTGCCAGCGGTGCACCTCGTAACCTGAGCCATCGCCCGGTCGATTTCTTCTTCTTACTCATGAGGTCGAAAACTCCTCGACTCGATCATCTATCGCTGTAGAGGGAGTAGAAGATATTCGGACCGAGCCTGACGAAGCCCAAAAGAAGGGCAGACAAGGCGAAATGCGCAGGCAATACGCAGTATTGTCGAGCACTCGCCGATAAAAGGCGCTGGCTGCGTTT